>Ga0136560_1000365_pt1 | contig 22336 bp, 11 predicted proteins | sample AntRauMeHopE1497_FD_104925 | JGI IMG/M metagenome (GOLD analysis project Ga0136560, IMG submission 104925) | Saline lake microbial communities from Rauer Islands, Antarctica - Metagenome Hop E1 #497 | ecosystem: Environmental > Aquatic > Non-marine Saline and Alkaline > Saline | place... | reverse complement strand
CCTCAACGCCACGCAGCGCCTCGCCCTGTGGCGGGCCAAGCGGCCGCTCCTCCGGGCCGTGACCTACCGCCGGCCGGCCGGGGCGCCCGCCTCGGCCGGCGAGGGCGACGTGACGGTGCAGCGCGGCTTCTGGTTCTCCGCCCACGAGCAGATGAAGTTGCTCTACCTGCCCTACGCCGACGCGTCGCTCGTGCCGACGTCGGCGGCGGTGTTCCGGGCGTGCGAGGTGGCTCGAGCGGCGGACTCGGCCGCCCGTGGCGTTCCGGGTCTCTTCGCGAGCGTCACGGACGTCGCGACGGTGCCCGCGTCGCCGCGGGACCCCGCTCGCGTGCCGGGGTACATCAGCGCCGCCGGTGTGCAGGCCCTTGCGTCGCAGACGATCGCTCGTCGCGACGTCATCACTCCGTACGGCGCCATGGCCATGGCCGCAGTCGCCCCGCGCGAGGCGGCGGTCTGGTACGTCAACACGCTCCGCGCGACGGCCATGCAGGGCCCGCTCGGGTCCACGTGCGCGTGCAACACCAACGGGACCGAGATCACGCCGGTCGTGACTTGGGACGCGAAAGCGTCGACCGTCACCGGCCTCCTCGGGGGCGTGGGCGACCTCACCGCGCGGGAGCTGCGGGCGCGGGCAGACCCGTCGGGGCAGGGCTCGATGCTGGACCGCTTCCGGACTGTGGTTGAGCGAGAGACCCAGGCCGTGTTTGGCAGGCGGCCGGCCGGGGCCGACGACGCCATCGCGCTGCCCGCTGCTACCGTTCCCAGGACGTCCGGACTGTCCGATTTCTCAGAATGCTCGGCGTGAGCGAATGCGAGCGGGCGCGCGGAGCATCGCAGAGCAAGCGCAGCGGTCGTCGGACGGAGCCCGCGATCGCCACACGACGAACGACGACGATGGCCGCGGCATCGGCGTCGGCATCCTCGCGCGGTGCGGCGAAGCCTCTGCCCAAGGGCCTCAAGGTCCTGGGGACCGGGAGCGGTGAGATTGGGCGCGTTTCTTGCGTCGCGATGGTGGTCTGCCCTCGACGCCTGGTCTTCTCCGGGCAGAAGGACGCCGCGTGGCCGGGCGCGATGCATGCGCACGCGGCCCTTGCCGTTATCGGCGCGGGACTTGCGGCCGGATGGCTGCGGGCGAACTGGGGCATCGGGGCGAAGAACACCGAAGCCTCGAATATCCAGCCTGTCGCTCGTCCGCCTTCTGATGCTTGTTCCGCGCAGGCGGCGTCTCGGAAATGGCAGGCAAGGTCGACGATTCCACCGTGCAGTTTGCGCTTGCGGATATCGTTCTCGGGACGGGCAGCTTCAAGCGGCACAAGATGGTGTTTGTCCACATCCAGGGCGAGAAGGCCGGCGCTGTTGCCAAGGGCCGTCTCAACACGCTCAAGGGCGCGGTGAAGGACGCGTTTGGCTCCACGCACGCCGAGGTGCAGATCTACGGCGCGGACGAGTGCACGCCGGAGCATTTCCTGGAGACTCTGAGCAAGGTGATCAAGGTGGACGACATGGGCGGGTTTTCCATCTCCAAGATGAAGGCCGACTACGAGGCCATGATCGCCGCGGCCGGGCCGTCCTCGGTGGCGGGGGGCGACGTCCTCGCCCGCGCCGCCACGCGCAAGACCGCCGCGGAGATGGGCACGGTGGAGGCGGGCAAGGCCCTGGAGGCGGTGAAGCAGACGCTGGGGCCGTTCAACTGGGTGCTGTTCAAGCCCAGCCGCAAGCTGGAGCTCCTCAACGCCGGCTCCATGTCCGTTAGCGAGATGACCAAGTGGCTGGCCGACGACCAGGTCGCCTTCGGCCTCCTCCGCATGGGGTTCGGGGTCGGCAAGTTCCGGCGCATCAAGTGGATCTGCCTGCACTGGTCGGGCGACCGCGTGTCGCCCGTCAAGCGGGGACAGGCCAACGCCATGAAGGGCGAGATCCTCGGAGCCCTGGAGCCCTTCAGCCTCACGGTGAGAGACGCCCGCGCCGCCCCCGTGCTGCCCGGCCGCGCCCGGGCGCTGAGAGCGCCCTGCCGGGGCCGCGCGCGTCGCGGCCGCGCCCTCGCCCTGCTGCCCCCTCAACCCCCTCTCCTCGGCCCCCCCGCTTCTCCCTCCCACCGCCGCAGATCTCGTCCTCCTCCGCCGAGGACATGACGCTGGAGGCCGTCATCGCCAAGGTCAAGGCCACGTCGGTGGTGGACGGTGCCGACGCCGACAGCGACGAGGACCCGTACAGCGTTGAGTCATTCATGAAGGCTCTGCGGGAGGAGGCGGCGGCGACGGCAGAGTTCTACGGCGAGACGGGGGACGCCGCCGACGCCGGGGAGATCCCGTTCGGCCCCGCCCTCAGCGCGGTGCACAACGAGAAGGATGCCGCGAACTGGCTCCTCGTGGGCAAGGCGTGAGGCGGCAAGCCGGCGGGGGGGCAGCTTGTGACGCGGCTGGGTGGCTGCCAGGGCTGAACAGCGGATCATAACAGTGCCACGACGCGGGAAGCGACATCGGCCGCCCCTCTGCTGCCGTCCGGTCTCTCATCCGACAAGCGGCACACAGCGGGTCGTCACGCCCCGAGGCCCACGACCGCCCACCGCAGCAGGTCCAGCAGCCACAGCGGCTTGAAGGCCTCGGGCCATGTTGTGCCCGCGTCGGGCCCGTCGTGCAGGCCCAGGGAAGGGCCGCGGTTGCACTCGATGAGCACGGCCCCGCCGCGCATCCCGGCGAGCGGCCACGGTGCCGCGCCCATGGCCGAAACGGCAGCGACGGTGTCGGCGTGGTCCGGGCCGAGCGATGCGAAGCCCACGGCGTCGTCACCAGCTACGGCCTCGCCGCCCACGACCGCCGCGGCGCCGTCGGGCCCGTACAGGATGGCAACGTCGAGACCACACACCTGCATGTGGTGGCTGGGCGATGCCGGCGTTCCCGCCCGCAGCGCGGCCTCCCTGACGGCGAGGAGGGCCCTCCGCGCGCACTGGGCCGCCTCGGGGGGCGTTGCCACGTGCTCGCGCGTCGAGGGCAGGCTGGTCGAGGGGCTGAAAAACCCGCCGTCGCTCCGCTTCGACGCGCCGCGGACCATGCGGTTCGAAACCACGCACGCCCTGGGGGCGCGCACCCTCGGGGCAGGGCCCTCGCCGCGACCTCTGGCCTCGGCCTGGGCGGCGTCCTCCGCGCGACTCGCCTCCACAAAATTGCCAGCGCACATCCGCCGGATGCACGACGGGGCCACCCAAACCCTCCCATCTCCCGTCATGGCCGCCCAGAGCCGCAGGTCGAACTTCTGCCCCGTCGTCGGATCCACGGACGACACCTCGCGCTGCAGCACGCCGGTGCTGCGCGCGAGAGCGGTGCCGAGCGACGCCGCCGACTCTGTCGAGCCGTCCACACCCACCATGTCTGCGAGCAGCTCAGACAAATCCCACGGGCCCGTGCCGGGAAGCTCGTCGCAGAAGACGCGCTCGACGTCCTGGCCGTGCGAGCTCGCCGCGGCCTTGAGGTAGTACCAGCCGCTCGGGCAGGCCGCCCCGGGCTGGCCGGTCACCACACCGTCACAGATGGCGTACGTGAGCGGGTGCAGCTCGGTGCCGTGGAGCGCGGCGCCAAGGTCATCCTTTTGCACCGCCGAAGACAGCTCGGGCAGCAGCGTCACCATCGCCACGCCGTCCGGGACCTCCCGCAGCCTTCCAGCGATCGACATGACCACCTTTTTCGGTGCGCCCTCGGCGCTGGCCGTGGCGTCGCCCGCGGGCGCAAGCATCGCGGTGTCCGCGCCGTGCGTCTTGGCCACGGGAAGGTACCGCCCCCGGAACAACGCGGCGCCCCAGCCGAATCCATCGAGCTCGACCCGAAACGAAGGGGCCGCGGCCGCGGCTGCTGCGGCCATGGGCGGGGGGGGAAGAACAGCGGTGTGCCGGCTGAGGACGTTCACTTGTGATGGTGCTGTGGCCGCGCTCGGGGCGGCCCGGCGCGCTCACTTCAGACCGCGGCGCGCCCAGTCGCGTTGCATCATCACGCAACGGTGTCCGGCAGGCCGGCCATCCATTCGGCGGCCACAGCGGCGTCTGTCGTCGTCACGGAGCTCTTTGCCGAGAGCAGGGCTCCCAGCCACGTCATCTCGCCGCCCTCCGCGAAGGGGTGGCCCCACGCCCCGTCGAACCGGCCCGCGCACGGCACCACCAGCGACGGCTCGACCACCCCGGCCTCGGCGCCGAAGAGCTCTGCCGCGCCGGCGTGCAGACCCGCCCCCGCCGCGGGGGACGGCCCCTGCAGCTCCTCTACCACGGCGACGGCCAGCCAGCGCGCGTCGTCGACGGCGGCCTGCACGTCCCCCCTCGGGTGGTCCCCGACGTACACCACAACTGGGCGCACGGCCCCGCTCACGCCCCGGGGCCCCTGCCCCTCCCGCAGCCCGGTGCCCTCGATGACGTCCTCCGCGCGGAAGTGGGCCATCGCGGCTCTGCCGTCCGGAGGGGCCGTCGGGTGCCCGCCCGACCCTTCGCCCTTGGCCGCCGCCTCTGCCGCCGCCGCCTCTGCCGCCGCCCCGTCTGCCGCCGCCCCCTCCACAGGCGCGCTGACGTCGTGGGTGACCGACCACCCCGGCTCCCTGGGGTGCGGCGGCGCGGCCTCGACCAGCCGTTCCACGTCGAACGCGTTGCCGAAGAGGTACACAGAGGCCGCCCCCGCGGCTCTGCCGGGGTCGTCCTCGCGGCCGGCCATGGAGGCCAGGCGACCGGTGTCCCCGCCCTCGGGGGCTGGCCACGGGGACGATGTCGGCGCCGCGGGGCCGATGCCCGGGACTGCTGGGGCCAAGCCCGCCGAGGCGCCGGCCGCGCCCCCGGTGGCCGCAGGCCCGCCCCCGGCGTCGCCCATGACAATGGCGTCCGCCAGATCACCGTCCCTCCATCCCTCGGGGCACATTCGGCGGAACCGCGCCGCCCCCGACGCCACGCCCCTGCCCTGGAACCAGCCGCCCTTGCCGCAGTTCACCACCCGCAGGTCGAAGAGCGACGCGTAGTCGTCGCCCAGAGCGGCCCGCAGACAAAAGTCCGCGAATCGAAAGTGCGAGTTTGTCGCGAGCACCTGGATGACGCCGCGTGATCGCAGCGCGTCGATCGACGCGCGGAGCCGCGGGCGGGGCACCACAAAGTCCTGGGGGCGGGCCACCAGGCGCTCGAAGAAGGACCCACGCCTGGAGCGGAAGCCGTCGACGTTGTCGAACACGTGATCAAAGGCTGCAAACAGGTCGGGCAGCACCCACCCGAACCCCTCGCCGTCGCCATCGCGGGTCCCAAGCTCGGGCGGGCCCGCGCCGCTCTCCACAGCATCCACGATGCGGGCGAGGACGAGCACCGCCGGCACGTCGAACCAGGTCATGAACACGGCGAAGGAAGGGTGCCGCTTCCGCGCTGCGAGGTCCTCCGCGCGCTCCCACACGCCGGGGTACCGTGCGGCGCACCCCTCCTCGCTCATCATGGTAGTGCCATGCGAGGCCCGCGCAACCCTGCCCTTCTCCGTCAGCTTGAGCACGTTGCCGGACGAAAACTCGAACACGAGTCCTCGCTGAAGCCACGAGGCGTCCAGCGGCGCGCTGAGCCACGGCTCCGCCCATGGGATCTTTTCTTCCACCAGGTGCGCGGCGATTCCGTGGTAGATGCTGTCCAGGAGGGCGCCGAGCCTGTACCTGACGAGCGTGTGGTCAGCGTCCCACGCAATCGCCGCCGGCAACCGCGTCAGGGGCTTTGCGTGCCGAAGACCCGTGGCCAGGCGGTGCGACATGCCCCCACCCCTCCCGTGGTAAGCCGTGCGCAGGGTCCGGATCAAGCGTCGCCGACAGAGGCTGCACGCTCGGCCGCGCTCCACCCGCCACTCCCGCGGGCACGATGGCCGCAGTTGCGGACAACGGCATCGCCAACGAGCGCAACATGCCGGATGCGGCACGCGCGGCGAGGGTCCTCCCGGCCGTAGCGAGACCTGTGGTCCACGCTTGCGGCTCGGCCCTCCCGCTTGTTGTGGTGGCCTTCATGCTCCTTGTTTCCAGCATCGCCGGGCTGACCGTCGCCTTTGACATGGACATTCTTCCGGCAGCTCTCGCGTCCTTTGTTCGTGAGCCGGCTGTCGGTGGCTTGTTGTCATGACTGACGCACCCTGTGAGCGCGTTTCCTGGTCGGCGTTCCATCAGGGTTGGCCTGCGACTGAGACGCCTGAGCGCGCCCATCTTCACCTCACAGTCGTCATTTCAGTACTGGCAGTTTCCCTGGTAGTGTCCCGTGCGTTGCAAGGGCGTGCCGGCGGAGCCGGGAGGGGCGCGCCCCGTACCCCCGTGCGTCCCCGGGTGCCTGTGGACAGGCAGGTCTGGGAGATGCTCTCCCGCCACGGCGACGACCGGGCACGCAGGCAGCTGCAGGCGTTCGCGATGATGGGCGCGGACCGCGACTTTGGGGCGGAGGACTACGACATGCTCCTGGCGCTCGACGAGGACACACCCACGAAGCAGCTCGCGCGCGCGTCCCGCGGCGAGATCAACCGGCTCCCGGTGATTGCGTACCGCTCGCCCACGGATGGGGGCGCGACGGCCGACTCCGACGGAGTCAAGGAGGAGGCCAAAACGCGATGCCTCATCTGTTTGGACGATTTTGAGCCCTCGCAGCGGCTGAGGCTGCTCCCCTGCTTTCACCACTTTCACGTGGACTGCATTGACCGATGGCTCGGCGAAAAAGCAGAGTGCCCGGTGTGCAAGCACACCATCCGGGGCGACGGCCGAGGCTGAGCCGCCCAGCTTGCGCCTTCCGCTCAGGCAGGCCGTTGTTTGGCCCCGGGCGCGAGGCCTCCGTGCCAGTCATCGCAAGATCTGTCCCGTGTGTTCGCCAGTGTGATTGCAACCCGCAACAAAGCTCATGTCAGCCCGGTTTCGATCGCCACAGCAGTTGGGATCACACCGAGGCGGGGCTGCTTCCCGGAACGCCCGGAGGCAGCGCCCACAAGGCACGCCCGCACGCGCCCGGGCTCAGTGGGGCAGGCCGCCGAACTCGCCGTCGCCGCCGAACGCGTCGCCGTCCGCGGCCGAGTGCGAGTCCTCCAGGTCCGCCAGCACGGCCCCCGGCCGCTTCCGAGAGAAGTTCAGGACCAGGTTGGAGCGCCGCACGAGCCCCGACGGCGTGGTGAGGCAGTTGCGGCTCGTGATTCCGACCGTCGTCGCGATGACCGACGTCACCATCTCCGGCTCGCTCAGCCCGGCCCTCACGGAGCTGCTGCGGAGCAGAGCCAGCAGGTACCGGCAGAAGTCCAGCCGCTGGCAGATCCTGTCGATGACGTTGGACGCCCCCGCGTCGTCCTCGACCCCGCTCGACGCGATGGACCACATCAGGCACTCCTCCTGCTCAACGGACACCACCGCGCACAGCGTGCCGTCGGGCGAGGGCATCACCGCCAGGTTCCGGATGATGCCAGCGGCGAAAAGATGCGCCGTCTCCACCCGCTCGCAGACCACGGCGACGCGACGCGCGCCGCAGCGCACCGACGCCACGGAGGACGCGTGCCCCAGCAGCCTCAGGCAGTCGAAGCCGTGGATGGCCTCGTCCCCGGGGAGCGCCACGGCGGCGACGTAGCTCTCGAGGCCGGCGGGCCGCCGCCCGGCCTCGAGCGCCGCGCCGTCTCTCACCGCGTCGTACACCCGCTCGACGAGCATCGATGTCGCCTCAATGACCCCGACGGTGCGGCACGGGTCGTCCGTCTCCGCCGCGCCGCTGCCCGTCGACTCCGCCCCGTCCTCCTCCTCCGCCGCGTCCTCCTCCTCAAAGCCGCCGATGCCCTGACCCGCCGACTCCCCGCCCTCGCTGCCCGGAGCGGCCGTGTCGGGGCTCTCCCTGTCCTCGTAGTCGCTGTTGCTCCGCGCCTGCACCTCGGGGCCGCGGGGCCCGGCCGGCCGGGACGGCCCGCCGGCCCAAGGCCCTGCGCGGGCCGTGCCGCCCCGCCCGCCCCTGGCCGGGTCTGCCTGGACGTGGGAGGTCGTCCCGATCCATGAAAGGGGGCTCACGGCGTGCCCGACGTCCACGCTCGGCCCGGCGAGGACGACCTCGGAGAGGGTGCGGCCTGTTGGTCCCTCCGTGCCGGGCGGGGGCGCCCAGGGCCGCAGGAGGATGTGGAGGCCGGGGACCGGGTAGCCGACGAACTCCGGCGTGGCCTTGTGGGCCGCGGCGTCGCTCGGGTCGTCGGGGCTGTGCCCGGCCGCGCCGGCGTCGGAGGAGGCGAGCCGAGTCTGGGCCGGCGAGACGAAGACGAAGCCAGCCGCCGGCGTGGTCCACGCCGAGAGCACGGGCACGCACAGCGTGAGCTGCACGAAGTCGATGACGCCCGGGTCAAGGGCGGTGCCCGAGGCCGTGGAGCCGAGGACGAGGAGGAAGCGGATGCGGGACGTTCCGATGAGCTCCGATAGGACACGGAAGATGAAAACGTCGGCCCACATGTCGCGGCGGGCCGAGGCCGGGATGGAGGGGTGCTCCGCGGCGCGCGGGGCCCCGCCGCGGGTGTTCCGGGGGCAGGGGGCGCGCGCGGCTGGGCGGCCGACCGCGGCCCGCTTGCTAGCCAGCGCATTCTCGAACAGGGTTCGGTAGGCCTGCGACCACGACCGCTTGATGCGGGAGAAGTACGCGTGACCGCTCTTGAGCAAAGCCGGGGTGACGAGGAGGACGGTGGGCTGCATCTGGGTGACGGTGGCGGCGAGGTGGCCGGACTCGGCGGACCCCACGAAGCCCACAGCGCCCCCGCGGCTGAGCATGAGGTGCACGAAGGCCCGCTCGCCCTCGTAGGCGAGGCTGAGGTAGGAGACGTGGACGTCGAAGCGGGTGATGGAGTGCCCGAGGGGGTGCTCGGCCAGCCGCTTGACCGATGCGGCGAGCGAGGCGTGGGTGTGCGTCGTCTCAAGCAGCTCCATGGAGGGCCCGAAGTCGTACGTCACCGAAGCGGTGCGGGTGAGGTGGGGCGGGGCGTGGGGCCGGGGCCCCGCCCTCCCCGTTGCGGTCACGTAGTCGAAGGCGAGGAGGCGGATGCCGCTGAACGAGTGCTGCAGCTGCTCCTCGTGGGTCAGCGGGCTGGTCTGCACCACGGCGCGGAGGCCGGGACATGCGCCTCGGGCCGCGGCGTCGATCACCGCCGTGGTCCACAGCCGGTCGCAGACGATGACGGAGCACTTCGACCGGCGGAGCATGCGCTCCAGGTGCCGGAGGGGCCGGCGCTCGTCGCTGCGGGACATTGGGGCGTGCAGGACGACGGAGACCAGCGAGTAGCAGCAGCAGGCCAGGTCCGTGAGCAGCCACTCCTTGGAGTTGAAGCCCAGGATGCCCACGCGCTCCCCCGGCTTCACGCTCGCCTGGTCGTGCAGGCCCGACCCGAGGCACGTCGCCGCGGCGTAGACCTCCGCGAAGGTGAGCCAGCTGACGTCGGCGCCCGGGGGCGTGGCGGTGCCTGGGTCCCGCCGTGGGGTGTATCCCAGGCACTCCCGGTAGCCATACCGGTTGACCACATCTAGCAGCGTGTCGTACATGGTCTCGATGGGCGCGCCGGCAGGGGAGGGGCTCCGGGAAGGCGCCCGGAGGAGGCGCAGGCGGGGCGGCGGGGCACGGCGGGCACGGAAGGGCGAGGGCGAGCCTACGGACTCCGTCGGGAGGACGGATGGGTTGGGGCCGCCGGCGTGCTCCGGCATGACCTGGCCGGGCTGGCCCGGCTCCGACACCGAGCCGTGCCTCGTCCACTCGATGGGGTTGGACGCCAGCTCCTGCCACTGCGCGGCCAGGGATGTGCCCACGAAGACGCCCTCCCCGCCCCTGACGTCACGGGTGACCCTGCGCCGCATGCGCGCGGGCTCCGAGTCGGCCCCAGAGAAGGGGAGCTGCCCCCTGGTCAGGCGGAAGAGCGCCTGCCAGAGGCACGCCCACGCCCGCTCCGGCTGCAGCTGCGCCGCCGCGGCCCAGAGCAGGGCCGCGGCGAGGGCGAGCCAGCCGAGAGCCGTCAGGCCGTGGCTGAGCATCCGAAAGGCGGCCGCAGCCTCGGGCGGGACGGCGTCGCCCACCTGCGCCCACAGGCCCGACGTCGCCGGGTCTGCGTGACTGTCCTCCACCACCCGGAGGCCGAGGCCGGCGACGAGGACGGCGGCGAGGCCGCGACGCACCGACGTGACGGCCGACGCGGCGGAGCGGGCGAGGGTCGCGGCGGTCCTGACGCCAGGGACGGAGGGGAGGGGCACGCTCGACTCGGGGAAGAACTGAAAGGACACGACGACGGCGGCGAGCGCAATGAAGGCCGAGGCGCCGGCGGCGGAGGCGACGGCGACGGCGAGCATGCCGGCGCGGGAGGCGAGGCGCCAAGCAGTAGCCCGGACGGGGTGCGGGACGAGCTTGCGGAGGAAACGGCCCAAGACGTCGCTGCGGCACCACACCGGCCGGGCGAAGGCCACGCCGAAGCAGCGGATGACGTCATCGTCGGGGGAGGCCGGGGCCCGGAGGGCAGAGACGCCGTGGCCCGAGGGTCGGTCCGCGATCCTGGGCGAGCGTGCCCGCGACAGCGACTCGCGCCGCCGCGGCTGCGGCGCGCCGCTCCATGTAGAGGAGGACGACAGGCCCGCGGCACCGCCGAGCGGGTCCGATGCGGCTCGGAGTGACGGTCCCTGGTCGCCGGGGGCGCCCCCGAGATCCCCGGGCCCGAGGAGCTGCGACGCGAAGCGGAGGCGTCCCTGGCGGCGGCGGATCGATTCGCCGACGACCTCGCCAACGGAGGGAAGGGAGCGCCCGTGCTCCGGCAGCACGGCGAGGCCCCGGTCGACGGGCTGGGGGCGGCGGAACGGCCCGCCGGCGCTGGGCCTCGCGGACGCCATGCCACCCAGGGGGACCAGGACGTCGCCGCCGGAGCCCATCGACGTCATCCCGGGAGGGTCCCAGGCTTCTTGGGGCGACGCGCCGTCCCAGCTTCCGTCCGTTGTGGCGCCCCGCCACCGCAGCGCCGGCACCGAGTAGGTCAGCTCGATGCCGAAGTGGTCCGACAGGTAGCGGAAGGGGAGGCGGGACTGGCCGCCGCCGTCGGGCCCCGCCGGCCGGCCGCTTAGCTTCGACGAGTCGCTGCTCACGACCATGAAGCCGCCGCGCTGCACCCGCCGCTGCGGCTTCCGGGGCGCAGGCCGACCGGACCCCAGCGCTGCGGCAGAGGCGACCAGGCCCCGGGCCAGCACGCCACCGGGCGACGCGCCGCCCGCGCCGTCAAGCCGAAACTCCACCACGTTTGTGGCCTCGAGGTCGGGCGCGAGCTGGTCGCCCTCGCCGCCGCCGCCCCCGAACACGTAGTCCAGCCGCTGCGGGTATTTGTGCTGCAGCAAGTATCGGATGGAGGTCGGGAACTGCAGCCGGGGCGGGCGCGTGGACACGTGCATGCCCTTGGCCACCTTGAGCAGGTCCCGGACGGGGAAGCGGCCCGAGTCCGCGCCCAGGGGCGCCAGGGCGCGCATGAGGCGCTGGTAGGCCTCGGACTCCCCCGTGGAGGGTGCCCCGGAGAAGAAGGCGAGGCCGCTGCCCTCCCCGGCGTCCTGTGCGATGGCGTCCACGTTGAAATCCCCAGCCAGCGCCCAGGGGTTCGTGGTGCCGTGCGTCTTGCGCTGGATGAAGCGCACCAGCTCGTGGAGCTGCGAGCGGCGCACCGACTCGTAGGCCCCGGCCTTGGACTCCCCGCCGCCCTTGCGCTTGCCACGCTTACCGCCGCCCAGGCACGGCAGGCAGCACACCCACCAGAAGCCAAGCGCAGCGACGAGGGTCCAGAGCAGCGTCAGCAGCCGCAGGATGAGGCGCACGCCGCAGCTGACCTTGGACCCGGTCGCCGCGCCGTCGTCGTCGTCGTCATCACCTGGCACGCCCAGCCGGCTGCAGACGCATCCCGGGGCGCAGAGCCCACCGGCCACACTTGCCCCGTCCCCCGCACCCTCGGTGTTGGGGTCCCGCGCCGCCCGCTCCGCCTCTGCCGCCTGCCTCGCCTTGCGCGCCTGGGCGACGGCCTTGGTGTAGCTGGCCTCACCGTCGACCCCGTCCGCGCCGCCGGAGGAGTGTGTGGCCTGGAGGTGGCAGTTGAAGACGTCGAGGTGGTGGCCGGGGGAGGAATCCGTGGGCGGGGTGACCTGGATGCGAGCGTAGACGACGCCCTTGGCGGCGCCGCTGTCGAGGCTGAGGCCCGCGGTGCCGAAGGCCATGCTGTCCGAGGCGGAGATGGGGAGGCGTGAGAGGATGAGGAGGCCCGAGTCGGTCCACCGGAGCATGCACAACGCTGCTGCGCAGGAGGGGCGCGGGGAGCGCGCCACGTACGTGTACCCGAGGCGACGGAGCTCGCGGATGAGGGCGCGCTGGCGGCAGAAGCACGGGAGGTACGGGGAGGAGAAGACCTCCTGGAGGATGATGACGTCATAGGGGGATGCTCCCACGGCGGAGGTGTCGAGCCGAGCGTCGGCGGACGGGGCGACGGAGGCCTGTGGGCCGAGCCGCGGCCGCGGCGGCGCGCCCAGGCCTGCCGCCGCAGGGTCCCACTCCCGAGGGTCGGAGGCCGTGCTGGGGGAGTCGGCCTCGTCGTCAGAGGCCCCGTGCTGCGACTCCGCGAAGGACTCACCGGGCGGCCGTCCGTGCCCCGCCGGCGCCGAGCTGTCGCCACGCGGGGGTGTCGACGGCAGCCCTGCCAGGTCGTCACGGCCCTTCGCCGGCACCTTGGCCGCAGCAGCGGTCCCGCCGGCGGGGTTTGCCGCCTTGGCGGAGGCAGCGTTGCACCCACTGTCCCTGATAACGGACAGGAACGCCTCTAGTCGCTCGCTGGCCATAAGCCCCTGCCCCGTGGCGAAGAACACAGCGCCGTGAGGGAGGATGTTCAGGTTGAACGACAGGACGCGGAGGCGGGGCGGCGCGGCGGCGGCGGCTGCGGGGGGCGATGGGGACCGCGGGTGGCCCGGGGCCGCTCCCGGCAGCGCCGCCGGCCCCGATGCCGCGCGCAGGCCCGAGGCAGCGATCCCCCCGCCGGCTGCGGCCGTTCGGATGGCAGGCATCTCCAAGCCGCGGCCGCGCGGCTGGAAGGGCAGGAACGACACCCCGGCCGCCGCCCCGCCGGGCGCCGGCGCGTCCTTCCCCCGTCCGCGCGACGACGGCGCCCCGTGCTCGGTCGTGTCGCTCAGCGTCTTGGCGAGGCCCTGCAGCGCCATCTCGACGGCGGGGGCCACCGCCCCCCTCCGCTTGGCGCTGATCGACGAGGCGGCAGCGCGCGCGGCGATGACGGCCGAGGCCGCAGGGGCCCGGCTCTGCTTGCGTGTCCTGTCCGCCGCGGCCCTGCTGACGATGACGTCGATCTTCTCCCTCGTGCGGAGCCGGGAGAGCCTGCTGAGGACGTCAATGAAGCCGGAAACGGGCGGCTGCCGCCGCAGCGTCGCGTGCGTGTCCAGGTATCGCGACAACACGTCCCGGTGCGCTTCGTCCACGAATCCCGAAGGGGGCTCCCCGCTCCGGGAGCCGTACACCGCGAGCACGTGGTCGATGGGGAGCCACACGAGACGCCGAATCTTGCGGCTCACGGTGCGGCGCTCAGCCGGCGACATGGCCCAGAGCTTGCCCGACGCCTGCAGCGCCTCCACGCGGTCGTGCCGCGATTGCAGCTGCTCGTTGGCGAGCGCAACGTTGGTGTCCCCGAACTCGGGCTGCCGACCTGCGCGGGGCGCGGAACAAATTGCGGCGACAAGGGACCATGTCGGCGGATGCGCCAGCGCAAGGCGCGCTTGCCACTGAGCGCCAGGCACGACTCACCGTCGGCCCAAACAATGCACACGATGACCTGGAAGTCCTTGTCACTCGAGCTGAACTTGGCCATCCGCAAAAATTGCACGTCTGGGCTTCCGCGCCGGAACGGGATGCCCAGCAGCGTGAGCTCGAGCTGCAGCGTTTCGATGGGGTCTGCGTACCCCACAACCTTGGCCCCGCCGATGAAGCGGAGCTCGCCCGGCCACCGATGGAAAACGAGGCGGTCGGCAGTCGACTGTACCGTGTTCACCACCTCGCACTGCGCGAACAGGCACTCCACCCCGCCCGGACCTTCGCGCAGCGGCAAGAGTACCGCAGCACGGCTGGGGGCGTCCCGCTGAGCCGGCTCGCTGAGGCCCGGAAGGACAGCATGAGCCGAAGCTGCTTGCATCGCGAGGTCAGACGTTCCCCTAGGCCTGCCGCAGCCAAACACGAACAGCCGCAAGTCGTTGGCAGGTAAATGGTATCCTGCGCGGCGCCCGTGTGGCAGGTCTGGGCCGGCCCGGCCGAGCGAATCACGTCTTTGCTCTGTGAGAGCCGTCCCAGCTGCACTCGGCGACCGCCGGGGCCGGCGGCCTGGAGGAATGCAGCCCGCCCATGGAAGGCAGCAGCTCCGCAAGGTCGAGTGGCACCCGCCCGCGAACTGGGTCGGCCAGTTCCGCGAGTGGTTTGCCGAGGCCGGAGGGCACGGGGTGGCCGGGCACGCTCCCGGAGCCGCGGTCGCCGGCGTCCTCCGGCGCTCTGGGCTGACGACTGACCTGCTGCGCTTCATCTGGGGGCTCGTGGACCAGGAAAACGCGGGCACCGTGGAGTTTGGCCAGTTCTGCGCGCTCTTGCGCCTCGTCAGCCTGGCTCAGGCTGGCACGGTCCCGTCCATCCACGCGCTGATGTCAACCAGTGCCATGCGGCTGCCTCCGCCAAGCCTGGCAGGATCTGCCGCCCTGGGTACCGCGGCTCAGGCCGCGCCGGCGCCCGCTGCCCCAGAGGCTGACGACTTTGGCGACTTTCAGGGAGGTACAGCCGAGGGCGGGCTAGCCGACGATGACGACGACTTTGCAGATTTCGAAGGGGGTGATGGCAACCCAGGCGGTGCGGGTCCGAGCACGGGGGGGGCTGCGCCCGAGACGATCCCGGAGAACCCCTTTGATGCGCTGATGCCGGACGATGATGACGACGACGCCGGTGCACCACCGTATCAAGCCGGTGTGCATCTGCCAGCACCTCCCCTCGCGGCTACCGCAGCGGCTTCCTCAGCCGGCGTGGACGGGCGGGCTCGGCAGGTTGAGCAAGCCGGCCCGGGCCGCGCTGCTGCTGCCCGTGCTACCCGAGTGCCCCAGACGGCATCGATTTCCGACGCATTTGGAAGCCTTTTACATCCTACCATACGTGCTGCGGCTTCAGCTGGCGGCGATGCGCCGCAATCGGCTGAGCGCGCTTCCGGCTCGCCGCGTGACGAGGAGAGCGACGACTTTGGCGATTTTGGCGACGATGATAGCACACCAGAGGCTGCAAAGGGATCGCTAGGCGGCGTGGTGGCTGAGGGTCCGGGCCCGGGCGGCTCACGGGGCCAGGCAAGCGGCGTCGCCGGGCGCGAGGCAGGGGCGCTGCCGGCACCGCGCAGCGGCGTCACAGGGTCGCTCCAGGCGCAGTGGCTCGCGTGCCAGCGCGCGTGCCGCGAGGCGGCGAGGCCCGGCGATGCCGGCCGCACCGCCCGCGGGCTGCAAGCGCTTCGCGCGATGTGCCAGGCTCTTGGCTCCGACGTTTCGGACACCGCGGCGTGGTCGGCGGCGCTTCCCGGCGGCCCGTCACCCAACGATGAGGTCAGGGCGTTCGCCCTCGGGGCGGGAGCGGCCGCCGTGCCGGGCGGCGTCACCGCAGCGGCAGTTGCCCGGCGCTGCGGCGTCCTCGACGAGGCAATCACCGCGGCACTGGTGTCGGCGGACAGCGTCATCGCGCCGTCGGGGAGCGAGGCGAGGGAGGCGAGGCGAGGCCTGACCCGGGGCCACGATGCCATGGGAAGGGCAGTCGCGGCGATGGCGGCTGCGGCCCGTGCCGCACCGCGGGCAGACCCCCTGCCTGCTCTGGCGGCGGCCGCGCCGCCCCTGCCGCCGGCCCCTGCTGCCGAGGCGGGGCGGGCCCCGGCCGTGCCTTCGGCCTTGGTCCCGGCCGAGGCTTCACGGCCCGCCGCCGCCGGGAGCGGTCCGGCCAGCCAGGGTGTCGACGCGGCTGCTGCTGGGGACGCGCGAGAGCCTTCAGCGGCCGCGGCACGCGCGCCAGACGGCGGGGTGCATGACGGGGCTGGGGAGGAGGACGAGGACGACTGGGGCGGTTTCGCCGAGGAAGGCGGCACGCGTGAGGACGCGACCGTGGGGCGGGGGGGGCTCGCGGCCGCGGCTGGGGACACGGCTGCGCGCAGTGCACCGCCTGGCTCTGCCGGCCTTGCCGCCGAGCCCGTTCACGAGACGGCGGGCTCCGCAGCGACGGCGGGATCGAGGGCGGTTGGGGACGGTAGCGCTGGCGCTGGCCGGACCTCCTCGCCTGCCCCGGCCCCCCCAGCGCCGAGCATGTCCGGCGCGGACCGGCTCTCGGTGTTTGACCAGCTCGTGATGGGCCGAGGCGAGGCAGGACCCGCGAGCGGCGGCGAGGGATCGAGGGGTGACGGCGGCGGTGTGGGCGGCGGAGTGCCGGTGTCCGTGGCTGGGGAATCCCGCAGCGACGATGACGAGGGGTTCGGCAGCTTCAGCGGCGACGACGAGGGCCCAGGCAGCAGCGCCGGCGCCGCAGCACCGCCTGTCGGGGAGGCAGCGCTGGGCGCGGGGGGTGCCTCCGACGAGGAGGACGGCTTCGGGGGCTTCGAGGGGGAGATGGAGGGGGAGGGGACGGAGGAGGCGGGTGCCGCAGCTGGCGCTGTGCCGGCAGCACCAGCCTCGGCGGCAGCGGAGGGCTCCGACGACGGGTTTGGGAGCTTCAGCGACGAGGGCGACGCGGCGGCCGACCGAGCCGCGGGCGCGGGGAGGCAGGCAGGCGTCGCGGCGACGCCAGCGGCGGCTGCGGCGGCGGGCCGTGCGAGCGATGCCACCTCTGACGACGGGTTTGGCACCTTTAGCGACGAGGACGAGGCTGCAACCGGTGGTGTCGCTGCCGGAGCAGCCACCGTTCCAGCCTTGCCGGAGGTGCCGGCCGCGCCCGTGCCTGGGCCGCACCGGCTCTCTGCGTTCGACGAGCTGGTGATGGCGAGCGCCGGGGCCGCTGCTGCTGCCGGGAGGGCGGACGATGCGCCGACGGACGGCGGAGGGGGGGACGATGCCACCGCGACGGCCGCTGACGGGACCGGACCGCCGAGCGCAGGCGGCGGCGACGATGACAGCTTCGGAGCATTCAGCGACGACGAGGAGGAGGCCGCGGGAGCGGAAGCCCAGCCTCCGGGCCAGGAGGCTGTAGGTGCATCGGTGCCAGCCGCCGAGGAGAGGGGTGGCGATGACGAGGAGGAAGACGGATTTGGCACCTTTAGCGACGAGGAGGACGGCGCCGCGGCCGGGATCACCACCCCCGTCGACGGGTCGTCGGGCCTGGCCGTGGAGGCTGGCGAGGAGGCAGTAGCCCGATACAGCCGGGCGGACAAGGGTGTGAAGCTGGCGGGGACAGAGCGGACGGCACCCGGCACGGGCGCGACCGGCAGCGCCGGCGGCGGTGGCGATGTGACAAGCCATGATGGCGTCGCAAACACAGCGCCCAGCCAGCCTCCAGCTGCTGCTGCCAACGACACACAGCCGGCGGACACGGAGGCGGATGACAATAGCTTCGGAGCATTCAGTGATGATGATGAGGAGGCTACGGATACTATCTCCCGGCCCGCGGGCCAGGAGGCCGTAGGTGCTGCGGTGCCAGCCGCCGAGGAGAGGGGGGGCGATGACGAGGAGGATGACGGATTTGGCACCTTTAGCGACGAGGAGGACGGCGCCGCTGCAGGGATCAACACCCCCGTCGACGGCTTGTCGCCCGAGGACGAGGGCGACGGTGCCGACAGCTTTGGCGGCTTCAGCGACGAGGAAGCAGGGACGGCAGGGGGCGAGGCGAGGGGGGCGGCCCCGCCAGCAGCTGCTGCAGCACCGAGGGACGACCACGGCGGGGCAGAGGGCGGCCGTCCCAGGGGCCCCGGTGACGACGCTGGTGGCGCCGGGGCGGAGGAGGCGGCGCCGGTGCCGCGGGCGGAGCCTGATGAGGCATCGCCCGCGGTTGGTGCGGGCGCCGCGGCCGCAGGGCCCGGCTCACCGACTCCGGCCACGCCAGGGCACGACCCCTCGGTCTGGCCGGGCCTGGTCGTCGCCGGCATGGCGGCGTCGCTCCCGCCCTGGCTCGAGGCGGAGCTCGCCGAGGGGCGCTTCGGTGCTGCCCTGCTGGCCGCCCACCGGCTCCAGGGGTCACCGCCCGGCGGCCCGTCCGGCCGCCCGGAGTGGTTCGACGCCGTCAGCGGCGACATCGGGGAGCCGGCAAGGCTGGCCGACTGCGCCCGGGCACTGGCGGGGGGCCCCTGTGGGAGCGCCGCGGCGTCCGCCCTGGAGGGTGCCATGCGCCGAGCGACGCGGGCGAGAGACGCGGAGTCGCCCGACGAGGCGCTGCGGCGCGTGGCGGCCGGGGCCGGCGGCATCGCTGCGGCGGCCGCTATGCAGGCCAAGGCTCACAGCTGCGCCGCGGCCGCGGCGGCGCTGTGGGCGAGAGGCCCGCAGCCGTTGGAGGCGTGGGCGCTTCGCTGGGCCGGCGCGGCGTCGCTCGTGGCGCTCTCCGTGTCCGACGCCGCGCCCGTCGTGGCCGAGTGCGCCGACGCCGCCGCCTCACGAGGCAAGGGATTCGCCGCGATGCTGGGGGCGTACGGCCCTCTCAGCCGGCGGCTGACCGGCGCCCTCGTCGCAGTCCACGCCCTCCTCCTCCCCGCCCGCACGCTCTCCCTCGCCGGGCTGGGGCAGACCCGCACCAAGGGCGTGCCCGACGGCGTCGCCGGCGCGCTCCGAGCCTTCTGGTCCGCGTGCCACCTCCTCCCGCCCCTGCTGGGCGACCTCGCCGCGTCGCTCGGGCGGATCGGCCTCCCCGCCTCCACGCCGCTCGGCACCCTGGGCTCCTACGCGGCGTGGGTGGCGCGCACGTGGGCCGCAGACGCCGAGGGGGCACCCGAGGCGTGGGACGCCGCGTCGCTCGCGGCCGTCAGCCGGTGCCTCGGCACGGGCGACGAGGCCGTGCTGCCCTGCCCCGTGCTGCGGAGCGGCGACGACGTCTCTTCCGGCTCTGCCATGCACGGGTCGCTGCTCGCGCGCCGGGGGGGTGCGTGCAGCGCGACGCTGACGCCCCTCGGGCCGTGGGTGGCTTGCATGCGAGGGGCCGACGGGGCGGCGCGGGATGCCAGGGCGCTGTGCGCTCTAGGCCTGGGCCTCGCCGTTCCCCCGGCGTCGGTGACGTTCCCAGACGCAGCGCGGGCCGCGCTGTCAGGCCCCGTCGCCCTCGAGGCGGCGTGGTGCCTGCCTGCGGCGGGGAACCTTCTCCTCCGCGCGGTGCGGGACGAGGCGGAAGAGGCAGACGACGAGGTGGACGCCGCCGCAGTCCTCCTGCCCCCGTGCGGGGAGATGGGGGGCAGGCCGCTCGCGGCGCCAGACGCGGGGGCGTCCGCCGCCCAGGCCATCGCCGGCCTAGGCACCAGCGGCCTCGGGCTCGTGCCCCGCGCGCTGGAGACCGAAGCTTCCGCCCCAAAGATGGCTGTGGCGGCAACCCCCGCCCCGGCGGCGTGGCGCGCGGCCGACGACCCCTTCGCCGGGCTGCTGTAGCAAGGCAGGCCGCCCAGGCCCCGCAGCGCACATCGTCATAACCGGTGGGTACCCGCGCGCTGGTCGTTTTTGCTGTTCGCGCTGGCGTGGTGTCGGACTCACACTGCAAGGATGTTAAAAACCACCGCTCAAACGCAAACGGGGCGCTCTCATACGATCACACTCAAACAGGACCGTCACTTTGTTCAAAGCTCCAGCTGGGCCGGCAGGCTTCGCTGGCTGGGGACGGGGGCGGAGCAGGCGACGGGCAAACCGGAAGGGAAAAAAACACGGACGGCCCATCGACGCTGCCAGCAAAAGAAATGTGTCAAGGGTTGTGAAGCGGGGGGCGGCCGGAGAGGTCGGACGGGCCAAGCGGCCTCGAGGCCTAGGCGCTCGGGGCGGCCGCGGGGTTGAGCGCCGGGGACGGCGCGCTTGAGCCAAAGCCCTCGGAGCGGGCTGACGCGGCAGAGGACACGCTGGTCGTGGAGCCGTGGCTGTCACCGGAGTAGCGGATGGAGTCAACGGCGTGACGGATCGGGCCATCGCCGTCGTCATCGGCCGCCTCCGCCTCGTCGTCGAGGCTGTCCGGTGGCCCGGGTCCCGCCCCCGGCGCTGGCGCGTGCGCTGCGCAGTCTGCGTCGTCGGAACCCTCGCTGTCGGCAGCAGCAGCAGCCACGGCGGCAGCGGCAGCCGACGATGAGGAGGACGATGGCAACGACGGCGGCGCCGCCGCCGCCACGGCGGTGATGGCCCGAGGCGCCGCTGAGGACGACGACTCTGCCGCGTCGGCCGCTGCCGCTGCTGCCGCGCAGTGCACGTGCGACGGGTGGCGCGCGCAGAACGGCTGGCACTCGGTCAAGTTTGTCGTCGCCCGGAATGCCGAGGAGCGGCACCAGAGTATGAGGTTGGCCCGGCGGCCGGCGGTGAGGGGCAGGGCGCCGTGCCTGTGGCGGCCGATGTGCATCACGGCGATGCCGGCCTCGTGGCGGTACTGGAAGTACTCCTCGGGCGCGCTCGCCCCCTGCTGGTGGCTCGGGCACCTCGGGCCCCTGAAGAAGAGGTCCCCGCCCTCGAACGCGGTGCCGAGGCACAGGTTGAGGGTGATCTCGCTGTCGTCGACGTGGAAGCCGAGCGCCCGGTCCTTGCGCGGAGCGTACTCGACGATGAAGCCGTGGTGCCTGCGGCGCGCCGCGGAGAGGGCACGATGCAAACACACAAAGTGACCACGCGGTCTCGGGCGGGTGGCATGGGCGGGGCGGGGTGGTCCGGCGGGTGGTGGGGGGCGGGGCACGCGCGGCGCGTTCCGGCCTCACGAGTCCAGGGCCTCGGCGCCAGAGCCCGCGCCAAACAGGGCCGTTGCCATCTCCCGGATGGGCCCGGTGGTGAGGCGCTGCAGGACGTCGTTGAACCCCATGTCGTCGAGAACGCAGCCGTAGTTCTGCGGTGGTCAGCGCAGCATCAGGACGGCATCAGGCCGGCGTCGCTGGAGCATGCCAGCCATGGCTCGCCGGCGGTGGGGCGGGCCGCTGGTCCCCGCCTGCGCGTGCAATCACGGCAGCGCGCGCTCAGTAGCCGCTCCGTAGTCGCGAGGCGGGACTCACGTTCATGGAGTTGGGCCTGTTGACGTGAAGGTTCGCGCCCTGCGACCATGCCTCGAAGTTGTCTACCTCATGCAGGAGCTTAGCGCACCAGTCTGGCTGCAAGATGGGAAAACGGAGCACCCCCGGGTGGACCTCGGCGGCAAACGCCCGCCACGCCTCGGGGGAAGGCTTGCGAAGGACTGCCAAGAACTCCGGGTGAAGAAAATGGTCCTGGAGTCCTCGCAGCTCGGGATAGAGCGGCTTGTAGTGAGACAAAATGTACTGCAACGGCATAACAGCGAACACGAGGATCCGGCCGGTGGTATGGGCATGGGGAGCGGGCAAGCACGGGGGTACGTGTTCAGCCCGCGGCGCAAAGCTTCGCCGCCAAACGCCATCCCCTCCCGCAGCCAGAGGTCGTGCGGCCAGGGTCAGGTAAGGGCACGTTGTCACGGCCACACAGGGCAGTGGCGGAAGCGAAGCTCGATTGGAAGGCCGGATGGCGCAGTCCACGACGACTTTCATCAGCTCCGGTCAAGTGAGCATCAGCATCGCCCCGGGCTCACGCTGCGGTACTGGTCGATGCAGGCGAACACGGCCCGGTCCCTCTTTGCTCTCTCCCTTGAGAACTGCTGCTGGTAGGAAGCGTAAAGGCGGCGGAAATAGGCGATTTGCTCGTCCTCGGGCTTGTCCTGCGGAAAGCACACGGACTCACGGGCCGGCGCGCGATGGAGCGTCGAGCAGGCCGCGGGCGGCCCAGGGCAGGATAGCGTTGTCAGATTGGCGGCGATTGGCGCCTGCGGGGCCCGGCTGAAGCGCCTGGCGACCCACCTTGAGGGTCGCTGGAAGGGCGCGGGCGAAGCGCTCCCACATGGCTGAAGGCGAAAGGAACGGTTTCGAAGCCACAACGGGAGGTGGGGGGACCGACGCCCCTGCCATTTCCTCCGCGGGAGTGGATACATCCATGCCTCCTCAGGCGATGGTCTGGCGATGGCGAAGGTGGAGCTCGGGGTTGCATCGAAGACGCCGCAGAGCGCAACACAGCTTTTTCTGGCGGCATCGCCGACCAATCAGCTGATTTCAATGACACGCCCGGCGTTTCGGCCTCCTCGGCGCACCCGCATCCGTGAAAGGAGTGTCGCTGGCCGAGTCCCAGGCAAAAGCACTCCCAGGCGATGCCGGAATCGGCT
>Ga0136560_1000364_pt1 | contig 22366 bp, 12 predicted proteins | sample AntRauMeHopE1497_FD_104925 | JGI IMG/M metagenome (GOLD analysis project Ga0136560, IMG submission 104925) | Saline lake microbial communities from Rauer Islands, Antarctica - Metagenome Hop E1 #497 | ecosystem: Environmental > Aquatic > Non-marine Saline and Alkaline > Saline | place... | reverse complement strand
CGCTCTGCCGGCCGGGTGGGAGGCCATGACGACGGACGACGGGCGCACGTACTACTTCCACGCCGAGAGCGAGGTCACGCAGTGGGAGGCCCCAGAGTAGGAGGTGCGTTTGCTGCGCACTGCACCGGGAAGCGCGGGCGTGCCCGCGGCGGCCACGGGAACTGCGTCGTTGTCCGGTTGCGTGACGCGCGCGCATACGACACCACACCGGCGTGCAATATCATGGTGCTTGATGGGGCCCGCTTGGGCCACGAGTGCCGCCCAGGCGAGCGCCTTAAAGCACGGACGCTTCGGCAGAGCTTCACGGCCACACTGCCCCGCGAGGCGCCTTCCCCACAACGCGCCCGCACCTTGCAGTGCCATGCTTGAGTGCTCGGGGCGGACCAAGGAACTGGAGCTATGCTTCCAGGCGACACCTGGGAATGGGTCCTCGCCTGCTGTGTTCCTCACACCGAACGGCCTGCCGTTCGCTCAGGTGACGCAGCACTACGCTTGGATGGAGCCGCTCACCTCAGAGTTTGAGATGGCTTTCAACCCGCGCGCAGCAGTGCGCTTCGCCAGCGCGAACGTGTGGCTGCCTCTGGCCGTCTGCGCGGCCTACTGCGTCTTGGTGGAGGTCGGCCGGTGGGTGATGGCCGGCCGCCAGCCTCTGAAGCTCAAGGGCGTGCTTTTGGCATGGAACCTTGCGCTGTCGGCGTTTTCCTTCCTCGGGTTGCTGAAAACGATGCCGATGCTCATCCACAACGTCACCCAGAGCGGGTTTGAGTCCTCGCTTTGCGCCCCTGCCGAGACAGCGTACGGCTGCGGTGCCACAGGGCTTTGGACAGCGCTGTTCATCTTCTCTAAGATCCCCGAGCTTGGGGATACGGTGTTCCTCGTGCTCCGGAAGCGGGAGGTGAACTTCCTTCATTGGTATCATCACGTCTCGGTTCTGCTGTACGCGTGGTGGAGCTACGCGACCCGGTCCTCAGCGGGCCTTTGGTTCGTCACGTTCAACTACATGGTTCACGCCGTGATGTATCTGTACTTCGGCCTGACTACGCTGGGCTTCCGGAACAATGCCGTCGCCTTCGTCATCACGCTGCTCCAGATCAGCCAGATGGTTGTGGGGGTCATGATCTGTGCCGCGGTGCCGCTATTCGTCTCGCGTGGCAGTGACTGCTCAATGACGGCGGGGGCCTACGCCGGGGGCATCGTCATGTACGGCTCGTACTTTTACCTCTTCCTGATGTTCGCCATTGCGCGTTACTGCTCCAGCGGCAAAGAATCCAAGCCAAAGCAGGACTAGATCGCGAGTGCCCGGGCCCGGGTGCCATGTGCGAGGTGAAACGCCGTGCGTGTGGCAAATCCAGCGCTGGCCGTCGTTGTCCCGGCTCACTCGCAAGGCCGGCCGCAGCACCCGGCTACGATTCCGGTGCACAGCACACGGCGGCAAAGCTTCGACGCCTGGCATCAGCTCTCTCAGTGTCTTGCGCCCCCTACCAGGGCATCCAGGCGCCGGAATGCAAGCCACCGGAACGCTCCCGACGCTAGCAAAGGATGCAGTGCGGCTGCTTCTCACAACGCCGTCGTCAGCAGATACAAACGCCGCTACTGGTCATGTGCCAGCGGCTGGGTCAGCATCTGGGCGTGCTGGTGTGGCCAGGGCGCTCGCGGCCGTTGCCGGCGGCGCTTGGGAGTCTGTGCAGCTTTACTGGGCAGCTTGGCTAGCATACAGCGGAGTGACACTGAAAGATGCACCAGACCTTCCCGAAGCCGCACCCGGTGCCGGTGCCGGTGCCGAGGCCGGGCCATTGGGCCTGGCCGAGCTTCTTGCCGGTCTGGGCGAGGCCAGCGGCTCGACGGTGCCCACAGCTTCACCAGCCGCTCATCTAGCTGATCAGTGGTCGGCGATGGTGCGGTCGCGCCGCATCGGGCCGATCGTGGGAACGACGCGAGAGGACCGGGCTTTCATCAGGCTCGCCCGCCGGTGGCTCGTGGACGCTGTCGCGCAGGCGCCCCTTCCGAGCGAGGTGCATGCCATCTCACACCTCCGAGGCCTGCGTGACCGGGCGGCACGGGCGATGTCTGACGGCGAGGCGCTCGGCCGAGAAACGACGAGAGCGATGGCAGCGGCGCGGTTTGAGGCCTGGTGCCAGTCGAAGCGCAGGAAGGCAGCCTCGGACAGGCCAGCCAGTGCTGCAGGAGCCAGCCATTCCGCACCGTGGCGACCCGTGCGGGAGACGTTAAAGCGGCAGCGGTGGGATGCCGGCTCAGCTTCCGTGGCCCAGGCCGAAGCCGCCGCCCGAGGGTGTGCGCCCGCTTCTCCGGGGCGTGCCAGGGCCTTTCGTGCAGCTCATCCAGGGATGCGCACGACAACTGACACGGAAGCAGCGACAAGGCTGAGGGCCGCCAGGCAGGCCGTTGCGCAGTCCCGGACGGCGAAGGCACGCCACGCTGACACGACACTTCGGCGCGTGCGGGCTGCTTTGGCCGACATTTCAACGGGGAGGCTGGCCAGCCATGAGCGCAGGAGCCAAGTCGGGAGTGCCGTGAAGGCCGCCGCCGGCAACCACGGCCGCGGCCTGCTCGTTGCTTGGTCAGGCGGATGGCCGGAGTCACTTGGCGACTGGGACAGCCTTGATGACCGCGTCCGGCTTCACAACGCAGACGAGCGCAAGGGGGCGTTCGAGGTACGAGCTGCGGCTGCACGGTGCTTCGCGGACACCGAAGCCGCCCTCCTCGCCCTCAGGCTGGGCGCGGAAGCCAGCAGCCCTGGAGCTGGCGAGCCTGTGGAGCTTGCAGTCCCAGTCACTGCCGCGCGGTCTGGGTCGGTGCTGCTGCCACGGGCTGCAGTTTCAGCGCTGGATGACTTCGCTTCGGCGACTGGCCTGAGGTTGGCATCTGGGGGAGGAATGACGTCGTGGGGCAGCGAGCCTCTTGAGCACGCCGGGATGTTTAAAGCACCAAGTGACGTGCACAGGCTCGCGGCTGACTTCGCGGCGGCCTGTGCGATGAGTCTAGAGGCAGCCCAGGCGGAGGCAAGCGCGGGCCTTGGCCACGAGGTCGTGTTCTTGGACGAACCCGATGCTTCCAACGGCAGCTCAGCTTGTGAAGCAGCACGTGCCAGGACTTCAGTGCCCGATGAGCGCGGCGCACTGGTCGAGGACAACGTCTGCACCTGTGATGCCATCCTACGGTTGGGCGATGCCGTGCTCCTTGAGGCTGCCTGGGGAAAGGAGTGGCACACCCTTCTGGCCGTGGATGCAGGCGCTAAGAAGCTTCTGCTGGCGCCATCCCTGACCCTGTCCGTGCGAAAGGCTGGGACCGCCATCCTCGAGCCCGAGTTTCAGGATGCCGAGCAGGGTGTGCTCGGAGCACACCCGGAGAACAGTCAATCATCGGGCGAGGGCTTGCAGCGCAAGAGGGCAGCAGCCCTTGCCATGCAAGTGTCCCCCTGCTCACTTCGGGGAATGCTAGCTCGCAGGGGGCGGGGTTTCAGCTTGCCACGGGACAACGTGCTGGACGAGCCACCGGGGGCTAGTGCCCAACATACAGACCTTGCAGCTGTTATGTCATTCGCCCAGTCCATGCGCGCAGCTTGGGGGTACGACGGTGATGGCAGCAGCGTGGGCAGCGAAGGGCGTTTCTTCACTCTGCCGCATCCCGACCCCGACGGCGCCCTGCTTGATCTCGAGACCATGGCGGCCCATGACCGGGCCGCTGCCGCAGAGGCCCGCTGTCGTGCCTCTGCGGCTCAGGACCAGGAGGCGGCATCACAGGCCCAAGCAACGCAAGCAGCACTGTGCGCCGGTGTCGCCGCTGTCGTGTCGGCAGCAGCTGAGCAGATCGCGTCCCCGTGCGACCTTTCGCAGACGGCCAGCCTTCGGCGTGCACTTGGGTCTGTGGCGGCTGCATTGCCCGGAGCTGTGCAGAGCTCATCGGCGATTGCCGCCGCAGGCGTCGCCCTGCTGCGCGCAGAGGGCCGGCTGGCTGTTGCTGAAGTGGCAGGGGCCTCACCTGACGAGATCCGAGCGGTAGCATCCGAGCTTATCGTTGCCCAGGGTCCAGCGAGTGATCCGGAGACTGAGCTGCTCCGAGGGGCCGAGCACATCGTGAGCAACTCTTGGGGACTCAAGCACGTCCATGCGGCTGCTCTGTCGGCAGGCTTTGCGCGCCTTTACAAGGTGCTGCAGGACGGAATCCTCAGCGAGGCAAGCGTGGAGTCCGTTCCAGTCATGCCTCCGCGCGTGGTCGGAGCGGGATCCGACTCGGTGTCAGTGGCGTGGGCGGACGGTGCCACCGCGGCCGAGTACCGTCGGTGTCTGCAACAGACACGGCGGTGTGACGCCAGCAGCCATGGGAGAGCGCAGCCCCGAAGCACGGCCTGGGAGCTCCAGGTCAAGGACAGCGCAGAGCCCAGCGGGTGGCGGCAGGTATTCTCCGGCCAGCAAGCGGCTGCCACGGTTCGGGGCTTCGGACCTGCGTGCAGCGTCAACCTGCGGGCACGGAGATCCTTTGTTCGAGCTGACGGCTCGCGGGGCCAGTGGACGGGGTGGGCTTACGGGCGAGGTGCCACTGCTCCAGAGTCACCACTCCCGCCTGCTGTCAAGTGTGCGAAGCTGCTGCCCCGAGGGATGGCCTGGGTAGCCGTCAAGTGGGAGCACAGGGGGCCAGGCTTCGTCGGGCTTGAAGTTGCTGATGAGGTGGTCGCAGTCCAGTGTCGCAAGATCACCTCGTCAGCGATGGACTCCGACGAGCCCACGTGGCATACTGTCGCTTCGGCGCGGCGAGCCGTGGGGACTGCTGGGTTTGGCTGGGTCCCGAGCGCCACCGTTCTTGAGGTCCGGCTGGTGGCATCCGTGGGACCAGGGTTTTTGTCGACCCCGGGGCCGACGATTCGATTCGTTGTGCCGCTTCCTGCGCCGAATGCCCCTCGGGTGGGTCATTGCGGTAGCCGCGGGGTCGAGGTTCGCTGGTCGCCGCCGTCTTGGCTGTCGCCCCGTTGGCCCGGCACAAGGGTTGCCTCTGAGCGTGGGCAGATCTTCATCGAGACACGGGATGCTGAACGACACTCCTTCGCACCCGGTACGAGCGTGGCAATGGAAGGTCACACGCGGCTGGCTGCGGGTGGCGCCGCAGAGGGCGATGGAGCCGGGGGCGCTTCCGCAGGCAGCCCTGAGCCGACGCCGGCTGGGCCTGCCGCAGCTCTCAAGATCGCGCCCATCCGGCAGGGGGTTCGCGCGGGATCGCTGGCACGCGGCGACATCCCGCCCCAATCAGGATTCGACTGGTATCCAGTCATCGCGATGCCGGCGGACGACGGCCCGGGCCTCACGATGCCGACGGAGGGCCGTACTTTCTGGTTTTGCCCCCTCACAGCAGCTTCGGTGTGGGACTTGGGAACTGTGCTCGAAGGCCGCCGCGGCCAGTCCCGGGCTCGGCCGGACAGGGTCCGAGCAGGGCCAGACACCCAGCGGCGCGAGGCCGAGGCTGCGACTGTCGCACACCGTCACCACCGTTACGTGAGGGTGTGGAGCAAGTCTGCAGGGCGGGGGGGGGCTGCTTTCTGGTGGGACTGCCTGGGGCTCGTGCCGCTGTGGGAGCTTCCAGAGCATGTGGAGGTTGATGCTTGGGGTTGGCCACGGTCCGGTGTGCGGATGCAGGATGGCGCAAAGGATGGCGGAGGGAGCCGCGAGGGAGCTGAAGTCGCCGACCACCCGAAGTCTGAAGTTCACGCCGGGGCACCACGGGCTGTGGCTGTCCACGATCAGGCCGCAGCCGGCGGCACAGCCGGCGGCTCCGGCTCGGCCCCCACTCTGCAGGCGACCCAGGCCGACGAAAGCCGGGCTGAAGCGTCCGTCCTCGCGCTCGGGGCCAGCGCCAGGCAGCCAGGGCCAAGCGTTGTGTCGGAGCTCTGGGAGGTCGACAGTCGTGGTAAGGCCATGCTCCGACTTTTCAGTGGTCACGAGCTCGGCGTGCTCATCGAAGGGGCGCACGTCGAAGCCAGGCTGGCACTGAGGTGGGTGCACCCGCAAAGCGGAGCGGTGTCCCAATTCGGGCCAGTCAAGCGTGTGAGTGGAGCGCCGTTTCCGGTAGACACGCTCCGGGCCCGCCGGTCCGGTCGGCATTCGCTGACCGCGGATTGGAGGCACCCTGACCGGGCTGGCAGGTGCTCGTTCGAGCTCTGGCTTGCCGAGGATGCTGCGTGCCCGAGCTGGCGGGTTGCCTGCCGCACCCGTGAAAGAACTGCGGTGGTGCCCGGGCTGGCATCCTATGCAAGGTATCGCGTTGAAGTGCGCTGCGCTTCCCTGGAGTCCGGGGCCACCTCGGGTCCTGCCCCCGTGGGCCGCTCCGGCTTGTTGGTTGAGTGAGAGGCAGGCCTCGAGTGAAGCAAGCGAGGGCAGGTGCTGATTCGGGGAGGGCACAGCTTGGCAGGCGCGTGGCACTCACTCGTCCTTGACCGTCTGGCGGCCGCGCAGGCGGCCGGTACGGCGGGCACCGATGAGGCCAGCCTTGGCACCGGCAGACTTGTCCTTGCGGCACGTCGAGGCGTGACCGATGTGCTGGTGGTTACCACCACCGTGGGGGTGCTCCACCGGGTTCATCGCGACACCGCGCACCTTCGGCCACTCGTTGCGCTTGACGCGGTACTTGTGGTAGGCGCGGCCGGCCTTGAGCATGGGCTTGTCAAGGCGTCCGCCGCCGGCGACGAGGCCGACCATGGCGCGGCAGTCCGACGAGATGGTCTTCTTGGCGCCGGAGGGCAGGCGCACCTTGGACTTGCCGGTGTCCTCGTTGTGGCTGATGACGGTGATGTAGTCGCCGGAGCAGCGCGCGAAGATGCCGCGGTCGCCGGGCTGCTGCTCCATGTTGCAGCAGATGGTGCCCTCGGGCATCTCGCGGACGGGAAGCACGTTGCCGATGGTGAGCTGCGCCTTCTTGCCGAAGTACACAAACTGGCCGGTGTACATGCCCTCAGCTGCCACGATCAGGGTGGTGTTCTTCTTGTAGCGGTACGGGTCACGGAAGTCCACCTTGGCCATGGGTGCGCCGCGTCCGGGGTCGTGGGCGACCTCGCGGACCACGCCGCGGATGTAGCCGTGGCGCTCGGCATAGTCGAGCACACGCAGCTTGGTGGCACCGATGCGGTGGGTGTTGTGGGACTGCGAGGGCGAGCGGCGGCACATGAACGAAAAGAGCTCGCTGCACGCGCAGCTGTTCGCACAATAGCCCTGCACCACCGTGCCCCGGCCACGAAGAACAGTGCGACTAGCTGGGCCGTATGGCGGACCTGCCCGCCCGACTCCTAGGGCTAGTGGCGCAGCGCTCGGGGGGAGGAAGGGCTTGCCCGAGTGCCACCACCGGTCCGCCGCCGCCGAGCCTCGCAGTCTCCAGGTCGGACGCCTCGCGGGCGAACCATGCACCATCAAGGGCCGCCAGCCGTGCCGGGTAACACCCGGCGGGGCGACCTCGAGAGGCGCCGCAAGCGCAAGCCAAACAAGGCATGGGCTATCCTGCCCTCGCTCGCCCATGTCTCACCCGGAAGATGGACCCACGCCCCTTACGCTGGGTGCGGATAACCTTGCCCATGGCTGAGAGCGGCCCTGCGCCCCGAGTGAAGGATGGCGCGGGCGGCAAACCCGAACGACCATGACTTTGCCGTGCCGCCGACGTCGCAGTGCAGAGCCACCGGCAACGCGATCTGAACGACCTGTCGCAAGCGAAATGAGAAGGCAACCGCACGCCGCTCCCTCGCGCTACGACTGACCGCCGTTCGCCGGCAGGTACAGCGGGCGAGCAACCATGCGACAGTCAGCGGCCCTCGCTGGGCTCGTGCTGGCAGCGACTGTCGTCGCAAAGCGGAGGTGAGCCCGTGGCTTCGATTGCCGCCCGGCTGAGAATCGCGGCCCTTGGATCGCCCCCGAGGGACCACTCGGCGCATAGCCTGCCCGCGGCTTCCGGGTGCGGTAGTTTGAAAAGCTGGTGCCTCTGATCTGACCCGGGGGGCAGCGGCGACGGCGACGCGCCGAAATCTCAAGCCTTCGCGCATCCTCGCAGCTACAACACTGCAGCCAAGCCCCGCGCTGGCATGCTCAACGTGCACATGGTGTCGCACACGCACGATGACGTCTCGTGGCTGAAGACGTTCGACCAGTACCTCACCGGAAACAACGACACGATCCAGTTCGCATCAGTGCAGTACGTCCTGGACACTGTCACGCAAGAGCTGGCAAACAACCCGGACAGGAAGTTCACCTACGTTGAGCAGGGGTTCTTCCAGGGCTGGTGGCGCGAGCAGGACGATGACACCAAGGCGCAGTGGCGCAAGTTCGTGGCGAACAACCAGATCGAGTTCGCTAACGGCGGCTGGTGCATGCATGACGAGGCGGCCGCCCACTGGGCATCCATGGTCGACAATACCTACTACGGCCACAAGTTCCTTCTGGACGAGTTCGGGGTCAAGCCGCGCATCGGGTGGCAGATCGACCCGTGAGACCCGGCATCGGCGGGAGCACGCACGGCTTCGCCGGCCATGTACCGCGCCTTGATCCGTAGCCGCACGTCTGTGGCCGCGCCGAACGCTTTCCTCGCAGCTTTGGCCACAGTTCGACCCAGGCTTGGCTGCTCTCGGCCGAGGCTGGCTTTGACGCCCTCTACTTTGGCCGCATCGACTTCCAGGACCGGGAGAACCGAACGAACGAGGCACGCATGGAGATGGTGTGGCGGGCTTCCCAGACAATGGGCGCCTCGGCAGAGGTGTTCACCGGCGCGTTCCTGAGCGGCAACTACGGCCCTCCCTCCGGCCTCTGCTTCGACGTGAACTGCCGTGACGGCCAGATCCAGGACGACGAGCGGCTCGAGGACTACAACGTCGACTACTACGTCAACCTGGCGCTCCAGCGCGCGAAGGAGCAGGCAAACCACACCGCACCGACCGGCCACATCATGTGGAAGATGGGCTCGGACTTCCAGTACCGGTCCGCCGGCGAGTGGTACAGGAACCTCGACAAGCTGATCCACTACGCCAACCTTCAGTCTGACACCACGGGCGTGAATTTCCTGTACTCAACCCCGACTGGCTACACCGAGGCGGTGCACGCGGCCGGCCTTACCTGGACGGTCAAGACTGACGACTTCTTCCCGTACCGTGACAACCCTCACGGGGCCTGGACCGGCTACTTCTCTTCGAGGCCGGCGCTGAAGGGGTACATCTACGAGGCTGGCTCCATCCTCCGCGCGGCTTCCCTCGCTGACGCCGCCACAGGCGGCGATGGAAGCTCCATCGACGACCTCTGGGCCGCCATCGGGCTGTCGCAGCATCACGATGCTGTCACCGGCACGTCAAAGCAGCACGTCACCTACGACTACGCCAGGCGCATCTCCAAGGGCGTCAAGGCAGGCACCACCGCGGTGGCCACCGCGGTGGCAGCCAGTGGCGGACCTTCTGCTGCGGTCTTCTGCCCCCGGCTCAACGAGAGCCTGTGCGAGCCTGCTCAGTCGGCGTCTTCGGACGGCTTTTCGGTGGTCGCGTTCAACTGGCTGGCCCGCCCTCGCTCTGCGCCGCTTCGGATCCCGCTGCCGGCGTCGTGGACCAGCGCCACCGTCACCCTTGCCAACGGCTCGGCTGTGCCTTCCTCGACCATGGATAACACGGCAGTGCCCTTCGTCTCCGGCGGAGCCGCCCGCTCGGTGGTGTTCAGCGCACCCCTGCCGGCAGCTGGCTTTGCCACCTTTCTGGTGAAGCCCTCGGCCGCCCCCGCCGCCGAGGTGCTCGACAGCGTGCCCGCCAGCATCAGCAACGGCCTCTTCGAGCTGCGCTTCAACCCCGCTACCAGCGAGCTCACTGGCATGAGCAACCTCGTGGATGGCATCAACGCTTCGGTCCAGCAGGAGTGGCTGTGGTACAACTCCAGCGCCGGTGGCTACCACTGGGGCAACGGAGCCTCGGGCCCCAACTCATACGGGCAGAACTCGGGAGCTTACATCTTCCGCCCGAACACCTCGACCGCTTTCCCGGCCTCCCAGGCCGATGCTGCGGATTCAATGGGAGAGCAGGCCACCGACGCCGAGCTGGCTGCCAAGCTCCTCGCTGCCGGGCGCATGAGCGGTTCCCTGCCCACGGCGACGCGCACGGTGCGCGGACCGTCGGTCGTGGAGGTCACCCAGACGTTCGCTGACTGGCTCACCCAGACCATCCGCCTCGTCGACGGCCAGGACTTCGCCGAGGTGGAGGCAACCATCGGACCGGTGCCCATCGACGCAAACATCGGCCGCGAGGTCATCACCCGCTTCTCGACCGACATTTCCTCCGGTGATGAGTTCTACACGGATTCCAACGGCCGCGAGTTCCTGAAGCGCGTCCGGAACTTCCGCCCGACCTACAACCTGACCCTGTACGGGGAGACCGTCACCAACAACTACTATCCCGTGGACACCGCACTCCGCATCGAGGACGGCTCCCGAGCCTTCTCTGTCCTCACCGACCGGCCGCAGGCCGGCGGCTCCCTGAAGTCGGGACAGGCCGAGCTCATGGCACACCGTCGCATTCTGTTCGACGACGGGCGCGGCGTCGGTGAGGCCCTCAACGAGACCACTTCAGCCGAGTACCACCCCAACTTCGAGCGGCTCGGCCACGGCCTGGTCATCCGCGTCACTTACCGCCTTCGCCTCGACGCCGCGGCGGACGCTGCCAGCGGCTACCGCCCGCTGATGGACGAGGTGTTCTCCCGGCCCCTGACCCTCGTCGCCTCTGCGACTGCCGCCGCGGAGGCCGCCTCACCCGAGGCATCCCTGCTGCCAGCCAGCCTCAACTGGCCGGTCAACGCCCACCTTGCGAACTTCGACGCACGTGGCAACGGCTCGACTGTCGTCCGTGTGACTCACCCGTTCCAGGCGGGCGAGGGCCCGCTGGCTGCCCCTGTCACTGTGGACTTGGCCGACCTCTTCCCTGCCGGCTCCATCACAAAGGTCGTCGAGACCACCCTGTCGGCCAACCAGCCCCTTTCCGAGCTTCACCGCCTCGCCTGGCAGACCGCGTCCGGGAGCACTCCTACCCACTCCCTCGGCCGCGAGGCTATCGAGGCAGCTGACCCCAAGGGCCTGTCATCCGTTCCGGTGACCCTCACCGCCCAGCAGGTGCGCACTTTCATGGTGGATGCGTGAGGTTCGTCGCTGCGCAGCCAACAACAACAAGGCGCAGCCAGGCTTTGCAGAGGCAACCACCGCCTCGTTCGGGCGCACTCACAACACCCGTCAACGGCGGATGCCTCTCGCCGGCCCGGCCGCATGGGCCATCCACGCCTGGCAAACGATGTTTTCGGTGCTCTATGGGCTATGCTCGACGCTCGGGTTTCGCTGGGCGGCTGACGGGCTATCTTGCCTGGCTGCCAAGCTGCTGCGCTTCGGTGCCGGAGCCTTCGCCCATCCCGCTCGGCCCGCGGCGACGGAAGCCAAGCCCATCAGGCTGTACCAGTACGAAGGTGAGGAGTGGTAGCAACTGCAGCATACAAACCGGGCGGCGCAGGTGTGCTGGGCAGCCGCCAACTGCGTTCGTGCGTGGCCCGCGGCGCAAGCCTGATCCGTGAGGTCCTGCGCGAGCCCCCACAGGATGTCCGTTCTGTCGGAAGGTTGGTGAGGCCACCTCAGCACTGGCACTGGACGTTGACGTGTTACCGACCCCCAGGGAGACGCTCAAGGCCTACGGCGTGGTGAAGGACTCTCGCTACCGTGGCGAGGTCGTGAGGCTCGGCGGCGAGGCGATGTTCCCGTTCATGGTCGACCCCAACACGGGAACTTCAATGTACGACAGCGCTGCCATCGTTGAGTACCTTCAGGCAACCTACGGCAAGGGGCGGGGACCATGGTTTGTCTCCGGGGTCGCTTCTGCGACCAACACCGTTCTCCTGTCACTTGTGGTGTTATGCCGTCCGCTGCTGAGCATGGGCATCCTTCGCGTTCCGTCGCGGAAGCCTGACCAGCCGCTGGAGCTCTGGGGGGCGGAAGGGTTCGTCGGCTGCCGCCCCGCCCAGGAGGCGCTTTGCTCGCTTGAGCTGCCGTACCGCTACCACACCGTGCCCGTCGGAGCCCCGGCGGCAAAGTGGGAAGCGCTTAGGGCTGCCGGGGGCTCGTTCTGGAGCCTGCCGCTGCTGGTTGACCCCAACACAGGAGCGCGAGTGGCGGGCGGGACGTCTGTCGCAGAGTACTTGGAGGCCACCTACCAGACCGGGGATGCCCCCTCGGAGTCCGCCGCAGACTATTCGACGCAGGGTGCTGGCGCCAGGCATGCAACCGTGCCAGGCGTGACGAGGCACAGCAAGCGCGAGTGATCGGTTCCCAACAGGCCTGCCATGGTCTTCGAGGCGCGTTATTGGCCTTGACGTGAGCTCGCGTGAAATCGGCGGGGTGTTGTGAGGGTCAAGCACATTCCAAGCGGCCGAGAATGCAAACTCGCCGCCCTTCACGCAGTCCCGCGGAAGCGGCGCATGGATCGGCGGTACATCAGAGCAACAGCAAAATTGCCTCCACCAGCGGTTACCACGAGGCCGGCCAAGGGCCACGCCTGCGGGGGAGGAAGGGCGTGAGCGGTCCATGGAACGTTGAAGCCTGCCCTGGGCTGGTTGCACTTGCTCACGCCGCACTCCCCAGCCGCCTCAGAGAGCGAAGAAGGAGCCGAAGGCCACCATACGCGATGGTGCGTGCGTTCTCACGTACGGGTTGAACTTCCTGCGGGCGAAGGGCGCGTTCTCGTGGACCAGAGCTTGGGTGGTTGCAGCCCGCGAAAAAGCGTTTCCGAGCGGCGCGATCCTGCGCGGTGGCGCGGTCAGGTCCGCGAGCGCTGCAAGCCGATCCGCTTTCACGCTCACGTTGGCTCGAACATCAGGTGGTGGTTCCCCCCGCGGGGGGGTGCCGAGGAGTGAATGCTCCGGACGGTTCCTCGCCCCACCACTGAGGGAGTGCGGGGTGCCCGGGCAGCAGTGCGCATCAGCGCCGAAGTGATACGAGGGACACCAGACATGCTGTTCGGGAGAGGGCAACCAAGAGTGGGCGCGCTTGGATTTCGGTCCCAGAGCCACGCGGCTCTGCAGCAGTGGTGCCCTAGCGGGCCGGTATTGATGAGCAAAGAAGCCCGCATGTCCCCTCATCTTCACCTCCATTGCTCGAGTCGGGGCGGGGAGGGACCCACCCCAACGTTGACAGGGAGCTGTCACCGACGACCCCAGCCCGACGTTGACGGGGAGCTGTCCCCTCTGTGGAGGCCCAATGCTGGCTCTGCTAGGCCGGTGAGATCTTCGGGTCCGGCTGGGTCAGCTGGGCCGTGGTCTGCGACCAGCCACGGGCTGCCGCGGCGGCACCTGTCGGGGTTCTCCCAGGCGGGGGGGGCTTGCCTGGATGTCGACTGCCAAAGAATGACGTGGAAGTCCTTGGCATGCATTGTGAATTGCCACGGCCAAAGGTGTGGCGTGCCATGCGTCAGCCAGCATAGGGGGATGTTCGCGAAGGGGCGGCCGACACGGCGGGCTCGGCCATTACCTCAGGCTGTGCCCCCTCCGTGTGCAACTGCGAGCGATCAGCAAGACATCGCGTCAGCTGCCCTACATCGGCCCTTCCCAGCCAGTCCCTTTGCCAGGCAAAAGCCGGCCCCCGGGAAAGGCCTCGGCTGCCCTGTGCTTCTGCACGCGCCGGCACCGATTCGACCAGACCGGCCCAGCTGTCATAGACCAGACCGTGTGGCGTCGAATGACGCAATGGAACGGCCCGCGATGCTTCGCGGTGGACTCCTGACACCGCTCTGCTCCACCGGGCTTGCACGGACCACAATGCCGACCACGACGCGGCGCGGCACTCGGCAAGAGCTGTTCGTTCTTTGGAGGGGCCGTGGGCGACCGGGAAAGCTCACGCTTCGGGCCAAGTAATGGCTCGGCGGGCCGATCCAGTCCAGCTGGTGTTGTCGCTCAACGCCGGTGAGGTTGCCGGTCCTGTCTAGCTACTAAGTGCACAATGTGCCATGCGGTGTGGCCACTGCCCGAGCACGGGGCGGGTAGCAGCCTCGTCGGGATCAGGGAATCAGCACGGCCGGGAGCGTTTTTCGGCCACCACGAGGCGCGGCGGCCCCACGTGTGGCACAGCCCGCAAGCCTCGGGGCCATTTATGCCGTGTTGGGATACACAGCGCGCCAATGTTGCACTGGGCTTGCCGCTGTGAAAACGGGGCTCTCCAAGCCCGGAACAAGCGGCGGCTTGGGCTCTTCACCATCGCCGGTCTCTTTGATGCCCCGAGTCGCAGATGTTATGTCTAGCGTGCTTTCGTTCTTGACCGCGCGCGACGTGGCCAGGCTCGCTCAGACTTGCAGGAGCATGGACACTGCCTGCGGCTCCCGTCTGGTGTGGGCAACGCTCCTTCGCGACGATTTCCTGCTCGCTGATGCCGAGCCCGAAGATGTGCTGCAGGCAATCCGCGTGGCCAGCTGTGCTGGGGCATCGCTGGTCGTCCCAGTGGCGGCGCGCGCGGCACGGCTGCAGTTGCCCGGGCCGGCAGCCAGGCCGCGCCATGGCGGGCCGGCTGAGCTCGGCAGCTCGGCTCGAGCGTTGCGAGGTGCCATCGCGGCTAGGGAGCACGACCTTGCAACGCTGCCAGCAGCGGGGACAGCATTGCGAGCCGGCGACGACGATCCGCGAGCTATGTACAAGGCAAGGTACGCCAAGCGCGAGCATGAAGTTCGTATGGTGCGCAGTCGGCAGCGTGCCGTCGAGGCCTCAAACGCGCTCAAGTCTCGTCGGCTTTGCCTCCGCTGGTGGATGTGCTGCACCCAGCAGGCGTGCGGCCACTTTGTGCCTGCGATCATGCTGCTCTGCATCGTTGCCGCCGTCGCGGCTAACTTGGACGTGCAGCTCCCGGCGGAATCGGCCGGGCCCAGCTCCCGCCCGCCGCCGGTGCCCTGGTGGTTCGTGGCATTGCTCTGCGCGGTGGCCATGGCGGGAATGCTGGGCACCCTGCTGCTCAACATTGTGGCTCGCGCCCTGGGTGCGCGGCAGTCTAGCATCTGCCGTGGACAGATATCGGTCGACGAGGCGTTGTTCCCGATGGCGCCGCTCGCTGGCTTCCTTTGGGGCTGCTCAGGGTCCAGATGCCTGATTCTCATTCAGCGTGCATGGGCGGCCGTCACTGTGCTATCCATAGCCGTGGGGCCAGTGCTGCTGCTCGTCGCCATCGCCGATGCCGCCGCAGGCGCGCCGAGATGGCTGAGCGTGGCTGCAGTGCCGCTGTACCTAGCGGGCTGCCTTCTTCCCCTGTCGGTTTGCAAGGCCGGTGACGGAGGCTGCCGACCCGAGAGCAGCGCTGCGTGTGCCGGCCTGACGATCTGCGTGGTGATGCCCCTCGCTGCCGTGCTTGCCATGGCGACGGGCGTGGCCGACGGCCTGGTCCAGCTGGACGCGTGGGTGGTGGCGATGCCGCTGTTTGTTATGGACGCCATCGTGATCATTGCGTCGTGCTGCGCGTGCGCTGTGTCAACCACCGACCTGATCAGGCAAGGGCGGCGGCGATGCCGCGACTTCCTTCAGGTCATGTGTGGGCCGCTCTTGCTGATGCTCCTGTTCCTGGGCACGGTCGTGGCGTTGGAGGTGCTGTCTGTGCTTCGAATCGACGGGGTCTACTCGCCGTCGTGGGGGGCCATCTCCGCCACCGTGTTCGTCCTGCTGCTCCCGCTCGTTGCGCTCTGCGTGCTGGCCGGTGTGGATGCTGGGCGCCGAATGCACCGCAGCGAGCCCTACCGCAGGTTCCAGGCGGAGAATCGACTGGAGCAGGTCGCGTGATCGTGCCAACGGCGGTGAGTCGGGCCGTCGTTGATAACAACGCGGAGGCGGCTCTGAAACAGGCACCGGGGCGGGGGGCGTGATTCACAATCAGTCATCACTCGTTTCACCAACAATTCGTGCGCAAGCCAGTCGCTAGCCCCGCCACCGTCTCGGGGTGCGCGGTGGAGGACGCCAGCCTACCACTCGACTGCCTCAGCGGCCACAGCAGCGGCTGGCTCAATGCGCACAGCAGGGTCCGCCCCGTCCAAGCACCTGTCCACGACATCCAGAAGGTGCGCATTCTCCATGGCAGCAGCCACGCGCTCCTTGTCCGCGAGCTGCTTGTTGATGGCTGCCTCGGACGAGTGAGCGCCCGGCGTGATGCTCACTCTCGTCTTGAACCGAGATGGCAGCGAGCGAGACAGCTTGACCTTGATGCACAGGCCAATCAGCGTCGCCATCGAACAGTGTGGAATGGTGGGGGTGAACTGCACGTCGACGGCAAAGCCTTCCCCGTCAACGTTTACAAGCTCAGGCTGCACCACACCCAGCTGCTCCAGGGTCAGTGGGTGCTCGGGGTCGTTGATTCCTCGAAGGAAGCCTGCAAGGCGCAGCGGCAGCCGAGCCTTTGCACCAGCGGCTGCGCGCTCGTCTCGCTCGCGGCCTTGCGCTGCCCCGCTCACCGTAGACCTCCTCGGAATCGATGGCATCACGGTCTGTTCCTTCCTCTTTCCGCTCCGCGTCGCTGCGCGTTGCTGTCTGCGAAGGCGCAGGTGATGCAGTGGGTGGAGAAGCCTGCCCTGCCTGTCCGGCGCGGCGGCGTGATGCCCAAGCCTCACGGACACTGTCCGGACTGTCGGGTTCGCGTTCTGCTTCGATGCCATTGCCCCACGCGGCCCTGCGGCAGCTGTGGCTGTGCGATGCGCCCGGCCGACAGAGCGCTGCCCCTCGGCTGCACTCCACTGCGGCGTCCAGCTTTCCCCGTATGCCAGACCTTCTGAGGTCGTTTCAAAGGTGTTGGGACAGCTTGGTAGAGTATGGCGACCTCAAGGACTGCAAGGTGATTCGAAGCCGGAACGCCTGCCAAACTGAGCTCAGCGCTTACGTAGGGTGAGAGGATGCACGCCCAGCCTGCTCGGCAAAGTCAAGCTTTGCTCGCATGTCCGGCAGCTTGAGCGTGGTGCGGCTCCCAGCTCCCATTTCACCAGCGGGCGCCGTTGTCGCCGCCGTCATCGCAGGTGCATGGAGGTCAACACGGGCAAGCGCCCCGGATCGTACGAGGTCGAGTGGTGCGCATCTGAGCGACAGCTGTACAAGCTTTGTAGAGAAGAGCGCGGCGGCGCGGATTCGGAAGCGGAGCCAGAGTGACCTGCGTGTGTCCAAGCACTGCGCGAGCTACCGCACGCCTCAAAATGCGTTTCTCCGGTGCGATTGTGAGAGCACAGGGCCAGTAAGCTGCCAAACACAAAGCGAAGGGGTCTGGGCAAAGCAGCTCGCGTCGGTGCTGATGCACAGCCGGCTCGCAGAGCAAGGAGCGGAGTCGCAAGCATGGGCACGCCGCCCCAGATGCCGTGTGGCTAGCGCCACGATCAGCGCTGCGGGTTTGCAGGGGAAAGGGGAGGGCAAGCGCGTGAGGTCTCGACTCAGCCGCCGCGGAGCCGGCCAACAAGCCGCTCCGAGCGCGTGCTCTTGGCTCACGCGGGACCGCTGCTGCTTCATCCTCCCGCCCACAAGGCGCTTCGCCGCAAAGGCCTCATCGTCGTCGTCGTCGTCGTCGAACATGCCGGCAGCATCGTCGGCCTCTGCCCCCGTGCCGCTGGGCACGGTTGCGGGCCGGCCGAAGGACACGGGGACGAATTCCTCCTCGTCCTCGTCGGCATCCTTGGCGGCCTGCTTCTCCCGGCGAGTAGCCGCTGCTTCGCGGCGCTCCTTCTCGAGCTGGCGCCGCTTGTCCTTGTCCTCCCGGCTGAGCCGAGCAAGCAGCTTGCTGTGGCGCTTCTTCTGCGGGGATGCCAAGAGAGCGCACGTTGACCGCAACGCATGATTTTGATGGGAGAAGCCGAGTTGGTGCTTGGGCAGCGGGGCAGGCAGCGCAGGCAACGGGCACCAACTTCCGGTGGCCGTCCCGCAGGATCGACATCACGCTGGGGGGGAAGCGAGACCCCGTTCTCACCGCCTTGTTCGACTCTGCCACCTGCCGCTGCTCCTCCTCCTTCAGAAGCTGCTCCCTGAGCTTCTCGCCGCCTTCAATCGAAGCGCGAACCTCGGCCTCTGTCGGCTCGTTGTTCGCGAAGAACCGAGGCACCACGTTGTAGAGAGCCCCGCCAAAGATGGCAGCTGCAATCAGGTAGTTGAGTGGGAAAGGCAGGACATTCAGCGCGACCCCGACCACGACGAGGAGTGCCACCGGCGCGATGAGGTGGACCTGGTTGTTCACGCCCCTCCAGACCCGCGCCCATGCCTGAGTCGTCGAGTCCTTTCCAAACGCCACTTTGCCCGACATCTCGTGCCTGTGGTTCCACGCAACGCGGCGCGAGGTGTCCACGCAGGGCGGGAGGGCGCAGCACGACTGGCTCGGCCAGGCTCTGCAGGTCGCGCCCCCTATGATCCCTGCTGCAAAGGCTCCGGGGACGTGCACAGCGAATTCGCTTCGGTGGCGTGGCTGGATTGGACAGAGGTCCTGGCCTCTGGCCCAGCGAGGGGCTTGCCGGCAGGCTTGCTCGAGGCCGCGTTACCGGCAGGGTTGCCTGCCGTGATGGACGGTGGCAGGGGGACAGCATCAGGGGAAGCCCTTGAGGCCGGCGGGCTGCATCCTGTTGCTGAAGCGCAGTCCCGTGCAGCCGCGGTGCTCAGGGCAGAAGCGGCGCTGCTCACGGAGCATGACCGGTCCGCCCGGTACGCTGCCTGCGCTCGGGCAGCCTGTCTCGTGGACGCTGCAGGCGGTTTAGAAACTACGCTTGAGGAATGTGTAGCCGTGGCAGGGGGTGCGCGTGGCCGGCTCGCGGGCCGAGATCCGCTCGCCGCGCTGCTGCGGCTGCCACTGCTTGCTGCGAACGCTGCAGAGGGTCACCCTCCGAGTTCACTGAAGTCTGACAGCTTTTGGCCAGCACTAGGCTCGGCGGCTGCCGCCCTCTGCTGCAAGCTTAAGTCGGCAGGCTTGCCCAATGCTTCCCTCGAGCAGCTCTGGCGCGAGGTGGGGAGGCAGCCGGGTGCGCTGGCCGGGATGGTGTGCCGGTGGGCTCGGCTCGTGACGGCCGGGCGATCGCCGCATGCTGCGGCACTACCCTGCCCGCTCCTCAGAAAGCTTGTCCGGCAAGTGCTGAGCTCGGAGGGCGGGGCGAGCATGGCGTGGGGCCCAGCACGTGACGCGCTGGTGATGTTGCTGGGAGACCCGAGCCGGCTTCCAAGGGCTTCCTTGGACGCGATGGTGGCCGAGATGGTGCTCCCGGCAGCGTCCGGCCGGCGGAGTGAGCCAAGGTGGCTCGCGGGGGCGCGCTCCATCCTGGCTTACCTCGGGCACTTCCCTGCAGGAGCGCGGGACGCGGCATCGGCCGCTCCAGCGGACCGCTGCAAGCAGTACATGCCTCCCCTGGCCGCCCTCGTGGACCGCTGGGAGGCGGCTTGCTCTGCCGACGACGAGGCTCGCGGGTCTGTGCAAGCGTCGGTGCGGCACGTCTCCGACGACCAGCACAGGGCACTCACAGCGGCAATTCTGCTGTGCCTGGGAAGCTCCTGGGCTCGCTCGGCGGCAGGGGTCACTGCTGGCTCTGCTCTGTCTGGGCGCATGTTCGGGGCGATCAGCAGCCGTCTGGCAAGCGTTGACCCCATCGCTCGCGCATCGGGCATGCGTGTTGCAGAGGCGCTCTCGCTGTGCGTGTCGCCGAGCCGGCCGCTCGTGTTTCCGGACGCCGCTGCGGGGTCAGGCGCCGGAGCAGCCGACCCGGGCATGGCGGCCTGGACCTCAGCGTCGCTTTGCCCCGTCTCGCTCCGGCCGAGCGGAGCCTCCGGGGGGGCCGTCGGCCGGGACTTCGTTCTAGCGGTGGCTGCGTCTCAGCCACCAGTGGGGGCTGCCAAAGGAGCTGTCAGGCCCTCGAAAGCACCAGGTGCGCCGCTTGCCAGACATCGTGCGGCAGACATGCCTGAGCCTGCGGGGCCGAGCGAGGCAAGCCTTGACCCTGACGAGCCCGTGGGCGCCCTAGCCGTCTCGCTGGAGTTCCTGGGGGCCACCTCGAGGCGGCGAGCCACCAGCGAGTTCTGGACGGGCTTCCCGCTGCAGGCGCCCGGCCGGCCTTGGCCAGCTTCGTTCGTGAGCCCGCCTGCCGGGCGCAGCGGCGGCAGCAGGGCTGGAGGCCCTCGCGCGGTGCTCAGACAGTACGGCATTCCTCCGAGTGAGGCGTGCACGGCTGTTGAGGACCCATCGGCGCTGGTGTCCAGGCAGCAGCTGGGGCGAATGCCTGCTGCATCCCCACCGCGCGCCTCACCGGCCTACTTGCGAGACGCCGTTGCCCTGGTCCGGTCCCAGGCAGCATCCGCACCAGCGGTGATGTCAGCCCTTCGAGCACTTCCCCGTCTGGTTTCTGAGCTCGCCGGCGCACAAGGGAGCCAGCATGAGCTGCTGGAGGTGGCGGCGTCGGCCGTGTCCGCGCTCCTCCACGCCTCTGACCGTTTCAACCTAGGAGCATTCATGGCGCTGCGTGCTGACGCGCTTCTTGCGCTTTTGCAAGCCGTCCCTTCCGCTACGGTGCCGGTTGTTGCCGGGACAGTGTTTGCGCCGGAGCAGCCGCTCGGCATCCGCCTTGACGCGGCCGCGCTTCTGGCCGATGCTGCGTCTGACCTTGCCGGGCTACGGCACAAGCGTCAGCCGAGGCCGCGGCCTACCTCACGCCGCCACAGAGTCAGGCGCATCCGATACGGTGACCGTCTGTCGCAGCGCAGCACGGCCGCGTTTGTCCCGCCCCCGCCCACCCCGGACCGCTTCAGCCACGTTGCCCTGGCGTTCATCGGACCACTTCTGGCTGGCCTGGAGGCAACGCTCCGTCCGGCGCACGCACGGGGCAGGGCCGGCGTCACGGACCCGTGGGGAGACGAGCCGCTCCTTCTGGCCGGCTTGCTGCGCGCCACAGCAACGGTGCTGGAGTGCTGCCGCCGCCGCGGCGATGTGTCGGAGCTTTCCTGGCGCACGTGGCAGGCGTGCAGCCCTGCCCTCTCGCACGACGACGCGGGGGTGCGCGCTGCAGCAGCCGCAGTGGCTGCCGCCATCGTGTCGCGGGAGGCAGAGGCCGGGTCAAGCGCGACCAGGCAGGAGCTGGCATCCCGGGCCCTGATGAGAGGCTCACCAGCAGACATTGCAGCGCCACCGCCTGGCCGAGGCATTACGGGGGTCCCTCCGGCCGTGCTGGAGCTGATTCCAGGCGCTCACCCCACCTCCCTGGCCGGCCATGACAGGCGCGCTGCCATGCGCGTGGCGTCGTGGGCACACAGCGCCGCGACCAGCGACTCCAGCGACGTCGTGCGGCAAAGAGCCTCCATGTGCGTTGCCGTTCTGACGTCATTGATGGACCGCGAGCAGGCCGCCCTGACTGAGTCCGTAACCCTCGCTTAGTTGATCGCCAGGCCAAGCACTCTAGCTCGCCACGCGCGCTACACCACCTGTGGCCAAAGACAAGCAGCCGTCATGCCGCACGTCTCGGGCGAGCGCCCTGGGGACTGGGGACAATGCGCCAGCGTCGTGCGCGTCGTTGCCAGCTCGCCTACCCTGACCGCAAGCAGGCCCTGGGCTGCTGCGACGAGTTCAACCCGTACTGGCTTTGCGTTCCAGCTGGTTGGCGACTCTGGGGCAGTCCTGGCTGTGACATGCTTCCACACGATTCTGGGCGCGTCCCGGGTTGAGCTTTCCGACCGCACTGGGACGTTTCCCGCACTTGTCGCCGCTGTGTCGCCGGCTCATGATGTCGCCGTGCTTGTGGTCAGCGGTGGAGGCGAAGGCCGTCCGGCAAAGCGCCCTCGGCGGCAGTCCGAGGTGGGCTTGCGCCTCTGTGCCACGCTACCCAGGCTGGGCGCGAAGCTGCTGCTACCAGCCCCCGGTCATGGTTCTCGTGTGATTGCCGCAGACGATGCGGTGCGGCTGAGACGCATGGCGTTTGGTGGCTTCCAGCAGACCCTCATCGTCGCCAGCGGGGGCTGCCCTGAGGGCTGGAGCGGACTGCCCGCGCTCACAAGCGACGGGATGTGCGCCGGCATGCTCGTTCAGGCAGTGCCGAGGGAAGCGGAGCTGCACTTTGTCCCCTCAACGACGCTGCTTCGGCTCATTGAGGCGGCCGAAGCCAGCCTCGCGCAAGGCGGAGGCAGCTCTCCCAAGCCTGCGGGTGCCCTGCTTCCGGTTCAGCTACCGCTTCCTGGGGCCATCGGTGTGGCATGGCAGGGGCTGGAAGCGCCCCTGCTTCGCGAGGCCGTGCTCGGGAGCGAGGCCAGAGTCAGCTCTGGGGTGCTGGTTAGCCAGGTTACGGAGCCAGCGTGCCCACACGGCCGCCGGGGACATGCGCCACCGCCGGCAGAGTCGGCCGGGCTTCAGGCTGGCGACATCCTGCTAT
>Ga0136560_1000362_pt1 | contig 22380 bp, 18 predicted proteins | sample AntRauMeHopE1497_FD_104925 | JGI IMG/M metagenome (GOLD analysis project Ga0136560, IMG submission 104925) | Saline lake microbial communities from Rauer Islands, Antarctica - Metagenome Hop E1 #497 | ecosystem: Environmental > Aquatic > Non-marine Saline and Alkaline > Saline | place... | reverse complement strand
GGCTTATCTTATTTTATCAAGATAGCTATGCAAGGTTCTTATTTTTATTTCCTAAAAACTTTTCAAATCGCCACCGCTGCCTTGATATGTGGATGGGGATCGTAGTTTTCCAAGGTAAAGTCTTCGTATGTAAAACCGAAAATATCCTTCACTTCAGGGTTTATTTTCATCGTTGGCAATGGCCTGATCTCTCTGCTGAGTTGGAGGTGAGCTTGCTCCAAATGATTGGAATACAGATGCGCATCTCCAAATGTATGTATGAAATCACCTACTTTGAGACCGCAGACTTGAGCGACCATCATGGTGAACAATGCGTAAGAAGCAATATTGAATGGCACACCCAAAAATACATCGGCACTACGCTGATAAAGCTGGCAGCTCAGCTTGCCATCTGCTACATAAAACTGAAACATGGTATGACAAGGAGGCAAAGCCATCTGATCCACATCAGCCACGTTCCAGGCACTCACAAGATGTCTTCTACTGTCTGGCTTGGTTTTGATTTGATGAATCAGATTCTTGATTTGGTCGATTTCACCGCCTTTGCCGTCAGGCCAGTGTCGCCACTGATAGCCGTAAACTGGACCTAAATCACCGTTTTCATCTGCCCATTCATCCCAGATTGAAACTTTATTTTCATTTAAGTAGCCAATATTTGATTCACCCCGAAGAAACCAAAGCAGTTCGATGATAATGGATCTCAGGTGTACTTTTTTGGTGGTCACTACCGGGAATCCCTCAGATAGATCGAATCGCATCTGATATCCAAAAATGCTGAGCGTTCCTGTGCCTGTTCGGTCACCTTTTACTACACCTTCGTCAAGGATTTTACGCATCAAATCGTGGTACTGCTTCATGTTTTTCGGTCGCTTTTTTACAGTTGGCAAGTTAGTGAGTTCGGCTAAATAATGGAACCTTAATCAAACAAAGACTATTCAATCTTATTATACTTGAAGATAATTTCGATTGCCGTAAAACCTAGAATCATTCATGTTCCAACAATCCCGCGCTTATTTTTTTCTTGGAATAGCAGGATTGATCTGTGTTCTGCTCCTGATTTTTAGACCAATACCACAGTTTAATTATGACTTTGAGCAGTTTTTTCCGCACAATGACGATGATTTAGCATTTTACGAGGAGTTCCGAAATCAATTTGAAAATGACAATGACTACCTGCTCTTGGCTGTCAGTAACCCAAGTGGCAGGCTGCTTGACGTGGAATTCTTTGCAGCGGCTTTTGCACTTCAATCTAAAATAGCAGCTCTGGAAAAAGTCGATACGGTAATTTCCATCTTGAATCTGCAGCAACCGATAATCGGTGCTTTCGGACTCCGGAAAATTCCTTTTTTAGATTGGGATGATCAGGAAAAGCTTTCAGGCCAAAACGAAAAATTGGACCAATACCGATCCGAACTGATTTCGAAAGATGGGCAGAGCCTGCTCCTATGGATCAAGAATAGTCAAAACATCAGCAAAGAAAACGGGGATGAGTTGTACCGACAGATCAATCTACTGATCGATTCTGCACCGGTGGAGATAAAGGCTGTTGCTGGAAAGATTCAGGCACAGGGAGATTTTGTAAATCTGATGCAACGGGAGTTCGGATTATTTTTTGGTTTTTCCATTGTATTGATGCTCGTGATGCTTGGACTGATTTTTAGGACTTGGTGGGGAGTATTGATTCCGTTTCTCATCTTGATTGTGGGTGTAGCCTGGGCTTTTGGATTGATTTTGCATTTGGGCAAAGCTTTGGATTTGATGTCTGTGATGCAACCGACCATTTTTCTGATTGTTGGCCTAAGTGCATTGATCCATTTCTTCAATCATTTGATCAAAAAAATGCGCTCGGGAGTTGCCAAAGAAAAAGCGATCCGAGCGGTATTCAAATCACTTTTTGTACCCGTCTGGCTTACCATTTTGACGACTTCGCTAGGCTTTTTCACGCTTTACTTTACCTCAATACCCGCATTGCAGGAATTTGGTTTGACTACTGGATTGGGAATATTAGTGATGTTTCTCGCCGTAATGCTGATTGCTCCGGGATTACTTTATATTTTTAAAATAAAGGTTGGGGAATCCAGCCCAAGCCACAAGAAATTCTTGAATCTGGACGCATGGTTTTTAATTTTAATTCGAAAGCGTAAAGTCATTGCAATCCTATTTTTCGGTGTAACGCTAGTTTCAATAGTGCTGGGCTTCCAACTTAAAATCAACGGATTCTTACTGGATAATCTGCCCCAAGATCATCCTATTCAGCAATCCTTCAACTATTTCGACGAACAGTTTGGCGGCTCAAATCCTCTGGAAATCCACCTTTCCATAGGCGAGGATGCCGAAAGTATGTTGGATTTAGCAGTATTGCAGGAGCTGGATCAATTGGAAGGCGAAGTGAGCAGACTGTTTGGTGGAGGTCAGACGATCTCGCCTTTGACCGTGGTGAAGTCACTTAACCAAGCTCAGAATCAAGGGAGTCTTCAAGCTTTCGCTTTGCCATCAAGAGGGCAATATCAGCGGATGCAGCGATTTTTGAATCCGGCATTCGAAGCCTCAGGAATCAAAGTGCTAACTAATGATCGCAAATCCGGTAGACTCAGCGCTCGATCTGCCGATTTGGGGACATTGGAGATGTCGAAAAGAAGAGCCCAACTTGAAGCGTTTACGGCTCAAGAAATCAATCCAAAAATACTTCAGATACGATGGACGGGAACTGCCTATTTGATAGATAAAGGCCATCAATCAGTGACTTGGCAGATGGCCAAAGGATTGGGAGTTGCCTTTATTTTGGTGGGAATCCTTGCAGGATTTTTATTTAGATCTTGGCGGATTTCATTTATTCTATTGATTCCTAATCTGATCCCTTTGATCTGGATGCTGGGCTTGATGTATTTGTTGGGCATTGAGTTCAAATTGACCACTGCCATCTTATTTACCGTTGCATTTGGTATAGCAGTAGACGACAGCATTCATTTTATGACGCGACTGCGCAAAGAACTGATGACCGGCAAAAACTTAATTTACGGCTTAAAACGCACCTTTGTGGAGACAGGCGAAGCTATTATTCATACGACAATCATTTTGGTAGCAGGATTTGGCTTATTGATTTTCAGTCAATTCGGAGTGACTCATTACACAGGATTATTAATTGCTGCCGCGCTTGTTTTTGCTTTGCTGTCTGATTTGTTTTTGCTGCCAATCCTACTTTTACCCATGAAGAAAAAGTGGGATGAAAAATACAGCAAACGGATGGCTAAAGCTCCAGCCCTTCCCAAGTAAATACTGCCGAAACAGGGTAATGATCTGAATAATCTACTTCTCGATGCGTTTTGAATTGGATCGGAGTAATCTCAGGACTTGAAAAAATATGGTCAATCCGTAAGAAAAAAATAATTCGATTATAGGTAAAACCAAATCCTCTGCCGGCCACCTCGAAGGCATTTTGCAGTTGTTCGCTCAATTTGAAATAGGTGTAAGAATAAGGGATTTCATTCAGATCACCCATTAATATTATGGGATAGGGGCTGTTGGAGTAATGTTCTACTAAGACCTTGAGCTGTTTACTTCTTGCCAAGCTGCCGCGATGAAGCTTGCCTAAAGTCTGCCGGTAGTTTTCCTTGACTCCTTCAATATTTTCCAACCCGTCCGAATCGATCTTCATAGACTCCAAGTGCGCATTGTAAATTCGGATGGTGTCATCATTTATCTTGATATCCGCAAAAATAGCTCCGTTGGTTCGGTTGTTGTCAAATACTTTTCCCTCGTTTACGATTGGATATCTGGAAAATATAGCCAAACCATAGTTTCTTTTTTTAGGGTTCCCCTCTATAATTTGATAGGAAATATTGAATCCCATATCGGCTCCGAGTATTTTTACTGCATTTCGGGAAGCTGTGGTATAATCTTGATAAAACTCCTGAAAAACTTTTACATCAGCGGGATGATCCTTAAGCCAGGCAAAGACATTTGGATCAAATTTTCCTTCTGTTTTACTTTTATAATCGAAAAGATGTGCGTTGTAGCTCATGACCTGAAGCCCCTCAGCAGAATCATTTACCTGCCTAATCTGGAGTGTGATTAAAAAAAACTTATACCCAACCAATAGCGTAACGAGCGGCACAAATGCTAGTTTCCGCCAGGAAAGTACTAAGACCCCAAGCAGAAAAATGTTGACTATTAATATGATAGGAATAAAAAACGGAAGCAATCCCACATATTGAAAATACTCCGGCGAGACGTAAACGCTTGAGAAAAGGATAATCGAAGCGAGAAAAATAATCCAAGTAATAACTCTCATTTATGCGATAGGAACAAAGGGATTGGAAGACGATTCATTCATTCACGATTAGGATTTGAAATGGTTCTGCGGAAATTATTTTGATTTATCACCACAATTCAAATGAAGTAACGTGTAAATGTATGTTTTTTGTAATTCTCGGTCACCTTTCTTTCAGCAAAGGGAAACTAAAGGTTCGGATTTTGAGTATTAGCTGATTAATTGTTATTTGGCATCATAATTACCCTCTATGAAAACATATCAAACTATTTTGACGACAGGTTTAGCAGTAGCCCTACTGTTTGCTTGCAATCCTAAACCCATAGAATCAACCGAATCCGACATTTCGGATGATCAAACAACTGAGGTGAAAGCTGATGAACGTCCTAGCCCTGTGGTGATCGTGGAAGGAAAGATTTCCGGAAAAGACATTAAAGTCCACTACGGTTCACCGGCTGTAAAAGGTCGTGCACTCTGGGGAGATCTGGTTCCATACAATATTGTGTGGAGAACCGGTGCCAATGAGGCTACTTTTGTGGATTTGTCAGCTGATTTTATGGTAGATGGAAAATCCCTTCCTGCCGGAAAGTACTCGGTTTTTACCATTCCAAAGGAATCTGGGCCATGGACTGTGATATTCAACTCCGAGTGGGATCTCGAGCATGGACATTTCCAATACGATGAGAAGAATGACGTGCTTCGTATGGAAGTGACTCCAACGTGGGAGGAAAACTCGGAAGAGCGGCTTTCGGTGAAAGTTGAAAATCCCGGTATAGTGATTCGATGGGAAAAGTTGAAATTACCGATCTCGATGAATTAAAAATTTATACTTCAAAAAAGCCTTCAGATTTGAAGGCTTTTTTGTTTACCATAAAGGGGGTAGGGAGATTTGAATAATTTTTTAGGTTTTATATTTCTTGCGGCGACGCAACGGCGCAACGGTTATTTTGAAACCTTGATAAGTAAAAGACTTTTAACCACGGAGAGCGCAGAGGAGTATTATACAAAGAGCTCTGGGTAAAGCTGGATGGGGTAATATTATTACTGTCTGTTTGGATTTTATTTATTGCGGCGACGCAACGGAGCGGAGATAATTCTTCAGGGTTCAAGTTTTTTCACCGCAAAGAAGCATAAAGGCTTCGCAAAGAGCTTGAAGTAGAAAGAGGAAGAGGTTAAATTAACACTATCCCACTAGGACCTTCACTTTTCGCTGCGCCGTTGCGTCGCTGCGAGATTTCCTCAAAATTCAAATTTTTTATCGCAAACCTGTCTTCCGGAGAAATAAGACAAAATGTTTTCGCAAAAATCGGAGCTCAAATGGGATAGACATTGACTTTTATGGTTTGGGATTTTGTGTCTCGCTGCGCCTTCCCGTAGCATCGAGATTTCATTAAGATTCATTTTTTTTTACACCCACTATGAATTCTATTATTCTTCCATTTGGTACCCGGATTCCTTTTCTCAAAAATATTCTTTTTAAATAGGATCAAAACTTCAGGAATTGTAAACTGTTAATTCGAAGAATAATTTAAATTCGCCCCTCACTTTTCACCCCGAATGAATGAAATACCTTGGTTTTTTTATTGCTTTGGCAATTACCGTTGCTTTGGCAATTGCGGTTTCTATGCCGATAGGACCTGTGCCCCCCATAGCACCACTGTTAGATCCGAATCATGGCTTTTGGCAAAACTCCTATAGCGAAGATGAACTTGCGAAAGATGAGTTGGACTTGTCCAATCTGAATTCGCCAGTCACGGTAGTCTACGATGAAAATCTAATTCCCCATATTTTCGCAGAAAACGAAGAAGATCTCTACCGAGCGCAGGGGTATGTGACTGCCAAGCATCGATTGTGGCAAATGGAATTTCAGACGATGGCTGCGGCAGGTAGAATCTCCGAGGTAGTCGGCAATGTCGCGCTCGAACTCGACCGAATGACCCGCCGAAAAGGCCTTGGCTTTGGTGCCGAACTTGGATTGAAATACTTGCAGGAAAACGACTCCGAAACGCTCAAGCTACTTGAAGCATACGCCGATGGTGTCAATCAATACATTGATCAACTCTCTCCAGGACAAGTTCCGGTGGAGTACAAAATTCTGAATTACAGACCAGAGCACTGGAATGCATACAAATCACTTTTGCTTCTCAAATACATGTCTGACATGCTAATGGGTGACCGGGATTTGGAATATTCCAATCTCCGGAAAATTCTTGGGCAGGAGATGCTCGACAAACTTTATCCGGAGTTTCCTACCGAAAGCGATCCGGTGATCGAAGAAAGCAAGACTTGGGACTTTACACCAATATCGATTTCCAAACCTGATAGTATCACTTTTCCCAACGATCTGTTGGTCATCGAGCCACTTCCACAACCTGAGGAGGGTACTGGCTCGAATAACTGGGCTGTTTCTGGATCTAAAACCAAAAGCGGTAATCCAATCTTGGCAAACGATCCTCATCTTTCTTTGAATTTGCCTTCCCTTTGGTATTCCATGCAATTGACCACCCCGACTCATTCTGTGAAGGGAGCGACTCTTCCAGGAGCTATCGGCGTGATTTCAGGTTTCAATGAGAATATAGCTTGGGGAGTTACTAATGCCACTAAAGATGCCCGGGATTGGTACAAAATCACCTTTAAAGATAATAGCAGAAAAACTTATAAATATGGGAATGAGTGGCGCGCCACCGATTTCCGAATCGAGGAGATAAGGATCAAAGGAGAAGCAACCTATCTGGATACTGTGGTCTATACCCACTACGGACCGGTGGTTTATGATCGTACCTTTAGAGGTGATCGCCAAGATGTGAATTTTGCATTGAAGTGGACGGTTCATGAAGGCTCCAATGAACAGCGAACTTTTGTGATGATGAATAAGGCCAAAAATTATGAGGATTACAATACAGCTCTTGATCACTATTCAGCGCCTCCTCAAAATTTTGTTTTTGCTTCCAAATCCGGAGATATCGCTATGCGTATTCAAGGTAAGTTTCCATTAAAGTGGAAAGGGCAGGGAAAGTTTTTCATGGATGGGGCTGACCCAAGAATGGAATGGCAGGAGTATATTCCAAATAATCAAAATGCAGCTACACTGAATCCAGAACGTGGCTTTGTGTCCTCAGCCAATCAGCATCCTGTTGGCCAGTCGTATCCTTACTATGTCTTTGATAATAGCTATGAACATTATCGAAACCGTCGATTGAATAATCGTCTTCGGGAATTGAGTGAAATCACTATTGCTGACATGAAAGTATTGCAGTTTGATGATTATTATTTGCATGCTGAGGAAGCTTTGCCAGTGATGATTGCACTTTTGGGTACAGTATCCGAAAGTGATTCAAGGGCTAAAAAATACGTGGATGAGTTAAAGAACTGGGATTTTTATGCAGATCCGAATCAGAAGGCTCCAACTCTTTTCTACATCTGGTGGGAAAAGACTTACGATCAAATCTGGGAAAAATGGTCTGAGTTTGGGGTGCCGGTGGTTCTTCCAAATAATTACCAGACGGTCCAATTATTAGAAATTACACCCAATGATTCCATTTTTGATCTTGCAACTACTCCTGTTCGAGAAACTGCTGCGGATCATGTTAAAGTCGGTTTTCAGGAAATGCTTGACTCCATGAAGGAATGGGAAGAAAAAGAAGGTGATTATTCTTGGGCAAATTACAAGCGAACCAGTGTTCGGCATTTGGTGCCACAGTTTGCACCTTTCTCTGTTAACAATATATACACAGGCGGTGGTCGGGGTATTCTTAATGCCACAAGCGAAAGATCCGGTGCAAGCTGGAGGATGGTCGTCGAACTAGGGGAGGAGATTACTGCATTCGGGATTTATCCCGGTGGGCAATCCGGCAACCCTGGAAGTAAATTCTACAGTAATTTTATCCCTATTTGGGCAAATGGCGAATATATCAATTTCAACCTTCGAAAAAAGGAGCAATCAGAAGGAGTATTATTTCAAACGATTTTAAAGTAAACACGATGAGATTTATATTATTTATTCTACTCACCATAGGTCTTGTGGTTTTTCTTAATCCGATTTTCCCTTATTGGATTATCATGATATTGATAGGGATTGGATCTGCACTTTTGGGCCTAAGTGGGCTTCAAGGTTTTCTTGCCGGTGGTCTTGGAATGGGCTTAGCATGGCTTGGACAGGCTATTTTTATCAGCACCAGCACAGGAAGCGCACTTCCAAATAAGATAGGAGAACTGATGGGATTAGGTTCTGGGATGACTGTGGCAGGAGTGACAGCAATCATCGGCTTTCTACTTGGCGGTTTTAGCGGAATGACAGGAAGTTTGCTTCGAAAGGTATTCCGTAAAGAGCCGGACAACTTGTATAGAGGATCCTAGTATGCGAATATGATCCAGGACCAGCAATTGTTGTAACCGTAGAAAATTGGGACAATTCAATAAGGTGTCTTTATAAATTTGCTTATTCTGAGTTCCGCACCTCTTACTGTTAGTACAATAAAGTAAAGAGGGTTTTGGTGTAAAGCCGCTCACTAATACTGAAAATTAAAAACAATGTTAAAATCGGTTCTTTTTAGTCGAAAGAGCCGTTTTTATTTTACGTTTTCGTTGAAATGAGTACCTTTGTTACTCACTAGCCAGAGTGAACTTTTATGCTTGAATCCTTAATAACCTCAAAAACTCGGTTGAGGTTGCTTGTTAAGTTTTTTGTGAATTCAAAGACGCAAAGTCACCTAAGAGGTTTGGCTGAGGAGTTTGGCGAATCCACCAATGCCATTCGCAAGGAGCTGAATAACCTTACCCAAGCTGGAATTTTAACAAAGCAAACTGATAAGAACAAGATTTCGTATCAGGCAAATGTCACGCATCCCTTTTTCTCAAACATTCAGGAAATAATCCGCAAGTACTTGGGTTTGGACCAATTGCTGGAACAAATTCTGGAGCGAATGGGTGCGGTCAGCCAAGTTGTTTTAATTGGTGATATCGCCAAAGGAATCGACTCTGGTAACATAGAAGTGGTCATAGCAGGTGAAGAGTTGAACGAAAGTTATATTCTTAATCTTTCCAGTCGAATTGAGGAAATGATTGAGCGCAAGGTGGTACTTACTTTGCATGAGGAACGCCTGACATCTACAGGTTTAGTTCTTTTTGAGCGGACAGTAGAAAGCTAAAGTTTGGAGTTTCTCTTTCCTTCTTTTAGATAGGCACGAATGTGACTGAAAGGGCGAAGCTGTGTCTAGCTTGTTTGATTCTCAAATAAAAAGTACAAATTTACTGTCAATATTTTTTAACTGATACCAATCGAACACCAACTTATTAAAATTGAAAAACATTAAATCGTTTAAATTAGGCTTAAAATCTATTTTGATAGGCTTTTTTGTTCTGATTGTATTCTCATTACAAGGGCAAAGTCTTTCGGATATTCAAAATCTCAAAGTAGATGATCTTTCGGATGCCCAAATAGAGCAATTGATAAAAAGAGCAGAAGCTAGTGGATTGACAGCAAATCAGTTGGAATCCGTGGCTCGAGAGCGCGGTATGCCTGCTTCGGAAGCAGCTAAATTGCGAGAGCGAATCAGCTCCCTCCAAAGCTCATTGGGAAATAATTCGAATACAACAGAGTCTGGTAGCGGTTCCAGATCATTTAAGGATGAGCAGGGAAAGGATATGTTTGATTCTATCCGACGGGCAGATCCTTACTATGATCTGACTCCTACACAGAAGAAGATTTTTGGTTTCAAACTTTTTCATAATCGAGAGCTGGATTTTAGTCCAAGCCTCAATATGCCTACTCCTCAATCTTACGTAATAGGTTCAGGAGATCAGTTGTTACTTGATATTTACGGTGCGTCACAACAGTCCTATGACCTGGAAGTGAGTCCTGAAGGGCGTGTCTTCGTGCCAAATATAGGTCCGGTACAGGTAGGAGGAGCAACTATTGAGGCAGCTTTAGCAAGATTAAAGACTAGCATGAGTCGCATCTATTCTGGCCTGAACGGATCGAATCCGAATACATTCTTACAGATCAGACTGGGTAATATCAGATCAATCAAAGTGTCTATGGTTGGTGAGTTGACTAAGCCGGGAAGCTATATGTTACCTTCATTCGCCACTGTTTTCAATGGGCTATATGCTGCCGGAGGACCAAATGAAAATGGAGCTTTTCGTAACATCCAAGTCTATCGAGATAATCGACTGATCTCAACAGTAGATATTTATGAATTTCTGGTTAAAGGTGACCAATCCTCCAATATCACGCTTCAGGATAATGATGTCATTATAGTCCAACCTGTGCAGGCACGTGTGGAAATAGTCGGTCCTGTCAGAAGAGAGGGTTTATTTGAGGTCAAGCAGGATGAATATCTGGAAGATCTTTTCATTTATACAGGAGGATTTACCAGTCTGGCGTACAAAGACCGGGTGACGATTCGAAGAATAGAAAATAATCAGCGTAAAGTGATCGATGTTTCATCTGATCAGTTTGATTCTTTTTCCTTAAAGGATGGAGACGAGATTCTAGTAGGAGAGGCATTGGAGCGATTTGCAAATCGTGTGCAGATTACAGGAGCTGTCAACCGTCCGGGAGAATTCTCTTTGGGAGACGGCAATTTGACCGTTAAAGGCTTAATTGAGAAAGCGGATGGGTTAAAGCCAGAAGCTTTTGTCAATAGAGCTACTCTCTATAGAACAAGTGAGGATCTGACCTTGGCTGCGGAATCTCTTGATTTAAAAGGGATTTTGGCAGGCACTTCTGCTGATGTAACTCTAAAAAATGAAGACCTTCTTTTCATCCCGAGTCGGTATGACATCCAAGAGGCCTATTATGTCAAGATTTCGGGTGAAATAGGTTCTCCGGGGACCTATCCTTTTGCCTCTGATATGACAGTTGGTGATTTGATCCTTCGAGCAGGAGGATTGTTGGAATCGGCAACCAATTCTTCAATTGAAGTAGCAAGAAGAGTGAGAGTTGCTAATTCTGGAAGACTTGCTGAGATCTCCACATTGACTATAGACTCCAATCTTCAACTTTCTGAAGAAGAAAAAAATCAGCCCTTAAAAGCATTCGATCACGTATTTATCCGCAGAAGTCCGGGCTTCGAGCGCGAGCAACTGATCACAATCACCGGTGAAGCAGTCTATCCCGGAGATTTTGCCATGGCAAATGCCAATGAGCGGATCTCCGATGTGGTCGGCAGGGCAGGAGGTCTTTCGCAGTTTGCATATCCTAAAGGAGCTTCTTTGATGAGACGTACCGTTTACTACGAAGAGAAGACAGAGGAGGAATTGACCGAAGAAATGTTACGGGAACTAAGAGATAACCTGGACTCCAAGAAAAACAGAAGTCAAAATGAGGCTGAATCAATCTTATTTGAGCGATTGAATGAGAGGCTGGAAATAATAGAAGCGAAAAAGAAAAAAGAAGAGGAAGAAAAAGCGAAAAAGAGTCTTTTTGAGATTGAAACGGAGAAAGATTCACTCAAAGAGGATTCCGATCTATATAAGATCAGATACAAAGAAGAGGATATGATCGGAATTGATTTGGAGTTTATACTCCAAAATCCCGGATCAGAGGCAGATCTGATTCTTTTTGAAGGAGATGTAATTCAGATTCCAAAGCAACTTCAGACCGTACGGATGGTGGGTGAAGTACTGCTCCCTACTACAGCGAGATACATCGAAACAAAAGGTTTGAGATTTTATATTTCTAAAGCTGGTGGATTCACCGAAGATGCTCGGCGGTCTAAATCGTATGTGATCTACGCCAATGGTGATGCCAGACGTACGCATAGTTTCCTGGGATTGAAGTTTTACCCAAACTTAGAGCCCGGTGCTGAAATCGTGGTACCTATGAAGCCCCAAAAAGACAGACTAAGCGCAGCGGCTTGGATAGGAATAGCATCTTCACTTGCCACACTCGGGATCTTAATCAATACAGTAGTAAATCAAAGTCGATAATTCAAAATATTAAATAGATGAAAATAGCAATTGTAGGTACAGGATATGTAGGTCTAGTCTCGGGAGCATGTTTCGCAGATGTAGGAATCGAAGTCACTTGCGTAGATATCGACCAAAAGAAGATCGAAAAACTAAAGAATGGCATTATGCCAATCTACGAGCCTGGATTGGAAGAAATAGTTCTGCGTAATTTCAAGAGTGGAAGGCTAAAATTTGGTACTGACTTGGGAGAAGCTATTCAGGGAGCCTCAGTTGTATTTATTGCTGTAGGTACTCCTCCTGGTGAGGATGGGTCTGCCGATTTGAAGTATGTACTTGCTGTGGCAGAGGAGATTGGTACCAAAATGACCGATTACATCGTAGTAGCGACCAAGAGCACCGTACCAGTGACCACAGGTGAGAAAGTTCGAGCCGCACTAAGGGAAGCTTTAGGAAAGCGGAATTCAGATTTACCTTTTGCGGTTGCATCTAATCCTGAATTTTTGAAAGAAGGGGCTGCTGTGGAGGATTTCCTTAAACCTGATCGTATCGTGATCGGTGTGGATGACGCTCGTGCTGAAGAGATCATGAAACGACTCTATAAGCCATTTCAATTAAGCGGAGAGCGGATTATTTATATGGATATCCCTTCTGCTGAGATGACGAAGTACACTGCTAATGCGATGCTGGCGACTAAGATCTCATTTATGAATGATATTGCAAATCTGTGCGAATTAGTTGGTGCAGATGCCAACATGGTGCGAAAAGGAATCGGTTCGGATCCTCGGATCGGCAACAAATTCATCTATCCTGGAGTAGGATATGGCGGATCATGTTTTCCCAAGGATGTGAAGGCAATCATCAAAACTGCCAGGCAATATGGTTACGAGCTCAAAGTGCTGCAGGCAGTAGAGGATGTGAATGATGCTCAAAAGCATGTTCTTGCAGCTAAAGTAAAGTCACATTTTGGCGAAGATCTGACAGGACTGACCTTTGCGATGTGGGGTTTGAGTTTCAAGCCAAATACAGACGATATGCGAGAAGCTCCGGCAGGAGTGATCATCGACGAGTTGAGAGCAGCTGGAGCGACGGTCAAAGCATACGATCCCGTAGCAATGGAGGAAGCACGAGAACACTATATTTTCGATAAAGTAACTTACTGCAAAGATGCCTATGAGGCTCTGGTAGATTCAGATGCTTTACTGCTAGTCACAGAATGGTCAGAATTCCGAATTCCGAGCTGGGAAGTAGTAGGCAAACTATTGAAAAACAAGGTGGTCTTTGATGGCAGAAACATCTATGAAAAAAGCTATTTGAAAGGCTTGGGTTTTGAACATTACGGGATAGGGACGAAGTAGAATTACCTTAAAAAGTATCACAGCAGATTTTAGGATAATCATCAAATTTGTAATCCTTCTGTAATTGGCTTTACTGCTAATAGATAATTTCGGCTGCTATCATCCAAGTCAGAGATGTTGTCTCGATTAAGAATCAAACATATTAATTTCATTAAATTATTAATATCACAGATCTTATTAATGGTCTTCAGAAAAAAGCAATGGGGGATTAGCGTTAAGGCTCGGTCTCTTTTTGAGATATGGTAAAGTTTTTACATCTTATTTCCAAGATTTTCAAATGCAGTAATCTTGTTGCTTCAAAAGATGAATCTGGATTTAAATTGAAATGAAAAAGACAGCAAAAGAAATTTTTGGTACTGAGTCACTAAACTTGACTGAATTATTTTCGTATTTTTTTTACAAAAAGAAAATTTTCCTCTGGTCAGTAGTCTTTATGCTCCTTTTTGGCTTTATTAATTATTTTTTAAAGGAAAAAATTTATGAATCTGTAGCAATCAAATTATCCGAACAGGATTCTGGATCAGGACCCGGTAGTTTGGGGCAGCTTGGTGGCTTAGCAAAACTTTCCGGCATTAATATCCCTTCAATGGGCTCCTCATTTAGTAGCATCAGTCCAGAATTATATCCTGAAATCTTAGATAGTAAACCATTTCTTATCGAATTGGTCAACGAAAAGTTTTATACTGAGGAATTTCAAGATTCGGTATTGCTGAAAGACTATGTGATAGAAAAGTATGGAGCCAGTGGTTTTGCGGGTGTGAAGCGATCTATTCAAAATCTCTTTAGAGATCGAAAAATCATTTCTTCCGAAAACTCAAAAGTCCAAGAGGTTAGAAAGGAAAATATTGCGCCTGTGGTATTGGTTTTAAAGCCTGACGATGATTTTGCAACTGAGCTAATCAAGTCATTTTTGGAAATTGAAGAGGAAGGATCTTTGATAACATTGAAGGTGAAATTGGGGGAACCTATGTTGGCAGCCCAGGTTAATGCAACCATTTTTGATAAGTTGGTCGCTTACATTACCGAATATAAAACCAAAAAGCAAAAAACTAATTTGGAATTCATTGAAGCAAGAACCTTGGAGGCAGAAAGTAAATACCTCAAAGCTCAGTTAAGTCTAGCAGGATTTAGGGACAAAAATCAAGGTGTCATATCCAGAACCGTATTATCTAGAGAAGAACAATTGGAAGCTGAATATTCGCTTACCTATGGAATATATAATTCGCTACTTCAGGAGCAAGAAAATATGAGGATTCAGCTAAAGAAAGACACGCCCGTATTCTCAGATTTTGTATCTCCAATCGTTCCTAATTCTCCGGCAAACACGCCCATTTGGAAGATGTTCGTCATTTTTTTATTTCTGGGGATTGTTTTAGGTTTTGGTATCGTGACTATAATAATTGTGAAAGAACTAACTCAATAGTAGATTTGGAAATAGTTGAATATGAATTGTATTTTTCAAATTTTAAAACACAGGTAATTATTATAGTGAAATCTAGTCTTTGTTATTAGGTTCTATATTTTTCGTATAATTAATTTACATTATTTCATAATACATTTCTGAGTTTAAAATCAGAATATTTCATTTTAAATGTATCAAGTGAATCAATCCAAAGACCCAAGTTGGGATTTAGTAGTCAGTTCCAAAAGAGATTTATTCGATTTTAGGATTAAAGAAGTTTGGCGTTACCGGGACTTGTTAGCCTTATTAATCAGAAGGGATTTTGTAGCATTCTATAAGCAAACCATCTTTGGTCCTTTATGGTTTTTCATTCAACCCATATTTACTACAGTTATTTACGTCTTTATCTTTGGTAAATTAGCAGGGATCTCTACAGATGGAATTCCAATGCCATTATTCTATCTGGTAGGGATTACAGCATGGACCTATTTTTCAGATTGTTTAATCAAGACCTCTACGGTATTTGTAGACAATGCACACATATTTGGTAAAGTTTACTTCCCGAGGCTAGTTATGCCTCTCAGTATAGTCATTTCCAATTTAGTTAGATTAGGTGTTCAATTCGTTTTACTTGCCTTGGCAATGCTCTATTATGGGATTCAGGGTGTAGAGTTGGGTACAAGCTGGTATGTACTTTTGATTCCTTTTCTAGTTTTTTTGATGGCGGCACAGGGGTTAGGATTGGGGATTATTGTTTCCTCGCTCACCACCAAATATCGGGATTTGGCCTTATTGCTTAAGTTTGGAGTACAATTGTTAATGTATTTGACAACGGTCGTGTATCCATTATCCAGTTTAAACGGAACTATAAAAACCATTGTAGCTGCAAATCCACTAACCCCTCTGATCGAAGGAATGAGATTAGGACTGTTGGGAGAAGGTAGCTTTACATTTTCAGATTTAGCATATGTATCTGGATTAACTGCTTTTATTCTTTTGATTGGTATTGTGGTTTTTAATCGGGTAGAGAGAAGTTTCGTAGATACCATCTAATCATCAGGACAAATTCATGAGTGTAGTAATTAAAGTAGAGCAACTTTCTAAAGCGTATCAATTGGGTCAAATAAGTTCAGGCAACTTGACTCAGGATATTGAGCGGTGGTGGAAAGTTGCCAGAGGTAAACCGGACCCTTTTTTAAAGCTGGGTGAATCGAATGATCGAAGTACCAAAGGCAACAGCGACATGGTATGGAGTTTAAAAAATATCGATTTCGAGATCGAACAAGGACAGGCTGTAGGGATAATTGGAAAAAATGGTGCGGGGAAAAGCACTTTACTCAAAGTTCTTAGTCAAGTAACTAGCCCCACGATGGGCCAGTTTAAAGTGAAGGGTAGAATCGCAAGTCTTTTGGAAGTAGGAACTGGGTTTCATCCAGAACTCACAGGTCGAGAAAACATATTTCTAAATGGTGCAATTCTTGGGATGCGAAAGAAGGAAATTTCATCGAAGTTTGATGAGATTGTGGATTTCGCAGGGGTGGAGAGATACATTGATACGCCAGTAAAACGATATTCATCGGGCATGTACGTTCGACTTGCATTTGCGGTAGCAGCGCATCTTGAATCCGAAATTTTGATTGTAGATGAGGTCTTAGCGGTAGGAGATGCTGACTTTCAAAAAAAATGCTTGGGAAAGATGGGCTCCGTAAGTAAAAACGAAGGTCGAACCATACTTTTTGTCAGTCATAATTTGGCCTCCCTAATGCGTTTGTGTCAAAAGGGAATTTTGCTAAAAAACGGAGAAATGGCCTCATATGATTCGATCCAAGAAGTAGTTGGGCAGTATGCTCAGAACGAAAGTGAAGATGGAGTTTTCGTAAGGCCAAACACAGAGGGCGATGAGGTAAATATCCTAAAAGTTGAAGTCATAAATTCTGTTGGGGATCGTACTAATACTTTTGATTTTTCAGAGGAAATATTTCTCCGATTTGAGCTGGAAAAATTAAAAATCCAAAAGCATTCCAGCATATTTGTCATGATTTTAGATGCCTCAAAAAGGAGGATTTTTCCCACTGAGACCATATTAAATAAGGAAAAGGAAACCTATACTCTTAAAATAAATAGAAAATTCCTTACTAGAGGAAGCTATTCCATCCATGTGATGACCCATATTCCAAATTTGCGGGCTATAGATGAACTGGAGGACATTTGTCGATTTACTGTAGTAGATAATACTTCTGAATTAAGTATTCATGGAGGATATGATTATGGGTCTGTTTTTGGTCAATCTCACTGGAATTAAAATTAAAAAAAATTTATGCAATGATTGAACGAATCAAAAAAAATATCGAATACTACCAAAAAGGCAAAAATCTCCTTTGTAACCCTAAGGAATTGGAATATTTAGAATTTGGGAGATTTTATAGGAATGATCCTTGTTTTCTAGAAGTAGAAAAAAAAATTAATTCAGAACATCAAAAAATGCCAAGCAGAACTGATGTGATCAATTACCTAATTTCCATGTTTTCCAAAGAAAACAGTCATTACCTTGAGATTGGAGTTAGAAATCCAGAAGATAATTTTAGCCACATCAAATCAGGGAAAAAACACAGCGTAGATCCTGGCGTCGAGTTTGAATCTAATCCTGTGGATTTCAAATTGACTAGCGATGATTTTTTTCTTGGACTTCGAAAGGGGAAATATCTTGACAATAAAGTTCGATTTGATGTGGTGTTTATTGATGGTCTGCATTTGGCAGAGCAAGTAGATCGAGATATTACGAATGCTTTAGAGTTCCTGAGCGAAGATGGTTATATTGTTTTGCATGATTGTAACCCACCGACCGAATGGCATGCGAGAGAAGATTTCTGGTGTAATTTAACGCCAGCATCATTAGGTTGGAATGGGACAGTGTGGAAAGCGATATGTAAATGGAGAATGTGTTCAGAAGTATCTGTCTGCTGTATTGATACGGATTGGGGTGTAGGAGTCATTTCAAAAAAAATCGACTTTGGACCTATTTTAGAAAAGGCGGATCCATTTTTTGAATACCAATGGTTTGATCAAAACAGAAAAAGTATTTTGAACTTAGTTTCTTTTGATTATTTTAAAGAATTGATTAATCTCAAGTCCTAATTTCAATAAGTTAATGCTATCTATTATTGTTTCTTCGTATAAAGCGGATGTTTTTTTAAACTTTGAGGCGTCTCTTGCAAAAACCTTAGGATTAACGTATGAGCTAATTAAAATCGAAAACAAAAACGAGTATAGTCTTTCTCAGGCCTACAATCTCGGTGCAGCTAAGTCAAAGTATGAAATCCTGTGTTTTATACATGAGGATGTAGAATTTTTGACCAGAGACTGGGGAGCTATCATAATAGGCCTTTTTGAGGAGATTGAGAATCTTGGAGTGATAGGTTTGTCAGGTGCAAAAGTTAAAAGTCATTTACCAACAGGTTGGTCCACTCAATTAAGTGAATATGATGTTGGAAATTTAGTGCATTATCAGAATGATAATTATCTGTTTCATACAACTAGGAGAGGAAAAGAGCAATTTACGCATGTGAAGGTGTTAGATGGAGTGTTTTTAGCAACAAAAAAAAGTGTATGGGAAGAGTTTCGTTTTGATGAATCGCTCTCTGGATTTCATCTCTATGATCTTGACTTCTCACTTAGAGCTACTGCTAAATACCTTGGTATAGTTTCATACGAGTTTCTGATTATTCATTTTTCGACTGGAGGATTTAATGAAGATTGGATACAGTCAACTTTGGAATATCATAAGCGAAATGATAAAGTTGATCTTTTTGAACATGGAGTTAATAATGAACCAAAAATTAGAAGGTCATGGTATAGGTTTCTCTCCCAATTTGAAATAACGAAAGAAAATAAGATTAGATATATGGAATCAATGGGTATCGATTCTTCGTCATTTATTTTTGCATATGGATTTAAGTATCCCAAATTTGGAAGGTTATTGGAAAAAATTATCAATATAATGAGATAATAATAATGGAAATCAAAAAAGAAAATAGTCTTAGGGTATCTGTTGCTATGACAACTTTCAATGGATCAAAATTTTTAAATAAACAATTGGATTCTATTCTGGAGCAAACTTATTCTGTCTATGAAATAGTAGTTTGCGATGATGGATCAACTGATAATACTATCGCTATTTTAAAAGAGTATTCATCTTTGACCAACTTAATAATAATTCAGAATGAATTTAATGTTGGATTTGTAAAAAATTTTGAGCGATCAATAGCTAATACTACCGGAGATTTGATAGTGCTAGCTGATCAGGATGATATTTGGTATGAAAACAAGATTGAAACCTTAGTCAACAGTATTGGTAGAAATTTGCTTATTCATTCAGATTGTGATCTAATTGATAATAATGACAGCATTTTTTTAAAAAAATTTAAAGGAGAAATTTTATCTCATACTGATGCTATAGATTTTTTAAATGTAAACGTTGTTACAGGATGTACTGTAATGTTCACTAAGGAATTAAAGAAATTAGTTCTTCCATTTCCTGAAAATTTAGCTTACCATGATTGGTATCTAGGCATAATGGCGGCTTACCAATTAAAAATAAAATATTTACCAACTAGTCTCCAGGGTTACAGGCAGCATCCAAATCAGGATACTGGAGCGGTTAGTTTAAATAGAAGCTATATAGAAAGCATAATAGCTAGAGCTCTGGGTAAAGAATTTAATGGTCAAATTGCGTCCAAAGGTCAATTAAAAAATCTTAAAGCTCTGAGGGCTAAATTTTTAAATGATGAAGATTTTCAAAAAAAAATTGATGATATGATTTGTTTCTATGATGATTATTTAAATAATTTTTTCCATTTTAGGTGTGGCAAGAAGCGGTTAGAAATGTTCGTTGATTTGAATAAAAATTCAATAAAAAGATTTTTATATTTTCTAAAGTTTAGTGTAGGATAATTTTGAATAATAATATTCGTGAATAAAATAGGTATATCTGTAGTTCTGAACTCATTTAATGGAGAAAAGTATATTGCTAAGCAATTAGATTCTATTATAAATCAAACTATATTAATTGATGAAATAATTGTATTAGATGATGCTTCCGTTGATAATACTCTTGAAATATTAAATACTTTTGCAACAAAGTATTCAAATATTCATATTTGTAATAATAATCAGAATTTAGGTCTGTGGGCTAGTTTTAAAAGAGGTTTAGAATTAGCTAAATATATATATTTATTTTTAGCGGATCAAGATGATATTTGGGCACTAGACAAAGTTGAAAAGATGATAAAAATTGCGGATTATGAAAATTTAAATCTTCCAATACTTATCTATTCAGATCTGAAGGTTATCAATGAATGTGATGAATTAATTCATAATTCCTTTTGGGAACTTGCAGGGCTGAATCCTAAGGCGGCGACTTTTCATCGTTTGATGTATGGAAATGTTGTGACTGGATGTGCCTCTCTTATAAATGGAAAAATGAAAGAATATTTGCTCCACATGCCTGAGGAAGTAATAATGCACGACCATTGGATTGCCTTGATCGCCTATGGATTTGGGCAATTTGACATCATCGATGAACCACTAGTGAATTACCGTTCGCATCTTCAAGCTGTAACGGAAAAATCCCGAGCAGGATTTCGTTGGAAGTTGAAGAAGCAACTGTCCCAATTTTCTAATGACCGATTTCTTGAAAAAGAGATTAAACAAATGCGTGCTTTTGGAGAGCTCTATTTGGATAAACTCTCAAATGAGAATCGGATGCATCTGCTCCAATTTATTAGTCTTAGTGGAAAATCGCTACTTAGAAAAAAAATGTTAAGTTTAACAAGATTTAGGAACTTGAATTTATGAAAGGAATCGTTTTAGCCGGGGGCTCTGGATCCCGTTTGTATCCCATTACGAAAGGTACTTCTAAACAGCTTTTGTCAATATATGACAAACCAATGGTTTATTATCCAATTTCTGCTTTGATGCTGACTGGAATACGTGAGATTTTGATTATTTCTACACCCGATGACCTTCCGAATTTTAGAAAACTACTAGGGACTGGTGAAGAAATTGGCTTGAAATTCAGCTTTGCGGAGCAACCTTCCCCAGATGGCTTGGCTCAAGCTTTTTTGATTGGTGAAGAGTTTATTGGTGAAGATTCAGTTTGCCTAGTGCTAGGTGATAATATTTTTTACGGCCATGGATTTACCGAGATGCTAAAGCGATCCCGTAACAATGTCGAGGACGAAGAGAAAGCAACGGTCTTTGGATACTATGTGACCGACCCGGAGCGATATGGTGTGGCAGAATTTGATTCAACAGGCACTGTCATTTCAATTGAAGAGAAACCCAGCGAGCCCAAAAGTAATTTTGCAGTAGTGGGAATTTACTTTTACCCAAATAATGTGATCCAAGTGGCAAAGAAGATTAGGCCAAGTCATAGGGGTGAATTAGAAATAACTACCGTTAACCAAGAATATCTGACTCAGAAAAACCTGAAAGTTGAGCTTATGGGGAGAGGATATGCATGGCTTGATACGGGTACGCATGAATCAATGCTGGAGGCTTCCAATTTTATTCACACAATAGAAAAAAGACAGGGTCTTAAAGTGGCTTGTTTAGAAGAGATTGCTTACGAGTTAGGTTATATAGATTCTAATCAACTTATCGAACTAGCTGAGCCACTCAAGAAAAATGAGTATGGAAAATATCTCTTGAAAGTTGCCAATTCAAAACGGAAATGAAATATACAAAACTTGAAATTCCGGATGTGATATTAATTGAGCCTACCTTGATAGGAGATGATAGGGGTTACTTTTCGGAAAGTTTTCGTTTGGATAAGCTGGAGGAAGTATTAGGCTATTCAGTTTCATTTTGTCAAGACAACGAATCACTGTCTACAAACGGAGTTCTAAGGGGTCTACACTACCAATTGCCGCCTCATGCACAGTCCAAACTGGCTAGAGTCTCTAGAGGGGAGGTATTGGATGTGGCCGTGGACATTAGAAGGGGTTCGCCTTATTTCGGTAAGTACGTCACTGTAATCCTCTCAGAATCTAATAAAAAACAACTTTTTGTTCCCCGGGGATTTGCACATGGATTTGTAGTACTTAGCGAATCGGCTATTTTCAATTATAAGGTTGATAATTATTATTCCCAAAAATTTGATCGAGGTATTAATTTTGAAGATGAGGAAATAGCGATCGATTGGGGGCTAGACTCATCAGAATTAAAGGTATCCTCAAAAGACTTAACGCTTGCCAAGTTGAGCGAAGCTGAATTATTTAATTTTAGTGAGAATTTATATGAATAGAATTTGGATTACTGGCTCTAGTGGACAGCTTGGTTCGGAGTTTTTCTCCCTTCAACAAAAATACCCCTTCCACTTTTTATTTTCTGATAGAGAGGTAGATCTTACGGATATCCAACAGGTTAAAGGGTTTTTGAAT
>Ga0136560_1000360_pt1 | contig 22421 bp, 11 predicted proteins | sample AntRauMeHopE1497_FD_104925 | JGI IMG/M metagenome (GOLD analysis project Ga0136560, IMG submission 104925) | Saline lake microbial communities from Rauer Islands, Antarctica - Metagenome Hop E1 #497 | ecosystem: Environmental > Aquatic > Non-marine Saline and Alkaline > Saline | place... | reverse complement strand
GCGCACCCAGACGGAGACGTCCTGGTCGCGGAGGACGTCGGCGGCCTCGATGAGGGCGCGCATGATACCCTTGAAGGTCTTGGCGACGTCCGTGAAGTTGGCGATGCCGCCGCCGATGATGAGGACCTTGCCGAGGCCGTCCTCGCGCTTGTGGCGGGTCATGAGGGAGAGCACGGTGCGGGCGTACTCGAAGGTGAGGTCCTCAGTCGGGGCGCCGCTGTACTCGCCGTAGTTCGCGAGCTCGTGGCCGAACCCGAGGTCGGCGATGGTGTCGGCGTACACCACCGAGGCGCCGCCGCCCGCGACCATGGTCCACACCCGCCCGCGCGGGTTGAGGACGGTCAGCTTGAGGGAGGCGCCCGTCTTGGCGTCGAGAGAGCGGATGTACTCCTCCTCCGGCGTCTCGCTCGCGCCCCAGGGCGGGGGGAACTCCACGCCCGCCCAGTGCTTGCGGCAGAGGAAGTGGGCGGCCTCGTCGAGCTTGGCGGCCATGTCCAGGGGCGTGATGGTGGAGGCGTCGTCGCCCGTCATGACCAGGGGGTTGATCTCCAGGTAGCAGAAGTGGAGCTGCCGGTACACGCTGACCAGCCCGACCAGGAAGGAGGCGAGGGCGGCGCGGCGCACCTCGGGCACGCCGCCGAGGAGGGCCGTGACGATGTGCTCGACGATGGGCTCCTCGTCGACGGGGATGGCGAGGCGCACTGCCTTGGCGTCCACGTCTCCGACGTCGACTCCACCCTGCGGACCACAAACGACGTGATATGACGGGGCGGGCTTTGTTGGCGGACGCGCAAGGCCAAGCGCAAGCGCAGCGGATGGGGGGAGGGCTTCGAGCGGAAGACGGGTCAAGGGGAGCAGGAAAGGAAGCGAAGCGAGCAGGCTCACCTCGTGGTAGAAGAGGATCTCGTCCGCGTTGCGGATGGACTGCATGCACACGTAGTACTCGTCCGACGGCCCGTGGGGCAGGAAGGGCTCCACGATGAAGTGCTCGAGGCGACCGGTCACGCCGTCGACCTCGATCGTCTTGCCCGCCCTCTCGGTGATCCAGGCCTTGGCATCTTCCCACGTGGCATCCAGAAGAAGGAGGCCGCCCTTGCCGCGGCGCTTGATGAGCTGGTCGGGCTTGACGACGAGGCGGGCCTCCGCAACCCACGGGTTCTCTGCCTCAACGCGCGCAAAGTCGACCCATGCGGAGCCCTCGGCGACTGCGCCCGCATCGGGAGAACCGGAGAAGCGAACCGGGACGCCGGCGGCGCGGATGGCCAGCTTCACCGCGCCTCCGGTGGCCTCTTCGATATGCTTGCGGACAAGGCTCTTGCCATCCACCTCGCGGATCGCACGCTGTGCCATTGCTCCGTTTGGCCGGGCTCGTAACGGGACGAGCGGGCGGTGTGTTAGTGGCGCGCAAGAAGTCCGGAAGGGGCCAATGCCGCAGTCGCTGACAAACAAGGCAGAGGTGGCGCGACGACAGCCGCGGTCCCGCGCCCCGGTCCGACCCTTTCCAGGCGCCTGGTCGCTTTGCGATCCCCTTCAGCCTAACGAAGCAATTAGAAAGCCCGGACGCCTGAGCCAGCTGGCATCGGCGGCGCCTGACGGGGTGCAAGGGCTTCCCGGGCGCGGAAAAAGTCCGGCGTCGCGACGACTGAATGGCCGAATCTCCGAAATGCCCATGCCGCGCGCTGATGAGCCCTTGGCCTTAGCATTTTCGCGCGGATTCGCCGCGCAGCCGGGCCGTGCGGGCCGTGCGCGTGCGAGCGAATGGAAGCGGGCGGGCTGAGGCCGGCTGTGGCGGCAAGGCGTACAGCAACTGCACACGCACACGTGACGTGTCTCACTCTTCGGCCGCAGCCGCAGAGGTGGGCGCCGCGGCAGACGCAGACGCCGCTGCTGCCCCGCCCGACGCCGGGGCGGCCGCGGCTTCCTCCTCGGCGCCATCGCCTCCCGCCGCCTCCGACGGTGCTGCCCTTCCGGCGCCCGTCGTCGGGGGCGGCCTGTCCAGGCCCATCGCCTGGCGCGGCTGGATGAGCTTGGCCTCGTAGCCCTCGGGGAGGACGAGGCCGCCCTCGAGGGTCTCGATCAGCAGGGCCTTCTCGTCGTGGAAGAGGTCGTCCTGGCGGTCGTTCTGGAGGCCGCGGAGGAACTCGGTGAGCTTGTCCTTGTTGGCCAGGAGGACCTCAACGACGGCATCGGGCTTGTGGGGGTTGGCGACGAAGATCTTAAACACGTGGAAGGCCTCGAACTGCACAGCCGACTGGGTCGACCGAAGCAGCTTCATGACCGCGCGCAGGTGCCTCGTGCGCTTGATGAAGCCGACCATGACCTCGAAGTTGTCCCTGTCGAGGAGGACCTCCACGAGGAGCTTGAGCGCCTGTAGCTGCACGGTGAAGTTGGCGCGACCGGTCCACGGCTCCAGGAGGGCCATGAAGAGCGGGAAGAACGTGTCCGTCTTCTCGAGGAGGAACGCGCGCACCTGGTCCTTCTGCTCCGTGTCGCGGAGCAGCCAGGTGAGGGTCGCAAAGGCGTCCCCGGCCACCTCGAACTGAGGCTGCACCGCCCAGCGCCCCACCAGCTCCACCAGCTGCCGGGACATGCCGCCCAGCACCGCATTGCGGGCCACCCGTGCGGCATCGTTCGCTGGATCGCTGTGCACGGAGCTGCTGCGCGCCGAGGCGTGCTCTGTGCCCGCGGCCTCGGCTGCTGCGGCTGCCGCCGCTTTGGCTGCCTCGATGGAGGCCATCTCGTCCCGCACCCCCGCCTTCACCGTGACGGCAGCATGCTCCGCGTCCTCTTCAGACCCTCCGCCACCAAGGATGCAAGCGTGCACCGCCGGGACGCGGAGGCCTTCTCGGATCATCGGCCCCACCACGAGAGCCATCGAGTAGTCCGCATACTCGTCGATGAGAGACCGCACAACCGTCGGGCATGCGGTCAGGGCGGTCGATGCAAAACCGGCGTGGTCGCCGCGGACGAGGGCGCAGAAAATCATGGAGAGGTTCTTGCGAGACTCAAAGTCCACGCCCCGCAGCACAGTCTGCAGGCACGGCAGCACGGACTTGTCGATCCATGCACGAGCAAGCTTGTCGCACTGTGCGGGCTGCGGCTCCTTGGCACCGTCCCCGTACATGGTGTCCTTGAGCTTCCCAGAGTACTTTTGCAGCAGCGCGCCCACCCGGGTCCTGCCTGCCTCGTCATCCGCGGCGAGTGCAGCCCATTCGGTGTGCGTCTTCAGAAGCTTGTCCGTGTAGTAGTCGGGACCCTTGAAGAGCCATGCCATGGTTCCGAGCTTACGTTGGGGCGGATCGCGAACGAAGCCGAGGGGACAAGCAAGGCTGCTGCGCTGGTGTCGACCACGGGAAGCAGGGGACAGCCACCGAGGTGCACGCCCTCTGCGCGGCCTGCTCGCGGCCCCGCAAAGCAGGGCGACGGGGGCAAGCCGTCGAGGCCAAGCTCCGCCGTTCGAGCAACGCTCGTGGGTTGGACCACAGTTGAAAAGACTGTAAGAGCCTACACCAGCTTGAATCTCTTGACAGCCTCCACCACTTGCCGGATGCCGGTTTCGTGCCTGGACGCTCACAGCCGTCCGGACACTCCTGGCATGACAGCAGGTATCGGCCTTTTGGTTGCGGTGGCCTGTTCGTGGACTTAGGTCGCGAGCGCGGGCCACGGCGAGCCAGGTTGCCAAGGGTGCGACCCGGCCAGCACCGCGTGCGTGGCAGGCCGATGCGAGTGCCTGGACGGGTTCCAGCGCCCCACGGAGGCGGAGCTCGTCTCTGATCCGTTTCGGTTCCACCACATGCGGCTTGATGCCGACGTGGGGGCAATGAAGGTGACGGTTGGGCCCGGGGACGACTGGTGGTTCCCGCGGCCCTCAAAGGAGTCATGCTGGAACATTAACGAGTGCAGCGACCCGGGGCGCTGCGGTGACGGATGCATCAACACGGAGGGGGGCTTCACGTGCGACTGCGGAGCAGGCACTCGGCTTTCGGGATCGCACAGGCACTCACTCGCGCCAACAGCGGTGCAGTCGGCTTGCGAAGACCGCGATGAGTGCCACGATGAGGGGGGGCAGCACCACGAGTGCTTGCCGGACGCCCAGTGCGTCAACGTCGACTCGCTGGTCGTGCCCGAGGCGGACAGGCCGAGGCACCCGCTCGACGGCCGTACGCTGGGGTACGAGTGCCGGTGCACGGGCGGAACATTCCCCCACCCCGTCCTCGAGGGCTACACCCCGAGCGGATGCATGGCCCCTGGCACGCTGCCGGGACCGGTGACGACGTCGCACCGAGGGACCGTGGATCCCTCCGCGGTGGCTGAGGGCCGCAATGAGCTCCCCGAGGGGGGCATGACCGCGGAGGACCACGAGGCGGCGATGCGGGCCGCGGGGGTCGCTGAGCACGAGATCCACGACAGGGGCAGGGAAGAACTGTAGCCGAAGCGAGGAGCTCTGGCCATGCGAGCGGGACGGTGAGTGGTATATGTTCAGCAAAATTCGTGCTGCAGCGTGGCTTCCTGACCGGCCTTCGCGGCCGAGGAGGAAATGTGACAGAGTGCTCGCAGCGGCAGCTCGCAGCAATCCGCCCCACATCTGGCCCCCCTCGCACAGGCGCACAGCCGAAGGTCACCATAGGGATGCTGCCCGTGGCCTGGGTGCTGGTGGCGGCCGCAGCGGCAGCAGCAGCAACGCCGCTGCGCGCAGCGTTCGTGAACTCGGTCGGCATGACCATGGTGCCGATTCCCAAGGGTCAGTACGTGATGGGCTACACCGCCCCGTTGCCACTGCCAAGCACTCTGGCCGAGGGCATGGCGAACCGTGTCTTCGGGGATTCCGATGAGAGCCCTTGGCAGGAGGTTGAGGTTGACGACGGCCTTTTTGCCGCGACCACCGAGGTGACCAACGCCCAGCTGGAGCAGGGCATCCCCTCCCACAAGCAGGAGCGGTGCAGGCTCGGATTCTCATGCGGGGACGACGAGGCAGCGGTGTTTGTCAGCCACGCCGATGCGCTTGATTTTGCGGCGTGGCTGTCGGCGAAGGAGAACCGAACGTACCGCCTGCCTTATGAGGCGGAGTGGGAGTACATGGCAAGGGGCGGCACGACGACGTACTTCTGGACGGGACAGGAGCTTCCGGCTTCGCACCAAAAGAACCAAGCCCAGTCCTGGTATCCCGGCCGCGACACGCCGGCGAGCGTCGTCGTGAACCTCACGGTTGCCACCGCGTCGGCGAACCCTTTCGGCCTGCATGATGTGCACGGCAACGTGGAGGAGTGGTGTGCCGACTGGTTCGCCCCCTACGACGGCTCGGCCGGCCCCCAGCCGCAGCGCTTCCGCTCCACCCGCGGCGGGTCGCACAGCACCGAGCTGTACTTTCTGCGCTCCGCGTCACGGGCAGGCGCGCTGCCGGCGGACCGGAGCTGGTACATCGGGCTCCGCCTCGTCGCCGCCCCCTCCCAGGCAAGCCTCGCGCGCATCGACCGCGCAGCGGCCGCCCGCGGTGGAGCCCCACCGGTGCGGCAGCACGGCGCCGTCGCCGCCGCCGCCGTCTCTGCCCGCCTCGGCGGCCCAGCTCCCGACGCGTCCGGGGACGAGCCCCCCGGCTTCGCCCGGCCGCTGCGGTACGTGATGCCCGTCTACGCCGAGAAGCTGCCGTTCACGCACCACAACCACGACCCGGCGCTCGTGGCGTGTCCCGACGGCAGCGTGCTGGCGACCTGGTTCAGCACCATCACCGAGCCGGGGAAGGAGAGCGGAATCGTGACGGCGCGGCTCGAGCCCGGGGCCGAGTCGTGGCCGCGGCCTTCGCTCCACTTCTCGACGCCCGGGCGGATGGACAACGCGCCCGACATGTTCCTCAACGACGACGGCGTCCTCGTGCACGTCCACGGCATGAGCGCGGCCGCAACGTGGGGCAACAACGCGCTCGTTCGCATGACATCGCCAGACTGCGGCCGCACCTGGGGCGAGCCGGCCATCGTGTGGCCGGAGCACGGCCTCCGGAACCAGCCTGTGAACACGGCTGTGCGCCTGCCTGACGGCCGCTGGGCCCTCCCGTGCGACAACACCACGACGGGGAGCGGGGGCACGGCACTGCACTTCTCGTCCGACGGCGGGCTCACCTGGGGCAACGCGAGCAAGAGCAACGGGCAGTACATTCTGGGCATCCACGGCACCGTCGTCCTGCTCCGCAACGGCACGCTCCTCGCCTTCGGCCGGGGCAACGACATCAACGGCCGGATGGCGCAGTCTGTGTCCGCCGATGACGGCGCCACGTGGGGCTACTCGGCGTCGCCCTTCCCCGGCATCCACGGCGGCCAGCGTGCGGTGGTCCAGCGCCTGGCGGACGGCGGCATCGCCTTTTGCGGTTTCGCCAACGGCGGGTTGGACATCACCACGCTCTGCGGGTCGACCATCAACGGCACCGGCCTGTTCTGCTCCGTGAGCGACGACGAGGGGGCGTCGTGGCCGTACCGCCGCCTCGTGAGCGACGACGGGATGGGGACGGTGATGGAGCAGCTCGACGGAGCGCCCTTCGTCATGGGGCGGGCGACGGCGGAGGGGGATGGGTATACCACGGCGAGGCAGGGGCCGGACGGCACGCTCCACCTCATCTCATCGAGAAACCACTACCGGCTCTCGCCCGAGTGGCTGCGCTCCCGGCCGCGGTGCTGGGGCGGCAAGTGAGGCGGCGGTAGCAGGGAAAGGGGGATGGTGCAGCTGCGCGCGCTGCCGGTTGTACAGGGTGTTGCGCGGGCTTGAGGCACAGCGGCTGGGTACAAGTTAGAGCCACAAGCTGACACACATGCAGCGGAAGACAGACCGCGCCTGATGCTGACGCACCGTGGGTGCGCCACACTCGAGCGAAAGCGGAGCAACGAAGGCTAGACGTGCGGCGGAGCGACTCATTCAGTCGCTCGCCGCGGCGGCCGCGGATGCGGCCGGGCGGGACCTGACGCTCGGGGTCTGCTTGCGCCCGGCGGGCACGGCCTGGGCCTCGGGCCCGCGCTGCGACGCCCTGGAGGCGAGCACCTCGGGCGCGTACAGGCACGGCCTCAGGCAGGAGCGGTCGACCGTGGCGAGAGATCGCTTGAGGCAGCTCTCCCGCTGCGCCTCCTTGTTCATGCGTCGCGTGGCGGCGCGGCTTGAGGCGTCCTCGGCCTCGTCGCCCACGGGCACGCCGAGGCAGCGGAGGGCGGGGCCGCTCGCGGTTCCGAGGACGACGATTGTGAAGATGACGACCCAGGAGGTGGCGGACACGATCTCCTCCCGGTGCTGTGTGGGGAAGCGGAGGGATGTGGCGTAGGCGATGGCGCCGCGGAGGCCGGCGATCCACATCATGGTCATGTACCCCGTCGGGATGGGGCGCTTGCGGAAGCGGTTGAGGAGGCAGGCGAGGGGGAAGACGGAGAGGAGGCGGGCCGCGAGGCAGAGGATGATGGTGGCGGCGACGAGGCGGCCGTCGAAGACGCCGCTGTAGAGCACCGCGTTGGTCCCGATGAGGAAGAAGACGGCAGTCTCCGCGAGGGAGGCGAGGGCGCGGAAGACGGACTGCGTGGCGCGGCGCCCCTCGGGGGAGAGGGCCCGGGTCAGCCAGTGGTTCATGGTGATGCCCGCGAAGAGGGAGGACACGATGCCGCTGAGCCCGAGGGCCTCCGCCGCGGCGAAGGAGCCGTACGCCATGAGCAGGACAGTCCCGGCCTGGGTGACGCCGAGCGGGTCAGTCACCGCGAAGCGCTCGCGGCAGGAGCCGGGCGGGGGGCGGGGGGCGCGCTCGCCCACCGCGGTGGCGGCGAGGCCGGTGACGAGGGACTGCATGGCCTGGTCGTGCTGGGACGCCGTGCGGTGGGGCGCGGGGCGGCCCGAGGGCTCGGCGGCGCGCTTGGCGGTGCCGGCCTCCTCGTCCTTGGCGTCGGGGTGCCCGCCCGCCGGGGACGTGGGCACGAGCTCAATGTGGCCGGCGGCCGCTCCGACGTCGTCGCCGCCATCGCTGGCGTCGTCCTCGTCCTCGGCCTCGTCCTCGTCGGCTCCTGCGCCGTCCGCCCCGAGCTCGGCGGCCGGTCCCGTCGCGCCGCCCTTGGTGATGGCCTCCACGTCCGCCTCATCGGCGGACGCCGGTAGCGGCGAGAGGGGGCGCACGCAGCGGAAGAGGAGGGTGGTGACGAGGCCAAAGGCCACGCCCACGGCGAGGGAGCCGGCCATGATGACGAAAAATGACCCCACGGCGGCGACGATGGACGCCCCCGTGACGGGGCGGGCGATGAAGGAGGATGCGGTGGTGAAGAGCACGATCGCGACGGCGTCGTTGATGACCGCCTCCCCGTACACCAAAGCGTTGAGCATGGGGTCCACGCGCTTGGAGCTGAAGACCGCGAGCGTCGCTACCGGGTCCACCGCGCTGATGAGCGCCGCGAAGGACAGGGCCTCCTCGATGGTCAGCTCCAGCACCGCGCCGACCGACCCGAGCCAGAACAGGGCCCCGCCCACCGTGAGCGTTGCCACGAGCGTCCCGACGAGCGCAAACGTGAGGATGGAGAAGAGCTGGGAGAAGAACGGGTGCTTCTGGAGCACCAGGCCACTCTCCGAGATGATGATGGGAAGGAAAACCAGCGCGAACACTTCCTCGTCAAACCGCGCCGCGCGCACCGCCGCGGGGTCCCCCGTCAGCGAGATGATGCCGCCCACCGCCGCTCCGATGCCGATCGCGACGGCCGACTCGGGGATGGACGACAGCCCGATTTTGTGGGCCGAGTGCGCGAGGAAGACCGAGGCGGTCACGCCGAGCGCGAATACGACGAAGATGGCCGGGCCCACGAGCTCTGCCTGCGTCACTCGGTCCGTCGGGGTGCCCGCCTCGAACCCGGGCCACACGGGCGTCCTGCCCGAGAAGGCCCAGCTCCCTGCGGCGTCGCCCGACGGCACCCACTCGGCGAGGGCCACGACCCTGCCGGCCGGCTGCACCTGCACCAGCTGCAGGGGGACGTCCAGCCGGTCCCCGCCCTCGCGGAAGCGGGGCACCGGCCTGATCTCCCTGTCCGAGGCGGCGGCTGACGGCCAGTCCCCCAGCGCGGTCAGCGTGCCGATGAGGCGCACGGCGGGGGCGAGGAGCGCGGGGCACGCCACCCCGGCGGCGGCCGTGCGCGCGACGAGCGACGGGCAGGCGGCCGACCCGGGGCCGATGCCTGTGCTCGTGCGGACCTCGCTGGCGACGCTGCCGCCCCTCACCAGCTCCCGGACCGCCTGGGCGACGGCGGAGACGGCGTCTTCCAGCGCGGGGAGCTCGATTCCCGCGCGGGGGACGAGACAGCCGCCGTCGGCCCGCGGGGACTGCACGGCGCACTCTGCCACCGCCGGGCATGCCATGGGGTCAGGGGGCGGGTACGCCGATGCCGCGGAGGCCGGGTAGGGTGCGGGGCCCGCCCCGGCGGGGAGGAAGGTCGCGGGGATGAGGACGGCGCCGACGGACGTGCCGGCACCGTCAGCGGTGGATCCCGCGGCTCTGGCCTCGGCCGCGCCGACGGGATCGCCCCGCCTCTGCGCCGCAGCGGCCGCCTTCCCGGCTGCCACGCCGGCCCCGGCCGCGTCCACGCCCGCCGCGCCGCCGGGGATGACACCGAGCATGCCTTCGAGCCGCGGTTGCAGCGCGATGGACCGACGCACCCTGTCCCGCCCGCCGGCCGTGACAGGGGCCTCCCCCACGGCGGTGAGGCGGCGTATGGCAGCGTCGTAGGCGGCGTCGTCGCTGGCACGCCACGCCGCTGGGCGCAGCGGACGCTCGCCGACCCATGTCCAGCCCTTGCCCATCATCCCGGCGTCGATGGCCGCGCGGAGTGCCGCCGCGGCGCCCGAATCGGTGGCCGCGAGAACAATGATGCGCACGCCGGTCTCGCGGACGGCCTCCAGGGCTTCGGTCAGGCTTCCTTTTTTTGAGACGTCAAAAGGGATCGATGCCACGATTGCCGCCGGGATCCCATCCCTCGCGGCAGATGCGCCCTCCCCTCGCTCAGACGCCGCGAGAGCGTCGCGCTCGCGCCGTTGCAGGGCCTCTAGCTGCCCGATTGCCGCGGGGCTGTCCTGCTCGTACAAGGCAACAATGACGTCCCAACGAAAGTGGTCGATCGCCTCCCAGACACCGGCGCTGGCGGCATCATCGTCCTGGCAGAATCGCAAGAACTGCGTTGGAATCGGGTTCCGCTCGGTCCCGCCGGAGCCAAGGGCGAGGGCCGGCGCTGTAGCTGAGTATGCCATGAGAGGAGCTCGCCGCTGCTCCATGACCAGCTGCACAAACTCGGTGCCGGTCGACGACGGGGGGCCCAGAATTCCCCCGTGCACAGTGTCGCACGATCCGACGGGCGCCCCGGGGCACGGGGCCTGGTCGGCCATGAATGCCTGCGCCGAAGACCACGCATCCATCGGCGTGCTGGCATTCAGAGCCACGACCTCCACGCTCGTACCAGCTCCCAGCCGAGCATTCAAGCGCGCCGTGAAGTTGAGGACGCCGGCGAGCATCTCGAGCGACTGGCGGCAGGTTGCAGGATCGGTCACGCTCGGAATCGAGAGCCCCAGGCGGACCGTCGTGGCAGCTGACAGCACGCACCCACCCAGGGCCGTGAAGAGCGCAACGGCCGCGCCGAGCGGCACCCCCATCAGGCCCATCGGGGGAGAGGCGTGTGCGAAGCGATGTGACGGCCGCGTCTCTGTTTGGCCTCGTTAGCCACCCGACCGCAGCCTCAGCCACTTGCGACGCGCCGGCGAGCACGGGGCAAGCCGAGCCTGCGAAACTACTGCCTGCTCGTGATCGTCTGCTTCTCGGCGAGCTCAACGACGCGGCAAATAGCACCGCCCCGTGGCAGCCACGGCCGCCGAGGCGTTGCCCGTCGCGGCCGGGCGGCAGCCGTATTCTGCCATGGACTACGAGCCGCAGATGCCACCACACCTGTGCTGTGTCTGCTGCGGGAAGAGGGAGGGCTACACACACACGCTGTGGCGGTGCTCCGCGGGGGCGAGGCTGTGGCCTTTCGTCTGTGAGACTTGCCCGCACGCGGGCCGGGCGAGCGATCGGTTGCCCCAGCCAGAGTTGCAGCATATGACGCCCACGGAGGGGGCGACGAATGCGTCCAGGGCGGCGCACCGGCGCACGGCGAGACGCGCTGACAGCGGCCAGCCTTTGAGGGCTTGCCTGCGCCCTTGCTGCCCCCTGGCGCAGGTAACATCGGGCCGGACTGGCCCTGCAATGCCTGCACGTGGCTGTTGGTGCTCGCACCCGTTGTCGGCATCACCGTTGCCGCGTGGGACCAGGTCCATGTCGGCTTTCTGATCGGCCTCGGGATTGCCGCCATCGTGAACCTGGTCATCCTGGCGCTGGCCGATTTTTCGGACCCCTATCTGCTCAAGCAAACCCGCGAGGAGATGATGGCCGAGCAGGCCAGGCTCGAGGAAGCCGGCGCCGACCTCTCGCAGCTCGCGCCATGCCGCAAGTGCAATGTCCTGCGCAAGGCCGGCACGGTCCACTGCTACACGTGCGACCGGTGTGTCATCGCGCTGGACCGTGAGTCTTGGCCTCTCGTGCCGGCTGCCGGCCGTGAAGCCAATCCGTGCGCGGCTCACCGCTGCTGATGCTTCTCCCCTGTCTCCACCCCCCACCCCCAAACCCAATCTGACGCAGACCACTGCCCGTGGCACGGCAAGTGCATCGGTGGAGCGAACATCCTCCCCTTCTACGCCTTCCTGTGGTCCGTTTGCGGCCTCATCGTGCTCTTTGTCATCGTCGTTTTCATCTGGTTCACCGGCGGACGGTCCGTCACCTGACGCTGCGCGACCCCGCCACGTGTGTGCGCGGATATCACGGTGCTGATGATGCAAGCGGGTCTCCCCCACGGGCGCAGCAGCGGCGGCGAGCCAAGCATGTCAGTCGTCGAATTGGTCGGCCCCCGCGGCATGGGCGCCGCCCCCACGGAGACAGGCACGCTCACACGCATCGCCCACCCACGCAGGGTGCCGGGAGCAGGCCCCCTCAGCGGCGGGACCGCCCCTTGGCGCCCTTGCCGGCCGCCGCCCTGTCGGCGTCCGTCGTGCCGATGCGAGCCTCCATCGTCACCGCCTGCGCCGCCGCCTCCACGCGGCCGGCCTCTCCCGTCACAGACTGCGCCGCCGCGCGGAGCAGCGCGCCTGCGGCCAGCGCCGCGGCTGCGGCCGCCTTGCCAGACGACGCCGCGGCCGCTGCCGCGTCGTCGTCGTCGTCCTCTTCCTCCTCGTCGGCCTCCACGGTGCCCGTGAGCGCCTTCTCTGCAGCAGCGCTGACGCGCTCTGCCGCCTCGGCGAGCTCTGCAGGGACCTCCCGTCTGAGGCGCTTGGCGGCGCCGGAAGCAGCCTCGACTCGCCTCTCGGCGTCCGAAATCCGAGCCAGGACGCCCCGGTCCAGCGGCTGGGGCACCGCATCTGCAGGGCGACACGGAGGGGGCGGGTGGGGGGCGGGGGTTAGGCAATCGGACGCGGCACTGGCAGCTCGGCCCGCGTCCCTGCAGGAGCAGCGCACAGGGCACAAGGCGCCACGGGCTTCTGTCTCACCAGCAGCAGGGTCCTCCACGGGCTCCACGCGCTCCCGGATGGCCTCAAACACGCTGGTGCGCATCTCGAGCAGCTTGAGCTTCGTCGACTGCGGCACACGGCCAGAGGAACGGCAACAGGTGCGTGGGTGCTCCAACAGGTGTCGGTATCGCCCGCAGTGCCTCCGCCCATGCATCAAGCGGGGCCGGGGGCGGCTCACCTCCGCCAGCCGCTTCGGCACACCCTTGGTCTTCAGGCCCTCAGCGATGGCCTGCACGAACTCCTCCTCGAGCACGTCAACATACGTCTCCGGGCACATCACGCGCTGCGTGCGGGCCTTTCGCTTCGGCATGGCGGGAGCTGGGGTCGGCAACGGCGATTCGTCGCGCAGCCGATTGGGCCGAGATTGCCGAGGGTTGCGGGAGTGCCTCCAAGCACAGCCGCCCGGGCCTGAAAGCTGGTCAAAGGGTGCACCGGCGGGCGTCGGACAGGGCCTTGTGACGGCCCGGCCGCCAAACCAAGCGCTCGAGTCGGTCGGAGGCAGAGCGGCCGGCCTCGCGCCCGTTGGTCCTCTGCCCTGCGCCCGCGGGCACCGCCGCGACCGATTGGACCACTGGCGGCACTGCGACGGTGTTCTAGCGATGACATCTGTCGTGGCACAATCTGCAGGTGAGCCGGGCCGCCGCTGCGGCCCCGGGTGACGCCTTGTGGCCGAGAGTGGGCGGTAAACACCGACATTGTGCGCCCCGAATTCCCGCGCCGCCCTTCGCAGCCGGCGAAGCTGGCGGGATCGTGCGCCCCGTTGCGGAGCTTGAGAGCGTGCAGGTCACGCTCGGGCCATTCAGCGGGGCCCAGCCCCGCCTGGAGATGGACGCAGAGATCGATGGCCCCGAAGCGCGTGCCGAGGGTGTAATCCGCGTCTACAACAGCTCCAAGGACGCGGCAACGTGCTCGGTGGTGCTAGTTCGCGGCGCCGCGCAGGGCTTCTCGCTGCTGGGGGAGGACGGGGGGGGTGTGACCTCCCTGGACGTCCCGCTCGACGGCGACGGCGCGCGCGACGTGGTGGTCCGGTGCTCGCGCCCGGCGACGGGGAGGGATCCGGTGACGGCCTCGGTGTCGTGCAAGACCACGGCGCTGTGCCGCTCCGTCGTGGTCGTCATCGTCCGCCCGCCGTCCGACGACGCCCCCCCGGCCGCGGCCGCCACCGCCGTCCTCGGCGCCAGCAGCAAGGGCAACACGCGCGGGCGCATGGGCAAGGCGGGCCCGTCCGCCCGGACCGGCATGTCCGTTGCACAGCGCATGGAGAGCCGGCAGCGGGCGCTGCGCGCCAAGAAGGCGGAGCGACAGGCAGCAAGGGCGGATGCCGCCGGCACGGCGCCCGCGGGCGCGGAGGGCCGGAGGCATCGGGGCGCGGCGGCGGGGCCGAGGCGAGCGGGCGGCGCCAAGGCCGCCCCTTCGGCGCCGGAGACCGAGGCGGCGGGGTCGGCCGACCCCGCCCCCGGCAAGGCACAGGCGGCAGCGGGCCGGGGCGGCGGCAGCGACGACCGGGGGGCCGCGCTCAGCGCGCAGGCCGTGGGCCTGGCTTGCCTGCTGAACACGGTGCTGTCGGACGCGGGGGCGGAGGAGGGCAGCATCGCGGCCGCCGGCGGGGCGGTGGACGTGGAGTCCATCATGCGACAGTCAGCGGACGCGATCCGCGAGGCCGGGGCGAGGGGGACGGGGGACAGGGGGGCGGCGCTGGCCAAGGTGCACCGCCGGACGGGGGCCAAGACGGCCAAGACGGCCAAGCCGGTGGCGGTGCTGGGGTGCATGCAGGGGCGGGGCGCGGTGGGGGCCGGGCGGCACGGGGGTGACGGGGCCGCGGGGGTGGCGCCGCGCGGCGAGGCGCGTGGGGCCTCATCGTCGTCCTCGTCCTCGTCGTCAGGCGCCCGCGCGCGGGTGAGCACCAGGGTTTCGGGTCGGCGTGACGTGACATGGCGCTCCCAGGGGGTGGCGGAGGAGTCGGCCTTCTTCGACGGGGCGCTGGCCTTCTGGCGGGACGAGGCGGGCGCCGTGACGTCATCGGGTGCGGCCGGCGGGGCCGGAGGCGCGCCGTCCCGCGAGGGCGGCTCGCGCAGCGACGAGGAGGCGCTCCTGTCGTCGCGGCTCGAAGGCGGCGGGATGGGTCACGACGGGGGGGAGAGCGTGACTGGGAGCCTCGGCGACGGGGAGGACGGCGGGGACGGGCCCGGCACAGGCGGGGCCCTGACCCCCGCAGAAGAGGCGACGCTCGCCCGCGCCAACGCCGCGCGGCAGCGGGCCTTCGCGCTGTGGTGCTCGGACCTCGTGCAGGCGACGAGGACGGCGGTGGAGGGGGAGGTGGGGTGCGGCGGCATCGCCGCGCGCGAGGAGAGGGACCTAAACTCCGACCTCTCCCTGCAGGCGGCGGTGACGGACACCCTGGTGCAGTTCCACCCGGCGTGGCTGCGGCTGGGGCTGGAGACCATGACGGGGCAGCGCGTGCCGCTGTCGCCCTCGTGCCTCGCCGACGGCGGGGTCGGCGCCCTCCGCCGCTTCCTCCGCGCCCGCGTGCTCGGCCCCGACGCCGCCCTCGCCGCCAAGTTCGCCGGCACGGTCAAGGGGGTGTTCGACAAGGAGCACGCCCGCGCCCAGGCCGCCGCGGCCCTCTCGCGCGTCCTCGTCCTCGTCCACTTCCTCGACCTCGCCTTTGACCGGCAGGTGATGGGCGCGGCCGCGCCCCCGCGCCTCTTCCGCCGCGACGCCGAGTGCAAGTCCACCGCCGACGTCCTCGTGGCCGTGGGGCGGGACCTCCTCGCGCGCGAGAGCAACCCCGTCGCCCACATCCGCTCGCTCGGCGTCAGCGCCTCGGCGCAGCAGCAGCCCGTCGACGAGGCCCGCCTCGCGGTGCGGGATCTCCGCTCGGACCTGCGCGACGGGGTGGTCCTCGCCCGCCTCCTGGAGACCCTGACGCACGCGCGCCCCGGCAGCGTCGCCCGTGGCCTCCGCTGGCCCTGCGTCACCCAGCTCAACCGCCGCTCCAACCTCCGCGTCCTCCTCCGCGGCGCCGAGGACGCCGGGATCGACGTCGGCGGCGGCAGGCCCCTGGACGACGTCGCCGTCGCCGTTTCCAAGGGAGACCTCGAGGCCACCCTGGCGCTGGTCTGGACCATGGTCGGGACCCTCGCGGTGCCCAGGCTGGCGCCCAGGGAGGACGTCAGGCTCGAGCTGGCAGAGCTGGCGGGCGGGAGCGCCGCGGCGCGCCGGACGCTCGAGACGGCGGCGGCGGCGGCGGCCGGGGCGGGGGCGGGGGCCCGCGCGGAGGGCCCCGCAGCGTGCGCGGAGCTCGCGGGCCGGGCCCTGGACGCCGTCGAGGCCTCGGCGGCGCCGGCCAGCGGCGGCGGCCTGACCGCGGGCGAGCGACGGATCGCTCTGTGGGTGGCGTGCGCGGCGGCGGCCGGCACCGGCGTCGCGCCGACGTCGGTCCACGGCACTGCCGCGGCGTGGGGTCGCGACCTCAGCGACGGCAGGGCCCTGCTCTCCCTCGTCGGGCTCTACCGGCCGTGGATGGGGGTCGGGGAGCCCGACGTCGGCGAGGGGACGTCAACGGCTCGGGGCACGGGGCGGCTCGCGGCAACGGAGCCCGGGCGGCTGCGCGGGCCGCAGCCGCCGTCCTCCGGCCAGGACGCCTGGCGCTCGATGCTGCGGGCGGAGCGGGCGGCCATGACGCGGCTCTGCCTGGCGGCGGCGTCGCTCGGCGGGGTCCCGCTCGTGCTGCCGTCGTCCAACAGCGGCCGCCCCGCGGACGGCCGTGTGCTGGCCCTCTTCGCGTCGCACCTCTTCTCCCGTCTCGTCCTCGAGGGCTCCCCGCGCACGCATCGCGCCGCCGCCGTGCTGCAGCGCGCTGTCCGCGGCCGCATCCTCCTCCGCTCCCGACTCCCCCTCCTCGCCCGCGCGGCCGCCCTGCGCCGCGCCGGAGCCGCCCGCCGGGGCCCGCGCGTCATCCGCCGCGCCCTGGGGGCGTGGATCGCCCGCCGCGCGGAGGCTGCCGACCTGCGCCGCGCCGCCGCCGCCGACCGCATCCGCGCGTGGCGCTACGGCATGTGCACGCGCGCCGTGATCGCCGACCGGGTCCTGATGAAGAAACTCCTCAGGCGGGGCCTCCGGGTCCGGGCGGGGACTGTGCTGCGCGCCCGGGAGGAGACGGCGGCCGTGACGGCGACGCGGCTCCAGGCGTGGTGGCGGTGCCGCGCCGCCGCCGCGGCCTTCGTGCGGGCGCGCGGCGCGGCGGCGGTCGTCGGGCGCGCGGCCCGGTGCGCTGCGGCGAGGCGTGAGGCGCTGTCCCGGCGCCGTGCCGCCGCTGCGATCCACGGCGCGTGGCGGACGCGGTGCGTCCGGGCGGCCTTTCTGGCGGTGCGTGGCGACGTGGTGTCGTTCCAGGCTGCGGTGCGGGGCGCGCAGGCGCGGGAGAGGCTCCGGGGCCTCCACCTGGCCGCGACGACGATCAAGGTCGGGCTGCTGCGGCGGATGAGGGACAGGGAGGAGGCGGCGGACGCGAGGGAGGCGGCCGAGCAGGCTGCCGAGGCGGCCGCAAGGGCGGAGAGGGAGGCGGCGGCGAGGGCGGAGGCGGCGGCATCGGCCTCCGCCTCGGCCGCTGCCGCCCCTCAGTCCGCACCCGCGACCCCGCCCCGCCCGCCCCACCCGGCGCAGGCCCTGGTCGACGCGCTTCGCCGCGCCTCCTCCCCCGCCGCCGTAACCGCCGCCGCCGACGCCATCGCCGCGTCGGCGGGGAGCCGAGGCGCCGAGGCCCTCGCGGCCCGCGGAGCCCTGCCCGCCCTCCTGACCGGCGTGCGGGCCTGCCAGCGCAGCGATTCCCACGGCCCCGCCGCCACCGCGTGCCTCCTCGCCGCCCTCGCCGTCGCCTCCTGCCCCCGCGGCCGCGCCGCGCTCGGCAGGGCGCAAGAGGGCCCCGCCGTCATCGTTTCCGTCATCGAGAACTTCCGCGATCGCAGAGCCGTGGCAGAGCCGGCGGTGCTGCTGCTCGCGGCTCTGTCGGCCGACGAGCACGGCCGCGCGCGCCTCTCCAGCGGCGGGGACCTGCTCCGCCGCCTCTCTGCCGCCTGTTCGGCTGTCAGGCAGCGGGCCAAGGCGGCAGGGGGCGGCGCCGGGGCCAGGGAGACGGCCCGGGAGCTCTCCAAGGCTCTCGCAAGCCTCAAGCGCAAGCTCCTTGCCGATGCCGCGGCCACGGACGAGTGAGCGGCGGCAAGACCCGGCGGATAGGCTCGCCGGGGCCGGGCCATGCGCCCGCTGCGTGTTCCTGAGGCATGAGTGTGCGGCCTGCAGAATCAAACGTGAGAAAGGCCCGGGCAGCGCCGCGAGGAAGACACACATTTAAACCCGGAACCACATCACGGCACTCCAGCGGGGCGCAGCGGACTGAGACGGGGGCGCGTGCCGCTGCGTGACAGGGCCGTCGCTCGCGGCCGTTTCCGCTGACGGGCCGAACCACTCCGCCCAGCCATGAGCCAGAGGCCGACGCTCACCCTTGAGGGCTCACCGATGAGGAAGAGGCAGGGGGCCGCGGCGGAGTCGGTGGAGCCGCCCCGGCGGTCCGGGCGGCCGTCCCGAAGCCCGATCCGGGCCAGGGCGGCGGCAGCGGCCCCTGCTGCCGCCGCCGCACCCGCGCCAAGCAGAGGCATGCGAAAGCCAGTGGCAGCACCTTCGGCGACGGGGGCGGCCCGCATGCCGGTTGAGAGGATCCTGCGGCCGGAGGAGCGCGACGCGGCGTCCGGGGGAGACTATGCGCTCGCGGGGCAGCGCGCGTGGGACACAGACCCGGAGCTGATCGAGGCAAGGACGCGCGTTCGATCCCACCCGGCCGTCCTGGACGCGTGCGCGCGCGTGGCGGCGCTGCTTCGCTGGAGCGCCACCGACGCACCGAGCCCCGGCCCCGCCAGCGACTTGAGCTCGCCTTCTACAGGCTCGCCGCTGCGGATGCACGGGGCCGCGTCAGTCTCAGAGATCCGGCTGGGCCGCAGCGAGTACGAGAGGCTTCACCGGGCGACGTTTTCGCTGCTCCGGCCCGACGCCTCGGAAAGCGTGGTGCAGACGAGCCTGGACCGCGACTGGGCGGCCGACTCCCGCCGGGTGCCTTCCAACGCAGTGGCGCTCGAAGGACGGGCACGGGTCGTGGCGGAGGTGTCCGCGAAGCGAGAGGACGCGGGGTTTGCGCCGGGAGCCGACCTCGCGCCCGGCCGGGCCGAGGACGAGAGCGGCGACGGGACGTCGTCCGTGTCCTTTGCGCAGCTCTGTGAAGGCCTGCTCGAGCTTGCAGACCGCTGGACGGCGTCGGCGGAGCCCGGTGAGGCGGCGGAGTTCCTGACTCGCCTCGCGGAGGCAATTGCCCCTCGGCTGCGGTCATGACGGGTACAGCTTTGCTCGGTGTGTCCGCTGCTCTGGAAGCCGGCGCAGTGCGTGATTGCTAGGTTGGCGGTGCTTGCTTGCGCCCGCCACGAGAAGCTGGGGCGGCGACAGTTGGAGGCACGCACACCACTCCTCCTTTCTCTCTCAGCCGGCGCCTCGCCTCGCCTCAGCCAGTGCCCGCACCACGGTCGGCGCGTCACGCGGTCTTGCGCTTGCGGCGGGGCCGTCCGAGCATCCTCTGGAAGAATGCCACGGCAAGGAGGATGACGGCGGCGCCGACAGCGACGCTTTGCGTCGACGCGCCGCCGCTCGCGAAGGATCGGCACATGGCCGCGGCGACGCCAACGAAGCCGTCCGCGTGCTCGGGGACGTACTCGCACCCAGCCCCCATAGCCAGCAGGACGGCGGCGGCGGCCACGGCCACGGCAAACGCTGCCTTGCGCACGAACGTCGGCGCCGCGTGCGTCAGCTCCACCGCGGCCAGGGCGCCGACCTCGGGCGGGTCAGACGCGCGCCACAGCACCATGTTTGCGAGGGCTGCACCCTTCCCGGCGGCGGTGGCGTCCTCGGCGGCGTCGGTCCCGCCCGGCCTCACGGCGAGCCGGAGGACGCCGGGGAGCAGCACGGCGTCGCTCGCGACGTCCACTCCGCCGCCCTCCTCGCCCTCGGCACGACAGACGGCGGCGTGCCAGGCCCCGCCGTGGACCGCAGCGAGCGTCGAGGCCGCGCCCAGCGCGAGGCAGGCGAGGTCCCCGTCGTCCCGGCCCATGGCCGCGTCCACGGCGGCACGCTCCGCGTCGTCGCGGGTCTTGCTGACCGCGGTGGACGCGGCCCGCGTGAGAAGGGAGGCCGCGCCGGCGGCCGAGGCATCGTCTATGCCCGCCGCGCCCTCCTCGCCGCCCTCCGAGACAGCCGAGAACGCCACGGCGGCGCCGCCGCTGATGGACTCGCAGGCCGCATGGAGGAGGGGAGGGCCGGGCGCGGGCGGCCTCGGGCCGCGGAGCGAGTCGCACTTGCAAACTAGGATTCGCTGCTCCCACGCCTTGTTCGCCTTGGCGTGCGGGCTGCGCAGGCACATGCCAAAAGCGATGCCTCGGAGGCTTCGGACAGCGAGGGTCGGGCCGTCCCCCGCGATGACCGTCCAGCCACGCCCGCACGCAGCGTCGGTCACCAGCCGCTCCAGCACGGCGTCGGCCACCGTGATGGGCGCCGGGCGCTCAGCCGCTCGTGGACGCTTGCGGGCGGACGCCTTGACGCGGGCGGGCTCCTCGAGCGAGAGCCCGCACGCCTTGCGCGCGCCGTCCCAGACCGCCTGTGCAACTTCCGCCGGCGGACGCGGGCCGAAGGCGAGCAAGCGAAGGCCACCGGACCGCTGGTGCAGCGTTGTCTCTCCCGACATGCCGGCCGGTGCAGCCGGGGGCGGTCGGTGCCGCGGTGGCAAGGGTGGCGGCCGCCGAGAGCGCGCGATGCTGGACGGCAGAGGCTGCGCGGCCCCTGCGCCCGCCCGCCCGGCACCCTCGCGACTCGGCGGGCGGTCATGGCGGAGGGTGCACCGTCACCGGATCATGCCAGGTGTATGGCAGCGGCCCGGCGCGCTGGCGCCGGCGGTGCGGTCGACAGCCTTGTTGCCAGGGCCACTGCCCCCGAGGCTGCCGCGCTCGCCGGGCTCCTGGAGGGGCGCGCTGGGTCCGACGATGACGTGGTCTCGATCAACGTGGGGGGCACTGTGTTCACGTCGCTCCGCGGCACGCTCTCGAGGTTTGAGGGGTCAAGGCTCGAGGCGGTCCTGTCCGGGCGGTGGCGCGTCCCGCGGGACGAGAGCGGGCGGGTTTTCGTGGACAGGAGCCCCGCGCTGTTCCCCGTGGTGCTCGCCTTCCTGCGTGACCCGGCGCGCGGCGTGTCGCTGCCGGCCGACGACGCGGACCGCGCGGCCGTCGTCGACGAGCTCGAGTGGTACGGCCTGCGCGGCGCCGCCGTTCCGGACCTCTTCCCCGGCTCCGAGGCCCTCACCGCTGAGGAGGGGCTGCGGCTGGCGTGCCTGCTCCCCGCGCGCGCGGCTGCCGTCGGGCCGCTCCGGCTGTCATTCCGGGCCTCGCGGGACGGCTTTTCGGCCAAGGCCTTCCACGACGCGTGCGACTGCCTGCCCTGGAGCGTCATGGCCTTCCGCACGGCGCTGGGGACGGTGGTGGCGGGGTACTGCGACTACCCGTTCCGTCCCGGCACCGAGGTGGACCTCGCGGCGTCGCGGGCCGTGCTCGTGGTGCTGGAGACGCTGAGGGGGCCGGCGTCGATGCGGCTGCGCGCGTGCGCGGACCCGTCCGGGGCCAGCGTCATGGCCCAGGACGGAAGCTTCGGCCCCCTGTTCGGGGTCTTCCCGGGCCCCGGCCGCGCGATGCGTAACGCCGTCGGAGTGATGGTCAGGCTGCGGCCGACGGCCGCGGCGGTGCACCTGGGCGTGCCGGGGTGCTGCTTCGAGCGGCCGGAGGGGTGGGAGGACTCGCGGCTCATCACCGGGTCCGCCTCGGGCCTGGTAGAGCTGGAAGAGGTCGAGGTGTGGGGGCCTCCCGGGGAGGACGAGGACGAGGAGGTGCCGGAAGGCGGAGGGACGACCTAGCAGGACCGGATGACGCGCCTAGGATCGAGCGCTCCGCCTCGGCACGTTTTGTTCCCCACTCGACGACAGGCAGGCCCGTCGTTCGCGAGTGCGAGATCATCGGGCGAACTGCCACGCCAGATCGACCCGCGGCCGGCGGACCGGCGTTCTGCGGCGATGCGCGGAGGCCAGCACCGGTGGAGCCGGCGCGCACAGGTACGGGGAGGCGAACGGGGATTGCCCGCGCCCTGGCTCGCACGCTCGTGATAGCATGACATGTTGCAGTGTATATCCGCGGCACTTTTGGCGGACGCTACATGTATCCTGCGTCGCTCCCTCAGTGTCCTGCAAGCCCGTTTCCTTGTCCCTGCGAGATGCATAAGCCTCGACCTGACAAGTCAGGTCATGACGAACTGCGTTATAGATTAGCAGAGGCATAGCCTAACCTGGACCCCCAGGTCTGAGCGTGCGGCTTAAGGCCGCGATGGACCGTGCGCATCGGTAACGCATAGCCGCCGGGATCGTGCCAGTGCTTTTTGTCGCGTCGTTGGGCGCGCTTGGGAGAGTGTGAGGCGGCGGGAGGCTTGCAGCATCGTCGGCCCTGGCGATGCGCGATGACGATCGCGCACGCTGCCGCAACGTCGCGCCCAGTATGGCGACGCATCGAGCCGTCTGCATGGCGTCCGAGCCACGGCACGCAGCGTCCCGGCGCTGTCGCGGGGAGTGTTTGATTGACCGGCAGAGCGACGGCGCCAGTCCTCTACCGTCCAGTGGCCGATCGCCAGGCAGTGGCCGATCGGCCACCGATAGGCCACTGCCCTCTGCAAGCCCGCTAACACTGGCAATATGCCCCCAAATCAGACGATGCCCT
>Ga0136560_1000359_pt1 | contig 22434 bp, 14 predicted proteins | sample AntRauMeHopE1497_FD_104925 | JGI IMG/M metagenome (GOLD analysis project Ga0136560, IMG submission 104925) | Saline lake microbial communities from Rauer Islands, Antarctica - Metagenome Hop E1 #497 | ecosystem: Environmental > Aquatic > Non-marine Saline and Alkaline > Saline | place... | reverse complement strand
TTCCACCCCTCCCGGATGCGCTCGAGGAGGAGGGCGACGCGGGAGGCCGACACGCCGGAGCCGTCGTCGGCGATGCAGTTGAGCGCAAAGAGGGCGCGCCACTCGTGCGGCGAGGACGGCACCTCGTGGATGGACGGGATGCCGCCGTCGGCGCTGCGGCGGCGCTTGCGCCCGGCCTTGGACGGGGCGGGGCCGGGCGGCATGGGGAGCGACGCGGGGAGGGCGGTGCGGCCGCGGGCGTCGGAGCTCGCCGACCAAGACGCCTCGTCGTCGCCGGCCCCGCCCTCCACGGCAAGGGACACGGCGGCGGCCGCAGCGGCGGCGTCGGCCGCGGCCGTGGCGGAGGAGGAGGACGACGAGGCATTGCTCCCGCCCTCCCCCGCCGGCACCTCGCCGAAGCGCACCCTGTGCTCGTCAGGCGTCACCCCTGCCCGGCGCGCGTCGGCGTCCGACTCGGAGAAGGCCCCCACCGCCCCGCGCCGCTCCGGGTCCACGCCCATGCGCCGCAGCCGGTCGGCCTCCAGCGCGTCCACGCGGGCCGCGGCCTTAGCGGCCTCCTCCTCTGCCGTCAGCGTCCGGCCCTTGGGCTTGGCCTTGCCCGCCTTCACCGCCACCTCCAGCTCCGCCAGCAGGCCGTCAAACCCGAACTCGTCGGCGGCGGCGTCGGCGGCCGCCTGCGTCGCCAGGGCACTCTGCAGCCGCTCGGCCGAGAAGGCGGCGTCGGCGTCAGCCTCCCCGGCCGAGCTGTCGCTGCTGTCGCTGCCGTCGTCGCTGTCGTCGCCTCCGTCGGACGAGGCCCCCTCCTCGGCGTTTGCCTCCTCCTCCTCCTCCTCCTCCTCCGCCTCGGACTCCTCCTCCTCCTCCTCTTCCGACTCGTCGTCGTCGCTGCCGCCGAGCTGCGCCGCCGCCTTGGCCGCCTCCTCGTTCCCGCTCGCCCCCAGCAGCCGCAGCAGCAGCTCCTTCTCCTGGTCCAGCGTCCCGCTGCGCTTCCCCGGCTTGATCTTGGCCCCCGCCGCGCGCAGCTCCGCCGCCACCGCGTCCGTGTCGTTGTCGATGGCCAGACGCTGCACCTCCACCTGCGCCGCCTCCTCCTGCTTGCCGGCCTTGGCGAGCTTGCTCTTGGCGATCGTCGCCGCCAGGCGCTCCTTGCGGCTCAGCGCCCCGCCGTCCCGGGCCATGGCAACGGCGCGCTCCGCCGCCTCGGGGTCCCGCACCGCCCAGGCGGGGAGGAGGGAGTCTCGGCCGCGACGGCTGGGGGCCTCCTCGGTGCCGCCGCCAAAGTTCAGAGCCGTCACCTCCTCGTCCACTGCGGCGGAGGGGAGGGAGCGGGGGAGGGCGCGGGTGGCAGGCGTGCGGGCCGGAGCCGAGGGCGGCGAGCGACGAGCGCGGGGCGGCGGCGGCGGCGGCTGCGGCGGCGGCTTTGCGGCGGGCCTCGTGGCTCACTGTCTGCCTCTTCCTCGTGCTCTGGCCGGAAGTCGAACCCGGCACCGGGGGCCAGGGGCCTCCCGAAGTGCGTCAGGTCCTCCCCGCCGTCGTCGCCGCCGGCGTCCCCGTCCCCGAGGTTGAATTTGCGCTGCGCCTTCCCCTGGCGGACCGCCGCCGCCTGGAGCTTGCGCTCCTTCCGGAAGCGCGCCAGGGCCTTGTCCTCCTGCGTCATGGGCTCGTCGGAGCGCCCCTCGCCGATACGCCTGTCAGTGAAGGCGTTGGAGCGGCCCTCGGTGAGGTACTCGGGGATGAGGTCCTGCTCGCGCTTCGCCACTGCCCGGCTCCTGGCGATCGCCACATTCCGGTCCGCGCCGCGCACGCGGCGACCCAGGGCCTCCGAATGGAGCTTCTTGTTGGTGCGCTGCTCGAAAGGGTTGCTGACCGCCGGGTTGAGCGCCGCCGACGACGACGCCGCCTTGCCCCCGCGCTCGCGCGCCGCCTTCTGGCCCGACTTGGAGCTCTTCCTGGCGCGGCCCTTGCGTCCCATCCTGCCGGAGGCCGCGGCGGGCGAAAGAGTGAGGCGTCCCGCGCAGAGTGCTCTGCCTCGTCGTGAGCGGGCCTGGAGCGCCCACTGCCGCACACGCCGCGCGGCGAGGACTGCATACGAACACACGATGACGATTCAAGAGGCTGTCGTGGTGCTTGGCTGCGTGGGCGCCGGGCGCGCGAGTGGTCGCGCGGAGAATGCCGCGCCGCGCGGTGCCTTTGCCCGCGCGCGGCGCCAGCGCGGGTCGCGGCTCACGCACGCGATTGATGCTTCCGTTGGGCGACGCGCGGGGGCGGCGCCCTGCCGGCTTGCGTCGCCTCACTCGGCTCCGGCTGCCCGGGCGGCGGCGGCGAGCCTGTCGCACGTCTCGGGGCTGCGGTGCTTGGTCCTGTGCTCCGCCGCGGCCTTGGCGACGTAGGCCGGGTCCACCCTGATCCACGGCTCGATGGCCGCCGCGGCCGCCGCGGCCATGGGCGGGCTGGGGTCGTCGGCGTGCACCAGCAGCGCGTCGACCGCCCACTGCGTCGGGGAGCCTCGCATGTCCGGGGGGGGCGCCGCGCGGCTGAAGGCCGCCAGGAGCGCGCAGGCGCGGAGCCTGACCCCGTCGTCGGCGTCGTCCAGCCGTCTCACCAGGTCCTCCTGCACGGACCGGGCGAACTCCCCGTCCAGCCGGCCCGCCAGCCGACGCAGAGCGCTCGCCAGCACGCCGCACGCCAGCGCACGCGTCCCCGCGTCGTCGTCGGACATGCACGCCTTGCACGACGGCAGCGTGCGCGCGAGGCAGGCGGCCGCCTCGCCGTCGTCGGCCAGCAGACCGCCCTCCCACACCCCCAGCGCCGCCGCCGCCGCCACCTTGCGCATCGTCGCGGCCACCCGCCCCACCCGCCACTGCATGCTCGGCTCCAGCACCTCCACCAGCAGAGCACCCCCCACGCCGCGCATGCCCTCGTACAGGGGCCGAAGGTCCGGCCTCGAGCCCACCGACGGCGCCGCCGCCGCCTCGTCCGCCGCCCCCGGGAGCGCCCGCTTCGGCTTGGCCATGGCGCCAGACACCATCGCCGCCGCCGCCCGCGCCGCCGCCGCCGCGTCGCTCGCCCCCTCGGACCCGGCGGCCGCCGCAGCCCTGCCCGCCGCCGCCGCGTCGGCCTCCTCTTCGCCCAGGAACACCGCCTCCTGCGCCCGAAGCGCCGCCACCGCCGCCCTCGCGGCCTCGGACGCCGCCCTTCCCGTCGACATCCCCGACACCCCCGCGCCCTCCGGTGCCGACAGAGCCGCCCCCGCCGCGCCACGGCCCCTCCCCGCCCTTTTCTTGCCCTTGGCCCCCGCCCGCCTCGCCGATGCCGCCGCCCACGCCGCCGACGACACGCCCGCGGCCGACGACCCGCCGAGGAGGGAGGCTAGCTCGGCGTCCGCCGCCGCCCTCGCCGCCTCGCTGGACGACCCGAGCCGCCCGGCCACCGCCCCCGCCACCGCCTCCCTCGCCGCCCCCTCGCCGAGCACCATCGCGTCTAGGTCGGCCACGAAGGCCGACGACGCGCCGAGCGTGCCCGCGGCGCGCGCCTTGCGAGAACGGGCCTTCTTGCCCCCGGCCGCAGCCTTCTTCCTCGCACGCTTCGCAGGCGGGCCCGCCGCCGCCGCACCCGCCGCCGCCGCACCCGCCGCCGCCGCACCCGCCTCTGCCTGCACGCTGGCCGCCGCAGCGCGGACCCTGGCTGCCGCCTCGGCGGCCGCCTCCGCCTCCGCCCCCGCCCCCGTGCCGGCCGCCTCGGCCGCCGCCCCTTCCGCCGCCAGCCCGCCCGTGGGCCGGCCCGCCGCCGCGGCGTCCACCAGGAGTCGGAGCGTCCCGATGGCCGAAACCCTCATCTCCGGCGCCCGCGACGGGTCGAGAGCGGCCCGCATGACGCGGAGGAGGCTCGAGGCATGCGGTGCGAGGGCGACGGGCCAGGTGCGGCAGAGGGCGTCGAGGAGCCAGCGCGACGGGGAGGAGGCGTCCCACGCGGCAGCCTCGAGCAGGGCCTCGGCGACGACGGAGGAGGCCGCGCCGTCGTACACGGCCGACGCGGGGCGGCCGGCGGCGGCGGCGAGGCGGGCGGCGGTGGCGGCCGCGGTCTTGCTGACGGCCTGCGGCGCCCCGGCCCGCTGGAGGCCGAGGAGGCAGCGGGCGACGGGGTCCATCACGGCGGCGTCCGCCAGGGCGGCGGGTGCGGCGTCGACGACGGCCATGGCGGCGGCGAGGAGGCGGGGCATGGCTTCGGGCGGGTCGAGGGCGGCGAGGGCGGGGTCGGCTAGGGCGGCGGCGATGGCGGGGAGGAGGGGCGCTGCCTGGGCCTCGTCCATGCCGACCACGGTGTCGCTGAGCACCGCGAGGGCGGCGGAGCGGGTGGCGGCGTCCGAGGCCGCGCCCGACTCGGCGCTCCCTCTGACCCGGGGCAGGACGGCGTGCACCACGGCAGCGGGGTCGCAGAAGCCGCCGAGGAGCGATCCGGTGTCCGCGGCCATGCGCCGCACGGCCTGCTCGTCGTCCTGTGCTGCCGCCAGCAGAGAGCGGATGACGTCATCGAGGGAGCGCTCGGTGGAGGTGCCGGCGATGGCGACGAGGGAGCGCAGGGCCCCGGCCGCGGCCGCGCGGCGCGGCGATGTCCACTCCGCCATCCCCTCGAGGATGCGGGGGAGCGCTGCGTCCATGACGGCGACGACGAGACCGCGGGCGGCGGCGGAGGGCGGCGCGTCGTCGAGCGGCGACGGGAGCGCCATGGCCTCGGGCGGCGGCTGCGGGCCGGAGGAGGCCAGCGCATCGGCCGCGATGCCCGCCCACGGCTCGCTGGAGCCCACGGCGTGGAGGCAGCGGGAGGCAGCCGCCCTGACGCCCGCCACGTCATCGGCGAGGCGGCCGAGGAGGACGGCGACGAGGCGCGCGTGCACGGCCTCCCCCGACGCCCCCGGCCCCCTGGCGAGCGGCAGGGCGACGAGGAGGCGCCCGACGCAGGCCGCGAGGGCGGACCGCACGGCGGGGGATCGGTCGTCGCCGGTGCGCTCCAGCGCGGGCAGGGCGTGCGCCGTGAGCAGGTCCTGCAGGCCGTCGGCGCCGAGGGGGAGGCAGGCCGCGAGGACGTCGAGGGCGCGGCCGCGGACGACGGCGCGCTGGTGCAGCAGACCGCCCAACACGGGCCGCACCAGGCCCGACGCGCACCGGTGCACCTGCCCGGGGGCCGCGGCGCACACGGCGTCCAGCGCGTCGCACGCCGCGAGCTTGGCGTCCGGGTTAGGGTCCGCGTGGGCGCGGCGGAGGAGCCTGGCGAGGTCGTCGAGGTGTGCCGACACTGCCGCCTCCGTCAGTGGCGACGCCGGGCCCAGGCCGGACAGCGCGCGCACCACCAGACGAAGGATCGCGAGCCGCACCTCTTCCGACTCCTCGGCGAAGGGCTGCACGCCAATGCGCGCGACGGCGAGGGAGACCAGCGGCTTGAGCATCGCCGCGCCGGCCCCGGCCCCGCCCACCTCGCCGCTCGACGCGCCCTCCAGCACGGCGCCAGCAGTAGCAACCGCCAGCGAGCGCACAGACTCCCGGGAGTCGCTCGCCGCGTCCATGACCACGTCCTGGAGCTCCCCCAGCCACAGCTCCCACGCCCAGCCCGGCTGCGGGGAATCGGGCGCAGCGGCCGCGCAGAGCGTATCAGTTGGCCGCACGAGCTTGCCCGCAGCCGCGGGCGCCGATTTTCGCGCGGCGGCGCGGAGGGCAACGGGAAGCGCCGCAACGGCACGCCCGACTTCGAACCGGCGCCGCCGCAGCGTGGCCGCGTGCGCCGCTCCCTCGCCCCAGGCGGCCCAGCCGCCAGGTTCCGTGCCATGGCGGCGCAGGCGCTCACCATTCCTCCGGACTTGGGGGCGAGGGCGTCCCGCAGGTTCGCCAGGCCGCCCCGCTTGTTCGCCGCGTCGCCGTCGCGCACGCGGTTGACATCGCGCGCGAGCGCCCGGCGGTGCTCCGCAACCTCGTCTGCCATGGGTGTCGGCCCGCGGCGGAGTGTGACGAGACGGCGCGCGTGAGTCGCACGGCAATGGGGCGGCAGGGCGGTCGGCGCGTTCGCGGCCCGCTAAGCACGCATACGCACACCGTCGCGCGAGGCGAGCCATCCCCCCCGGCCCCCTCCCTTCACGGGCTGCGGGGGCGGATCGGGTCGGCTGCCATGGCGACGTCGTCCTCGTCCTGCCACCTCCTCGAGCGCGCGAACCAGCTCCCCACGTCCACCTTGGTGGCCCACACGCACCCGGCGCCGAGCACGGCGATGCAGAGCGACAGGAAGAGGCCGGCAACGACGAGGCGGCCGGCGCTCCTGGGCGCCGAGCACGCAAACTCGTTCTTGCGGTCGTCGCAGTCGCAGGCCCGGTCGCGCGAGTCGAGGCAGACCCACCTGCTCCCGTCCGCGGGGCTTGCCGTCACCGCACCCGGCGGGGCGAGGCCCTTGCCGGCGTCGGCCGTCGAGAAGCAAAAGCCCGCACGGGCTTCGCGCACGGGCGCGCCATGCGCCCCGACCTCCAGCAGCGCCGCGCCGTCCTGCACCAGGCGCCGATGCGCCGTTGCCGGGTGCCTGGAGGCGGCCTTCCCCGCGCCCTCGCTGGCACCGAGCAGCTCCCTGTGGTCCTCCGCCACGGCTGCGCCGCCCCGCGACAGCCTTGAGTGTGTCTGCTTGAACCGCCAAAGCCCGGAGAGGTCCTCGGGGATGAAGGAGGCCGAGTCCCCGTCGTGGGCGCAAAAGGCGCAGCCCGGCTGCGCAAGGCACAGCCCACAGCCGTTCGTCAGGGCCGCGCACTCGGCGTGGGACGGCCCGACCGCAGCCACAGCCGCGGCAAGTGCCACCAGGGTGAGGAGCGCGCGCGCTCCGAGCATTGCCGGGGCGCGAGGGGGCGTGCGGCCGCCGAAAACCCCTCGGCCGCCCGGCTCTGCGACGGTAGGTTAGGGTTAGCCAGGCGAACCGTCGTGCCTCCGGCCCGGATCACCCGGTCGTCACCGATGGTCAAGGCCCGCGCAGCGGCGGCACCGGCAGGGCCCAGGTCCGTGTGGTGCTTCTACGTCGTCCAGAACGAGGCCGGCGACTCGGACGACCACCCGAACGCGTTCCGCGTCAAGTCCGCCGGCGGATCGCCGACACTCGCGGACGTGCGGGCGGGCTTCCCGCTGAACGGCACGGGGTCGTTCCACTTTCGGTTCCGGTGCTCGCCCGACGGGTCCAAGGACGCCAAGTCCTTCGTGTACCTTGACGCGGTGCACGACAGCGATGAGGTCCCCCTCCTCGGCTCCAACATCTTCGCGCGCGTCCTCAGGCTGGGTGAGGGTCGCTCGCGCGCGCACCGCGACGCCTGGCCCCGGCCTCGGGCCAGCCGGGCGCGGCGCTGCCCGGGAGCCCCGCGCGTGCCAACAGCGCCCTTGCCATCACGGCGGTGCCAACGATGTCCCCGCCCCCCGCAGACAAGCTCACGTGTGTTTCCAGGAGGAGCATCGCGCTGAGAAGGCGGCCCGTGGCGCGGCAGGCGCTGCCCGCGACCCGCGGTTCGGGCGCGCCCGCCGCCCCCGCGGCATCGGCCTCGGCGTCCGACGCCGGCGCTTCCGTCGCCATCATCGGCGGCCGGCCGGCCCGCGAGAAGTCTCCCGAGGAGGAGGCCGACGATGCGCTGCCCCCGCTGCGGCGGGAGGAGCTCGACGGGGACCTGCGGGACCGCGAGGACCTGGTGGTGGCCTCCCGCGTGCAGCGGCGGCGGAACAGGGAGCGGCGGGCGGTCGGGGACAGGGTGGGGGCGGTGCACGAGGGGCACGCGCAGGCGGAGGCGCTGGAGGACGAGCTGTTCCGGCTGCGGGCGGAGGTGCGGCCGCAGCTGGAGGCGTGGGCGTACGAGCCGGGAGGGGGGCTCAAGGACGTGCGCGCGCTGCTGGTGCGGCTGCCGGAGGTGCTGTGGGAGGGGTGCAAGTGGAAGCCGGTGACGATGGCGCAGGTCATGGCGCCGGACCGGGTGAAGCGTCAGCTCCGGGTCGCCCAGCTCGTGCTGCACCCGGACAAGGTGCGCAAGCAGTACGGGGCTCGGGCCAGGGTCATCGCCGAGGGGGCCTTTGACACCCTGCAGACGGCCTTTGCCAAGTTCGAGGCAGAGAACCCCTGAGCGGAGGGTGAGTGCGGCGGCGGCGGTGCCGGTGCGCGGCTTGTGGCAAGGCGCCCAGCGAGCGAGCGGCCTCTGAGCGCGCCGCACACCCACGACACACAGGGCACAGGCCCGGACACGCATCCCACATTGCCGCTCGGCGCCGCCCTACCCTCTGCGGCCCCGCCCGCCGGCCTTGGCGTCGGCGTCGGAGTCCTCGTCCTCGTCGTCGTCCTCCTCCGCGCTGGCCTTCTCCGCCCCACTGGCGCCATCCCCGTCGCTATCGCTGTCGTCGTCGCTCCCCTTGGCCCCCTCCCCGCCCTCCCCCGCCTCGCCTTCCTCGTCGCCGCCGCCGTCGCCGCCGTCGCCGTCGGCCTGGCTGCTGTCAAAGGTCTTGGCTTTCCGTGCCTCCGACGCGAAGAACGGTCTCCTCCTGATGCACCACTCGACCTCGAACAGGATCGCGAGCGAGGCCAGGGGGAACAAGATGACGACTTGCGCAACAGCCATGCGGTACAGCACCGGCGCCGTCTCGAGGCACGGCTCCGACCCGGCCGAGAACACCACGCCCAGGACGATCCAGACCATAAAAACCACGAGCCAGACGGTGTACAGCACCTGCAGCTGGAAAAACGAGCGCAGGCCGCACGGCCCGATGAGCTGGTTCGCGAACACGAGGACCAGGATCCAGCTCAGCGCGATGATCCCTTGCACGAACACTGCGAGCGACCGGAACAGGACTCCCCGGCTCGGCTGGCCATGCTTGGCTAGCCCGGGCGAAGGAGGGCGAAGGAGGGCGGCATGCGTTGCGGCGAGCGGCAAGCGTGTCCCTCACCGTCCAGGGGCCGCACGCACTCCGTGGAAGACGTGTGGTACACGATTTCGTTGGAGAGGATCAGAATGATGGCTGCCATGACCGCCGGGCCGGGCCCGAGGATCCAGGCTGCCCCGACGTACGCCTCCTTGGCAAACGCCCGGTCCTTGACGCGCTTCGCTTTCAGCAGGCCGGCCGTCATCTCGAAGTGTCGGGGCTCGTCGGAAGCCACGCTCATCTTCCCAGAGGAGTCGCTGCGGGATAGGATACCCGCCATGGCGGGAGCCCGAGTGCTCGACGGCGGCCACCGCGGCGGCCGCGGCTGTGCCGCCGCGCTTGGTCCGGACCGTGGGCTTCCTCACTACTTTAACAGTATCATCATTCGGCCTCATAAGTGTGATATGTGCCATTGTGTGCGGTGCCGAGTCGTCGCCGCCATCACCATAAAACCCGCAAGCTGGGATGGTGGCAGGGTCGGCGGGCGATGTGGAGGCACGACCAAGCACATGCACACACAAAACATCGCGCAAGCTGTCGACGCCGGCGCTTGTTCGGGCCGCGGAGCGGCAGGCGTGGCTCCTGTTGGCTCGCTGGTCTGGCTCCGCCGTTGCCACCGCCGCGCCGCACACTCACGCGCCCAGGCCGTTAGCGTTCGCCCGACACTACGGCAGCATACCGGGCGGTCTGAAACCCCGGCCGTCTTTTCCGCAGGCCCGGTGCCGGGCGGGATTGGGGGACCTGTGCGGCGACGAGGCCAGCAATGGCATCGGCCCGCAAGCGTCGCCGCGGCCAGCGCGGCACCACGTCCGACGCAAGCGGGCCCGTCTCTACGGTGGAAAGGCTGCACTGGCTACCGCTTGCGCGGCCCTCGCCGGTTGCACAGCGACCCGGTGACGAGCCTGCCTTTGTCGACGCGCACCGCCAAACTCCCGTCGACCAGTCGTACGCGTGCGACTCGGAGGACGAGCGATTCTTGGCCGGGCTGAAGGGCGGGGCGGGCAAGCGCCGGGGACGCAAGCGGGCCCGCGCGTCACCTGTCACGGACGACGACCGGCTCGCGCTTGAGCGGGCGATTGCCGACCTTGAGGCGGTGGCGGCGGCCGCATCCTCGACGCGCGAGGCCATGTCCAAGGCCGAGTCGGCCATGTCGGCCGAGCGTGACGCCGCCTCGGGCGCGTCCTGCATACTGCTCGAGGCTGCCAAGCAGCTGGGGCCGCGATCGGGCGGCACGGGGGCCGCCCCGTTGGGCAGGCTGGCTCGTTCTGCGGCGCGGCTGACGCGTTCGCTTGCCTCGGGGCGGGGCAGCCGAGGCGGGTTGTCCGGTTCGCCAGCTGCGGCTTGCGACGAGGAGGACGAGGAGGAGGACGAGGATAGCGAGCAGGAGGACGGGGCGGACTTCGCACGCGCCATGCGGCCGGTGCCCGTGGGCGCAGTGCTGCCAGCCATGGCTGAAGGCTGGGGCCGGGGCGAGGAGGAGGCGGCGGCGCTCGCCAGGCACTGGGTGTCGAGGCGAAGGGCGCTGCCGGGGGCGAGGCGAGTGGCTGGGGCGCTGGTTCGTGACGACGGGACGCTGCGGGCCGCCGCCGCGTCGGTGGGCGACGCTGTGAGGGGCGTTTGCGAGGGCAGCGGGGTCAGGCTTGCCTCGGGGGGGACGAGGGTGCCGCGCGGGGCGGGTCAGGCCGCGCCGGACGAGGCGGCGCTGCGGGAGCTCGCGTCCACTGGCTCGACCTCGGCTCTGCGGCTGGAGCTGCGGGCGCTACGGTCGCTCCGAGGGTCGTGCGAGCGGGCAAGGGTGGTCATCGACGTCGTTCGGCGTCGCGAGAAGCTCAAGCGGGCCGCGGCGCTCGCAGGGGCCGAGGCCGAGGCAGCGGAGGGGGCGCTGCGACTGCTCGGCGGCAAGCCCGCCAGAGGCCCGAAGGCGGGCCTGGCGAAGGCTGGTGAGGAAAGCGAGGCGGGGGAGGACGCGGCGGCGGAGGCGCGGCGACGGGCCAAGGGGGCGCTGGAGACGGCAGTGCGGGGGCTTGAGGCCGAGGCGCTGGGGCAGCGCTGAGGCTCGCCGCCGCGCCGTTACGTCGCCGGCCGTGGAAGCTGCTGCCGGCGGGGTGCGGTGGTGTCATGGTGGCATGCGCCTCGGCACGGGTCGCGTGTCAGCGAGGGCATGTGTGTGGTTTCGTCGCCGGGACGTCGGGTGTGGTGCAGTCGGGCTTGCGCTCGCCGTGCTGCCTTCGCGCGGTCACTCAGTCTCGCAGCGTCGCGGAGGGGGCGCAACAGGCTCGCGCCGCCACACGAAACGGCCGCTCAGGCGCTGGCGACGTGCTGCAGCTTGTCGGCGCTGGCGGCGAGGAGGACGAGCAGGTCCTGGCGGCGGGCCTTGCTGGGCGGCGAGACGCCGGCGACGCCGAGGAGGCAGCGGAGGCCGTCGCGGGTGGGCTTGGTGCCGGCGATGCCCTCGACGCCGGCGGCGCTGAGCGCCGCGGTGACGCCGTCAAAGGCAGCAGTCACGGCGGCCGCGTCGTCAGCCTTCACGGCCTTGGCCAGGCCGGCGACGGCAGCACCAACCGCTGCCTTGCCGGGGGCCTTTGCGGCGGCCTTGGGCTTGGCGGCAGCCTTGGGCTTGGCGGCGGCCTTGGGCTTGGCGGCGGCCTTGGGCTTGGCAGCGGCCTTGGTGGCGGCGGCCGGGGCCGGCGCCTTCGCCTTAGGCTTGGGCGCGGCCTTGGGCTTGGGCGCGGCATTTTTGGGCTGCGGGGGCGGGGCCGGCACTTCGTCGTCGGCCTCGACCACCTCGAACTCGTCGAGGTCGGGGGGGCCCGTCAGCCTGGTCCCGTCGGACAGCACGTACTCGATCTCAATCTCAGTCTCGTAGTCCGACGTCGGCGCCGCCTCCTCCTCCGCCGCCTCCTCCTCTACCACGGGCGGCGCGGGCGCTGGTGCGGGCGTCGGGGCCTGTTTCTTTGCCTTGGCCGCAGCGGGCTTGGCCGGCGCGGCCTCTGCCGCCGCCTCCTCCTCCGCCCGGATCCGGTCCTGGATCCGCTGCGTCTCCCTGGCAACCTCCGCCGGCTTGCCGAAGAGCCGCTTCGGCATGATCTCCAGGGCCGGGGCCTCCCCGACGCCCTTCCCCCTCGCCTTGGGCGTGAGGCCTTGCATGAAGGCTAGCGCGTCGGCCGCCTCGCGGGCCGACAGCGACCGCATCACGCTGGGGTGTGCCGCCGCCAGGGCCCGCACGTCGAGGCGCGATGACGTCATCGACGCGACCAGGCCGCGGGAGCGGGCGAGGGCGGCCGAGACCTCCCTGTCGGTGACGTACGTGCCGCCGATGGGGCTCGTCCCGGGGGGGCGCGAAGCCTTGACGTGCTCCACCACCACGCGCGCCACGTCCCGCGCGAGCGTCTGCGACCCCGTCTCGGCCGGCCGCGCGGGAGCCTCCTCTTCCTCCGCGGCCTCCGCGGCCTCGTCCGCCTCGTCCGTCTCCTCCGCAGCCTCCTCCTGCTCCACCGCCGGGTCCGCCGCGCCCTCGTCTGCCACCTCGCCCCCGGCGTCGCCCACTCCCATGAGCATGTCCTCGAATACGTCATCAAGGGGGAGGAACCCCACGCGGTGACCGGCGGAGCCACCGAGCGTGGGCCGCAGCGCCTCCCACTCGTCCCGGGTGCACGCCACCACCACGTCCCGCCCAGACTGCGCGAGCCGGGAGACCACGTGGGAGTAGGCAGGGGAGCCCGAGGCCACCACCACGGCGCGGGGGGAGGCGCCGTCGAAGAGCCGGCGGTCGTCGGCGCCCGCCGCGGCCAGGGCGAGGTCCACCGACAGCGCCGCGGCAGCGGGGGCCGCGGCAAAGCCCGGGCCGTCCGCCTCGGTGCGGGGCATGGCGAGGCTGGAGCCGTCGGCGTCGGCGCCGCTCGGCCACGACAGCAGCTCCGCCCCGGCGAGGGCGAGGCTGTCGATCAGCTCCCCAGCCGCAGCCTGCGGCAGCGTGGTGTAGCCGCGGGCGGCAAACGCCTCCTCGCCGCCTCGGGTTCCCCGCGCGAGGGCGCGAAGGAGGACGCCCGAGTCGATCTTGTGCGGCTGGCCGGGGGTCGCGCCCTTGGCGCCGAACAGCCGGGGCCGCTGGACGACGAGGACGTGCCACCCGAGCCAGTCGACGTCGATGAAGAGGGCGGCCTTATCGCTGGTCCGCGCCGGCGCGGCTCCCCTTGCCGTCTGCCAGCTCGCGGGCTCGCGCTGGCCCTTGCCACGGGACCGGGCCGGGCCCTGCCCGCCGCGGCCAGACCTTGCCGGCCCGTCGCGCCCCTTCCCGCCGGGAGCGGCGGTTTTGGACGAAGACGCGGCGCCGCGGCGCTTGGTGACGAGAGCCATCCCGCGCGAGGGCGTCGAAGCCAGCGCCACGTGGGCCCAGGACCGGTGCGCCATCCGCGCAAGCCTTGCTGCACTCATTGCCATAGCGCTCGCGATGGTGCGGCGTGTGGCCGGGCCTGTGGTGTGACAAGCGCCGCTGGGCGAGGAAGAGGGCCCGGGTCGAGAGTCACGGGCTGAGTGTTCTGGGGCAGAGCCGTAGGGTTGCGCTGACCCTGGGCGATTGCGGGCCCGCCCAATCACGCGCTGGGGCGGGGACACGGTCGCCACTCGGCGGCGCTCAGGTGATGACGGTGGGCTTGTCGCGGCCGGTGAGGTCGGGGAGCCCGGACAGGTCCAGCGCGGCGGCGACAAAGGGGGCGAGCACGTCGGCGGCGTCGGCGGTGAGCCTGCTCGCGTCGCTCTCGATGCACTCCACGTACATGCGGATCGTGGCGCCGACGGAGCCGGTGCCGGACAGGCGGAAGGCGACGCGGCCCGCCTCGCCGAAGTAGAGCCGCATGCCCTGGCGCGCCGCGGTGTCGCCCGTGACCGGGTCGGTGTACTCGAACTCGTCGCAGGCGGTGAGGGAGACGCCGGCGGCGTCGCGGGGCCCGTCAAAGGCGGCGACGAGGCCCCTGAGGCGGTCCATGACGGCCTCGGCCTTGGCGGCGTCCACCTCCTCGTAGTCGTGCCGCTGGTAGAAGCAGCGCCCGTACGTGCGCCAGTGCTCCGTCACGATGTCCGACACGCTCACGAGCGCGCCCGGCGCCGTGTCGGCGTTGCGCGCGGCGAGGACGGAGAGCCAGGCTAGCACGGCCCACATGCCGTCCTTCTCGCGGACGTGGGAGGAGCCGGTGCCGAAGGACTCCTCGCCGCACAGGAAGGGGGTGTAGTCCGTCTTGCCGTGCACCGCCGCCGAGTCCATGAGGGAGCCGAACCACTTCCAGCCGGTCGGCACCTCGAAGCACGGCACCCCCAGCGCCGACGCCACCGAGTCCAGCGCGCGGCTCGTCGGCATGGACCGCGCGACGCCCTTGAGGCCCCCGGCCTCGCGGAACTGCCGAACGGCCTCCCAGTTCGCGGCGATGACCGCCACCGAGTCCGACGGCGTCACGAAGAAGCCCCGGCCCAGCACCATGTTCCGGTCCGCGTCGCCGTCCGCCGCGGCACCGAAGTCGGGCGCCCCCGCGGCGCCGTCGCTCGCCGTGCCCTCGGGCGTGAGGCCCATGGCCGCGACCAGCTCCTCCGCGTACGCCAGGTTCGGGTCAGGGTGCCCGCCGCCGAAGTCCTCCTTGGGCGTGCCGTTGAGGAGCGACGACGGGTCCGCCCCCAGCGCGTCCACGAGCACCGCCGTTGCATAGGGCCCGGCCACGCCGTGCATGGAGTCGTACACCATCCGAAAGTCGGGGCGGGAGAGCAGCGCGCGCAGCGCGGGCACGTCGAAGCAGGGCAACACCGCGCTGCAGTAGTCCTCGGTGCTGGAGATCACCTCCACGGTGAAGGCCGGCGCCTCGCCGGCCGCCGCAACAAAGTCCGTGCGCCCGACTGCCGACAGATCCACCTCGGGGAGCGCCTCGCACTCGCGGAACGCGGCGATCTTGCGAGAGCACTCGTAGATGGCGTCCGTGACGCCCTCGGGGGCGGGGCCGCCGTGCCCGGTGTTGTACTTGACCCCGACGTCCCCCGCCGGCCCCCCCGGGTTGTGGGAGGCGGTCAGGATGATACCGCCCACCGCAGCGCCGCCCTCGCGCTCGCGGATGATGGCGGACACGGCAGGAGTCGAGAGGAGACCTGCGAGCGGGGGCGTCAGGGTGGGTCAGCCGAACAGTCAGGTGAAGGTCAGGCTGCATGCTCCCCTCTCGGCGAGGCCGGCCTGCGGCCGCGGGAACGCAGCGAGGTGGCGTGCGGAGCTCACCGTTGTGCCCGACCCAGACGCGGGCGAAGCCGTTGGCCGCCGCCATGCGGAGAATGACCTGGATCGCGGTGGTGTTGTAGAACCTGTGAGGCACGTGCGGGTCGTCTCGGGCGGGCGTGGAGCGCGCCGCGGCGCGAGCCCCGGCGCCATGCCCGGCGCCAATCTAGCAATCCGGACGGCGGGAGGAAAGGCCGGGCGCGTCATCAAGGCCGGGGGCCGAAGGTTCGGGCCGTCCGCCCGGCGCTCTCACCGGCCGTCGCCGCCCACCACGAGGGTCGCACCCTTGCACTCGTCGCCAATGGCGTCAAACGTGCTCTGGATGAAGTTCTCCAGGTAGTTGGGCGTCTCCAGGAAGGTCTTCGCCTTCTTGCGGAGGCCGCTGGTGCCGGGCTTCTGCCCGTCGATCGGCTTGGTGGCCTTTTCCGTCACCACAAGGGGGGCCGGGCCCTCGATGACCTTGGATCCTGAATCAGACAAAGCGGCTGCCATGATCGTGCCGGACAAGCCTGGTGCTTAACCGGTGTGGGGATTCGTGCGCCGCTCGCTCGTTGCTGGCAGAGTTGTGGCGGCAGTCAAAGTCAGACGCCGCCAGCCAGCGGTCTCCGTTGAGCTCGGATGCATGCCATCCGCTCCATCTGGCGGGTGCCAGCAGGTGTGTGGTGCTTCCCAGCTGCGGGAAGTGCCGCCTCCCCTGGTCTCGCATCGAGCCGGGGTGGTGACGGCGGACGGCAGGCGCAGAGCTCCGCGCGACGGCGAGCAGTCGAGACGGAGGCAACCGCCACGTTCATCCGACGGCTGCGCCTCGAGCGGCCTCTGACCGCCGCGCAGGACTCGCAGCACGGCCGGATGGCATCATTCGTCGTCGAGCCCAGGGCAGCGCGGGCGCATGCTGGCCCCAGGGCCAGCGTGGCCGATTCCCGAAGCGCTGTCATCGTGACCGGCGCGGACACGGTTTCCACGAGCGGTGACGAGTCCGAATCAACGGACCACGGCGGCTATGGCAGGAGGGGGGGAAGCGGGGCGTCCGGGGGCGCGTCGGCGGCCGCCGCGGGCCGCATGGCGGACACGCCGTCGCTCGGCCGATTCTTGAGGGTCGAAGCCGGCGCGAACGCGGCCGTGGCGGTGCCTCCATCGCGCCTGGTGTCGGCCCCAAGCCAGGCCAGCAAGTGGGTCAAGTGCAGGGTGTTCCGGGTCGGGCCTAGGAGGCTGCGCTGGGACCCGTCCGTCGACGGGACGGGCGATCGGGACGACGGCCTGGACGCGGTCCTGGAGGGACTCGGGCGCTCGCTGCCCCCCGCCGACCGGGAGGAAGCGGTCAAGCGGGTGCGGCGTACGCTGCGGTGGGCGGCGCAGGTGCCGGGCAGCGGTGACCGCTTCGTGATGGTGACGGAAGCGACAGCCCGCCCCGCGATGATCGCCGCGTGCCTTGTTGCTCCGGCCGCATCCGCCTCGTGCGCGCTGGCGGGGTCTGGCGTCGTGGTGCGGGAGGCAGGGGCGGCAGGAACGGCGTCCGCTTCGGCGGCGGCCGCCGAGCCCGTTTTCAGCTCCGTCGCGTGGTGTCCCGGCGGCGATGAGGAGCGCGCGTTCGTGCTCGCGGCTCCTCCCGGGTCGCAGGCTCTCCGATCGCTGCCGCCGCAGGACATTCCCGAGGCTATGACGCCGAGCAAGGCGGATCGCGCGGCGCTGACGCCGACGCCGTCGCTCCAGTGGCTTCCCGCTGCGGCGGCGGACCCCGAGCTGGCCGGGGCTGCGGCGACGGTCGCGGCGCTCCGCCCCTTCGCGTCGCTGTCGCGCTCGGGCGCGCTGGCAGCGGTGGTGTCGGCGGCGCTGTCGGCAGGGGCGGGCGCCGACGGGCGGTCGGACCGCCCACCGAGCGGGGCCGACGTCCATCCGTGGGTGCTGCGCCTGGCCGGGTGCCAGGACTGCGACGAGCGCAAGGCGCTGTACAGCTGCGGCCCGGGGGAGGGAGTGATGGTCCCCTTGGCGGTGCGCGGGGACGAGGTGCCAGGGAGTGCGGCGACACGGACGACGGCAGGCTGCGGCGCCGCGACCGGCGGAGGCGCCCTGGCCGTGGCGGCGGGGCTGCGGCAGCGGCAGCTCCTGCTGGTCTTGGCGCAGGACCGGTGCCGCGCGGGCGCGTCGTCGCGGGCCGCGGGCTCTGCCCCCTTCGTGCGCCGTGTCAGGCTGGTGCTGCCGGCGGTCTTTGGCGACGGTTCGCGAGTCGTGTGGTGCCCCCGTCACCCCACGATGACGCACGAGGCCGGGGCCAGCGTCCGCCCGCCGCCCTCCCCCCGCGCCCCCGACCTGACCCGCATGGGCAGCGACGTGGCGGGCCTGGCGGCAGAGCTCGCCGCCGCCGACACCCGGTCAGCCGAGCGGGCGTCCGCCGGGCGCGCCCCGCTCACAGTCTCCGTCGCCCGCAGCGGGACCTCGAGCCACCGGCCCCTGTCCTCCGGCTCCTCGCTCCTGCCGGCTTCCCCGTCGGCCGGCACCGATGCGAGCTTCGCCACGCACGGCACCAGCGACGGCTTGCCGTCCCCGCCCTTTGACGACCACCGCCCCGTACCCGCCCAGCTCGACGGCCCCGAGGCCCCCCGCGCCGCAACAGTGCAGCGTCGCATGGCGCGGCTCGGGGCCCAGGGGGCGCGGCGGTCGCGGGCGTCCTCCTCCGCCGGCGACGACGCCTCCCTCCCGCGCCCCACCTCCATGTCCGCCGAGTCCCTCGCCGCGGCCTTTGTGCAGGGCGGGCCCGACTCCCCGGCCTCGGGCCAGGCCGTGGTGGTCTCATCTCGCCTCCCTTCCTGGTCGCCCCCCTCCGACGCCGCACCCAAGGGCTCCCTCGCCCTCAAGTTCCTCGGTGGCTCTACCCGGGTGCGCTCTGCCTCGAGCCGGAACTTCGTGTTCGACGTCACGGACCCGTCGGGGCGGCCCCGGTCGGTGCTGCAGGTGGGTCGGCTGTCGAGGCGGGGCGAGCGGGGGCCCGTGACGGCCTTCTCGCTGGACTTCAGGGCTCCCCTGGCCCCCGCGCAGGGCCTCGCGACGCTTCTGTCCTCCTTCGCTTGGGGCGGCGAGTGACCGTGGGGTGCTCCTGCGCGGCCCGTTGCCTTGCGAGGCAATGGGGGAGGGCGCGGGATGTCACACGATGTCTACAGTCCCGGCTTTGGGCCGGGAGGCGCGGGGCAGGGCAGCCGCTCTAGGCGCTCGGTCTGGCCCGCGCGGCGGTGCCGAGCGCACCTTGTCATGAGGCCCGCGCGGCGGTGCCGAGGCCCGCGCGGCTGTGCCGAGCACGCCTTGTCATCGCGATCGCGATCTGCAGGCGAGCGTTAGAATGATTTTGTCTGAGCTTGTGGCGCGGGCGGCGCCGCTCAGAGCGACGGGGCATGCACGCCCCGCGCCCTGGCGGCGCCCCTGCGGCCCCGGAATGCAGTGCAGCTGAGCCTCTGGTTGAGCGGTGAGCGCGTCGCTCGCTGTCACACGCGGCTTCGAGGGCGCGCGGCCCGCTCGCCCCGCACCCATCGTCAGCCGGAGCGGGCGAGGAGGAGCTTGCACACCTCATAGGAGGAGATCATGATGGCGCAGGCGGGCGCGACCTTGGCCACGCGGGCCCCCAGGCCCGAGAAGAGCGCCGCCGGCCCCTCCTCGCGCACCACCCGGGAGAGCACGCCGACGGTGGAGGGCACGGCGCAGCGGCGCCCGGGGGCGGCGCGCGCCTCCTTGTACATCTCGATCTGCACGCGGGTCTTGGCCACGTCAAAGGGGGTGGTGAGCACGGCGGCGACGCTGCCGCTGCCGGCCCCGGCGAGGAACGCCACGGCGAAGCGGCCGGCGACGTCGTCGGTGCCGACGCGCTGCTCGGCGGCGGCGCGGATGCTCTCGTACCCGAGCCAGTACATCATGGAGAAGGGGACGTCGCGGAGGAGGGTGGGTCCGACGCCCCGCCAGAGGGAGCGAACGCCGCCTGTGCGCACCTCGTCGGCGAGGACCTGCCGCATGCTGGCGCCGGCCTCGCGCCCCGCGGCGGCGAGGGCCCGCGCGAGGGCCCCGGGTCGGAAGGACGTGGCGGCGGAGGAGGCGGTGGCGGCGATGAGGCGCGCGGCGGCGGGCGCCTGCATCTTGGTGCGGACCAGCTCGAGGGGGCTGACCACGGTGGCAGCGCCGGCGCGGGCGATGCCACCCGCGAGGAGCGGCGCGAGAGCGTGCGCCGCGGTCCCCTGCGGCGCGGCGTCCTGTATCGCCTCCTTGAGCTCGTCGTAGGCGGTGAAGTACATCATGGTCGAGGGCACGGCCATGAGCAGGGTGGGGAGCACACCGGACCAGAGGGCGCCGACGCCCTCGGCGCGGGCCACCTGCACGAACATGGCAGAGGTGCCGCGGGGGAGCGCGCCGGGGGCCGGCGCGGCCGGCTTTGGCAGCGAGAGCGAGGCCCAGGCGGACGACGCAGTGATCCGCAGCGCGCGCCCCACCGACGGGAGGCGCGGCCCGGCAGCGAGCTGGAGGCGGCGCACGTGGGCCCGGACCAGCGTGGCGAGGGGCGGGACGTTGCGAAGGCCGGTCGCGACGGCACCAGACCGCTGCGAGCGCCACGTCCCCAGCGGGTTGCTGGCATCGCTCCTCGCGGAGATGGACGGGCGGGACGACGGCGCCCGCCCGGTGAGGGTCGGGCAAAGCGGAACTTGACGCGTCGGCGGAGCCCTCCGCTCCTGCCACATTGCGGACGCGCCGGTGCCCACGGCACGCCGGCCGGGCAGCCTGGGGGGCTGGGGTCCTGCGTGCCCCGAGGTGGAGGGCCCGGAAGTGCTGGGCCGGCCTGCTTGCCTAGGTGACGTCCCGGAGACGGCGCCCGCCCACGAAGGAGCTCGCGGGCCGATGAGCTCCGCCACCGCCGGTCTCGGCGCACGCTGGGACTGCATCCGCGTCTTGACGACGTCGAACGGCGTCATGAGCAGCGAAGAGAGGACTGAGCCCGCCGATGCTGCCAGCGCCTTCGCTTGCGGAGGAAGCCGCTGTTCGTGAGCGCCCACATCGGTGGTGGCCGAGGTCTCCGACATTCGCCCTCCGCGCTCGTACGGATGGCTATGCGCCGGCGTGGATCGGTCGGCAGACCCGGGCCGGGGGCCAGTGCTAACGCGCTGTGTTCCGGCGACCCGCATTCGCGATTCCTCCAGGCAGAGCCGCAACACAGAGCTGCTGCGGCCGCGGGAGAGTCGGACTGCCGAGCTTTGAATGCGCAGCGGTTGTGCCTACGCGCGGCACCCCGAGCCACCGGCCTGCGCGTTCCCCAGACGCAGGGAACCAACTCTGTCCGCCCGGTCGTGCGGTCGGGCGCGCACTCACGAGTCCCTGGGAGGATGGCCGCGATGCCAATCGGCGTTGCGGGTCGCCGTCGCAAGGTGCAAGCCCGGCTCGGGTTGAGCGCCGACCGTCATGGCATGCGCACCTCGGTCGGAGAAAGTCGGTCTGGCATTCAGGACGAAGACCGCTCGGACGGTTGGGAGCTCCTGGCCTCCATCTCGGACGCCGTCAGCGCGAGCCTTGCAACGATGGAGGCAGCCTGGCCGGATTCCGGACGCGGCCAGGCCGGCATGCCTGCTGCCTCCAGCCTCTCCGCAGCGGCGAAGCGCATGGCGGCCGGCATCCGGGCGCACGGGCCGAGGCTTGCGATGGGCGCCGAGACGCTTGCGCCATCTGCCCGTGACCAGCTGCTCGAGGCTACCGTATGCCTGGACCTGGCAATCGTGGTGGTGGGCGAATGCCAGAGGCGGGTGGCGTCGGGCCTGCATCGGGCAGAGAGTCTGTCACCGGCCGGCCGGCCGTCGTCTCGCCTCGCGGCGGCGAGGGCCGAGGCGCAGGCACAGGCGCGCCGCCTGGCGCTTGCCGGGCGGTGCGGGGCCACGGTGCGCGACGAGCTGGCCGCAGCTGTGTCGAGGGGCCCGGGCGCGAGGGCCGCGTACGCCGAGGCGCGGGGCCGCGTGCTGGAGGCATGGAGGGCGGCGCATCCGAGGGACCACCACTCCCAGGGTTCGCGGTCCGGAGGCCGACGAGACATGGCCCCTGAGCGGCGGGGCGGGCAGGGCTCCGCCGCGGGGCCGGGCCTTAGCGACTCCAGTGATGACGACTGCCGAGGAGGGGACGGGGAGGCGGCGAGCCGAGGCGGGCGGGAGGCCGGGTGGTCAGGCCAGGATGACGGAGGAAGGCGGGAGGCCGGGTGGTCAGGCCAGGATGACGGAGGAAGGCGGGAGGCCGGGTGGTCAGGCCAGGATGACGGAGGAGGGCCAGACGACGGCGACGTCCCCGCAGCCGGGGACAGCCGGCCTCTGGCAGCAGCTGCGGGCCTGCCCAGCGTTCAGCCGCCTTCAGCGCCCGCCCGTCGTGACTCGTGGGCAACGGACGCGGCGGCGCTCCGGCAGCTGTCCCCGGCGTCGTCTGCCGCGTCGGTGGCGGCACGATCGCGCGTGGCGCCGAGCAGGGTCGCGGAGCTCGAGGCTGCGCTCGTGGAGGTGAGGACAGGGCTGGCGGCAGAGCTGATGGAGGCAGCGAGGAGGGAAGCAGAGACCGAGTCGAGAGCAGAGGCCGCAGAGGCAAGGGCAGAGCTGGCGGAGCGATCGTGCCTCGAGGCGGAGCAGCGCGCCCGTCTGGCCGAGGCGGCCGCTGCCAAGGCCGCCCCAGGGATGGAAGCAGCTGAGGGCCGCGCCGCCTCGCTCGCCCAGCGCGTGCTAGAGCTTGAGCGCCAGCTGGACGGGGCACGGAAGGCGGGCGCTGAGGCTGCAGCCTCCGCCGAGGGTGAGCTGCGGAGGCTGCGCGGCGAGGCCTCGACGGCCAGGCGAGCCTCCACGGAGCACTCGGCGGTAGCGGCGAGGGCCACGGCGCAGCGAGACACGGCGAGAGCGGGGCGAGCGGCAGCGCTGCAGCGAGCCGAGGCCGCGGAGGCTGAGCTTGGCAAGCGCGACCGGAGGATCGCTGACCTGCAGGAGCGGCTGTCTGCGGCGAAGGACAGGGCAGAGCAGACAGCCAAGAGCGAGCGACGGGCTATGCGACGGGCTGAGGACTCCGCAGCGAGCAGTGATGAGGCCACCGAAAGAGCCAGGACCAGCCAGCGGGCGTTGCTTGAAGCCCAAGCCCAGCGAGACACTGCAATGGCCGCTCTCGACACACTGAAAGCAGAAGCCAAGTCCGAGGCTGAGGCGGCGTCGGAGCGCGAGGCGTCGTCGTCGGAGCGCATCGAGGCTCTGGAGTCGGCCATCGCGGCGGCGAGGGCCGAGGCCGAGGCGGCGT
>Ga0136560_1000357_pt1 | contig 22454 bp, 17 predicted proteins | sample AntRauMeHopE1497_FD_104925 | JGI IMG/M metagenome (GOLD analysis project Ga0136560, IMG submission 104925) | Saline lake microbial communities from Rauer Islands, Antarctica - Metagenome Hop E1 #497 | ecosystem: Environmental > Aquatic > Non-marine Saline and Alkaline > Saline | place... | reverse complement strand
GAGGGCTGAGGCTCAGGCTCAGGCTCGGGCTCAGGCGGAGGCAGGCTGGCACGAGGCGTACGCTGCCAGCGCTGAGTACGGAGCCGGGGGTGCCCACGCACCGGCCGGGCCTCAGGTCACGTTTGTGGATGCCGGCGTCCCTGGCGGGGGGCCGGGGGGCGGCCCCTCTGCGCTCCACGATCCTCAGCTCCCCGACTACGGGGAGGACGCATGGGTGGTGCCCGGCCTCGCCTCAATTGGGGAGGAGGAGGAGGGGGAGGGGGAGACGGAAGAAGCCATGCAGGGGGCAATGACAGCGCCGGTCGACGTGGGCCGACAGCCCCTGTGGGAACGGCCCTTCGTGCCGGCACTGTCCGGGATCGGCGCTGCGCACGGCGGCTGGCCGTCGGAACCTGCCGCGGCAGAGGCCGGAACGGGCCCAGCGCGACCGTCCCCGGGCCGGCCGGCCGTGCGCCGCATGCGGAGCGAGTTCCGACTCCACGCCCCCGACGCAGGGGCGCCCCCGCCCCTGGACAGGCGGAACTCCGCGTCGTCCCCCGCGCGGGTGCGCGCGACGCAGCGCAGCCTGGCCATGCGCGTGGCCGCGATGAAGGGCGACAGGGCTGCCGTGTTCCTGCTCGCCTCCCGAGGGGAGGGCTCCGTCGTGGAGACGGACGGCATCGGGAGGACGCTCCTCCACCACGTCGCGGCGGCCGGGAGCGTGGACATGATGCGAGACCTGCTCGCCCTCGGCGCCGACGACGCCATCGACGCCAGGGACGGGGCGTCGGACACGGCGCTCACACTGGCCATCACCGCGCCGGCCAACTGCATCGACTGCGTCCGCCTGCTCATCGAAACGGGAGCAGACACCACCATCGCCGGACGCGGGGGCGTGCTGCCGGTGAGCCTCGGCGGCAACCCAGGCGCTGCGCGCCAGCCACCCGGCCAGACCCGTCACGACTCCCGCCCCCGCGTTTCCTGACCTCGCAGATTGACCTGGCCACCGAGTTCCAGCTTCATGACGTGGTGGAACTCCTTCGCTTGTACCAGTAGATTCGCACTGCGCGCGATTTGTGAAGCCGCGACAGAGCGAATGCCAGCCGCGCCGCGGCTCCCCACCACACGCCAAGGGCGCGCTGCTAGCATGGAGAAGACCAAAAAGACCGTCATCGTCACCGGCTGCGCGGGAATGACGGGGGGAGTCCTCGTCGAGGAGCTGCTCGACGCGGGCTACGCCGTGGTCGGCGCTGACGTGCAGCCCGAGGACGGCCACGACGAGCCGGAGTGGACCTACCGCCGCTGCGATATCTCCGATCCTGCACAGGTGGACGCCCTCTTCGAAGCTTCCGCCCCGGTTCACGCCGTGTTCCACGCGGCGGCCATCGTGCCGTACAACCTCGCGTGGTCCGGCTCCGAGGAGCGGCTCCGGGACGTCAACGTGCGCGGCACTGGGTACATTGTCGATTCGGCGAGGAGGGCGGGTGTGAAGAGCTTGGTCTTCGCTTCGTCGTCCGGAGTGGCCTTTGCGGGCACCCACGACGTGGACCAGGCCGAGGAGGAGGACGCCGTTGCCGGCGCCAAGCTCAACGACGCGTACTCGCAGTCCAAGGCGGACGCCGAGCGCATCGTTCTGGACGCGTCAGACCCGGCAGGGCTGGCGTGCGTGGCGATCAGGCCGAACGGTGAGCCAGCAACCCCTTGGGTCCGTGCCGCGCGTGACTGACGGATGCCTCCCAGAAGCGACCTGCTGGGACCGTGCTGCGGGCGTGTGCTGCGCACTGCTTCGACGGCTCCGGCCCGATCGCCCCTCGTGTCGCTGCCGCGCCGCGCAGGCATCTGGGGCCCCGGGGAGGCTCACCACACGCCCAAGGCGCTCCTGGCGGCGCAGCTTGGCGGCACGGGCATGGCCATGGGCGCCCGCGGCCAGACGGACTTCACCCACGTGAGGAACCTCGCGCACGCCTTCCGGCTGGCGCTGCTGGCCATGGAGGGGCGGAGCCACACGTGCTCCCGGGCGGGCGTGGCGGGGCAGGCCTTCTTCGTGACGGACGGGTGGCGCGTGACGACGATGGGCCTCTTCTCGCCGCTGATGGCCGCCCTGGGCTTCACCGCGCCGCTCTCCCACTCCGTCGTGCACTCCGAGACGGGCCGCCGCATCCCCCGCTTCTTCGACGACGACAGGGAGCTCACCGCCGACGAGGAGGAGCACGCCGTGGTGCGCATGGAGGAGCCGTGGCTCGGCGTGCCGCACCCGCTCCTGGTCCTCGGCGCGCACCTCATGACGGGGACCAGCGCCCTCGTGTGGCTCCTCACCGCCGGGACGGTGCGCCTGGAGCCCTTCCTGACCCCGGCGGACTGCCGCAAGCTGTGGTTCCACAACAACTTCAGCTCCGACAAGGCGCGCCGCTTCCTCGGCTGGAAGCCGGTCATCACGCCCGCCCTGGGGCTCCGCGAGATGGTGGCGCACCTCCGCACGGAGGGCTACGACGGCCGAGTGCCCATGCCCGGCCCCCTGCCCGCGGCGGCGGTGCTCCTCGGCCTCGGCCTCCTCGCCGTCCTGGCCGCCGACGTCGGCGGGGCCCTCACCGCCGTCCTCGGTGCCCTGCCGTGGCTGCCCGCGGGCGGCGAGCTCACGCTCGCGGGAGCCACGTGCCGGGTGACGGCGTCGTCCACGCTCTGGGCCCTGCTGGCGGCCGCCGTGATGACCCACGCGGCCGAGGCGGTGTTCGCGGCGACGGCGGCGGCATCTTTCGGGTTCTTCGTGCCGGGCTGGGCGGCCATGGTCGTCGTGTTCGGGTTCCCCGCGGTGCAGACCATGCTCCAGCAGGCCCGCGCGCCCATGCCCTGGTGGGTACCCGCGGGGTGCGCCGCTGCCTTCGCCTCGTGCGTCATCCTCGCCGCCCCTGTGGCCTTGCTGCAGTGCCATGCGTGACCCGAGTGCGTCGCCGCCACTATTTGTGCCATCGCGAACTGGCGCGCGACCGAGGCCGTGTGAGCGTGGGGGGCGCGTACGTCAAAGGGTTGCCCGGGGGAGCATCGGCTTGGTGGAGAAAGGGGAGGCGGGGGTCACGGGGGAGCAGAACACCTGCGCCGCCCGACGCGCACACACACAGAGACGCGCCAGGCAGCAGGCGCTCAGTCCAGCTGCGCTCAGTGGTGCATGAGCTTGGTGTCGCCACGGCCGGTGGTGCACGTGCGCTGGCCGCGCACCTTGAGGCCCCAGTAGTGGCGCACACCGCGGTGCAGGCGCATCTTCTTCATGCGCTCGATGTCGTCGCGAAGCTTGGTCGACAGGTTGTTGGCGTACACCTGGAAGGACTTGCCGTCCACGAAGTCCCTCTGACGGTTAAGGAACCACTCGGGGATCTTGTAGTCGAGGGGGTTGGACAGGATAGCCACAACCTTCTCGATCTGCTCCGGCTTGAGCTGGCCGGCGCGAAGGGAGGCGTCGATGCCGGCCTTCTTGCAGATGAGGAAAGCCATGCGCCGGCCGATGCCGACAATGGCGGTCAGGGCATAGGGCACCTCTGCGAGCGCGAGCGAAACGAGAGGAGGAATACAAGGGTCACGGCCGGATAGGCTCGCACGCGGCGTCCAGCAAGGTCCCGGGGCGGGGGCGAGAGCAACCAGCACCATTTGTCAGGCCCGCCCTGGACTCCCTAAGGCCCAGACGCCACTCCCGAAGCCGGGTCTCCCGTGATTCCACCATCGTCGGCCCCCCTCCCTTTGATCCAGCGTCCAGCTCGGCCTGTTGCGTCTCCGCGCGCCGTCGGGGGGCGGAGCAGAGCCTCAAACTCACTCTCGCGGCCGTCAACGTTGGTGTTGAGCACACGAAGGATGAACTGGAAGTCCGGGCCCTGCTGGTAGTCAGACATGTTGCACTGGGCTCGGTTCTGGAAGCCGTGCGTCCCCGTGTGAGACGGGCTGGAATCAGTCACGGCCGCAAGTCTCGACGTCTCGTCGTGGCCAGATGCTCTGCCTCATCGGCTCTGTCACCCAATTGCGGCGTCTCTGCCTGGGCTTGCTTTCTCCGCCACAAGACCGTGGCTGGCGGACCCGGGCCTGATCGCGATGGCAGAAGCTACCGGAGCTGGCGCAGTGAGTTCGTTGTGCAGCCTGGTTGTCAGAGCGAAGCCGGCGTGCCGGCGGCTAGCGCTTCGGCCCCCCAAAGCCCGCTCATTCGATCCGCCCGTGACGCGCAGGCGAAGCGCGCCGAAGGCAACGAGGCGTACAAGGCGTGCAACTTCGTGAGGGCGATCGAGCTGTACTCTGAGGCCATCAAGCTGGACGACGGCGACCACCTTGCCTACGGAAACCGTGCCAACGCCGCCCTGCGGGCCGGCAACCTGGCAAAGGTCTTGGAGGACGCGGAGCTGTGCAACCAGATCGCTCCGCGAGAGTATGTCAAGCACCTGACCATCAGGGCCAGCGCACTCCGGCTCCAGGGCCAGAAGACGGAGGCCAGGGCAGTCCTTCAGTCCGTCCTAGACCGCGTGCCGGGACACCCGACCGCCACGGGTATGCTCGCGGAGATCGGGGAGGTGGGCCCCGAGCACGACGAGGCGCCGCCCGCGCCTTCGGCGGCGGGGGCGTTTGCTTCGGCGCTGAGCGGCACGGGCGTCGAGGCCGCGCTGACGCTCGCCCGCGCGGTCCTGCTCGCCGCGTCGGTGACCTACATGTGCGGCGGCCTGCTCGTAGACGCGCGGCTGGGCGACCTGGCGTACCTGGTGGCCCTCGGCGGCGCCACGGTCCTCAACCTGGTCCACTCCCTCCGCGGCGCCATGCACCGCTCGGGGGGCTTCAGCCTGACCTCGTCCTTTGCCCAGGCGCTCGTGTCCGAGCCTTCCACGCCCCTGGTGCTCCTCGGCACGACCTTCCTTCAGTCGCGCCCCGTCTTCATCGTGCTCTGGCCCATGCTGTGCTACGAGGTCATGCGCCTCGGCACCGCCGTCGAGGCGGCCGTGCCCCCCGCCGCCGGCCCCCTCCGCTGGGTGGCCAACACCATCATGGCACGCGCGGCGGACAACGAAGGCTTCGCCGCCATCGCAGGCGCCGAGGCCCGCATGGCCGCGGCGCACCCCTTCCTGGCCTCGTCGTCCGCGCAGGCGCAGCTCATGCTCCTCGGCCTGCTCATCGTGGAGCTCCTCTTCCCCACGAGGACGATCCTCGGCCTCGTCCTCCACGGCCAGAACGTCATGATGCAGTACGCCGTCTCGCCGGCCATGAAGGCCGCGGTGGACCGGCTCCACGCGTCGATGAGCGGCCTGGCGCACCACCCGAGCGCGCCTGCCATGGTCGGGAAGGCGTACGACGCCGCGGCCGGCGCCGTCGCGTCGTTCGCGGACCTTAGGCGCAACGCCGAGGCGGCGCAGGCCTCCGCAGCGGCTGGGGGCGGCGCGGGCGGCGGCGGCGGCGGCGGCCTCATGTCTTCGTGTGCGGTGATGTGATGCGATGCGCGCGGGACGGGCGCGAACGCTCGTAGCGGTGACCGGGGCCTCGAGGCGATCGCAGCGCGCGCCGGCGCCACCCCCTGGGAGCCGCACACACGCAAAGGCAGGCTGTCGCCGGGTGAGTGATCGGGGAGCCGCGCCGGGCTCATGCCAGGGCTGCCTCCACCGGCCCGCGCAGCGCAGCGATGGCCGCCGCCCTGTCCTCCGCCTTGAACACGGCCGTGCCGGCGACGATCACGTTCGCGCCCGCCTCTGCCGCCGCCGCGATCGTGCTCGGGCTGAGGCCTCCGTCGACCTGGATGTCCATCCCGGGGGCCGCATCCCTGATCGCCCGGACCTTTGGCATCATGTCCGCCATGAACGACTGCCCGCCGAAGCCCGGCTCCACCGTCATGATGAGAACCATGTCCAGACCCCCGAGGAGCGGCAGCACGGCGTCCACCGGGGTGCCGGGCTTGATCGCGACCCCAGCACGCATGCCGAGGCCCCGGATCTTGGCCGCCAGCGCCGCCGCATCATCTGCGACAAGGCCGGGAAATGCGAGGCCTTTTGCTTGTCGTTCCGTGCGGAGCATCTGCAATGGCGGCAAGCCGACGGCTTTCTGAGCAGCGGGCCAGCCCGTCGCCAGAGCACCCTCAAGCCTTGGTTCTGCCTTGGCTTACCGACAGTCTCCAAATGAAACGTCACTTGCGACGCCCCGGCCTTGTGGAAGTCGTCAAGCCACTTCTCGGGGTCGGTCACCATCAGATGGCAGTCGAGGAAGGCGTCGGTGTGCGACCGGAGGGCCTTCACAACGGGCGCCCCAAGGGTCAGGTTGGGCACAAAGTGCCCATCCTGCGCGTGACAAGCCAAGCACGCGGGGCGGGCTGGGGAAGGATGACGGGGAACAGTTGTCGCCGCCAGCTCAGCCTTGGCACGCGCGCAGCGCCACGCCGGCACCGGAGCGGCGGGCAATACGCACCATCACGTCCATATGAAGCCAGTCTGCGCCCTTGGCCAGGATGTCGGACGCTTCGTCGGCCAGCCTCGCGAAATCGCTCGCCAGCATGGAGGGCGCAATCACCGCTTTGAGACCCGAGGATGTCGCCATGGCTCGGTGCGACAATCGGAGTGCCTGCCGGGCGAGCATGCACGAGTGGAGCGTCGACTGTGCTCCGCTGACATTGAATCTCTGCCAGCGCCACGCAAAAATGCCGTCCGCGCTACTTCTTCTTCTTCTTGCCGGCCTTCTTGGCAGCCTTCTTCTGTGCCCTTCTGGCTTCGATGAAAATTCCCCACGCTCGCTGGATCTTCCTTGCGGACCCGCTCTGGAGCAGCCGCCGCCTGAGCAGCCGCTCTGCCCGCCGGCTCTCAAAGTCAGCGGTTTCGCCCCCGCTCCGTCCCCTCTCCGACTCCACCAGTCCCAGGAAATCTTCGAGGGCACGGATCTGGAGCTCCTGGTCGTGGATCTCAGCCTCGAGCTCGTCCTCTGTTTGGAGCAGCCTGAGCATTTCGGCGTCGTAGTCTTCCACCACTTTGGATGCCTCGATCGCGGCACGCTTGCGCTTGATACGGGCGAGCGCCTCCTCTTCGGAGCTCTTGGCTTCGCTGGCCTCGGCCTCCGCGACCAGGACGCTCTGCTTGCTCGCGAGGTCGGCCGTCTCATCCGCGTGGGCCTCGTCGTCCTCACGGGTCTTAGCGGTGGTGGCCGCCGCCAGGTCTCGCTGCTGCACCTCCCATCTCAGCTTGTAGGACCTGTCAAGCATCGTCAGGTGGTCGAGCATCGCCTGCTGGCCTTGCTTGATCCGGGCGTGCTCGCCGGCGAGGCGGCTGCACTCGTCTTCCTCGACCTTGAGCTGCCTCTTGAGCCGATCGACGCTCGCTTTGCCGTCAGCGATATTGCTTTGCCGCAGGCGAAGCTCTTCGCTGCTGTGAGCCAGCCGGTCCTCGAGCACCTCGGCGGCCCCACGCATCAGCGACGTGACGTACGTCAGCCCGACGCCGGCAGGCAGCTGCGACTCTTCAGTGAGAATGGCAGGCGGGCGCGCCAGCCCGCCGACTCCAAGGCTTTGCTTGACCTGCGACTCCGAGGCTGCTCGGAAAAGCTCTCGCAGCTCGCGGTCGTCCTGGGACTCCCTGATGAGCCAGCGCACAAGGCTCGCAGACGCCGCCACCTCTACGGCCATCTCCCCCTCTGCCAAGGCAGCAGCAGCATCGGGATCGGCTGACATCGCAACGGAGCCGAGCGTCGCGGACAGCTCCATTGTGCTGCCGCCTCCAGCCGAGGCTTTCGGCTTAGCCTCGCTCAGCCGGGCGCCGAGACGGTCCTCGAGCATGAGCAGGCTCGTGAGCTTGGCGAGCGCCGCATCCTTTCCTGCCCGGGTGAGCTTGGAGCGCAGTCGCGCCGTTACCCTCCGCGGAAGAACCACGCACGCTTCCAGGTCCCCGTCCAGCGCTCGCATCACATGCCAAAGAGAACGCACCGAGGGCGTGATGTCCGCCATAGCGGGGCAGGTTTCGTGCGCCGCCTGCCGCTGTGGGCTCGCACGGTTGCGCCATCGGTAGCCGGCCGGCAGCCGGCCAGCCACGTCGTGTTCCGAAGGCTGTGGGCTGCACCCTGTCTCGCTTCACGCCCGGGGCCAGCCACGCTCCAGCCGCGAGTGGGCGCTCGGTAAGGGTCACCCGCCCGCAGACATGGCAGCCTATGTCGAGCTGAGCCCAAACAAGCGGTACGCCAAGGTGAGACCACTCGCAAAGAAACCATCGATGCCTGGCCTCCAGGCGCGCCTCTGGGACGCGATGCCACGCCAGAATTCCGCGCCCGAGCCCTGCCTCTGCAGTTTGACGAGATGGTAGGCGAGGGATCGTTCAAGAAAGTGTGAGTCCTGGGTTCGCCGGGGGCGCGCAAGGCCATTGGTGCCCGAGCTCGCGCCACGGACATGGCCCGCCCGGCTCGTGACGACGCAGGTATAAGGGCCAAGACCTGGAGCTCGGCAGCCGGGTCGCTTGGAACGAGATCGATATCACCGGGTGGTCGGCAACCCAGAGGGCAAGGGTGCTGAAGGAGATCAAGTTCCTCTCCTCGCTTCGCCACGAGAACCTGATCAAGCTTTACGGTGCTTGGATGAACGAACCGCGCACCAAGGTTGTCTTTGTCACGGAGCTGATGAGCTCCGGGACGCTGAAGGAGTGAGTCGCCCAGCCCGGGCGGTTCGCACTCCCCGCGCTTGCGTGCCTTGCGCTGCGCCTCGGCCGGGCGTCGCCGCGCGGCCCTCAACATGCGCCCGTGCTCCCCGCCCACGAGCGCAGCTTCCGGGACCGGTACCCGGTCTCGCGGCGTCACATCCGCGGCTTCTGCCGGGCCATCCTCTCCTGCATCGAGTACCTGCACACGCCCGACCCCGGCGCGTCCAAGCCGTCGATCATCCACCGTGACATCAAGTGCGACAACATCTTCAAGTCCGGCCAGTCCATCAAGATCGGGGACCTCGGGCTCGCGACGGAGGCCGCCCCGGACGTCGCCAAGACCGTGCTCGGCACCCCCGAGTTCATGGCGCCCGAGATGTACCGCACCGACGGGGACTACTCCGCCTCGGTGGACATCCACGCCTTCGCCATGAGCGTGCTGGAGATGATCATGGGCGAGGCGCCCTACAGCGAATGCCGCTCCTTCGGGGACATGTTCCGCAAGATCACGTCCGGCTCGCCCCCCGACGTGCTCGAGCAGGCCAGCTGGGTGTGGCCCGAGGCCGCGGACTTCGTCGTCAAGGCCATCGGCAGCGGGGTGCCCGAGGAGGAGCCGGAAGACGGGCTCGGGGCCGAGGCCTCCGGCGACGATGCCTCGGACGACGACGCCTCTGAGGACGATGCCTCTGAGGACGGGGCACCCGATGCCGGGGCCGACCCCGGTAATGTGTTCCTCAGCGCAGCCCGCAAGAGCAAGGCCCCCCGCCTCCGCTGGTCTCGCCCCGGGGCGAAGGAGCTGATGGGGCACCCCTTCGTCGCCGATGCCGTGGAGCTCTCCACAGCAGCGGCGGCGGGGGCCGAGGACGGGGCGGCGGCCAAGGCGGACCCGGCCCCGGACGCCGCGGCAGCCGCCGGCTCGCCGCCTCCGCCCGGGGCCGACGAGGGCGCCTCTGACCCGGGCGCCGGCGCCGACGCCGAGGCGGCTTCAGGCGCGGGGGGAGCGGCCTTGGGCGCCTCGTCGTCGGCCGGCCACGGGCCGATGCCCCCGCTCCCCAGCCCGGTCGCGGTGCTGGCCGCGGGCGACGACGACGCCGACGACGACGCCAGGGAGCGGGCGTGGGACGCGGCCATCAGCACCCAGGCCATGGCCGAGGCGCGCGGTGCGGCCCAGGCCGCCGTCGACAAGTATATGGCGGGCTGGTACGAGCAGCGCCTGAGGCACCTCGGGATCGACGCCAACGCGCCGGCAGGCGCCGGGCCCGCTGCCGGCGCCAGCAGCGACGACCCGGGCATGACCCTCGCTGTGGCCGTGGCCGGCCTGTCCCCGGCGGAGGCCGCGGAGCTCCGCGCCGAGCGCCTCCGCATCGGCCGCGCCACCGCCCTCGTCGTGCTCCGGTGCGTCGTGGAAAGCCACGAGCCGTCGTCGAGCGCGCCCGCGCCCACCCCCGCCCCCGAGCCCGAGGTCACCCTGCCGCCCTCCGGCGCGGGCGGGACTGCGGCCACGGTGACCACGGACTCCCCCCCGTCAGTCGCCCCGGCTTCGTCCGCCACGACCGCCGTGTCGTCGCAGCCGGGCGGCATGAGCTCCGCCGACGCCCCCGCCGCGGACCCCTCGTCCTCGTCCTCGTCGCCGTCGCCGGTCGCGGAGGGGGACCACGGCCCCGGCCGGCCCGGGCCCGGCGACGCCACCCCCGCCCCGTCGCCCCCGCCCGCGGCTCCTGCGCCCGAGGGCAGCCCGGACGGGAGAGAGCGCGCCGGAAGCGACGGCGGCGCGGACTCGGCCGGCGGGAACTTCGGCTCCCGGGGCAACCTCCCGCTGGACACCCTGGTCAACCCGCTCTCCCCCGAGGCCCGGTGGTCGTCCACTGACGCCTCCGGCCACCCCGCTGGGGCGGGGGACGCACACGGCGCAGACCCGCTCCCCGGCCCCGCGGTCACCTTCGAACACAGCACCACGACTGCGCCAGGACCGCCCGTCGCGGCCGCGGCCGCTCCCCAGGCGGGCGGCCCCGGCGCCCCTGCCGTGGAGCAGGGCGAGCCATCGATGCGCACCCTCCTGGAGGCGATCGCGTCGCTCCAGGCGCAAGTATCAGCCCAGACAGGCCTCATCCAGTCGCTTCAGCGCACCGTCACCGCCGTGGCGTCCGTCGTGCTCCCCGCCGCGAGGAGCGCAGGCATCGCGGCCAGCGAGCCGGCGCACAGCCGGTCCGGCATGGGATACGTCTCAGACGGCCCACCGGGAACCCCTGCTATGGCGCACATCGGGCGGGGCCGGTCGGCGTCCGGGTGGCCAGGCCAGCCCGACCCCGTGCCGAGCTCCCGGCCCCCGCCCCTCGCCGTTCGCGGCAGGACGGACGGGTCCGTCACCCCCGCGTCCTCCGCCGGCGCCGACGCCGGGTCCAGGCAGGGCCGCTCCCGCTCCGGCAGCGTGACGAGCGGCGTGTTCGGCCGGCCCAGGGAGGCGGGAGCCCAGGACCAAGGAGCTGCCTCCGGCCGCGGGCAGCAGGACCACGGCGCCGGGCCCAGCATCTCCCCGTCAGGCTCCGTCGCCACGCCCGTCAGCGTCGGCGCCGCGTCCTCCCCGGGCTTGCACCGCTCGTCGGAGCTCGACGCCGAGCTGGAGCTCTCGAGGAGCTCGGCGGTGGTCGAGGACCACCGACAGCGCCTCGAGAGGTCCCTGCAGCCCGAGCGGCTCGCTGCGCTCCGCAGGGAGCGCCTGGGCCTTGAGGCGGCCATGGTGGACGGCCTGATCCGCAGCGTGCTGGTCCACGAGCTGCTCGACTCGGACGACGGCCTCCCCGAGGCGCTCTCCGCCACGGTGGAGACGAAGCGGCAGACGTACCAGAAGAGCCTGGATGAGGCCATAGCCGTGCAGAACCGGCGGCTGAAGGAGCTGGGCGCCGAGGTGTCGGACATGAAGGCGGCCTTCGTCAAGAAGCAGGGGCGCGTCCGGGCGACGCTGGAGCGCACCATCAAGCGCGTGCAGCAGCAGCAGCGGGAGCGGGAGCGCAGGCTCGCCGCCAAGGGCGACGCCGGCGGCGCGGGGAGGGCCGGCAGCGGCGGCGCCGGCGCCGGAAGCCTGACGCCGACCGCTGACGCGGCCGGCGGCGCCGCGGCCGGCGCCGTCGGCGCCGCGGGCGGATCGACCCCCGTCGGCGCGGCCGGCCCGGGCGGCGCTGCGAGCACCACGGCGAGCCGCGCGGCGGAGGAGCGCCACCGCAAGGTCGTCCGCGACATGGCGGTCCTCCGGCACGAGGAGACGGCCGCGCGGCAGCAGTTCCGCGAGGACCTCGCCACATGCAACGCCGAAGAGCTCAAGAAGCTCAAGCGCATCGTGCAGCGCAGGCAGAAGATCATCCAGGAGCGGGGGGCCCGCCTCAACGACGCCAGCAGGGAGCTGCTCCAGCGCCTCCTCGAGCTCCGGGATGAGTACGTCACCCCGAGCCTCGACCACCTGCCCGAGGCCGAGGCCGAGTCGCGCCGCGGGAAGGACAGCGACCTCGCCAGGACCCGCGCCGACGCAGTCCTCCGCACCCTCACCGTGCAGCACGACCAGTCCGCGAGGGCGGGCGCCGCCAGCCTCGACCAGGCCATCGAGCGATCCATGACCACGGGCGAGGCCTTCCCCCGCGGCTCCACGCTCAGCAAGGACGCCAAGAGCAAGGCGGACGGCGGGGCGGCGGTGGCGGGGCCCGGGCTGGCCTCTGCCAGCAGCGGGGGCGGCGCCGTCGGGCTGACGGCCGGCGCCGACGACCCCCTCACCGTCCGCACCGGCCCGTCGCCCATGGCGGTCACCGGCGCCGCGGGCATCGCCGTGGTCGCTCCCGGGTCCCTGGCGTCCGGGCGCCGCAGCGACGTGGGCACGCCCGGCGCCCGGGCCTTCGGGGCAAGCCAGGGCGGCCTCGGCAGGCGGAGCCGCGCCGGGACGTCGACCAGCATGTCATCGGCGTGGAGCTCCAACGGCGGCGCACCCGCCCTGGAGCGGAGGCCGAGCGCGTCGGGGTCGATGCGGGGCGCGCCGGCGAGCGACGCGACGGCTCCGACCGCGTCGGCGGGGCAGGGGATGCAGCAGCCCTCGCGGCCGCCCTCGCGCGGGATCACGCCGACGTCGGGAGCCATGGGAGTGGGCGGGGGCGGCGGCTACGCGCCGCAGCCCATGGCAATGGGGAACGGGTCAGGGTCCGGCACGCCCGTGCGGCCTGGGGTCGTAGCGGCTCCCCTCTCCGCGCAGGAGTCGCTGGACGCCATCACCGCGGCATCTGGGGAGCTCGCAATGTTTGAGCAGGCCGCGACGGGGCCTGCTGGGTCGCTGTCGCCGGCGCACATGCTGGGCCCGGCGGGAGTCAGCGGTCCCGCCCTCGCCGGCGGAATTGCCGACGAGTTTGCCGCGGCGGGAAGGCCATCTGCGGGAGCCAATGGCACTGTGTAGCGTGGCGCGGCATGATTGCATCACGTCGGTGCCGGCAAGGGCGCGTGGTTGTTGCCCAAGTCACTCTCGCGTCGCGGCAATCAACGCCAGGCACAGCCTCGCCCGGTCCTGCAGCGAGATGACGTCCAAACGAGAGGACTAGTGGCCGGGAGGGAGGTGACGTCGAGGCGATCCGGTGCAGCGGCCGTGCCTGCAAGCATTCCCATCAACGGCCTCTGCGGGAAGCCCGTGCGGGCGGGCGTGCGCCCGCGGGACCACACCGAGCCCACGCGCCAGCCCGCTCAGCGGTCTGCCTTGGTGCCTCCGCGGTGCTTCGGCGGGCGGGAAGCTCGCTTGCTGCCGCGGCAGCTCGAGGCTTCCACGGGCGTCGCTGGCTGACGATGGCCGCCCCAATGTCTCCCGTCGAGGCCACCGTCGTCGCTGAGGTCGAGGTCATCCGCCCGATCGTGTCAGCCTTGACGCAGGACAGGGACGCATGGCTCGCAAACCTCGGGGAGGCGTACCCGGAGGGCACATCCCTTGAGCGGCGACTTGCAGCGGCGGTTGCAATCTTCCGTCTGAGCGCCACGGCCGATGGGAAGCATACCGGCTTCAGTTTCCAGGCCGGACATAAGATCCTGCAGTCTGGGGCCCGTGGTGACGCTGCCTTGGCCTTCGTCGACGCTGTGCAGAATGATCGCGACGTTCGCCGCCGAGACACCACTGTGGCCGGGCTCCTCCCACTCTCACCTCCCCCCGTCCTGGCAATGCTGACGGCAGTGCTTCGCCAGGAGATGAGCCAGCGCTCCAAGGACCGCGGGGCGGCCGAGCTCGACGAGCTGCACGCCGTGTGGTCGGCCCTGCCCCAAACGTTCACCGCGCTCCTGGGCATGCTCGGCGTCGTGCCGCTCGACCAGCTGCTGCGTATCGCCGTCAGCGTCGGCCCGCACTGCTTCCACGTGCGCGGGCCGGTGCCGGGCTTCGGCGCGCTGCAGGCAATGCTCGGGCACTTGCCCGCCGAGGCCCTCGCGCTGCAGGCCGCCGTCACGGGGCGCGATGCCGACTGCCGGGACGTCATCGCGTGCATCGAGGCGTCGAACCTGCACGTCCCCGTCCGCCCGGGCGGGCCGCCCCGCCCCTGGGTCGGCCTGTTCTGGCCGCCCCACGCCGGCCCGCCGGGCCCCGACGGCCGCCCCGCCTTCCTCCCCTCCCGGGTCTCCATGGAGGCCCTCGTGTCGTGGGGCGCCAAGCACCGCCTGCCCTCGGACCCCGCCGCCCCCGTCCCGCTTCCCCCCCGCATCTTCCTCGCCGCCGCCCTCTCGGCCCTCGGGAACGCCAAGAAGGGCTGGGCCGTCCTCACCGGCGGCCTCCCCGAGGACGACAGGCCCCTGTTCCACCCCCTGGGCCTCGCTATGGCGACCGCCAAGATCACCGGATTCGTCCGATTCTGCTCCTCCACCCGCAAGGGCCACCCCACCCTCGCCGGGTTCGTCCAGCGCACCTGCCCGGCCGTGGTGCACACGTCGGGCCTGGTGGTCGGCGCCTCGTCCTCGCGCGACGACGCCAAGCCCCTCGACGCCAAGCCCCTCGACGCCGACGCTGGCTCCCCGCTCCGCTGGCTCGATCTCGACGCCACAAGGGCGTCCGCCCGCGCGCACGGCTGCGCCTTCACCCCGCCGCACGTCAAGGTGGCCATGGTACAGACCGCGGGGGAGGCCCGCGCGGCGGCGGAGATCATCGCGGCCGCCCGGGTCATCGGCCTCGACTGCGAGTGGGCGCCGACGCCGCTCCCGCTCGCGCCTGCCGTCCTCGACCGCGTGCTCGGCGCCGTGGACGCCGACGCGAGGTCCTCCCTCCCGCGCCCCGGCGTGCCGCCCCGCCAGACCATCCGCTGCGTGGAGGCAGCCCGCCTCGCGGGGCTCGCTCCCCCGACCAAGTTCCCCGTCTCGCTCGCCCAGATCTGCACCGGCTCCCACGGCTTCCTCGTGGACCCCATCCTGGTGGCGCTGGACGCCGCCGGGGACGGCAGGGAGGCACTGAGGCGGGTGGCGGAGGCCGTGGGAACCTTCGAGGGCGGGGAGGGCGAGGAGGGCGTGATCGTTGGCTTCGGGCTCGACACCGACTACTCCATGCTGTCGCAGTCACTCAGGGACGTCGGGGCGACCAAGGAGGGACTCCTCCCCGTGGACCTCATGGCCACCCTGCCGGGCCCCGGCCTCCGGCACGCCCCGAGGCGCGACCAGCTGCTCATCAGCCAGGAGCGCAAGGCGGGGGTCAGCGAGCTGGTCCGGCGGGCGATCTCGGGCGACGGGGGCGGCGCGGAGGACACCGCCGCCGCGGGCGGGGCCGGGGCGGCGTCCGCGAGCGGGGCGGGGGCCGAAGCCTCGGCCTCAGAGGCGGTGGAGCTGGCGGGTGCGACCGCCAGGTCAGGGTCGTCCGGGCATGCCACCGCGGGGTCGGCGCCCGAGGAAGCAGCGCCGGCGTCAGGGGGAATTGAGGCCGCGCTTGATGCGCGGACGGCACTGGACAAGGCCAGGCCTAGGCGGGCGAGAGCGTTCGCCGACTTGCAGCTCGGCAGCTGGATGATGAGCCTGGGAGGCACACGCAGCGGCAGGCCACAGGTCTCCCTGTCGGAGCTCAGCGCGGTGGTCCTGGGGGAGCCCCTCGATAAGTCGTGCCAGGTCAGCGACTGGGACAGGCGGCCCCTGACCAGCTTCCAGGCCCTTTACGCCATCACCGACGCCTACGTCCCGGTGGTTGCGTTTGAAAAGGCCATGGAGGCGCACGGGAGCGCCGAGTGAGCCATGCAGAGCCGCAAGCCGCCATGCACGACTGCGAGGCGCCATGGCCCCGCCACACGCCACACCCAGCCCGAGGCCAGACGCCATGCTGTTCATGATCGGCATGGGCCTTGGCGACGAGAACGACGTGACCGCCAAGGGCGACGCCGCCATCCGAGCCAGCGACCTCGTCGTGCTTGAGATGTACACGTCCATCCTCGGCGTGAACACGGCCCGCCTGGTGAGACGGATGTGCGCAGTGCGAGAAGACACTCCCGCAGAGGGGAGCGCCCGGCCACTGAGCGCCTGCCGCAACCCGACCCGTCGCAGGCCGAAAAGTATGGCAAGGAAATCGTCATTGCCGACCGTGAGATGGTCGAGTCCAAGGCTGATGAGATCCTGGCACCCGCAAAGGACGGAAACGTGGCATTCCTGGTCGTCGGCGACGTTCTGGCGTGAGTAGGCGACGCACCGCCGCCCTCGCCGCTTCTCATCACCCCGTGCACCGCCGCCCGCCACGTCATCAACTCTCTCATTGCCAGCTTCTGCCCTTCCGGCTCGCAGCGCGACCACGCACACAGACCTGGCCATCCGCGCGATGGACATGGGCGTGGAGGTGCGCGTGATTCACAACGCGTCCATCATGAACGCCGTCGCCTCGTGCGGGCTGCAGCTGTACAACTTCGGGCAGACCATCACGGTGCCCTTCTGGACTGAGAAGTGGCAGCCGGACTCTTTCTTCCCCAAGATCATGCACAACGCCCGCGGAGGGCTGCACACCCTGTGCCTCCTCGGTGAGGCACGCCTGCCCCCGCTCCCCGGGCAGCCCCCCGCTCCCCGGCCCGCCTCCACCCGCCGTCACCCCCTGCGTTCCTTCCCCTCCACAGACATCAAGGTGAAGGAGCCCGACTACGACGCGATGGCGCGCGGCAAGCGCAAGTTCCTGCCCCCCCGCTTCATGACGGTGCGCCAGGCCGCGTCCATCCTCCTGGAGATCGGCAAGCGCAGGCGCGAGGCCGGCGAGGTGACGGAGGTGACCACCCTGGGCGGGAACACGCTGGACGTGTTCGCCCCCTCCTCCCGCGCCGTGGCCGTCTGCCGCGTTGGGATGGAGAACCAGCTCATCGCCTCAGGCTCCCTCGAGCAGCTCGCCCGCTCCGACTGCGGCCCCCCCCTCCACTCCCTCGTCCTCGTCGGCGACACCCACGAGCTGGAGGACGAGATCCTCGAGCGCTTCGCCGTGGACGGCGCGCCCGGACGGGGGCCCCGCCCCGCGCCGGGGGACGCCGTCGGGCCCCTCCCCGCGGCGCCCGCGGCCACGCTCCTCGAGGCCGACGACATCGAGGTCTGGGAGCTCCCGCCCGCGGGCGACCCCAGGCCCGACGAGCCCAGCACCGCCGGCGCCGCCTCCGCGTCCGCCTCGTCGGTGTGATCGCGCGCGTGGTTCCCGGCAGCGATGCCCGCTGCGTGACTCCGCTTCGTGTTCGCATGCGTTTCTTGCCGAATGTTGGTTCTGGTAGGGGCAACTACTCTGCCTGCGCCGCCTTCTGCCGCTCAATCACTCCGCCGCGCGCTTGAGACCGGATGCGTAGCGCTGTATTGGCGATCGCGGCGCTGGTCGCGGCTTCCGCGGCCGCGGGGCAGGCAACCTCAACCGGCGTGGCGTTCGGGATCGATGCCTCGACCGTCGTGGGCCCCTACCGCAAGCTGTGGCAGGCGTGCGTGGGGTCAAGCCACGCGTCCATGTCCATGCGTGCTGACTGGAGGGCGTCGCTCTCGCGCGCCAGCCAGGAGCTGGGCCTCAAGAGCGTGCGCTTCCACGGCATCTTTGACGACGACATGTCTTCGTACCTCCCCGGGACCTACTCCGGGCCGGCTGGCTCGAACATGTTCAACACCTTCAGCACGTTTGACTTCCTGGACAGCGTCGGGATGACGCCGCTGATGGAGCTGTCGTTCATGCCCATGGCCCTCATGTCGACTCCGCACGACCAGGTGCCGCCCACCATCATGCACTACCGCGGCATCCACGAGCCGCCTAAGAGCTGGGAGAAGTGGGACGCCTTTGTGGAGGAGTTCATGACCAACGTGGCCGAGCGCTACTCCAACCCGTCCTTCGTCGTCGAGACGTTCAACGAGCCCAACTGCGGTGAGCCCAGCCCCGTGTGTGACCCGGCGCGGCGCCAGCCGGTCGCCCGCCCGCCGACGCGCCGCTGCCCTCGCCCCGCCCCGCAGGCTTCTACGTCGGCTCCGGCTGCGGCCCCACCGACGGCAACAAGACCGCGTACTTCGAGCTCTACCAGCACACCAGCAAGGCCATCCGCCGCGCGAGCAAGAGCTTCCGCGTGGCGGGCCCCGTGACGGCGCACCTGAGCTGGCTGGACGACTTCCTGACCTGGGCGGTCGACGAGGGCAACGCGCCCGTGGACCTGGTCACTTCGCACCTCTACCCCACCGACACCATCGTGGACCAGAACGACCGCTTCGGCTGGGTCAAGGCCGTGGGGACGGCGGCGGGCGTGGCGGGTCGCCGCGGCCTGAACTTCACGCTTTCCGAGTTCAACGCCGGGCTGGCGCGCGACACGGACCTGCGCGACGGGCCCTACACCAGCGCCTTCCTGGGCCACCTGGCGTCGGCGTCGCAGCGGCTGCCGGCCAACGTGGAGGGCCTGTCCTTCTGGACTTTCAGCGACGTCTTCGAGGAGCCCGGCCTGATCAGCGCGCCCTTCCACGGCGGCTTTGGCATGTCCACGGTGCACGACGTCAACAAGGCCGCGTGGTGCGCGCTGGCGCTGCTGGCCGCGCACGGCGACGAGGCCGTGAGCGTGGCGGTGGGCGGGCAGCCGGCGGGGCCGGTCCCCGGCGCATCGGCCGGCAGCATCGACGTCGCCGCCACCCGCGGCGCGGGCGGCGCGCTCGTGGTCTCCGTGGCCAACTTCATGCCGTCGACCATGCCCGAGTCCAACACGACGCGAGTCACTCTCAACATCACAGGCCTGGCACACTCCGGCGGGGCGGCGCGCACCGTCCTGGTGCAGCGTGTCGACGCGGACAGCTGCAACCCCCTGGCCACGTGGAAGCGGCAGGGGAGGCCCACGTACCCGTCGGTCGCGCAGCTGGCCGCCCTCAGGGCGGACGCCCAGCCGTCGTCGGCAAGCGTCGCCTGCGCCGGCTCCGGCACCGCCTGCTCGCTGACCGTCGAGATGCCCCCGCTGGGGATGGCGCTGCTCACGGTGAGGTAGCCGAGCCGCTGGCCGATGAGCGCCGCGGCTGCCGCACCCGTACTCCGCCGCGCTGCCGAGCCCGTGCGCGCGGAACCCCGGAGCAAAGAGATCCGCTACGCCTCCAAGCATCACTCACGGCTCGCCCGCAGACGGTGCGGCCGCTTCGGACGAATCCTCGGCCAGGAGGTGACTGTTCGCAGCGGCAGCAAGTGCCGCGCAAGCCTCGTCCTCCCAGATCACAACCTCAACGCCGCTCGCGCGCAGCTTGTCCACGCCCTCGCACTTGACGAACGTGCCTGGCTCCTTGATCGCGAGCACTACACGCGCCAGCTTGGCCTCGATGCACCGGTCTGTGCATGCACGGTTGCCCGAGAGCCGAACCGAGCACGGCTCCATCGACGAGAACATCGTGCCTCCGCGAGCCTCGGCCAGCCGACCGTCTGCGGCAAGCGAGCAATGCGACAGATCGATGACGCGTGGACGCGGGCCGGGCCCGGTCGCACGCAAGCGAGGGGGACACTCACCGCGCTCCAGCTTGAGCAGACAGCACTCCTCCGCATGGGTATTGCCTTCGAGCTCCCGCGAGAACCCCGTCGCGAGCATCCGCCCCTGGGCATCCGTCAGCACGGCGCCAACATTGAACGCTCGAGCGGTAGGCGTGCACGAGCTAGCCAGCTCGCAGGCCTTCAGCATCGCATCCGCGTCTTTCATCCGGGGACTGACTGCGCCAGGAGCCTCGTCTGCTGACGATGCCATGGTCGGTCTGTGGGCGGGGGGGCCTGACTAGCGGCGGTGGCCGAAGCAGAGGCATGCGCGGTCCAAGCCTTCCCCTCTGACAGGACTGGCAATGCGCCGCAATCTCCACACCAGGCCGAGGATGGCAGCCTCTGGTACTGGTGCGGCCTTCCATACGAACGATTTCCCATGGCAGGACACCCTTCCGGCGTGGGAAAGGAGAGCTGCTTACCTCACGGCCCTGCCGTCCGGCGATGATGCTACCACTGCAAGGATTCGGCCAGACGCTGCGTACACCGACTGGCCTGCGGGTGGTGTGGATGCGGCACTGATTCGGGCCGCTTCCGAAGCCGCGACGCCGGGGGGAAAGCCCTCGTCGGCTTCACTTGACCCTTTTGTGGCATGGGACGACTTCTACGCGAGGCATGGGGCCGGGTTCTTTAAGCCCAGGGCATACGGCCACAAGGCGTTCCCTCTGCTCGCTGACGCGGTGCGCGGCGGGCCCAAGGTGACGGTGCTTGAGGTCGGCTGCGGCAACGGCTCCAATGTCGTGCCGCTCGCCGCGCTGGCGAGAGCAGCTGCTTCTGACGCCAAGGACGGCAGTGCCGGTGCGCGGCTTGTGGCGTGTGACGTCTCGCGGGATGCCGTCGAGGCCGTGGCAGCGCTGGAAGCCTTCGATGCCGAACGGACGGCGCTGGCAGTTTGGGACATCACCAGGGACGTGGGGACTGCCGCCAGGGTCCGTGCCGACGGGGCGCCGGACGCGGGGTCGTTGCCGTCGCTCGGGCCCGAGTGCGCGGACGTGGCCCTGCTGACGTTCGTGCTGTCGGCAGTGCCCCCCGGGATGATGGGGGACGCCATCAAGCACGTGGCGGAGTGCGTTCGGCCGGGGGGCGCGATCTGCTTCCGGGACTATGCCGCGGGGGACATGAAGGTCGCCGGGAAGGACGACGGCTCCAGGCAGCAGGGGGCCCTCGCTGACGGCCTCTGGCTCGGGGGAAGGTGCTTTCGAAGGGGCGACGGGACGTTGTCGTACTTCTTCCGTGCGGCCGAGCTCGAGGCGCTGGCAGCGGAAGCAGGGCTGGTGCTGGAGACCTTTACTCCCGAAGGCTGGAGTGCTGCAGACGTCACTGCAGCTGAGGCAGGACCCGAATGCAGGGTACAGTATCACACTGTCGGTCTTGTCAACCGAAAAACACGGGAGCGCATGCCTCGCGTGACGGTCTCTGCCGTGCTCCGGAAACCGCTGGCATGAAACACACCTCGCGGCCCACGAACACCACGGAGCTAGCGTGCTGTATACCCCAAACTTGGTGCGACCATCAGTTGCGCACTCTTGTTGGCCGAGCCTTGGGCTGATGTCTCGGACGTTGTCGCTGGCCGACTCCGAGTTTGCCGTGCGCCTCGCGGCTGCCGCCGAGACTGGAAAGCCGTTCGATGAGGTCCTGGCTGAAATTGCATTCGCCGTTCGGACCAGGGCATTGCGCACGGCAAAGAGCCGGAAGGTCGCGAGGCTGCTGGTGTGCGAGGGCGCTGAGGTTCCCCAGGCCGCCCGAGCCGTACTTCCCGGGCTGCTGCTGCACACCATCGATGCTATGCAATTCGGGTGAGCATGGATGTCGCGATCAGGTGCTGCGGTCCGCCAAATGTGTCATTGTCAGCGTGCTGTAGTCGGTTGACGCCGCTGCGCATGCCGATCTCGCAGCGAGCTGGAAGAGCTGGACATCGAGCCGCGCCTGCTAGAGGCCGTAGGAAAGCAGGTGCTCGCGCTGCTCCCTCCTGGGGAGGTCACCGGCGCAATGTGGCAGGTAGGCATGCACCTCGCGACGGCGCTGCTTCACTCCCCTATCGGCGGAGGAGTGCAGGATGGCCTGCTCTCGTCGGTATGCTGGGCTTTGCGGTCGGGGGATGGAGAGATGCAGGCCTGTGCGTACGAAGCGCTGCGCGTGATGGCTGCACGGCCAGTGGCGTCCAGGATTGCAATCTTCTCACGGCTCAATGCCGAAGGATGCACTGCAGCTATTCTCCACCACGTGTCGGTGGCCGCCGCTTCGCACTTGTCGGCAGCTACTCTTGTTGACGCCTTCCGGATTCTTGAGCTCGGCATGGACGTCGCTTGCTGCCGCGACGCGATCCTTGCGGCAGGCATTCCTGGAGCCATACGCTCGATAGAGACGTCCCGAGGCCTGTCTGGTCAAGAGGCGAGGCTCGCATCGTCCCTGCTCATCGCAATCGACCAGTACCGCACCGTTCTTGGGACTGATTGGGCGGGTCGCAGACGCCGAACGAGACAGGGCGAATCTGCGCCAGGTGTTGTTGCTGCGGATCGCGGCGTGCGAGGAGACACAGTTTAACGGGCTGCTCTGCTCACATCACACAACCTCAGCTTGGACAGACCCCGATGGCTTGACAAGCGCCAGGCCGCACGATGACTCCAGGGCGTTCAGCACCGCAACTGGCACCGTGAGGTGCGGCGTTCGCGTGCGCAGCTGCAAGAGCGAGGCGTCCTCGTCCGACTTGTCCTCCTCGTCTTCATCGCCGTCGGTGGACTCCTTCTCCTCGTCTCCACCGTCAGTGGACTCCTTCTCCTCGTCTCCACCGTCGGTGGACTCCTCCTCCTCGTCTCCACCGTCGGTGGACTCCTCCTCCTCGTCTCCACCGTCGGTGGACTCCTCCTCCTCGTCTCCACCGTCGGTGGACTCCTCCTCCT
>Ga0136560_1000356_pt1 | contig 22478 bp, 9 predicted proteins | sample AntRauMeHopE1497_FD_104925 | JGI IMG/M metagenome (GOLD analysis project Ga0136560, IMG submission 104925) | Saline lake microbial communities from Rauer Islands, Antarctica - Metagenome Hop E1 #497 | ecosystem: Environmental > Aquatic > Non-marine Saline and Alkaline > Saline | place... | reverse complement strand
TGGGCGGCGGGCGCACCCGCTGCGGCGGCGGGCGCTCCGGGCGGGGGCGGGGGCAGGCGCGGCCTCCGCCCAGCCTGCCCCGCCCCACGCGCAAGCCCTGCGGTCGTCGGCGCGGCGAGGAGCCGCTCGTCCTCGGAGGCACCCTGGCGGAGGACCAGGGCGGGAGCGGCCCCGCCGGGCCGGGCGTGGCCGGGCGCAATCGCCGCCGAGGCTCCCTCGGCGTCCTCGTCGTCCTCGAACACCGCGAAACCGCCCCCCGCGGCAGAGTCCGTCGCGACCTCTGCCTCACAGAACCCGGCCCTGACGCCGCGGCGCACGCGGCCGCGCTGGTGCCGCATCCCGCGTGACGCCGCGGCGGCCGCGCGGGTCGCGCTTGCGAGCCGGCCCTCCGTCCCCGCCGCGGGCCTGAGGCCGCCCCGGCCGGTCCACACCCCCACCTCGGTCTCGTTCTCCTTGCGGAGCTCCTCCTCCCGGCGCAGGCGGCTCTGCGGGGCGGCCCCTCCCGGGAGGCTGGCCGGCTCGAGCGCCGCCACCGCCGCTGCGAGGGAGCCCCGGGCGGCCACCGCGGCCTCCGGCGCGTCCTCGTACACCTCGAAGCCGCCGGCGTTCTCCGACGCGGCGAGCGACGCGGCCGCCTCCGCCCGGCGCGGCGCGCCCCCGAAGCCGCCGGCCGCGCCGCCGGCCACGCGGTGAGAGCGCTGCGACGAGTCGCGCGTCACGCCGCCGAGCGCCCTCCTCTCCGCCTCGACCCTCTCCCCCTTGGCCCGCAGCTCTGCCTTCTCATCCTCCCGCTCCGCGGCGGCCAGCGCATCCAGGTCCACGGCCGCGCCCCCCGCGGCGCCCGGGTCGACCCCGAGGACCTTGCGCGCCTTGCTCGCCATGCGGCGCAGGAACTGCCTCTGCCTCTGCCGCAGCCGCTCGGCGGGCCGTGCTTGCTTGGCGATGCCCACCTTGTAGCACTGGTCGGCGAGCGTGTACTTGCGCGCCTGCTCCGCCACCAGGGCGAAGGACATCCAGAAAAGCGGCACCCGCTCGCCGATTCCGCGCTCCCGCATGTGGCGGAACACCTCGCGGGGCTCGGGGAGCGCGTTGGCCTGCGTGCAAGGCGGTTTGTGGGGAAGCAAGACTGACGGCGGCGCACAGGGTCGACTGCAGGCAAACAAGCCCTGTATTCGCGTGATGAACACACTTCGTAGCATGACGGCTGAAAAGCGCGCCCAAATTCGGCGACAGGGAGCAGCCAGAGGTGCGCGACCGTGCCAACGGCGGCTCGCAGGATGCCGGACTCACGTACTGGATCCAGACCTTGACAAAGTCCACATCGTTTACGTAGCGTGGGTCATCCTGGAGCGCCTGGGTGCATCGGTACATGACGTCGCGGAGCCCCGAGGCCTTGCCGCCGCTAGGAAAGCTTTCCTGAATCCACGTGATGTAACTGCGCCGGAGGGTGAAGACAGGAGCACGTGCTGTCACGGCGCCGCAATTGAACGACATGGCTCCCTTCAAGGCCCGGTCAAGCCTCACGTCTTCCACACGGACAGCGGGTCGTCAGCTTCATGGGCGGCGGCCACCTTGGCCTCGTGCTCCCTGCGGGTCGGGGCGAAGATGATGCGGGCGCGCGCCTGTCAATTCGAGAACCATGAGCAGGGCGCCGTTCGCCGCGCTGTTTGCGCGTTCGGGCTCACTGGCGCTCAAGGTCGAGGGTGACAGCTGCGGAAGGGGCAAGGGCACGGAGGCCCTTTGTGAGGGCCGCTGCGCGGCGTCCCTTCTTCAGCGGCTGGAAATTCTCTTTGGCAGTCTCCCAGTCCGGCGTCTTGGCGGATGCCTCGGCCATGGCCGCAGCAGGGGGCCTGAATAGGCGAGTGCCAACGGCCGCCAATGTCAGGGCTCTGCCAGCTTTTGCCGCTCCCCCGATTGGCTCAGGCGTGTGGCCACCCGGCGAGCCATTCCGCCTGACTGCGGGGAGTGGCCGCTATGCGCGGACAGGGCGCGGCATGGGCCGTAGTTGTGGCCCTCACGCTCGCTGTCGCCGATGCAGCTGCCGATCCGCCCGCAACAGCGCCTTCGGTCGAGGTGGACATCACTGTGCCCTGGCCAACGGCTGGTGTCTATGACGCGTTGCAGCAAGCGAGGTGAGAGTGCTGCCGTGCCCCCGTCGGCGGCTGCGGAAGGGCGGACCAACCACGTGTCCGCCCCCGACCCGGCCGTGCACGGCGCCCCACACCACCCGACCTACCGGCCCCACGATCTATGACCTCTGAGCGCTGCTCCACGCAGCGAGTTCCTCACCGATGAGGACACGCTCCGCGGGGATCCGCACCAGACCCTGTTCTGGTCGTTCGTCGACCGCGTTCACGGGCTCCTCGACGCCGGCCTTCCGGTGTCGAGCGCCACAGAGGTGGCGTCTCTTGCCATCACGGCCGCGCGGCCGCTTGTGCACCCGCTGACGGAGAGGGTGATGCGCGTTTCGGTGGCGGCGCGCTCGCACGCCGCAGCCGTCGAGATGCAGCGCGAGCTCGGGGCCACGACTGCAGGCTCGTGCGGCCCGGAGGGCGGCGCGTGGGCCGTCATCCTGCCGTCGGGCGCCGTGGCGTGCTCGGGCCGCGACCTCACCCGCGAGCTCAAGGTCGGGTCCGCGGCCTCAGGGGACGCACCGGCTGACGAGCCGGCCGGCGCGGTGGCCCCGACCAGGCTCGTGGCGCAGGACCACGTCTTTGGCGGGGCGGCCGAGGCTGCGGCCGGGGCGGCCCGGCCCACCGTCGTCGTCCACGGCGTCCTCGGGACCGCGTCGCTCAAGGACCTTCACTCCGTGGCCGTGGCCGCGGCGAGGGAAGGCCGGGTCACGTACGCCCTCCGCCACTGGGCGGCGGCGGAGCCGGGCTCCGGGCCGGTGTCAACGAGGCTCTCCGGCTGGGGTGCCGGGCTGGACGTGAAGAACACGGAATACAGGGTGACGGACGACAGGGCGGCCGAGACTGCGGCGTGCGAGGGCGGCGCCGGGTGCGGCGCGGACGGCGAGGAGGCTGGCGGCGCGGCCCCCGGCTCCGGCTCGGCTGTCCGGGTCCCGGGCGCCGAGGCCATGCTGTCGGCTCCCGCCGCCGAGGTGCGCTGGGCGGCGGATGGCTCCGTGGCCGGCGCGACGGCCGCCGCCAAGGCGGGGGCGGATGCCGGCGCGGGGCCCGACGGCTCCCGCGCCGGCGACGCCGACGTCCTCGCGGCTCTGCTCGCCGCCCACCGCCGCTGGCGCAGCGCGGACCCGTCGCTGCCCGACGCCGCGTCGATGCAGGTGAGCGAGGTGAACGCCACCGGCATCGGCGTCCGGACGACGGCCTACGTCCTGGAGGCCTCCGGGCGCACCGAGGCGGGCGTGACCTTCCTGCGAGACCGGCGCCGCGCGGCCGCCACCGCCCGCGAGACGATGCGAAGCGAGGCGATCGAGGCCAAGCGCCGCCGCCTGACCCGCGCCGCGGAGCGCAAGGGCGGCAAGGCCCCCGGCAGCGTCGTCCTCACCCGCTCCGAGGAGATCGCCCTCGCCCGCGCCCCCGTCAGGGGCCTCGAGTCCGAGGAGGACGCCCAGCGGCGCTTCGACGCGTCCTGGGCGTCGAGCGACACGGCGCCCGAGGCCTCCCACCCCCTCCGCGACCCGCTCGTCCTCCTCACGCGCCTCACCGGCAGCTTCCCCGCCGCGGCGCCCGCCCTTAGCACCGCCCCCGTGGACCGCGCCGTCCTTTCTGCCGTCCGCGCCAACGCCCACGCCATCCCCCACGGCCAGAACGTCGTCCTCGTCAACGGCCGCCCCATCGACGCCACCGCCGCCTCCTTCAACTTCTTCTCCGTCCTCCGCACCCTCCAGGACGAGGCATCCGTCCTCGCGCAGTTCGGAGCGCTCCCCGTCAGCGACCCGGCCGCCCTCGCGGCCCACGCCCTGGCGTCCTCCGGCCAGGCCGCAGCCCCCGCCCCTGGCGACGAGGACGCCGACCCCGTGGCCGCCGCCGAGGGCGGCACCGCCAGCCTCCGCGTCGACTACCGCCCCGGCTCGGACCGCGCCGTTCTCTGGCTCAGCGACGTGGAGAAGGACGCCCCCTTCCGCCGCTTCGGCCGCAGCGTCCGTGGCATCCTCGCCCAGTCCTGGCAGCTCCACTCCGTCCGCCGCAACCTCTACAACGCCGTCCTCCTCGGCGACGCCTCCTCCCCCGGCGGCCTCCGCGCCGTCCTCACCGCGTTCATGTACTCCGAGCACGCTGCGCCCATCCGGTTCGGCTTCGTCCCCATCGCCCCCGAGGCCGCCGCACCCACCGCGGAGCTAGAGGCCGCGGCCGCCGCCGCAGCCGCCGGGGAGCCCGCCCCGCCCCGCGACGTCGCCGCCCCCGACGACGCCGTCGACGGCCTCGACATCGCCCTGCTCGCCTTTGACGCCGAGCAGCGCCACGGCCCCGCTGCCGCCCGCGAGTTCCTCGTCTCCATCGCCCAGCAGTGGCAGCAGGGCCTCCAGGCCGCGATGCACAAGCTCCAGGCCGTTGCCAGGTCGCAGGCAGAGCTGCAGGAGCTCGCGCAGAGCCTGGACATGTCCCAGCCCATCCTGGGCGAGCAGGCGGTCAAGGCCTACGCATCCGCGGTCGCCGCCAAGCAGGGCGTCTCGGGCGTCTTCGGCGGCTCCGGCCGGCAGGAGGCCGCCGCGACGGCCCTCCGCGACGCGTCGGGCGCCGGCCGCGCCCGGATTCTCGAGGTCCGCCGCTGGGCGACAGGCCTCGGCATCCCCACGCCCGGCTTCCTGCTCAACGGCCGCCCGGGGGCCGGCCTGGCGGTGCAGGAGAGCATGATGACGCACGTCCAGGCGGACATGCAGACGCTCCAGCGCCTCGTCCGCCTCGGCCACGTCGACGACAAGGAGCGCAGCGACGCCCTCGCCGTCCTCCTCAGCTCCTCCGGCACCGTACCCCTCTTCCACGAGGCCGCCCTGGACACCCGCTCCCGGCCCTTCGTCCCCCTCGCCTCGGCCGCCGCCGCTCCCCTCCTCTTTGGCGTCCGCCGAACCCACGCCCCAGGGGAGCCCGACGCGCCCAAGCCCGCCACCGTCGACCTCCTCGACGACCTCGCCGCGCCCATCGGCCTCCGCTCCGCTGCCGCCGCCCTCGCCGCCCTCGACCTCCCCGCCATGTCCGCCACGGCCCGCGTCGGCCTCATTCACACCGGGCCGGCCGCCGCCGAGCGCCCGGGCGGCTTCCCCGCCCTCGTCACCGCCGCCTCCTGGGCCATCGGCGACGACGCCGGCCCCGCACCCGTCCGCTTCGACGATCGCCTCCCCGCCCTCCGCCTCGTCGTCGCCGCCGGCCTCGAGGCCGCGAGCCGGAACAAGACCGCCCGCGCCGCCGCCAAGGCCCTCGCCTCCCCCTCCGGCCGCTTCTCCCTCGCTGCCGTCCTCAGGGGCGCGCCCCTCGACCGCGTCCTCGCCGTCGTCCGCGCCGCTTCCCGCACCGGCAAGGCCGCGGACAAGGCCGCCAACACCGCCGCCGCGGCCGCCCCCGCCGCCTCCCGCACCTTCGCCTCCACCGCGCAGCCGCTCCCCGCGGACGCGAACGCCGCCCTGGCGGAGTGCTGGTCCCGCGCCACGGCCGCCCGCTCGGCCGCCCTCGCCCTCGTGCCCCGCGCCCGCGCCGGGCCCAGCGCCCCCGCCGGCGCCACACCCAAGCTCACCCCGTCCGGCGCCCTCCGCGCGCTCCTGGTCAACGGCCGCGTCGTCGCCCTCGGAGCCGCAGAGGAGCTCGTACCCCAGGTCGTGGCCGCCGCGGCGGGGGCAGAGGCAAGGGCCCGCGGGACCAAGGTCCTGGCCACCCTCGCCGCGTCCCGGGTGCTCTCCGTCCTGCCCGACGAGGACGAGGACGACGCTGCGGAGCCGTCAGGGGCCGGCGCGGAGCTCGAGGCCGCCGCTGCGGCCCACCGGGCGGGCCCCTGGGCCGTCCGGCCCGACGATGCCACCGCGGAGCTGACCTCCGCCCTCGCGGCCGCCGCGTCGTCCGCCCTCGGCGCCTACGCCTCCGAGGGCGTGCGCCAGCGCCTCCCCGCCGAGTACCTCGACGCCGTGATGACGTCATTCGTTTCCGTCCCCCGCTCCGTCCTCACCGGCGGCGCCGCCCCGTCCGGGATCGAGGTTGAGGCCCTCCTCGACCCCGTCTCGGAGGCCGCCCAGCGCGCCGCCCCGCTCCTCCTCCTCCTCCGCGACGCCCTCGGCGCCCGCGTCCGCGTCTTCCTCCACCCCAACTCCAACCAGCGCGGCACCGGCGAGGACGGCGACAGGAAGCTCCCCCTCCCCTCCTTCTACCGCTTCGCGGGGCCCGGCATCGCCGCCGGCGCCGCCGACTCGGCGCTCTTCGAGGGCCTCCCCTCCTTCCTCATGACCGCCAAGGTCTATCCCCCCGAGCCCTGGGACGTCCAGGCGGCGTCGAGCCCCGTGGACGCCGACAACATCCAGCTCCTCCCGGCGGACCGCCTGCGCCTCGGCTACACCGTCAAGTCCCTCCTCATCGCCGGCCAGTGCGAGGAGGCCGACGCCACCGCGCCCCCCAACGGCCTCCAGCTCCAGCTCGGGCCGGCCCCCGGCCTCCCCGCCGTCGCCGAAGCCGGATCCGACCCCGTCCTCCCCGGCACCCCCGCCGCCGCGCGCGCCCTCGCGGACACCCTTGTGATGCAGAACCTCGGGTACTTCCAGCTCCGCACCCAGCCCGGCGCGCGGGCCCTGGCCCTCGCCCCCGGACGAGCCTCGACCATCTTCGAGATCGCCATCCCCGAGGGAGCCGGCAGCGACGGCCGCCTCGACGGGAACGCGCGCACGGGCGGCCTGCGCAACGTCGGGACGAAGCACCGCGCCCTGGAGGGGGAGACGGCCGACGAGGAGCCGCCCATGCGCGCGGTGCCCTTCCTCGAGGTGTCGGTCCGCGACTTCGTGGGCGACCTCGTGCAGCTGCAGGTGCGCCGCCGCGATGGCCAGGAGAAGGCGCGGCTCCTCGCGGAGGACGGCGAGGACATCCACGACGACTCGGCCGCCGTGACCGCGCAGGGGGGCGGCGGCCTCTGGGGCTCCATCTCCTCCTTCTTCGGGGGCGGATCCGGCGACGCCCCGGCCGTGGCCAACGCCACCGCGTCGGACGGCCGCCTCCACGTGTTCTCCCTCGCCTCGGGGCACGCCTACGAGCGCTTCCTCAAGATCATGATGCTCTCCGTCACCAAGCGGGCCTCCCGCCCCGTCACCTTCTGGCTCGTCGAGAACTTCCTCAGCCCGCAGTTCAAGCAGGCAATCCCCGCCCTCGCCGAAGCGTGAGCCCGGGGCACGCCGCCGGCCGTCGCGCTGCCATGCTTTCTCGCCCCCCACACCAACGCGCCGCGGGCCGCCTCGCTGTGCCGACCTCCCTGCCCCACCCCGCGCCCTCCACCCCTCCCCCATTCTTCCCGCCGCGCAGCACCGGCTTCGAGGTCCGCATGGTGACGTACAAGTGGCCGAACTGGCTCCGCGGGCAGACCGAGAAGCAGCGCATCATCTGGGGCTACAAGATCCTCTTCCTCGACGTCCTCTTCCCCCTCGACATCGATAAGGTCATCTACGTCGACGCCGACCAGGTCGTCCGCGCCGACCTGGCAGAGCTGTGGGACATGGACCTCGAGGGCGCGCCCTATGGGTACACGCCGTTCTGCACCAGCCGGAAGGAGACCCTGGGCTTCCAGTTCTGGCGCCAGGGGTACTGGAAGGACCACCTCAAGGGCAGGCCGTACCACATCTCAGCGCTGTACGTCGTGGACCTCAAGCGCTTCCGGCGCCAGGCGGTGGGGGACAAGCTCCGGGCGACGTACGACCAGCTCAGCCGGGACCCCAACTCGCTGTCCAACCTGGACCAGGACCTGCCCAACTACGCGCAGGACATGGTGCCCATCAAGAGCCTGCCCCAGCAGTGGCTCTGGTGCGAGTCCTGGTGCTCCGACGACACCAAGGGGGAGGCCAAGACCATCGACCTGTGCAACAACCCGCTGCACAAGGAGCCCAAGCTGGACATGGCGCGGCGCGTCATCAGCGGGCCCCTCTTCCCGGAGAGCTGGGTCGAGCTCGACCAGGAGGTCGCCCGGGCCGAGAGCGGGGCCGCCGCCTCCCCGCGCGAGGAGCTGTGAGGGCGCGTGTGCATCAGCGCGGCTCCCCGTCATTCGTTCCGACTCCGCGCCGCACTCCTGCATGCGCTGGCTCACGCGTCGCCCGACCCGGCGGCCTTGGCCCTCTCAATCAGGCGCAGCGTCACGCGCGCCACAGCGACCCCGTGCACCCCTGCCAGGTGCCCCGCGGCACCCGTCAGGTCGGCAACAACCTGCGCGTCCCCCTGGGCCCCGATGCTCTGCCACGCCTGCCGGACAAGCTGCGCTGCGATGCGGGCCGCCGCCCCGTCGCCCTCGGGCACTGCCTCCGCCGCCGCCCTCACGGCCTGCGCCAGCGCTGTCCTCGCTGTGCCCCCCAGCCCGCCTGCTCCCGCCGCCACCATTGCTGTCAGCGTCTGACCCCGCACCCGGCCAAGCGCTTGGCCAGGCTCGGCAGCGGCCATGGCCCTGGCAGCCGCCTCCAGGCACGCAGTCACGAGCGCAGCGGAGTCCTCGAGAGTCACGAGGTGGTCCAAGACCTTGGCACACGTGCCTGGTGTGACTGGCCACCCGTCGCTGCCGTCGGTGCGAGCTGCCAGCATCTGCCCGAGGCCCCACCCAGCAGCGTCAGGCGATGCTGCCATGGCGGCATCGGACGACGCTGCCGCCTGAGCCCGGCTCAGCGGTGCTGCTGTGGCCTGTGGCTCGCCCTCCACGTGCCGGACGGCAGCGCCAATGCTGGCGCAAGCGACCGCGGCCTCCCATGCCCACGACGCCTCCCCCTTGAGCGCCACGCCGGCTGCCGATGGAGCCGCCCCCTTAAGTGCAAATGATCTGGCAAGGAGTGCGGCCGCACGTTCGGCTGAGAACCTGTCCACCACGCAGGATTCGAACTCGGCGCCAGCACTTGGCCCGGGACTTCCCGAGGCCAGCGCATCCACAGCGTCACCCAGGCGGTCCGATGATAGCGATCCCACCGAGTCGCGCGGCCGCTTCGTCGGACAGGCGGAACGGACGGGCCGGAGCTCGGAGAGCAAGCGCATCACGTCCATCGACGGCCACAGAAACAGTGCAGTCTCGTCTGCCGCGCCGTCGGCCAGGCCGTACATCAGGCGAACCCCAGCTGGCAGCAATGTGCGCTGACGGGCATCCGCAGGCGCTGGCCGCAGAGCCGTCCTGCGCTCGACACTTGCCACTGCGGCAAATGGCGGCATCCGCCCCGCCAGAGCCGCGCACCGTGCGGTGGTCCGGATTCATGATGTATTGTGCAGTCACGTGAGTGCTCTTGTGCGCGAGAGACTGCTCGGAGCATTCCTGCCGGAGACATTAGCCTGGCCCGTGCCGTCACTCCCTCGCAGGACCCCGCTGCTGGCTGCAGAAGGCGTTGTCTCGTCAGTCGCGATTGGGAGGGCGCTGGCTGAGCGCTGGCTGAGCATCAGCGACGCGGCTCATGCAAAATTCGAACGCGACGCCGCCGCCTGGACACGCAGCCAAGCTGGGGATCACTGAATGGAAGTGCGCTCGGTGCTCGCAACGAGCTTAGCAACGTAATCCTCGTACGCGATGGTGACCTTTCCTGGCTCGCATGCCAAGGTCATGAACGCTGCGACAAAAAGGCCCGGACGGCAGCGCATGGACATGGCCTCCGCAGCAGTCCAACGACCGCGGCAACGCTGGCGCCGGCTCACCTTCCATCTCCTTATCTTGGAGGCCCCTTCCGGTCTCGCCGTCCTCGCCCAGCAGCTGCTGCAGCCGCTCCTTGTCAATCTCGCCCGTGTCCTCGGGGTCAAAGACCTGCGATGAGCGATGCACCGGGCGGCCTGGGATTGCCACGGGGCGTGCGTGCCCTTTGCCACCGTGTGGTGCGCAGCCCATAGCGCCGTGTGCTCACCTTGAACGCAGCCAGGAGCATCTCCTCCGTGTCCGGCGCGTACTTGCCCTCCCTCAGCATCTCCAGCGCGCGCACCTCGAACCGCTCAAACGTCACGTACTTTGTTGGCTCCTCTTCGTGCATCTGCGGCGCGCCAGTCAGTCGGCAGCAAGCGGAGCTGGACGGCCGGGAGGTCGTCGGCACGGACGGCGCTTGCCAGTCGCCCGCCTCACGCTGTCCATGATGTCTAGGATGTCTGCCTCTGGCGGAAAGACACCCAGATACCTCAAGATGGTGGGAACCTCCCTGCGGAGGTGCGAAGCGCCGCAGGAAAGCAGCAGAAACGGTCACAAGAGCGGGCGTAGCAAATCTTGGGGCAGCCGCTCAGGGCAGGGCCGCGCACACGCCTATGCGAGGTGCCCATGCTTGGGCAGGGGGCACTGTCGGTGCGCTCACTCGCTGGGAACCGTTCCGTTGGCTGCGTCGTCAAACAGGTCAAACGCCTCCCGGATCCGCTGGCGGACCTTATAGTCCCCTGTCTCCCCGCTCGATGCGGCTGCTGAGGCCCCTGCGATGCCCTGGGCCATGCCAGCCGACCGTTGGGTGCTGCTCTGGCGCCGAGGCCGCCGGCGGCCTCCTCTGCCTTGGACAATCATGCCCCTCGCTCGGCCGTGCGAATTCCTAGAAACTTAGCGCATCACTGAACGATGCCAATAAACCTGCTCATACGCCGAGACATGGCCTGTGCCAGTCCCGAGACTGCCGCAACTGGCAGCAAGAACTGTGATCGCCACACAACCAGTGATGCTGCTGGAGCCCCGCAGCCCGGTGACTCACGTGCAACGGCAACCTAAAACGTTAAATCTTCGTCGTGCCGGGGGCCTGTCAAGCATTGAGGCGCTGGCATAGGGGCGGCTCCACATGCTGGAGCGGTGTCCCAAGCGCCACTCACGCACGTGGCAGACAGCGCATCGGCCGCCCGGTCGAATGGATGCGGGTAGTCGTGTGTGTGTGGCACTATGACGCGGTGGTGAGGGTTCTGGAGCTCGGTGAGGCACCATGGGCGCTGAGCACGGACTCTCGGCTTGTCGTCAGCCGCGCGGACGGCAGTCTCGACGCGCTGGACGACGTGGATGCGAGCGTGTATCACCTTGCGCCAGCGGCCGCCGCAGTGGATGCGGCGGCCCAGGTCCTTGGAGCCGCTGGTATTGCGAGGATGCCTTCCGGCGCCACCGTCGCCCTCCCACGAGGCGACGGGCCAGCAGCCACGGTTGAGCTGATGGGAGAGGCTGCGCGCGTTGCTTGCGGAACACACCATTGCGTTGCTGTCATGGCAGACGGCACCGTGTGGGCGGCAGGTAAATCTGCGCAGGGGGCTCTCGGCCTCGGGCCCGAGTCAGAGGCTTCGACGCCCACAGCGGTCCGGCCCGGCGACTCCAGCCGTGATGCGCCGTGGTCTGGCCCTGGGGCCGGGCGGAGCCGGCGGCTCCCGCCAGTGTCACGCGTCGCGTGCGGCTCTGACCACACCGTTGTCGTGGACCGCACCGGGTGGGCCTGGGCCTGCGGCAGCGGCCTTCACGGCGCCTCTGGCCACGACGAGGAGGACCCCGTGCCGGTGTTTCGGCGGATCGACGACACGGGACCGGCCGTGCCGGTCAGGCCAGTGAAGCGCGCGGCGACAAGGAGCAGCGGCACGGCGCAGCCCCGCGGCCGAACCAGGCTGGCGCTTCCTCCCCCGGTGCACCGGCCGGCTGCGCCTGCCCCGGCTTCCGATGCTGGCGGGCCCGCCGACGAGGATGAGTCTCACAGCTCGCTCTGTGGGCCGGTGGTCGACGTCTCCTGCGGCGACGTGCACACTCTGGCGCTCTGCTCAGACGGCGCCGTGTGGGCCTGGGGGAGCAACACCCACGGGCAGCTGGGGGCGCGGACGCTGTCGGACCCCGTGGATGGGGTCGTCCTGGGCGGCGGGGCAGCAGGGGGCGGCGGCAAGACGGACCCTGCGGTGGTGCGCTCACTGGGCGGGAGCACGGCGGCTTCCGGCCTCCCCGCTGACGCGGCACTACCACCGATGCTTGATGGTGCGGAAGGGGGACCTGCCGGTCAGGAGCGCGCAGATGGGGCGGCCGTCGGCCGAGCGGGACCCGCCCGGCTAGAGCTGGGAGGGCCCTGCCAGCGCGCGCTGGCAGGCCGGCGTCACAGCGTCGTTTGGATGGTGGGGGGCTCGGTGCTCTGGGCGGGCCAGGGCTGCGACGTGCGCGGGGGCTTTGAGCCGGCGGGCGACGGCACGCTGACCGCGCCTTTCAGCCTGGCGCTGGAGCGGTTTCGGCGGGCAGAGCCGTGCGTCGACGCCGCTCTGCGAGCCTCGGGGCTGAGGCGGGTGGGCCCCGTGGCGCGAGTGGAGTGCTGCGGCTATGCCAGCGGGTTCGAGTGCGAGGCGCAGCGGCATTGACGACTGGCTTCCTCGCCGCTCCACGCGCTCAGATCATGAAGCGTCCGCCCCGGCCGCGCTTTCCTCGCCTGCCTCCGCGTCCCGCCTTCCGTTGCGCGCCCGCACGGGGCGCGGAGAAGGCCAGCGTGCCCTGCCCGGCCGCCGCCTCGCCGCCGCCGAGAGCGGCGAGCGGGTCGGCGTCCCCGGCGTCGGACCCGGCAAAGGCATCGACGCCCGTGGTCCCCGCGATGCCCGCGACGGTCTGCACCGAGGCCGCGGAGACGCCGAGGCCCCTCGCGGCCCGCCGCTCGGCCTCGGCTGTGCGCGCTTCCTCCAGCTCCCGCTGGTACTCCGCCTCGCGGCGCATCTGCTCCATCTCCTTGGCCTCCCGCATCCGCTTGGCCGTGCGGCCGGCGCCCGCGCCCGCGCTGCGCAGCTCGAAGAACATGGGTCCCAGCTCCGCAAGCCACTCGCCGTCCACGGCCGTCACGCACATCATGTACTCCTTGCTCGTGAGCACCAGCTCGTTGTACACCACGTAGTCGGGCGTGTATCCCAGGCCGAAGAGCGCGGAGGACGGGTGCAGGTTGGCCGGGATGCCCGTGAGGAGGTTAACGTACTCCCCGATGCCCTTGATCTTGGCCGCGTTGACGAAGTAGGCCGAGCAGAGCGCCTTGCGGACCACGTCCCACGCGCCCTCGGCGCAGGACACCACGAGCATGCGCTGCTGGCGCATGATGTCGGCGAGCTGCTCCCGCACCTCCCGGGCCTTGCGCAGGGCCTTGGCGTGCACGAAGTGCTCGGTGCACCACCCGGCGTCGTACCCGTGCCGCTCCCACTGCTTGTACACGTTGAGCAGGGTCAGGTGGTCGGACTCTGGCACGAAAAACTTCTCCCGCGCGGCGTCCGACTCCTCCTCCCGCTCCTTGGGGCGGTAGAACACCTGCGGCACCGAGAGCATCGACACCACCGTGGCCACCTCGTCGGTGCACCCCAATGTCTCCCCCACGATAAGCATCTTGGCGAGGCTGGGCTCCAGGGGAAACTCCACCATCTTGCGCCCCTCGTCGGTGAGCCTGCCCGTGTTGTCGATCGCCCGCAGCACCCAGAGCTGGTACAGGCTCTCCAGGATGGTCTCCTGCGGCGGGGGGTCCATGAAGGCGAAGTCCAGGAGGCTCTCCACCCCCAGGCTCTTGAGCAGCAGCACCACGTTGCTCAGGTTGGTGCGCTGGATCTCGGGGATGTTGCTCACCAGCATCTGGTCCAGGTACGCGCGCTCCGAGTAGAGCCGGTAGCAGACCCCGGCCTGCGTGCGGCCCGCGCGCCCCTTGCGCTGGTTGGCGTTGGCCTGGGAGACGGGGGTGACCTGCAGGGCGTCCATGCCGATCTTGGGGTTGTAGACCTTGAGCTTGCAGAAGCCCGAGTCGATGACGTAGACGATGCCGTCCACGGTGAGCGACGTCTCGGCGATGTTGGTGGAGACGATGCACTTGCGCACGCCCTCATCGGCGCGCTCGAAGATGCGCGTCTGCAGGTCGGCGGGCAGCTGGGAGTACATGGGGAGCACGAGCAGCGGGGGGCAGTCCTCCACGTCCCCCGCGCGGTCCGCGACGATGCCGCACGTCGCCTCGATGTCCTCCTGCCCCGTCATGAAGACGAGGATGTCCCCCGCGGGCATGGTGAGGTGGATCTGGAGGATCTTGCGCACCGCGGCGTCGATGAAGTCCTCCGGGACCGAGCGCGCGTACTCGAGCCGGACCGGGAAGGTCCTCCCCGGGATCTGGAAGATGGGCGCGCCCCCGAAGAAGTCCTTGAACTTCTTCGAGTCCAGCGTGGCCGACGTCACGATGAGGCGGAGGTCGGAGCGGCGGCGGAGCACCTCCCGCATCACCCCGAAGAGGACGTCGGTGTTGAGGCTCCGCTCGTGGGCCTCGTCCATCACGATGCACGAGTACACGTCCAGGTCCTTGTCCCGCAGCGACTCCCGCAGCAGCACGCCGTCAGTCATGTACTTGATCTCCGTGCGCTCCGACGTCACGTCCTCGAAGCGGATCGAGTACCCCACCTCGGCCCCCAGCGAGCACCCCACCTCCTGGGCCACGCGGGCCGCCACGCTCATGGCCGCGACGCGCCGCGGCTGGGTGCACCCGATGCGTCCCCGGCGGGTGTACCCGGCCTCCCGCAGGTACTGCGTCAGCTGCGTCGTCTTCCCGCTCCCCGTCTCCCCCGTAATGACCACCACCTGGTTGGTGGCGATGCACCGCAGCAGGTCCTCCCGCACGCCGTACACGGGCAGGAACTTGCGCTGCTCGTCGATGGTCTTGGACTGGCTGAACGCGCTGGCCCCAGTCGTCGCCCCGGAGTCCGTCTTGGACCGCATGGAGTCAGCGAAGCGGGACTGCGCCTTGAAGTCGAACTTGCCCTTGGACGATGACGCCGACGCCGCTACGCCCTCCTCGGCCGCGGCCGCCTCCTCCGCCTTGCGTGCCCTGTACGCCTCGGCGGCGGCCTCCCCCGCTGCGAGCGCCTCCTCCTTCCCCACGCCTTCCTTGATGGCCGCCTGCACGGCGCTCTCCCTCGCCGACGCCTCCAGCGCGTCGGACAGCCTGCCCCCGGCGTCCTCCTCCTCCTGCTCGTCCTTGCCCTTCTTCACGCCCATGACATCTCCCATCCGCGACCCCCCCAGCTCCCAGAAGCGCTGCCGCATCTTGCTCTTGTCCCGGTCCCGGCGCCACCGCCGCACGGCGTCGCTCCCCTCCCTGGACGTCCGCGCCATGTCGCTGCTGGGGTCCTTCACCGTCGGCACCATGTCCAGCTGCTTGGTGAACACCACCGAGCCGTCGAGGAAGGGCGGCTTGATGTTCCGCACCAGCACCTGCGCGCGCCGCGTCTCGTCCGCGTCGAAGTCCATGTCCCTCGCGCCGGCCTCCACCACCCCCGACCGCATCAGCAGCTGCGTCTCCCACGCGTCCTGGTCCGCGTGGACCGCGCTGCGCTGCGCGCTCATCCCCGCGATCTTCGCCTCCCCGCGGGCCCGCGCGCGCGCCATGGCGGCCTCACGCTCCGCGAAGCGCTCGCTGCTGCCCAGGAACACGTCATCCTCGCCCTTGGTCAGGTCCACGGCGCCGGACGCCTCCTCCGCGTCGTAGAAACCGCGGTCAAACTCACCGTCGTCCTCCCCGGCCCCGGGGCCCGGCGTGGCGGTGGCTGTGGTCGCCCTGCCTGTGGCCGACCCAGGATCAGCCCCGCCGGGCCTGCCAAGAGGCGTCGAGCTCGATGAAGCCGAGGCGGAAGCGCCCTCGGCAAGCACAGAAGCTGCGGCCTTGGCCTTGCGCATTGCCTCGGCGAGCCATGCCGCAGGTGTCGCGGACGAGCCAGAGTCAGCCGCAGGCTCGGCCTCGCCAGCCTGCCCGCCGCCGGCACTGCCGTCCGTGGGGCGGGGCCGCTTCCGAGACTGGCCGATCACCAGCGCGGTGCCCTCATCCTCCTCGTCGCCCTTCCATGCCCCGGCCTTTCGCATTCCTGCGATGCAGCAGCGTTCAGGAATGCCTGGGGGAGGCGTGAGCGTTGGGCAATGACACTGCCGAGCAACGACTGCCCTGCCACTTGTGCCCCAGAGACGGGCGGACTCGTGACTCGCGCGCTTTCATGAATCACATCCACGGCTCACCGGTCGGGCCTGCGAAGTCGGGCCGCGGGACTGTGGGTGGGATGCACGGGACGAGCTTGATCACTTGCCTCTGCTGCTCGCCGTTTCTGCCAAGCGAGCACTTTCCGAGGCGGGACTTGACCGCCAAGCTATGGCTCGTTTAGCTCTGGTCGCAGCGCTGCTGGCGAGTGCCGGGCGGGCCGCGTTGTCGGCAAATTTTTCCGACCCTTGGCTGCCGGACATGCGAACCTTCCTGAACGGCACCCGAGTGGAGACGCAGGCCCAGTGGCAGGCTAGGCGCGCCGAAATGTGGGGGCTGCTTCAGCAATACTACTATGGCACGTTCCCGAGCCCCGAGGAGCGCCCCGTACTGGAATCCTCGCGCGAGATCAACTCCACGACGAGTCGCGGAGTGACGGACGCGTGGTTCCAGGTGACATTCCGAGCACCGGGCGGGTCTTTTACGGCAAATGTGGAGATGATGTGGCCCGACAGCCCGTGCAAGGTGTCGGCCCCGAGGCCCCTGTTCATCACCCAGACCAACCACCGTCGGTGGGGGCTCGTGGCCGTGGCTCGCGGCTACGCGGCCATGATCACGCCCACGTCTGACAACGACTGCGCTGGCGGCAAGTCGTCCTGCGCGGAGGGCGACCCGACCGAGCCGCTCGCCAAGCTGTACCCGAACGCGACCTTCCAGCTCATCGCGCGGCGGTCGTACCTGACATCGCTGTGCATCGACTTTGCCCTCGCGTCGTTCAAGCCGTCGCCCGGGCAGGAGAGTGCGCCGTGCCTCGACGCGCAGGCGGTCGGCATGACCGGGCACTCCCGCAACGGCAAGCAGACGCTCATCGCCGCGGCTCTCGACCAGCGCATTGCGGCGGTCATGGACTCGTCGTCGGGGGTGCCTGCCATGTCCACGTACCGCTACGACAGCGCGCCGTCCTTCTGCGAGACCCCGACGTCCTCCTGGCCGGGCCCGTGGTGGCTTCCCTCGGTCCGGGGCTGGGCGGGGCAGGAGGACCGCCTCCCGGTGGACTCGCACTTTCTCCTCGGCCTCATCGCGCCCCGCTACGTGCTCGCGGCCGTGGCGTGGACGGAGGCGCCCGAGAGCGCCTTCAACGTGGAGCAGTCCGTCAAGGCGGGGCAGGACGTCTACGAGTGGCTCGGGGCGCCCGGCAGGCTCCGGCTCGACTCCCGCCCCGGGGCGCACCACGGCTTCGAGTCAGTGCAGCGCTACGTCGACTGGGCGGACTACGCCTTCGGCCGCCTGCCGCCGCTCTTCCCCGCCCCCGAGGAGCGGTGGCCCCGCCGCGGCGGCTTCCTCCACGACTTTGACCTCGGGGCCTGGCTTGCGCTGAACCCCAGGCCGGCGGGCCTGCCGCTGCCCATCGCCCCAGCGCCGGCGCGCATCGCCTCCATGCTCGGCTCGCCCGTCGGCGGCGGCGGCGTCGGCTGGAGCCCCGGCGGCAACTACGAGCCCGCGGCGTACATCGAGTCCATGATCAATCGGGATATTGGGCACGCCCCTGCCGTGGACCGCGCCTTTGTGGACTTTGGGACGTACCTCCGCGGCACGCTCCTCTACCCGTCGGGTGCCGAGGCCGGCGGCAAGTGCCTGCCAGGCATCGTCTGGCTCCACCCGCTGTCGTACCAGTCCGGGTGGGTCGAGGCGTACCTTCACGCTGACTCCAGCTCAGCGGAGGGCCTTGCGACACCAGACCCCGCGTCCGGCTTCCCGGGCGCCGTGGTGCTCGCGTTTGACCAAGTCGGGTTTGGTACCAGGCAGCACGAGGGCCGTGACTTTTACGCGCGGCAGCCGACGTGGTCCAGGCTCGGGCGGATGATCCAGGACGCCCGGTCGGCGGTCGACGTGCTCCTCGCCAACCAGAGCGAGGCGGCCTTCCGTCCATCCGGGGCTGTGGACCACCTTCCGCAGTTCCCGTGCGTGGACCGCGTGTTCCTCGCCGGCTACTCCGTGGGCGGTGCCGTCGCGCTCCATGCCGCGGCCGAGGACGCCCGCGTCGCGGGCGTTGCGTCTGTGTCGGGCTTTGAGCCGCTCAGGTCTGGAGCGGCTGTGCGACGGTCCGGGGGAAACCGCCGCTGGTTCGAGCTCCACGCGACGCAGCCGCAGCTCGCTTGGTTCAACGGCACGGAGACCGACATCCCGTACGACTTCGACGATGTGATTGGGCTGGTGAAGCCTCGTCCGGCCCTCGTGTATGCTCCGCTTCAGGATCGGGAGAACGACGCCACACTCGTGCGCGAGCTCGTCCACAGCTCACAGTACGAAGCCTTAGAGCTGCAGCAGCCGGACGCCATCAACGTGATGGACGGTAAGGCTGTGGCTGCGGTGCGGGATTTCATCGGCCGTGCGCTTCAGTGAGGCCTTCTCGCATGCGGACGGCACTATCCTCGTTCATCGCACCAAGCTGCTCAGGTGTGATCAATCGCACGACAGGAGCCAGGTGGCGACAACTCGGATGCGATCGCACGAGTGAGACATCGAAGCAACGCATTGACCGTGCGCGCACACGATGACCATCACTGGCAGCTGCTCCATGACGGCCTGACGAAATCAGGAGCTTATCTAGCATCATACCAGCCTAGGTCTCGCTTCGGGGGCTTGCGTCATGACAATGAGCCCTGCCTCTCGTGCCAGCGCCTCCCACAGCTCCCCCGGCATGATCGGCTTGCCCAGCACGCACCGCGCTCCCGCCGATGCCAGAGCCGCACCCCCGGACCCCCCCTCGCTGCCCGTCGCGCCGATCCAAACCAGACCCTTCACGCGCCTCGATGCCGTCTCCCTGCCCTCCGATGCCTCCCCCTCGCCCAGCGACCGCACCGCCTCGATCGCCCCCGCGCCGCTGAGCACCGGCATGTGGCTGTCCACAAGCACAGCGTCAGGCCACTCGCCGCCGGTAGCGCCCGCGGCACGCTCGCTCGGCCCCGGGAGCTCCGACGGCGCCACTGACGCCGCCGCTCCCGCTCCCGCCGCTGCCTCTCGCATGCCCAGGAGCAGCGACTGCACGGCAGCAACGACCTCACCGCCGTGTGACATCTCGGCTGTGCGCACGCCCTTGGCCCGGAGCGCACGGGCGATGGCTCGACGGGAGACGGCGACGTCGTCGACGACCCAGACGAGGCCGCTCCGGCCGGCCCTGACGGCGCTGTGGGATGCAACTGAATCGCTGACCATGACACGCTCTGGAGCAGCCTGCTGGTCCACAGCATCCCTCGCTCGGCCGCGCCGGACTGTGCGGGAGCCGCCGGCTGCGGGCATATCAGGCTGTGGGGGCTCCTCCACCGCGAGCGAGCCATCGGTGTCAGAGGCAAAGTTGTCAAGGCTGGCCGCCTCGCACACCGGCGTGAGCCTTCCGCTCCCCACATGAGCGCCTCGCCCCATCGAAGCGGCCAGGCTAAGAGCCCCAAACGCCGAGACAGCATCCGCCCCCGCCAGGGGCTGCTGCACCGGCCGACCCTCGTCAGCGGTGCTGCTGCCTGCCGTCCTTTCCTGGCCCCTTGGTCCACCTGAGGATGGTTCTCGGTGGCTCCGCCCCAGACCATCAGAGCGGCCGCCCTGCTCGGGGGCATCAGCAGGCAGCAGATGGGCTGCTGGTGCGTGCTCGAGCTGCTCTGTCAGGCAGCTTTTGGCCCACACCGGCAGGCGCGCCGTGAAGAGCGTGCCCTCCCCCTCGCGGCTCCGCAGGCTCACATCGCCGCCCATCTGGTCCACCACGATGGACCGCACCGTCGACAGGCCGAGGCCGCTGGAGGACTCGGCAAGCATGCCGTTGCCCATGCGGAGCTGCTGGAAGGGCCTGAAGAGGGCGTCCTCGGTGAGTCGGTCGGGCGGGATGCCCCTGCCATTGTCGAGGACCTCGATCACCAGCACGCGGTGCTGCGGCCGGCGGTGGCTAGACCGGTCCAGCTCGCGAGGAGACGTGAACTGTGTGTCGTCCACGAGCCCCTGCATCATAGGGGCAGCCTTGCAACCGCTCGGCCCACGCACGGCTCCTGATGGTCTACGCCGCGCCGCTCTGCTCGGACAGAGGCTGCAGCTGGCACTGCAGGGGGTCCCACAGCCCCGGTTCGAAGATGATGCAACGTCCTCGGGACAGCGTGGAGGCATCCGCTTGCCAAGCAAGGACGGTGGGCCTAAGGAAAGTGTCAGTCGCACGCTGCCGGCTCCGTTGGACGACACCGCCTTGATCGCGTTGCTGAGCGCGTTTCCGATCACCGCCATGAGCCGATCGGCGGCTGTAAACACTTCTGCCTGAGCGACTGGCTTCAGGTGCCGCCTCCCGGGTGCGGGTGGGGCTGCTCCCGCCGCAAGCCGCGCGAGGGAAGCAGCCCTGGGTCCGGCTGAAGCGGGCCTGCCTGACCCGCTTGCCCTGTGCATGCCGTTCGCAGACAATCCTGAACGCTGCCGGGTTTCGGCTCCGGGGATATCCGGAGCCAGCCGGGAGATCGATGCCGTGTGGGCGGCCGAGCTCGTCGTCTCTGAGGCAGACTCCCGGCTCCTGTTTAGCGTCCCGCTCACCGCCCAGCTGGCCAGTTGAGAGAGCGATGGTGCCTTGTCGATACCTCGCAGCTCCAGCTCGATCCCCTCCGCGCGGCACACACCCGCGAAAGACGACTCCAGACGACGCAGCTCAGACCCCGCCACCCGGATCCACCCCCAGCGCACCCCTCGAGCCGCCGATGCCGACGTCACGCGCTCAAACGTCAGGATGTCGTCCAGCTGACGCTTCGCCGCCTCCAACGACGCGTGCAGGTCCCCCACCAGCTCCGGCGCGTCGCTCCACGCGGAAACGGGCGAGGCGCCGTTGACGATGCCGTCGAGGAGGGCGAGGGAGAGGACGGCGCCGTTGAGGGGGGAGCGGGTCTCGTGGGAGACGTACCGGAGAGCGGAGTGCATGCGCTGGGCGGCGTCGCGAGCGTCGTCGGCGCGCCTGAGGGCGATGAACGCCTGGCTGAAGAGGATGATGACGACGGAGTTCATCGCCATGGTGACACCGGAGATCCAGCCGAGGGACAGCTGCAGGCGGACCGAGCCGACGAGCCCGCGCAGGCAGTCCTCGCTCACGCACCCGGCCGGCCACTCCAGGCCGCCCGAGGGAAGGCCGAGGTCGGCTGCCACTGGCGGGCAGTCCAGGTACGTGGCACCCAGAAACTTCACGTGAACCATGGCGTGCGGCGCGGTCATCGCCCCGATCGAAGCCGCCACGAGCGTCAGGAAGAGCGCTGACTCTGGCGTCCCGTCCCAGCACCGGGCCGCGGCCACACGCCCGGGCTGACCGGCCGGCCCCAGGCTGCCTGTCGAGCCGCTTGACGTCGTATGCTCGGGCCGGCCCGGGCCAGCGGCCGGCGCGTGCTCGATGCTCGAGCTCGACAGCGCCGGCGGCAGCGGCACGGACGACGTCTCGCCCGCGGCCCGGGCATCCGAGGTCCTGGCGGAGGGCGCCGCTAGCGCAGCCTGGCGACGCTGCCTCGACGCGCGCCACGAGACAAGAGCGTCAATCACGACGATGATGACCAGGACCAGCTGCGCCGCCGATGACAGCCAGTACCAGATCATCCCGGGCAGCATCGACTCCGGGGTCAGCCGGAAGGCAAGGGAGCCTACGACCGACACCGGGACTGACATCGCGCACGCAATCTGGGCCAGACGCAGCAGCGTGATCATGTCCAGCGCCGGCAGCCGGACGCGGCATGTCATGGCGGCGCATGCCTGGACGGCGTCTGACGCGGGGTGGTGCGAAGGCCTGAGAAGCTCCGGGCCGAGGATGTCTATGGTTCCCATGGAGATGATGATGCAAGATACGCACACATTCAGCGTGCCGAGCCCAGAGGCCATGCAGCCCGAATTTTCGGCGAAGCCAGTCTGCGGCATATCGGAGCACGGGCAAGCACCAGGGCCACATGGACCTGCTCAGTCCGCCCAAACCGATAGAGTTTGCGACCCAGCTGCCCTTTCAGAGCTCACAATGGGGCTGATTACCAGGTCGGGCACGTTAGGAAACAGGGCCATGGCCGCTGGGAGCAACGTCAGCACGAAGCCAACGCCGATCCAATTGAGACTGCGGAAGACGGACCTAGGAACCGTGTTCGCCGTGCACGAAATTGCATGCCAGGGCGCTGCGCAGCATGTGACTCGAAAGGACTTCGAAAGCGATGCATGCCCGGGGCGTGCATATGGAGCTTACACCTTGGAGGCTCGTCCCTTGCCCAGAGCTGAAGCCCCGGCCCAGTTCTGCACGGCCGCTACACCAAGCGCTAGCACAGCGCCGAGGAACGGCGCGGCAAGGTCCAGGCGGGCCTGAGTGACGTCCCGGTGCACCTCAAAGTACAGCGACACCGGAATGTCCGGTCGAATGCTGTTCACGTGACTGATCGCCTGGGCCATGGGAGACTGCTCC
>Ga0136560_1000355_pt1 | contig 22490 bp, 15 predicted proteins | sample AntRauMeHopE1497_FD_104925 | JGI IMG/M metagenome (GOLD analysis project Ga0136560, IMG submission 104925) | Saline lake microbial communities from Rauer Islands, Antarctica - Metagenome Hop E1 #497 | ecosystem: Environmental > Aquatic > Non-marine Saline and Alkaline > Saline | place... | reverse complement strand
TGCTCCAGGGGGCAGGTGGCGCAGCAGCGGGCGGCGGCGGCGGCGATGCGCGCTGCGTGGGGGTCGGCGTCCGAGTGCGCTCCGAGGGGGAGGTGCTCGAGGAAGACGGAGACGGCGCTCTCGGCCGAGGCGGCGAGGAGGGAGGGGCGGGAGGCGGCGGCCGAGGCGGCGGCGCGGCTCCAGGCGCCGGCGAGGAGCTCGAGGCAGGCGACGGCGGCGGTGGTGGCGTCGTCGCGGACGGCGACGTCGTTCATCGACGCGGCACGGAGGCGCCTGGCGGCGGCGCGGAGGGAGCCGAGGAGGCCGAGGAGGGCGGACGTTGCCTCGGACGCGACGGGGGCGGCGATGGCGGCGCCGAGGAGGGAGGGGTGCGGCGCGGCGGCGGCGAGGATGTCGGCGACGGCGGCGACAGCGGCGCGGGCGAGGACGGCCGAGCCCGAGGCCAGGGCTGCGTCGACGCCGTCGCGAACCGCCCGGGCGGTGCGGGCGGCGCTCGCGGGGAGGACGGGGAGCGACGGGGCGGCGCCCGAGGACGCGCCCAGGGGGCGGAGGGCCGCGGCGTCGTCCTCGGTGTCGTCCTCCGCGCCGTCCGAGTCGGACCCCTCGTCCTCCTGCGGCCCCGCGGACGCGGCGGCGTGCACCGCTGCGACGACGAGCTTGGCACCAGCCGCGAGGGCGGTGCAGCGGACGCCGACGCTGCTGTGGGCGAGCGCCATGGACAGCGGGAGCTCCGCCGCGGCGGCCGAGGCCGCGGCGGACGAGGACGACGAGGACGACGAGGCCGCGGCCTCCTCGGCGTCGACGAGCGCGCTCATCAGCTCCACGGGCGCGTGCTCCGTGCCCTTGAGCGCGTCTCTCATCCACCCGCGCACGGCCTCCGCGGCGTGCCGCCCGAGGGACGACGTCGCGGCGGCGGCTCCGTCCACGGCCCCCTCCGCCGCGGCGTTGCCGTACCGCGAGCACAGGTCCACCAGGGCGCCGCCGAGGCGCCCAAGGAGCTCCGAGGCCGCGACCTTGCGGCCCTTCTTGGCCGTCGATGCGAGGCCGGCTGCGAGGACCGTCTGCCGCGCCAGGGCCCTGGCGGAGCCGTCCGAGGCGGGGAGGGGGGCCTCGGCCGCCATGGCCACGAAGAGGTCGCCGACCGTCGCCACTGCATCGGAGTCGCCGGCCTCGCACGCCGCGGCGGCGGCCTCCAGGGCGCTGTGGGTGATCGAGCGGGCGGCGACGGAGACGTCGGCGCGAGCCGCGAGGGCGGAGAGGGCGGCGGCGGCAGCGGCGGCGTCCTCTGCCAGCGCCTCGAGCGCGAGCTGGGGGACGCGGAGCGCGGGTCCGCCGGCGTCGGCGATGCGCAGAGAGGGTCGGGCGTGGTGCGCCTGCCCGGCGGTGATGGCTGCGATGGCGGCGACGGACTGGGCGAGGCCCGAGACGGGCGCGGCGCGGGCCGAGGCGTTGAGGAGCGCGGTGACGGCGTCGTCGGAGAGCGCCGAGGCCGAGGCGAGACGGCTCGCGGTCAGGAGGCCCGACGAGGCGGCATCCTTGGACCGCCCCTCGAGGCAGGCCAGCGTGGCCGGGAGGAGGACCAGCGTGGTGGCCTCGGACGGCTGCCCCGGGATGGCGAGCACGCCCGAGGCGGCCGCCGCGAAGAGCGAGAGCACCTGGCGGGCGGCGCCCTCGTCAGCGGCGGCGCGGGCGGCGGCGTCACAAACAAACGCGAGCAGCGCCGGGTCCTTCGCGCACTGCGCGCAGAGCAGCGAGCGGGGCATGGGGGACCCGGTCGACTGCACCCCGCGCTTGAGAAAGGCGAAGCAGGTGACGTCCAGCCGGACGAGCTGCACGGCCCGGCCGAAGAAGGCAGTCTCGTGCACCGGGAGGAGCGCCTCCATGAGGGGCTGCACATCGCGGAGGTGGATCCTGCGAGGCGTTGGCGGGCGGTCGGCAGGGGGACGATGGCGGGATGCGGGCGGGGAAGGGTGCGGGCGGAGCCAGCCCTGCCCCAGCGGCCGAGCCCTCGGACGCGCTCACTGGAACCTCCGGATGAGGAACTCCAGCGCGGTGTGCGCTGGCCTGAGCAAGATGTAGCCGGGAAGCAGCCTCAGGAAGCCGGCAATTGAGGCCGCGAGCGCTCTGGCCTCGTCCGGCCCGAGCGCCTCGCGGTCCAGGCGCCTCGCGGCGTCTCCAAACAGCGACGTCTGGAAGGCATAGAAACGAGTGTCCATCCCGCACAGCATCTCCAGCCCCTGCACGGCCTCGGCGTGCACGGTGTCTGTGTCGGTGTGCGACGCCTCCCGTGCGGTCTGCAGCAGCGATGCCGTGCCGCGCACCGGCCCCGAAGGCCTCGAGGCTTGTGCAGCAAGCTGCGCCGCGAGCAACGTTGCCATGGCCCCAGACAAGCGGGTGGGGGGGCGGTCTCCTCTTCTTCCACAGCGGCTCTGCATCGTGCAGAGCCGCAAGCGCGGGCTCGGAGCTGGGTGGCTCCCACCGCCCCGGGGGCACACTCCAGGCCCGAACGAGCGCGAGATGTGCCACAAGGTGACATGCCAGCACTGCAAGAAGGCCTCGTGGTCAGGTGAGCCGGCAAACTGCTCGCCGACGGTCCGACGCTATCATCTGACGCCGCGACCGCCACACACGACACCTGCGAGCAACGCGACGCGAGCCGCTGCTCCCCGTTCCGCCCCGGACGCAGGGTGTGGGAGACACATCGCTTCGGCCCTCGCGGGGGTCAAGGAAGCCGACCGCTGCCCCGGGTGGAAGACCGCCAAGTGCCCAGCTGCTCCCGCGGGCGCGGACCCTGGGCCAGGGGACAGCGGCTGCGCGGTCATGTAGGCACCAGGCAATAATAAGGACCGGCCTGCTTGACCCGCTATTCGCGTGAATGAGTAGAATGCCTCCGTACGAACGAACAGCAAACTGGGAAGTCAGCTGACACGCCTGCCCGGGGCCGCGGTGCCGCACCCCCGGTGCCCCGCACTACGATTGATGGATCGTGATGTCATTCTTCCGCGCAAGGCTGGCCACGAGCGAGTGCGGCGACGAAGGAGCTGCACAGCATGCGACTCGGTGAGGCGCTGAGTGTTCGCTGGCGCGCGAGGTCAGCTGCTCAGTCAGTCATTCGGGGGCGAGAGAGTTCACGCATTCACACGGCGATAGCACCCGGTCGGGCCCTTGCATTAGCGGTACGGAGGCGAGGCGCCCGATCAGTGCCTGGGTCGGGCGGGGCCGCGGCGAGCGCCAGCTGACGAAGCAGCAGCTGCGCCGCCGGTGCAGACGCCGGTCTTCCATCCGGCACACCGGTCGCTCTCAGGAACGCCACGGAGAGCGGAGTCGATGTGTGCGCCGCAGCCGGACCAGGTGGCCTTGCCGCAGCTCGGGCAGGTCGTCTTGAAGCACATTCGTCTGGGGGTGCAAAGAGTCAAGTGTGCTGTTTCGACGCCGGGCTAAAAGTCACGCGCGACGACTGCCGCTCTGCATGCATTGCACCATCTCCCATGGCACAAAAAGGAGCGCTCGAGGTGTTGCTTGGTCCCTCGGGCCTGCCCTGAGCGTCCCGCGGCGGCGTCGCTGTCGCACAAGGCTAGGTCACGATGTGGCTGGTGTCTCCCCTCCGGCATCTGCGCCTCCCGTAGCGTCCATTGCCGCGATCCACTCCTTGGCGAACACGATGGGGTCTTCCGGCTTCTCTTGCAGCACCGCTGCCACGAGATCCGAGGTCAGCCGGCGAAGCTCGGGGTGAGCTCCGACCCAGGCGCGCATCTCGTCCTCAATGTCGGCCTGCGGTGAGACAAAACGCGCCATTCAGACTTGGGCAGCCGCCAGCTCAGGGCCAGAGCGGCGCTGACGCTGGCACAACAACCCGTGGCCCGGGCAACGGCAAAAAGCCCGCCGTCCCTGGGCGCTCCCGCCGCCGGAGGTACGTCCATGGCCTGCAAGGCATCCTCTCTCACTCTTTTTGCCTTCAGCTGGTTCACCTGCTCGAACGTCAGGGGCGCTTCCTCGCCGCCGGTGCCAGCAGAAGCCATGCTGCTTGCGGGCGGCGTTGTAGCCCTGCCGCGGAAGCCAGTCGTTGCCAGCTGAAAGATACCTCCCGAGGTGTTCCGACTGTGGCCGGCAGCGCTGGGACAGAGTGCGCGGCGAGCGCAGGCCGATGCGGCCCTGCCGGCAACGACCCTCTCCGCCGGTTCGGCTTCGGACATCCACGGTCGCACGACCCCGTGCGTCGCGCGCACCCACGTATGACACGGCTTGGATCCTGCGCCAGTGATGAACGTCACATCATGCTGGGGCCGCTGGCTTGCACACTCGAGGCTTCATCTCCCGGACCGCATGCCCGATTGGCTGGTCCGGCTGGCCTCATGGGCACGCAAGGTGGAACGTCGCAAGAGTTAACATGCTTTCGCACCGCCCGGCAGTGAGAGTGGGAGCAACCAGTCTCCCTGAACGCACCCCTGCCCCACACGGGCCTGCGCGCCCCACTCCTCACCGCGGCCCGGCCAGGATGGCCAACCAACGGAGGACATTGCACCGCGCCCCGGAGGTCGTCCCGCCAATGACTCCACGGGACGCGTGTGAGGCCAGCGCCCGGCGAAGGCTCGCCCTGAGCGCGGAGGCGACCTGTCCCGAGCTTTTTCGACGGTTTGTCCCGTCCAAGTTCGTCCGCAGTTGAAGCAGGCGACGCAGACGCCTCGAGGACGGCGCACGAGGCGGCGGCTTCGCTGGAAGGAGGCCATTCCATGTGCGTCAGCCCGCGGGCCGCGGGTCTCGCTCCCGCCCACCACCGTCGGCACCCGATGGATTGTGTGTGCCCGTCCTCCTGTCGCAGGACCCTGTCCAAGAACGTCAGGCACGTGGTGTACGGTGGGCTCGACGGCGTAATTTCGTCGTTTGCGCTCGTGGCGGCAACGGCGGGGGCTGGCCTGCCGTCGGCGGTTTTGCTGATGATTGGGTTCTCAAACCTCGTCGCGGACGCCATTTCGATGGGAATCGGGTCGTACCTTGCGGCGACGGCGGAGCGGGACCACATCCTCCGGGAACGTGGCAGAGAGCAATGGTTAGTGGGCGGGGGCGCGGCCGCGCTCCCCCGGTGGCGCGCGACCTGACGCCTCCGACTGATGCCACGCCTGCCCTCGGCCGCGCCCGTGCCCCGCAGGGAGTACGAGAACTTCCCGGCGGGGGAGGTGCAGGAGATGGTGGAGCTGTACATGGGCAAGGGGTTCTCCGAGGAGGACGCCAGGGCCGTGATCGACATCTACACGCGGCAGCCGGCGTACAAGGACGTGTTCATCGACCACATGATGGTGGAGGAGCTGGGCTACATCGTCCCCAAGGGCGGTGACGCCTCCAAGCTCTGGTTCGACGGCCTCGTCACCGCGCTCAGCTTCGCCGGGTTCGGCTCGCTGCCGCTGTGGCTCGTCGCGGCGCTCGAGGCGTTCCAGGGGATCGACTTTACGGTCCAGGCCGGTGCTGGCGCGGCTGTGACCATGGTCGCGCTGTTTGGCCTCGGCGTCTGCAAGGTGAGACGGCGCCACCGGACGGAGCGGGCGCGCCGCCTCGGCGACCGATTGCCCGCGGCGCGCCCGGTGCCCCACACCTCGCCGCGTCGACCCGTGCCGCGATCCCGCAGGCCCGCATGACGAGGGAAACGTCACACGTTTGGCTGAACGGTTTTCTCATGATGGCGAACGGCGCGCTCGCAGCCCTGGCCGCGTTTTTGATCGGTGCCGCCGTGAACAGCATCCTGGGCGGGCGCGTTTCGTGCACGGTGATCTGATGCGTGAGCCCCGCCGAGTGTGGTGCATTTTGTGCAGAGCCCGACGTCGCCACGGCACGCAGCGAGCCCTCGAAGAAAACGACGCGGAAACCCGGTTGGGCGTTTACGAGCTCGCCGAAACTGCCACATTCCGCAAGCGCGGAAGCAGCCATGGCAGCCACCGCCACGTTTGTGGACCTTTATTACAACTGCCTCTTCAAGTGAGCCAGGCCGGCAGCCGTCGGCGCATTGCTGCCGACTGATGCCGAAAAACGTTCCACGGTTCCGAATCGGACACGATCAGCCCCCGGGCTCGCCTCCTGTGGCTGGCTGTGGGTGTCGCACCCGGTCTCCGCGCGGCGGCGTCAGCCCTGGGGCCCGCCGGCCCGGGGAGCCTCCTGCGCGCGCTGAGCAAGAATCGCGCGGCCAGCCCGCGCTCTCGCCCCCGGCTCCGAAGGCTCCCGCGCGGAAGCCCCGACGTTTTGCGCCTGCCACTTTGTTGGTGTGCCTCGGCCCCGGCTGCTGAGCGTGGCGGCGTCGGCGTCGATCCCGTGCGCGGCGTGCTGGCGCGCGGAGATGCGTCAGCCAATGTTCGCGGCGCCCGTCAACAGGCCGCGCATGGCCCTCCCGAGAGCCCGGACTGGCGCTGTACCAGCACCTTGCGTCAAGCTTTGTGCTCGGTCGGCGCCCGTCGGGAACGCCGCCCCTGGTGGGCGGCGACGGGCATGCCTGCAGCCCTCCGGCGCGGGAAGACGAACCTCAACCCCGCGCTCCCCCGCCGGCGAGCGCCATCCATGCCCCGCAAGGGCCCGGAAGCGGATAGTTTGTCCCCTCCCGTCCGATCCATGAGCGCATGCCGCCCTTTGTTTCCCTGCGCCGCAGGGAGGCCGACCACCCCGCGAGCAGGCCCGGACCATTCGGGGACAATGAGTTCGCCATCATCGAGGCGCTCGTGGAGGAGGTCCCCGAGATCACGGCGCGCGGCAAGACCATCCTGAACGGCAAGGCGGACGAGACCAAGTCCCTGGCGTCGACCGCCTGGGCGTCAGGGAAGTCGGGCTGGTTCGGCGCCCACGAGCACGCGAGCCTGGAGGCTCTCGAGGCGGCGCAGGTCTTCTGCGAGGCGCGCGCCTTCCAGGCCCTCGTCCAGTTCCGCAACAAGGAGCACATGCGCGGCTCGGTCAACGTGCGCACCGCCGCAACCTCGTACTTCCAGCTGGTCGAGGCGATCCGCCGCCACCCCATCGCCTCCCCCTTCCTCGAGGCCCTCGAGCGCGGCGACGTGGAGAGCCTCAAGCTCCGCGAGCAGGACGCCAGGGGCCGCCGCATGTACGAGGTGGTGTCGGCCGTCCTCTCGGGCGTCGCCATCTTCCGCTTCTTCTCCTCCCTCATCCCCCCCTCCTTCCAGTGGATCGCCAAGGCCCTCGGGTTCCAGATCGACCGCGCCTCGGGCCTCGCCCACATCCGCGGCGTCGCCCAGACCGTCCTAACCTGGTCCCCCAAGCGCCCCGACGCCGAGATCGACGCGGCTCTCGCCGCGGCCGCCGCCGGCGGCGAGACCGTCGCCGACGCCGGCACCGCCGACGCCGGTGGCGCCGCCTCGGCCTCGGCCTCGTCCGCCGTCCCCGCCGCGGGCTCCGCCCTCGGCCGCCCGCCCAAGTCCTCCACCGAGGTCGCCCCCTTCAAGGACGCCGACCTCATCCCGCCCCGCGCCCCCATGGCCGCCCTCCTCTCCGCGTGGATCGAGTGCTTCCAGACGGAGCAGTTCGACCAGTGCGACGAGATCCTCGCCGCCTGCCTCCGCATCTTCCCCCGCGGCGGCATGTTCTCCTACCTCGGCGGCTACCTCGCCCGCCGCGCCGGGGACATGTCCCTCGCCATCCGCCTCTTCGACCACGCCCTCGGCGCCCTCACCGGCCACTTCGAGCACGCCACCCAGGGCTGCCTGTACGAGAAGGCCCAGTGCATGATGCTCACCGGCAGCTGGTCCGACGCCGCCGCCATGTACCGCGTCTTCCTCGACGGATACCGCGGCAAGAACTACGTCGCCTGCGCGTGGCAGGAGCTGGGCTACTGCCTCCACGCCCTCGGCAAGCCCGCCGAAGCGGCCGAGGCCATGGCCAAGGCGCCCCCCCGCGTCCGTGACCACTACACCTTTGACCGCTTCAACGGCCGCCGCGGCACCGAGTACTGCGAGCGCGGCGGCATCTCCCGCGCCTCGTGGCTCGCCATGGGCGCCTGGTACCTATTCCGCGGCGGCCGCCCGGGAGACGCCATGGCCTTCTGCGTGCGCTGCGCCGAGATCCTTGACTCCCTCTCCGGCGTCGGCACCGCCGGCGGCCCCGCGTCGTGGCTCGAGCACGTCCTCTCCACCGCCGACCCCGCCGTCGCCAGCCCCGACGGCGGCGAGCCCGTCCCGCCCTCCAACGACGACGACATCGTCTCCTGCGAGGGGGCCGATGACTTCGTCACCGGCTGCGCCGCCATGCCCGAGTGGGCCAAGCGCGACGCCGACGCCGACCTCGCCAAGGGCAAGGCCATGCTCGTCCCCGGCTCCTCCGCCTACTCCTCCCAGCTCGTCCTCGACAAGGTCTTCGTCCGTGACGCCGGCGCCATGATGCTCCTCGCCCGCGGCCGCGCCCTCGCCTCCCTCGCCGCCGCCGAGGTCGGGCACCCCGCCCGCAACGCCAAGTCGGCCCGCAGCGCCGTCACCCGCCAGATGGCCTTCGAGCTCGAGCACGGGCCGGCCGCCAAGCACGCCGCCCCCAAGGCCGGCACCGGCGGCGCCGGCGAGCTCGACATCCTCCTCGTCGCGTCCAAGGTGGACGCCGGCGCCCTCCTCGCCCGCTCCCGCGCCTGCCTCGCCTACGCCGCCGCCCTCGGCGCCAGCACCCCCGAGCTCTGGGTGGAGCCCCACGCCCACTACTTCTACGCCACCACCTACTCCCCCGCCCCCGGCGCGGACCCGAGCAAGGCGGACTCCGCCGCCGCCAAGGGCTACATCGCCAAGGCCATGACCCACAGCAAGTACGACTTCGACAAGCCCCTCTTCCGCTCGCTCTCCGCCCTCGAGGAGCGCTTCTGAACGGCCCGGCCCTCCCGCGCCCCCGCGCCGCCACGGCAGTGCTGCGCGTGGCCGGCCCGCCACCCTGTGCTTGATTCTCCTTTTCTTGCTTTGTATCGTGCCACTTCAACCCCTTGCAATGGCACACCACATCACTCACGCGACGCTTCTCCAGAGCGCCCCCAAACCCCGCGTGCCCGCACACGAGCTGGTCAGGCATCCTCGTCGCCTGAGGAGGCCCAGTCCCCGTCGGAGGACGACCGGGCCGTGGAGGCCTCGTCGCTCTCCTGTACCGTAGCAAGCCGCTCGGCGAGGCGGGGGACACCGGGGTACGCCGCGGAGGGGGGCGACTGCCCTGCCATCTGTTCCCGGTCCGCGAGCATCTCCTCGCCACCGAGCAGGCTGCTGCGCAGCGCAAAGCGGGGCTCGGCGTCCACGCTGTAAGAGGTCGGACCCCTCACGAGGCCGAGGCGGCACGCCGCGAGGAACCTTAGCGAAGGCGCCATCGCTGCCTGCTGGGAGCTCGGGTCCTGGGCGGCGACCGGCACGAACGAACGGCTCGCCTGGGTGAACTCTGGGTCGAGCCATGGCGGCAGCAGCGGTGGGGTGCGACGCATGAGGTCGGGGTTGACGAGCGTAGCCCATGCCCTCGCGCTCAGGCAGCAGTCCCAAGCCGCTGACCACGCGAACCGCGCAGCCGAAACCACAGCCACGCCGACGCTGGCGATGAGAACGGGCGTGGCATGCTGCTGCAGCAACGCTGTCGCGGCGGGGTGGAGGCCTTTCACCGAGCCCCACGGCAGCGTGAGGCTTGCGGCGTCCCCGGCGCACGACGCGACCGCCATGGTGGCACAGGATGCAGCTGCCACCCACGGTGCTAGGGAGCGCAGAGCGTCGACCGCTTCCCTGGAAACCCCCGCGGACGACCACTCCGCCGCTACCCAGGCCGGGAAGGCGGACCCGAGGTGCTCGTCCGTGCCCGGCACTGCCGCAATGAAGCCAGCAGAGCTCCAGATTGCGTCCTCCACTGTGCTTGTTCGCAACGTCAAGGAATCGTCCTGCGCAGGGCCGGCTGCCTGCTTGCAGGGAACCTCTCCACGCTGTGGATGCTGCGCAGCACTCCCCGGGACGGCTGAAGATTGCCGTTCGACTGAAGCAGCCTCCATCACGAGCGTGGAGACATCCACACAAAGCGCTAGCGAGGCAGAAGCCGCTCCGACAAGGGGGACAATGGGGAGAAGCGGCCCCCAGACTACCGACAGCAACGACGTCGCCAGGGCGACCCCGAGGCGCTCATCCAAGCCTGCTGCTACGGCCGACCCCGCAATCCGCCAGGGCGAGTCAGAGTGGTACCACGCCCTCGGAAGCGACGGCTCGCCGTCTGGCCCAAGGGCGAACCCGGAGTCGCGAGGCTGCGGTCTTGATCCACCCACCGGGGCCGCGCTCTCCCAGCCGCAGGTCCGAGAGCAGCTCGGCCCGCAGCAGCAGCCCACCATTGCCAGCCTGCGGCAGTGGTGCAGAGGAAGAAGCCACATGAGGCTTCCCCAGACGACCACCCCGCCAAGGACCGGCAGCTGAGTGCCCAGGCAGCCCGGCCACGCCACCGAAGCCGCTGCCAACGGCACGACGGCAGGGAGCAGCCCGCCCACCGCAGCTAGCCGCAGGATGAGCGCCCCGCGGTCCGTTGACTTTAGCCAGAGCTGATGGCCTCGGATCAGCGCGGCAAGCTTCGCCAGCACGGGCGTCATGAGGGCCCCGCAGAATCCGGCCAGGGCTGCCGACGTGGCCAACGAGGCCGCGGGCAGAGAGGATACACACCCAGCTGCTACCATGGGCAGTCGTGGGCTGAAACTCCAGCCCTGCATGAAGACCGGCCACCACGACAAGGCTGCCGCGGCAAGGGGCATTGCAACGCCCATGGTGAACGCAGCCGCAGCGCGCGTAACCACAGCCAAGCCACGCAGCACACGCTGCACCGCACCAGACGGCGGTGAGCTTGCACGCTTCAATACCCCCGCCCACTGGATGCCCCGCACCGGCGGGGCGGGGTCGGCGCGCAGCAAGTGACGCCCCAGAAACCGGTGGGCCTCGTGCACGGAGGATTTCCCTCGAACCGTGCCGCACCACACCGTTGCGCCGCGGCTGCGAGGCAGCGCAGCAAGGGCGCGGTCCCGGCCCTCCCTGGAGTCAAAGACCACGAATGCAGCTTGCCCCGGCGGGATCTCCCCGCAGGGGGGAGTCCACACACCACGGCAGCACCCACACTGGGGCGGTACATCTGCCGCGTCGTCGATCTGAGGTGGGAAGCGAGTCAGTGCTGCTTTCGGCAGCGACGACGACCTCGTCGCCACTGCGCGGGCGGCGTGCGCGGCGGCCGCGGCAGCCCGGCCAGCGCGGTGGTGGGCGGTCGTGCCATTGAGGTTCCTGATCGCCGAGAGGTGAAGCTCATGCAGGCTGTCCGCCCTGGCGTCCGCAAGGGCACGGGAAGCAGTCCGGTGGCGCCTCGGGGCCACAGCGCCGCGCTCCTCGGCTGCGTGGATCTGCTGGATCGCAGCCAGGCGCCGCCTCGTCACAACCAACCGGTCTCCCTGCTCGAGTCGTTTCTGCGCGGCCTGCACGGCCTCGATGTTGGGCTCGGCACCCGGCACAGTCACCGCCGCCACGGGAGTCGCCGTCAGCAGCTCCATGTGCAGAGCCAGCATCCGGTCGGCATTCTCAACCTGCGGCACACCGCTGATGAGCACTGCGAACTCGTGAGTCTCCACGGAGGGGCGGCGCACCGTGCCGTCGTCACCCAGTGACCGGTCGGATCGGGTCTCGAAGCGGTCGAGCAGGTCCCCCTCTCCGTGCCAGCGGCCGAGAGCAGAAGTCAAGGGCACGACAAGACAGGAAAGCATCAGGCCTAGCATTCCTGCCACCACCAGGACGGAAGAGTCTGCGCGGCCCGCCGGTGCGAAACTGGCTTCTGCGGGAGTCCAGGCATCCTCGTCGCTGCTGACGTTCTGCTGCGTCACGAGAGCCGGTCTAGGCCACGAAGAGAGGACGGTCCCCGCGGAGAGAGCCTGAATGGCCCATTCCGGCACCGGCGACGGTGGCCACCTCCGCGCGGGCATCGTGAGCCCTTGGAGCGACCAGCGCGGACCGCCCGTGATTGCGGGCACTGTGACGGCAAGGATGAACACCACCAGCTGGAAAAGCGCGAGCGTCTTCAAAAGCTTAAGCGACGACGCAACGCCTGCCCCCAGCCCTCGCAGCGTCGAGCGCGTCCGACCACACTTGCAGCTGCCAAGGCTGAGGCCAACGCACTCAGCCATGCACGGTACCTTGGCACCGTCCATAGCTGCATCTGCAAGCCGCGGCTCGACCTGGCACGGGCAGAAGCAGCCCACCGTTGCGGCAGCCAGGCCGTTGCTCAGGCTTGCTTGCCTCACGCAGTCGCACCCCGCCGCTCGCCACAGCATCGGACAGCAACACCAGGCAGCCATGCTGAAGGCACATCCTGCGACGCCAGGCTGGGGCATGTCTTGCGCCCACGCGGAGACGCTCGGCCGCTGCGCGTTGGCGGTCGCCTGCTCCTTCGTCAAAGTGGGAGAGTCCACGTCCCTGAGGCGTACCAGGACACGACCAGCGCCCTGCCCAGGATATTTCCTGCGACCCCGACCACCGGGCGACCCACCTCCCTGGCCGGCCGTTGCACCGCGGCGGCGGCTCTGCATGCGGCTCGAAACCGCGGCCCGATCTGCTCCTGCGCCGTGAGCAGGACTCTGCGCCTCGCGATTGTGAGGTCGGACACGCCTACGAGGTAACGGACCAATCTCGCGCGTGCCTTCTGCAGGCCGGGGCTGCGAGGCAAGGGCTGGGCTCGAGGAGGCCCGGCCAAGATCCCTGCCCGCTGCTGCTGCTGACGCCCCCCGGGGCAATGCACGGCCGTTTTCGGCTCGTTTTTGTACCAGTTTGTGACCGCTGGCGCCTGATGCTGCCCAGGCGGCCTCGGGGGCGCTCTCAGCGCGGACAAGCGGCCGCTTGCGGCGAACACCGCGGTCCCCGGCGTGCGACTCAGCAGCACTTGCGCCCTTCAGGATGACCGCTGGAGCGTTAGGCAGCTGCTCGTTCCGCGGGGCCGCCTTCCGGAGCACGCCTTGCAGCATCGCAGCGGGGCTGACATGGACAGCTCGTGGGTGCCCCCTCGGCTCGGACAGCTGGGAGCTGGGCCCAGTGGCGGCGAAGTGGGCCGCCACCAGCTCCCGGTGCTGTCCCGTGCCTGTGACTGCGTGGGCAGCCTGCTGGCCCCGGAGCCTCAGGTCGCGCCGTCGCGACATCTCTGCGACGCTGTCCGGTCCGCCCAGTGGCGGCCTTGGGTCTGCCGATTCGGCAGCCCTTGGCAGTGGCATGCCCTGTTGGTACCACCACGGAGTCGTTCCTGATCCAGAATCGGCCATGGCGTCTGGCCAGCAATCGGGAGGTGCCGCTCTCCGTCCAGGCCGCTTTGGCTCCGAGCCGGGACCGAATCGGCCGAAGAATACGGCAGCAATAGGCAGGGGCCGCTTGAGCCCGTAGGAAGGAGTGCCAGTCCGCCATCAGATGTGCGGTCGTCGGTTGGGCAGGGCAGCGGCTGTGCTTGTCCAAATCGACGGGCCCGGCAGGCGGAGCCGCCACTCGCGACGCGCGGGCCCGGCACAGCAAGAGACGGATCGACGGCAGCTTCGAGCAGCTCGGCGGGCGCCGTCGCTATCGCAGATCCGGAGTCGGCAGTTCACCTTCTGCCCATTCCGCCGGCCATGAGCTCTCAGACCTCCGGAACCCGCCGCGTCAAGAGGCGGCGGGATGACTCGGACGACGACAGCGATGCGGAGCCCGGCTCAGCCGTGCAGGTGATCCAGGCGCCGGCGCGGGGTTCAAGGGCAGCCTCTGAGCCAAGGCGAGGCGCGGCCGTTGTGCCCTCGGCCAAGCGAGGCCGGCCAGGCGTAAAGAGCGCATCAGAGCCCCGCCGGGGCGCTGCTGCAGCGGCCAAAGCAGGTGCACCACCCGCGGATGCCCCGCGCGAGGCGCCCGCCGATTCGGCCACTGACGCCTCGGGCTCCGACCGATCGCCACGAGGCCAAGACCGCGCCAGCTCTCACGACGCCCCCGCTGATATGGCTGCTGTCAGCGAAGCCGATGATGATTCGGCGCAGGCCAAGCCTCCGCAATCCGCCGCTGCGTCATCGTCATCGTCATCGTCATCATCGTCGTCTGCAGCAGCTCCTGCTCCCGCGATGACTCCCGCAGCCAAGCCCCAAGCGGCTCAGTCACCTGCGGCCGAGGCAGCCGCGACGGGCGCTCACGGTGCATCCGACCGCAGCATCGATGACATTGTGATTGACGAGATGGACCTTGAGCCGCTCGGCAAGGAGCCCAAGGACGCCGACAAGAGCAAGGAGCCCATGCCAGACCATGCCTGGACACCGCCTGATGACGACGACGCCGCAGAGTACGAGGTCTCGCGGGTCGTGGCCAAGCAGGAGCGCCGCGGCGGCGCGGTCGTGCGAGTCCGCTGGGTCGGCTGGTCGTCAGAGGCTGACACGTGGGAGCCAGCTCGGAACTTTGAGGCCAAGGACAAGATTGCCGAGTTTGAGGCGGACGTGGAGCTTTGCGGCGTCGTCGGTCGCGTCAACGAGTGGAGGCGGTACCTGCTCAAGGACATGTGCTTCGCCGGCGGCGAGCGCGTCACTAAGACGGACCGTGGGGTGGCCCGGGCCCAGATCCTGCGGCTGCTCAGGGTGCTGGAGAAGCTGCTGTGCGGCGACGGGCCAGGGTCCGTCCACGCGCGGAACGTCCTCGGTAGCTGCGTCTTCGAAGCGGTGAGGCCGGCCGAGCGGCGCGCGGATCGCAATAGCAACCCCTCACGCAAGCGATTGACCGCCGCGTGCCGCTGTGTACCGATACGCCCGCAGGCTCGCGTTGTGCCGCTGTGTGTCGGGCAGTGCTGCCTGGACTTTGACAAGGTGAAAGGCCGCGGCTCTCGCGTCTGGAACGCGGAAGGCTCGCTCGTTGACGTTGGGTACGAGGACTTGCTTGCGGTGATTGCTCGCATCAGCGACACGATCATGCAGGCGGTGCAGGACGAGCACGAGAGCAACGATGCCGAGCTGCTCCAGGAGCTGCTGGAGGAGGAGGAAGAGGAGGACAAGGCTTGAAGGCTGCAGCGACGTGTCAGTCGCTATCATCATCTGAAAGGTCGAGGCTGTCGTCGCTGTCGGACACGGGCGGGGTGGTGAGCGCGCGGCTGGGCGGCGTCCGCTGTGCGGCCGTTGTGGCAGCGGTGTGGGCGACAGCCACTGCCGCTGATCCGCTGCCGCCGGCCGCGGCATGCGCGCGATGCCCCGCCGCCGTGGCGATGGAGGTGGGGGGGCGCTTGCCCGAGGCCAGCTGCTTCGGGACTGGCCGCGACGCAGGGGTGCTTGGAGCTGCCCGGGCCCGCTTAGGCTTGCGCTTCGACGCACTGGGCGCTGCCAGGCTGCTGACCTCGAGGCCAGCAGGCAGCGGTGGGGCTACCGCTGTTGAGGGCTTTGGCTTCGTTGGCGGCCGGGACTTCCGCGCCGCCTTTGAGGCTGCTGCGGGCCGGGCGACAAGACCAGACGTGGGGGGGCAGGGTGCCGTGGCGGCGCTGGTGATGTCCTTGGCCGGGCGTCCGGACGCCGTCAGGAACAGACCCGTTGCAGCCTTGACCCTGGCGGGCGCTGCCTCCCTCGACCTCTGGCGCCGCCGGACCCGAGCCTCGTGCCGAGTCCTGTTGACGGCCGCGGCGTCCTGACCAAAAAGCGGATGAGACGGGTCGTCGATGTCGTCCCGTGCTGCGCTCGATCCGCTCCCGCTCATGCACACCAGGAACGGGGCACACTCGCGGGCGATCATCGCACTGGCGCCCATGCCGGCGTTCCACGGCGCGAGGAGAGTCAGATCCCCGCGGTCCTTGCTTGCTTCGCTTTGCTGGTGCAGCCTGCGGGACGCCGACACCACCGGGGCCAGCGACGCGGCAAGCAGGGCGGCCGGGACCCATTCGCGCCGGAAAGGGCGCACCGCCCCAGGGAAGTCCACAAGCACCGAGCCGCCGGCGCATGCCGGGCCGAGCCACTCGGAGAAGCGGGCCGGCGCCATCCCGGGCGTACATCCCGACAGGGCCTCCGCCCAGGTGCTCCATGACTCTGGTGGCCGCTGCGGCCGCTCCGGCACATCACCGCCACTGACACACCCCTTCGGCGCGCCATGGCTCGCAGTGACGCAGGCAACCCCGCCTGGAAGGAGCACCGACAACCCCCCGTCGTCCTCTGCATCAGCAGAGTCCGTAGGAGCCGCCCGGAGGCACAGGGGTCGGTACGTTGCGGTCGTAGCTCCCTGATCTTCGTCCCTGGGCTGTACCCGCACCAGCGCGCACTCTAGACCCGCACCGTGCAGGCTGCGGCCCGGGCTGCGCTCCGGCAGGCGCACCGCCAGCCACCCAGCGAGCAGCCTGCTGGGCCCACGGCAGTATGCACGGGCCGGATCCTGGCCGCTGCCAGGTGCCGGTCGCTCTCCGGAAGTGGGAGCACCGTGGGCGACACCGCATCGGGCAGTGGGAGCGGGGGCGAGTCGCATCGGGAGGCCGAGGGACGCCCAGCCCCGGGAGGCCTCGCTCCGCAGGACTTCGCTGGCTGACCCCACGAGCGCCCTTGCCTCATGAGACGTCGTGGCCGAGGCTGCCTCGATTGCCAGCGTGAGCTCCGTGTCACGCGGAGGAAACGAGGCGAACCGTGTCACGACCGAACCCGCCCGAGCTGGTGTGCCGCCCGCGTCGGTGCTGGGCGCGTCCAGCGGCCAAGGCCCCTGCATGGACGCGTAGCTCGTCTCCAGCGGGCCGATGACGAGGCGCGTCCAAATTGGGTCGCACCCCAGCCTCCTGAGCGCTTGCAGCAGCGCGAAGGCCACGGCCGCAGCCGAGCCACGTTTGCAAGCCACCAGCACCACACGGCAGCGGGTGAGGCACGGTGACGCGGGGTTCCCGATTGCGGCGTCGGCCGGTGAGCTCGCCGCCGAGCCCGTGGCCGGCAGCACGCTCAGGCCGAGGGCGGCTGGCGCACTAGCACGGAGCAAGTGCGCCAAACGAGGGGCCGACAGCTGCGGCGGCCCGCCGCATAGAGCTGCGGCAAAGGCAGGGACAGGAGGCATGCCCGACGGCGTCAGCCGGGCAAGTGCCCCAGCTTTGCCGTCGAGCTCGCCAGCCTGGTCGATCGTCGCTCGCCGTCGATCAGAATCCGACACTCCGGAGCAAGCCCTGATGGACCCGCCCCAAGCCACCTTCAGGAGGCTCATGGCCATGACCACAGATCTGAACCCCTTTGCGCACGCTGGCCCTCCGGCTGGAGGGGAAGCCGCAGCCGCGGCCGCGGCCGGTGCTGCTGGCGAATCGGCCTCATCGACCACGGAAGCTGACAAGCGTGCCGTGCGCCTTGCCTGCGAGAATGTCAAGGCCATCAGTGTCGCACCAGGGTCATTGGATCGGCGTGCTGACGCCCTGATCGAAGCGATGGAAAAAATTGTGGAAACAACCGGCCGCGAGCCCCGCTCGTCGTGGAACGAAGCCGATTCGGCGTATGGAGCCCTGGTGTCTGGTGATGTCTTTGCGGCCCTGAATGCAGTGGCAAGCACCACCATGAACGGCCGTGTGGGCAGGCTGGCCGCGCAGATGTTCCGGGTGATCTCCCGGCCGGCTTCGGCGATGGAAGGCCTGAACACGGCTGAGACGGCGCACAGCGTCCTCCGGCTCATCATTCAGTTCAAGAATGATGAAATCGTTGTTCAGGACGCCCTTGCGACGTGCTGGAATGTCTGCCGCCCGCCGACCCCGGCCTGCAGGACGGCGCTGCTGGGAAGCGAACGCATTTGGGAGGCACTGGGCGGCATCGACGAGTCGATGTGCGGCAACGAAGACATCGTCCAGTCCGTCGCATCCATGGTCACCAAGCTGGCGGAAGCCGGCAAGAGGGATGTCCCCGACGCCACGCTTCGGTTCCTCGCGTTTGGCGCGGCGGCGCAGGTTCTGCCGGACGAGGCCACGGCAAACCGGTGCATCGAGGCGCTCTACGACTTCGCGGCCCACGGGGCCGCCCCTCGGATGAAGCGCGTCCACGCCGTCTCGGCCGGGATGATGCACACGGCGGCGCAGGTCCGCCCCGGCAGCGCCTACACCACGATGGGCGACAATGGCCTGCGCTGCAAGGGCCACCTGGAGGCTCTCGTGAAGTTTCTGACCGACGAGGACGGCGCGGCCAAGCTGGCCGCTCTCATCACCCACCTTGGCTCGGCCTCCAAGGCCATGCGCGTCCTGGCGGTGGTCTCCCAGCGGGTGGAACGGATCGGGGAGCAGATGGAAAGGATGAAGGAGCTCTGCTTCGGCGAGATCCTGGGAGGCACGGACTCGCCGGCCGCGGACGCGTCCGAGGGCCGCCGAGCGCTGGCTGCGGCCGGCGCAGCCGCCCGGGCGTCCAGCCCTGCCATCTCTCCCCTGTCGGTGGAGGCCCGCAGCCTCGCCGTGTCGCTCGCCTCCCCGTCCGCTATGCTCGTCATCCTCGACGCCGCATGCAACGCCTTCCGCTCCGGTACCTCGGACCAGGCCCCGCTTGCCCTGGAGGCGGCCGCGTGGGCAGCCTCCAAGGTTGCGGGCATGAGCTTCTCCTGTGAGAGACGCCTGCCCTAACCCCCCCGTGGCTCCCGCCGCGATCCCGCTGGCGTCCCGTTGTGTGCCTCCCACTCCCGATCACGTTCCGCCCCGCCTCGCTCCCCCCATCCGGGCCCCTTCACCGCAGGCAAGCACCGCGGCAGCATCCGGGACGGGAGGGTCTTCGTCGTCCTGGCCTCGGCCATGGCCGCGTGCGACTTCTCCCCCGACATCGTCCGGCCGTGCACGCAGGCGGCCTGGGCGCTGAGCTTCTCCGAGGCGCACCGCGAGCGCATGCGCTCCAGCTCCGACTTCATGCGCACGCTGACAATGGTGAGACACGCACCGTGGCCCGTCCGACGGGCGCTCGTTGACTCGCTGATCGGCCGTCGCGCGTCGCTCACAACCCCGCGCCCGCGCTTCGCCCTCCCGGTCCGCAGGCCGCCTCGCGATGTGACATGGATGCTGCCATCGTCCAGTACTGTACCGCGATCAGGGGGGGCTGACTGAGTGCGCGGCGGAGGGAAGCGCAGTGATCTTGGAACACATCGAAACAGGAGTCACACGCGGCGTGCGATGATCGCGGGCACGCTCGCGCGCACAGTTTCACAGCGACGCGCGGCCAGAGGGGCCCTTCCCCCCTCCCCACCCCGGTCAGTCAGACGGGGAGGCCGCAGCCGCGGCGGCGGACGCCTTGCCCGAGCTCTTGTGCTTGGCCAGCAGCGCCGACGCCTTGGACTCGCGCTTGCGCCTCTCCGCGGGGGCACCGTCCGCCGAGTCGCGCGAGTACGTGTAGCCGACCACCTTGTCCGCTGTGGCGAGGGCGCCCCCGCCAGAGGCGGATGATGCCCCGGCTCCGGAGGACGGCTCGGCGGACGCGAGGGCGTCGTCGGACATCTTCGCTTCCTCGAAGCTCACGCAGACGCTCTTGACGGCGTCCACGAAGCGGGCGTCGCTGCGAGGCAGCGTCTTGAGAGCCTCGGTGGCGGCGCCGGCGCGGCGCATCCCGTCGCTTACGTACGGGCCCTCGGCGGCGGTGAGGGCGGTCCAGTCCACGCCCGCGAACCAGGGGTGCGCCTTGACCTCCTCGGTGCCGAGGCGGCCGAGGCGGCGGCTTGGGCCGCACATGAGTCGTGCCATGAAGTCGAGGCACTCGGCCGACACGGCCTCGGACGGGTGCGGGAGGCGGAGGTAGTGCTTCCAGTGGACGATCTTGCGGGCGGTGCCCTCGGCGTTCTCGGCCCAGAAGGGCGCGTAGCCGAAGATGCACTCGAAGATGATGGCGCCCACTGCCCACCAGTCGGCGGTCTTGTCGTACCCGCGGCGCAGCAGCACCTCGGGGGCCATGTAGTCGCACGTGCCGCACACCGTGAAGGCCTTGCGGCGCGATCGGTGGCCTGCGCGGGTCGACGACGCCGGCTCGGGGGTGTCGCCGGCGGCGCCCTTGGCCTCGGCGTCGGCGGCGGCGTCCTTGGCGTCGCCGTCGTCGATCTTGGTCGCGAGGCCGAGGTCCGCGAGCTTGAGGTGGCCGCGCGCGTCGATGAGGACGTTGTCGGGCTGCGGGGGCGGGCAGGACGGGGCGTGGCAAGGACCGCGATGGCTTTCCGTCCCCAGGCCGTGCTGGGCGGCGGGGCCGGGCGCGCCCCTTCGCGGCCGTCGCTCACCTTGACATCGCGGTGGATGTAGCCCATCGCGTGGACGCTGCCGACGGCCATGACCATCTCGGCGGCAAACTGCTTGGTGGCAGCCTCGGGGAAGGTGTCCTTGGCAATGAGCAGGCCCATGAGGTCGCCCCCTGCCATGTAGTCCATGACCAGGTACAAGTTCTCGGCGTCCTGGAACGCAAAGTGGAGCCCCACCACCCACCTGCAGAAGGACAAGGGGCTTGCGGGGAACGGGGCGATTTGGACCCGGCGGCGCTTCCGCGGCAGCGCGTGCCGGACCCGCTTTTCCCGGGGCTCACTGGTCGTACGCCTCGGCCAGGACATCGCGCTCCGCCTTGGCGGTGTCGAGCTTGTGGGTGGACTTCACGTGGTCCTTGCGCATGATCTTGAGGGCGAAAACGTGCCCGGCCACGTCCTCGCCGGCCGAGGCTCGAGCGCGCACGACGTGAACCTGCATCGCGAGGGAAGCAGTTCAGAAGCACGTGGCCTTCGACAGCGCAGCATGGCGTGACCTGGGGGGCGGCCACAGCTCGCCCGGGCTGCTGGAGTTTCTCGCCGTCGGGCCTCACCTGTCCGAAATGCCCCTTCCCGACGATGGCGAGGGACTCAAAGTCCGTGCGGCCGAACCGCCTGCGGTGCTTGCGGTTGAGGCGCTTCTCCATGTCCGTGTGCTCCTTGAGCATCGCCTCCTTGGCGGCCGCGCTGAGGGAATCGTCGGCCATGGCGGCGGTCAGCGCTTCACCGCGCTCCTTCTTGGCGGACACGCGGGCCTCGCGGCCGACGATGCGCTTCTCAAGCGCTGCAAGCAGCATTGCTTGCTTTGATGACGAGGCGGGCGACGCTGCTGCCATGCTGTCCGACGCTTCAGGAGCGATCTCGAGTGCGGGATTTGTTCCGACGGGCGCCGGCGATCAAGGCAGGGCCGTTCAGGCTGTCTCGCCGCGTTTCTCGAGACGTCGCGCGGCCCTCTGCAGCCGAACGGAAAAAAGAGAACGCGCCGGGAGCGCCGCACGACCGCGGCCCGTGGCTTGCCTGGCGGCCGTGTGGGCGAGCCCGCAGTTCTGGGCTGCCGGCCATTTGTCCGTCGACTGATCCGAGGGTGGTCAGCCCGCGTCACACCGCCTTCCGGGCCGCCCGAGGCGAAGCGCTGGGGAGCGCTGCGCCCGCAGCCGCCGGCAGAACGCCCCTACCGCGGCGACGGAGGAGCGGGGCGTGCGACGGGGCGGTGCGGCCTCGGCCGGAGGGCTAGGGCTCCCGCTGCCCCGACGTGTCGAAGGGCGGCGGCACACCGCGCCGCGATGCTGTTTGATGGCGCGTGCTTGCCCGGGGGAAGGGCGCGGCGCGGTGCCGACCGGCGGGCATGGCTCGGGCGTGTGACCAAGCGGGCGGCCAGCGGCGGCGCCGCCGAGCGCGAGGCGCGATCGCGTTGGCGCGCCCCATCACACAGTGTTGCGCATCAGCGGGTGCGGCGGCGCGGTGGGGACCCCTGCGGCGGGATGAGGCCTCGCTCACAAGCACCGAGCCCACGCTCGCGCGCCGGGGACGCAGGGCCCCCGGAATCGCGCCCCGCACGCGGCGCTTCTCGCCGGCCTAGGAGTCTCGCGCGACCCTCTCGACAGCGTCGGCAAATGCCTTGGACCGGAGCGGCTGCTTCGGGTTCACAAACGGGTCCTTCAGCACCATGTCCGCGTAGATGCGGTGCAGCCTCTTGAAGAGCCCGACGGCCGACTTGGACGTCGCGGTCGACGACGGCGTGGCCGTCGCCGCAAAGAGCATTCCTGTCGGAGTGCGGTACGTGAAAATCGTCACGACGCTTGTCCGCACCTCCCTCAGACCCCCGCCCTTGTTCGGGCCGGCCTGCGATGCGGGGCAAACATGCTCACCGATGCCATGGACGGGAAATGCACGAGCACTGGCCGAGGCGGCTCACGGCCGCGACGCTCATTGCCGCTGCAGGCTCTCTCACCCCGGCGGCGAGGCTGTACACCGCATGAATGGTCGACGCCCCGTTGATCTTCTCATCTGCCGATGCAGCCGGCTTTGATCGGTCCGAGAGCCACTGCGGGAGGGGATCCGGGGCGGGGCGCCGACGGCCGTGGCTGTGGCCGAATCGTGCCAGGGCAGCATGACGCAGCGGCCGGTCCGCGCGGCGGTGGCATTTCCGCCTGTGCCATACCTGCCAGCCTTGTCCGGCTGGCAACGGCGCTCACGGTGTTGAACGACAGCGTTCCGTCCCTGGTCACGATGAAAACGCTCTGGAACGGCGGCTCAGGGCGCGCCCGGCCAGAAGCCGACGCCGCAGCCGCCATGCTGCGTCCTCAAGTCCCACTTGCGCTCTGCGAG
>Ga0136560_1000354_pt1 | contig 22490 bp, 1 predicted proteins | sample AntRauMeHopE1497_FD_104925 | JGI IMG/M metagenome (GOLD analysis project Ga0136560, IMG submission 104925) | Saline lake microbial communities from Rauer Islands, Antarctica - Metagenome Hop E1 #497 | ecosystem: Environmental > Aquatic > Non-marine Saline and Alkaline > Saline | place... | reverse complement strand
GTGTGGTCCGACGACGACGCCGTGGCGGAGTCGGTGTCAGTGGTTGCTCTGACTCACACTGTGGGCGGTCCGTCCGGGGGCCTGTACGGGGCGCTGACGCCGGTGCTTCCGTCTGCCACTGTGACCGTGAGCGTGTACGACAACGACGCGGCGGGGGTGACACTAAGCAAGTCCAGGGTCTTCGTGACTGAGTCTGGACGCAGCGATTCTTACACCATTTCGCTTCGTACCATGCCATCCAGCAATGTTTTGGTAACAGTGGCTGCCCTTCCTGCCGCTAGATCTGTGGCTCAGCTTTCCGTGCCTGTGTCGCCGGTGCAGGCCTTCCTCTTCACTCCGACAAACTGGTCGCTTCCTGCAGTCGTGAGCATCGAAGCTGTGACAGACGACCGGCTCGAATTTCCTGAGGATCTGGTTTTCTTTCACTCGGTTGCCTCATCGGACCCTTTCCTGGCGTTGGCACCATTCTTCCCGGGCCCCAATGTGACTGTCACGGTCTATGACGACGACCTCGCCGCCGTCTCCCTGCTTCCCGCAATTCTGGGCATCTCCGACTCGGGCGCAAACGACACGATGAGGCTGAGGCTGATGAGCCGCCCGTCTGCCGATGTGATTGTGTCGTGTGATTTCGACTCTTCGGCCATAGCCATGTCTCCATCCCCGCCCTTTGTCATCTCATCGGCTTCATGGGCAACGGTTCTCGAGGTGGCAGTCTCGGCGGTTCCTTCTCAGCAGGATCTGGGGTCGCGGTCGCGCAGGATTGCCTGTGAGGCATCCTCAGCAGATGCGGACTATTCTGGTGCTGCGGCCAGATTCTTGCCCTCGCCTAACGTGAGCGTAGTGTCGGTCGACGGGGACTCAGCCGGAGTGTCGTTGTCCGCCGTCGCGGTCAGCGTCACTGAGGGCGCCGTAAACGCCTCCTTCGCCGTCGTCTTGCTGTCCAGGCCGACTGGCTCCGTGACTATCGCGCTTGAGCACGATGAAGCCACTGCGCAGCAGATTGTGGTGACCCCTTCGACGTTCGTCGTGGAACCGTCGGCCTGGGACACGCCGACCACCGTGCAGATCGCCGGTCTCGCAGACTCGGTGGTCGAAGGCGTGAGAACCTACACTCTGCATGCTTCGGCCTCATCGGCCGTGGACCCGGGGTACAACGCCAGCGCTGGCACCATGAGGGCCGAGACGCTGTTTCGTCCGTCTCCCACCATTACTGTCCGGGTCTTTGAGCGCACATCGGCCGCAATCGTCATCAGCAGGCAGGCTGCCTCCGTTGTGGAGGGCGGAGGCAACACGTCTTGGCTCGTGTCACTGGACTCCCAGCCCACGGCTGACGTCCTGGTGTCAGTCTCTGCTCTTGCAGCGCGAGAGCAGGCCGTGATCTCCCCTGCTGAGGGACAGCCGCTCGTGTTCACTGCCAGCAACTGGATCGTGCCGCAGGCAGTGATGGTAGCAGCCATTGATGACGACTTTGTCGACGGCACGCAATCGTTTGTGGCCGAGCACTCGGCCACGAGCGCGGACCCCAACTTCGACGGCCTCGGCACCAGCTTCTTCCCCGGTTCCAACGTCACCATTGTCATTTACGACAACGATGAAGCCGGCGTGCGCCTGTCCCGCGCCATCCTCTCGGCCGTCGAGGGCGAGTCTGCCTCATACACAGTCCGGCTGGCATCTCGGCCGCGCTCAGACGTCGTGGTGGCCGTCGCCCCCAGCCAGGTCGGTCAGGTCACGCTGAGTCCCGCCACGGTCGCGTTCCGTGCGGCCAACGACACGGAGTGGGCGCTTCCACAGACAGTCACCGTGGGCGCGGTCGCAGACGGCGCAAGCGAGGCTCCGGTTCATGCGGTGGCCCTGGCCCACTCTGCGGCCTCCCTTGACGTCCACTACAACGGCTCATCGGCGTTCTTCACGCCCCGCACAGTGGTTCAGATGTCCCTCGTCGACAAGGACCTGGCCGGCATCGAGATCCGCGGGCTTCCGCTCTTCACCGAGGAGGGCAGGGGAGCACAGTACACCGTCGTGCTAAGCTCTCGGCCGCAGGCAGCCGTGGTGGTGAGCATGGCACTGGGAGGAGACGCGGCTGCACGGATGAGCCTCCCGGTCACCCAGCTGCTCTTTACCGTGACCGACTGGAGCACGCCTCGCACAGTCGTCGTGAACGCCACGGACGACGCTGAGGACGCCGGCGCGTCGTACACGGCTTTCGTTCAGCACTCCGCCACGTCAACTGATGCTGCCTACGAGGGAGCAGCGACCGTTTGGCTTCCCTCCAACGCGCGGGCGCCGATCACCGTCTTTGATAACGACGTCGCGTGCCGCAGGGCCTGCCCCGCAGGCACAACGTCGGTCGGCTGCAACGGCACTGACGTTTGCAAGCCGTGCGGCCGCGGGACATACTGCCCTGGCGGGTGCGACGCCCCGCAGTCCTGCCCTGCGGGCACGGAGCAACCCGCGTACAATGCCACGTCGGTTGAGGCCTGCTCCCCGTGTGGCACGGGCACCTACGCAGCGACTGCGGAGACAGCCCGTTGCTCGCTGTGCCCGGCAGGGCATTCGTGTGCCAACCCTGCCGGGCTGCCGGTGCCTTGCGCCCGCGGCTCCGCATCGCCGCTCGGGAACGGAACGTGTGACGCTTGCGGCTCGGGATTCTTTACTGCAGCCACCGGTGCGGCCGTATGCCAGCCGTGCCCGGTCGGTTTTGCCTGCGCGGGAGGCGCCGTCAGCCCCTCGCCTTGCCCTTCCGGCTCTTTCGCGCTGGGCGCAGAAGCTGCATGCACCGAGTGCCCAGCTGGCTTCTCCTGCCTCGCCGCCTCGTCGGCGCCCCAAGCTTGTAGCAATGGCACCTACGCGCTTTCAGGCAGCGGCTACTGCGTGTCGTGCCCTCCAGGCATGGCGTGCCCTCTGCCGGGTGCGCCTCCCATCGCGTGTTCGGCGGGGACCTTCTCTCCCACCGGGCAGTCGTCCTGCATGGCCTGCCCCAACGGCACGTACTCCAACCACACTGGAGCTGCTGCCTGCTCGCCGTGCCCCGCTGGCAGTCGCTGCGACGACCCCTCGGCAATGCCGGTGCCGTGTGCTGCTGGCTCGACCTCCCCCGAGGGCCAGGCCTCCTGCGTCGCATGCCGCAACGGTTTCGTCGCCACGGACAGCGGCATGCCCTCCTGCTCGCCGTGTCCCCCGGGGCACTCGTGCGCGTCCCTTTCGGGCCAGCCGGTGCAATGCCCGCGAGGACACGTGTCTCCCTCCGGTCAGGCCGAGTGCACGCCTTGCGCTGCCGGCTACCGCTCCAACGGGCAGCAGGATCAGTGCCTTCCCTGCCAGGCAGGCTTTGCGTGCGCCGACCCCACAGAGGGCCCAACCGCTTGCCCTGCCGGGACTGCAGCGCCCATGGACGGCATCCGGGTGAATTGCTCGCTCTGTGCGGCTGGAGAAGCCTGCCCTGGGGGCTCCACCTCGCCCGCGCAGTGCCCCGCCGGCTCGTACGCCCCGGCCGGCTCACCCGCCTGCCTTCCGTGCCCGGCGGGCAAGGAGTGCCCTATGCCTTCGGCCGAGCCGGCGCTGTGCCTCCCCGGGCAGTACGCCCTCATCCGGGCCCTGGCCGTCAACCAGTCAACGGCGGCCACATGCGTCGCGTGCCCGCCAGGCTCTGCTTGCCCTGCTCGGAACGCGGTCCCGGTCCCTTGCGGGGCCGGCACCTACTCGCTGGGTAACCAGACGTCGTGCCTGGAATGCCCCTCGGGACACTTCTGTGCAAACCCTTCAACGGAGCCGCGCCGTTGCCCGACCGGCCACGTGGCCTACCCTGGCGACCCTGTCTGGAACGCGACGGGCCGGTCGTCGTGCAGACCGTGCCCGGCCGGCTCCCAGTGCCCAGACCCGGCTCTGCCACCTGCGCGCTGCAGCTCCGGCTCCTTTGCCAGCGAGGCAAACTCGTTGTCGTGTACGGCCTGCCCCGTCGGGAGCCAGTGCCCGACCCCTGACGCCGTTCCCGAGCGGTGTCCTCCTGGCACGTACTCTGACCTTCCCGGCGCAGTCAACTGCACACTGTGCCCGCCGGGAGCCGCCTGTTCCGTCGTTACCGCGCCGCCAGTCGTCTGCGCGGCAGGGACGTACGCGGGCGGTCGCTCCGTTAGTTGCACGCCGTGCCCTGCGGGTTTTGCCTGCCCTCGCACCGACGTGGACGCACCGAGGCCGTGCCTCCCGGGGTCCTACAGCCTGGCCGGCTCGACGCAGTGCACACCTTGCCCTGCCGGATCAGCTTGCCCCAGTACCACGCGGGTGTCGGCGTGCGATCCTGCCACTTCGTACTCCGAGGAGGGGGCCACGTCCTGCACGCTCTGCCCCGCCGGCTTCGCGTGCCCGAGTGTCACCCAGCGCCATCTGGTCCGGTGTGACCCTGGCTCGTACTCTGCGGAGGGCTCCGTCTCGTGCACACTCTGCCCCGCCGGCTCTGCTTGCCCCGACACCACGACCGGCTCCACGCGCGTGGCGTGCGCGCAGGGCTTCTTCAGCACCGGCAACCAGACTCACTGCACCGCGTGCCCGCTTGGCTACCGGTGCACAGTGGCCGGCGTCCTGACAGCGTGCACGTCGGGGCAGTACCAGGCGACCCGTGGGGGGGTCTGCAATGACTGCGAGGCCGGCTTCCACTGCCCGAGCCCTGACGCTCCCAGGCAGCGTTGCGCGCCGGGCAACTTCACCACATCTACAAGGCAGACTGCGTGCCTGGTGTGTCCTCCCGGATCCAGGTGCACCGCCAATGCGCAGGTGCTGTGCGGAGAGGGCGAGTGGAGCCCCGGCGGCACGACCACGTGCTTCCCTTGCCGCGCTGGCTTCTTCTGTCCGAGCGGCTCGACCTCCCCGACCCCGTCAGGCGCGGCTGTTGCGGTCGGCACGTGGTTCGACCCGGACATTGCGGCCACAGTGCAGCCTTGCCCAATTGGAACCTTTGGGAACGCCACTGGCGGCACTTCGCAGGACACTGCATGCGCGCCGTGCCCTGCTGGACAGTTCTGCGGCCTCGGTTCGACGCCCGCCCTGGGTGGCTCCCGAGCCCGCTGCCGCCCAGGCTTCTTCTGTCCTGAGGCGACGCAGTCGGAGATCGCATGCCCTGTTGGGACGTACCTGGCCACAGAGAGCGCTACTTCGATCGGGGATTGCCTGACGTGCCCCACAGGCTCGCACTGCGACGGTACAGCCACGGTTACGCCGTCGACGTGTGACGCTGGGTATACCTGCCCCGCCGGGACGTCCAACCGCCGGGGCCACCCCTGCCCTGCTGGGACCTTCTCCGCGACGCCCGGCCTGATCAACGCCACCCAGTGCGAGGCCTGCCCTTCCGGAATGTACTGCCCGTCAGCATCAACGTCCCCGCAGCTGTGCCCCTCCGGGACCTACAACCCTGCCGTCCGCGGCGGTGACATCACTGCGTGCCGTCCATGCGACTCGGGCGCAGCCTGTCCCACCGCTGGGCTGTCAGCACCACTGGATACATGCCAGATCGGCCATTTCTGCCCGCCTGGCACCGCGTCTCGCACGTCGTTCCCATGCCCGGCAGGCACGCAGACCAACGTCAGCAACGCCAAGTCTGAGCTCGACTGCGATCCGTGCCCGCCCGGCCTGGCTTGTGCGCGGGGCACGGCGGCGCAAGGAACCGGATCGCCGCCGCTGCCTTGCGCCGCAGGGCACTACTGCCCGCAGGGGACGCAGACGCCGGCGCAGCATGCCTGCCCACCGGGCACGTTCACCCCGCTCCGCAACCTTAGCGCGCCGTCTCAGTGCACCGTGTGCCCGGCCGGTTCCTTCTGCGAGGGAGGCGGGTCGGTCATCGGCGGCCCGTGCTCCAACAGCAGCTACTGCCCGGCCGGTACCAAGTCCGCGGCGCAGTTCCCCTGCCCCGCGGGATCGTTCGGCGGATTGACGTCGCTGAAGTCCGCAGCGGAGTGCAGGCCTTGCCCTCCGGGCAGCTTCTGTCTCGCCGGATCCGTCACCCCGACCCTGTGCCTCGCTGGGTCGTACTCCACCACCAACCGCACCCGTGCGCCGCACAGCGGGCTCGGCTCGGTGACCTCAACCGTTGGTACTGCTCTGCCCCCGTCACAGTGCGGCGCATGCCCTGGAGGTTACGAGTGCGCAGCTGGGACCGTGGCACCGGTGCCCTGCGGCGCCGGGCGCGTGAGCGGCCCAACGAGCGATGTCTGCGAGCCGTGCAGCCCCGGCCATTACTGCCCAGACGCCAACACCTCGCTGGCGCGCATGGGTGCCGAGTACCGCTGCCCCGCCGGCCTCTTCTGTCCGGCCGGCACGGCCGTGGTCCCGACCAACGCTACCCACGCGTGCCCCAGGGGCAGCTTCTGCCCAGAGGCCGTCCCCGTCCCCACCCCGTGTGCCCCCGGGGCCCACGCGCCGTACCCGGGGTACGCGTCGTGCCCTGTCTGCCCGGCCGGCTCCTTCTGCGTGGAGGGCGCATCAGACCCGACAGGTGTCTGTGCTGGCGGCTACTACTGCCCTGTCGGCTCTGAGAGCGCCACGATGCGCCCCTGCCCCGCGGGAACCCAGCGAAACGCCACCGGCGGGGTATCCGAGGCCTCGTGCGGCGTCTGCCCCGCAGGCTTCCACTGCCCGTCGGGCACGGCGACTCCCAGCGTCTGTCCCCGTGGCTCGTACTGCTCTCCAGGCTCCGGACTCCCGACGCCTTGCCCTCACTCGACCTTCGGCAACTCCTCTGGCCTTCGCAACGTCACCGAGTGCCGCGCATGCCTGCCCGGCTACTACTGCGACTCCCCCGGGCTGCAGTGGCCTACCGGGCAGTGCGACCCTGGGTTCTTCTGCTCTGAGGGCAGCCCCACGTCCCAGCCGTCCTTCCCCGGACCGCCCACATGGCTGTCCAGCGCCTTGCTTCCGGCCTACGGCGACGAGTGTCCCCGCGGCGGCTACTGCCCGCTCGGCTCGTTTGAGCCCCAGCCGTGCCCCGTCGGGACCTACCTGAACTCCACGCGGCAGAGCGGCCCCGAAGACTGCCTTCGCTGCACGCCAGGGCACTACTGCGCCGAGACGTCCAGCCCGGGGCCCTCCGGCAAGTGCTCCCCGGGCTACTACTGCACCGGCGGCGCAAGCAGCCCCACCCAGTTCGAGGCTCCCAACGGGACGTACACTGGGAACGGGGACTCGGCTCCGATCCAGTGCAGCCCGGGCACTTTCAACCAGGAGACGGCGCAGCCGGCATGCAAGCCCTGCACGCCTGGCTTCTACTGCCCTGAGCCGGGGATGGCTGCTGCCGTCGCGTGCCCCGCGGGTCACTACTGCCCGATGAACTCCACCGTGCCCACGCCGTGCCGTCCGGGGACCTTCAACCCCTTCACCCACGGGACGAACATCACGGCGTGCCAGCCCTGCCTGCCGGGCCGCTACTGCCTGACATCTGCCCTCACCGCCGTCACGGGCCTGTGCGAGGCCGGTTTCTTCTGCTCGGGCGCCTCCCAGCTGCCGGACCCGTCGCCCGAGGCCACCTACGGCGGCCCGTGCACCAAGGGGCACTTCTGCGTGGAAGGCAGCCACAGCCCCGAGGCGTGCGAGGCCGGCACCTACAACCCCGCTGAGGCTGGAAGGTCCCGAGCGGGAGCCTGCCTGCCGTGCACATCCCGCCGGCACTGCAACGGCACCGGGCTGTCCGAGCCGACGGGGCTTTGCGCCGCGGGTTTCTACTGCACCGAGCGGGCCCGGACGAGCGAGCCGACGGACGGCGTGACCGGTCAGATTTGCCCGCAGGGCACCTACTGCCCAGTGGGGAGCTTACAGGCGACGCCGTGCGCCGACGGCTTCTACGCCAACGAGACGGGCCTTCCGCTCTGCAAGGTGTGCCCCGCCGGCCATTTCTGCGCCGGAGAGGCGACCAAGCAGCCGTCGCCATGCCCCGTCGGCAGGTACTGCCCGGCCCAGACCGGGGCGAACCGGCCCATGTGCCCCGTCGGAACTCACAACCCGGTGACCCACGTCGCGCGGCTTGAGGACTGCGCCGCGTGCCCTGCCGGTCGCTTCTGCGCGACTCCGGGCCTCAAGCACCCCACTGGCAACTGCACCGCTGGGTTCTTCTGCCCCGCGGGATCGTCCAACGCGCTCGGCGGCAGCCCCTCCGGCAGTCCCAATGCCAGACCGTGCCCAGCCGGCACCTATTGCCCCGCTGCGTCGCCCGCGCAGGTGGCATGCCCCGCCGGGACGTACCAGCCGGCCCAGCAGGAGTCCCGCATCGACAGCTGCCTGCTTTGCCCGGACGGGCAGTACTGCGAGGGATCGGGGCTGGCGTCGCCGCAGGGCAACTGCACGGGCGGCTACTTCTGCCGCCGGGGCGTCGACTCCCGCACCCCGTCTGGCGGCACTTCACGTCGCACGCTGCAGCAGAACAACAACACCGTCACGCTGGTCGTCGGGGGCGCGGTCTGCAGCCCCGGCACATACTGCCCCTCTGGGTCCGCCGCGCCCATCAAGTGCCGCCCCGGGACCGCAAGCCCCGAGCATGCCAGGGCGACGCCATGCCCCACCTGCCCCGCGGGATACTACTGCGAGACGGGTGCCGACAACTTCACGTCCTTCCCGTGCCCCAAGGGGTACTACTGCCCCGCCGGAACGCCCCAGGCCGACTTCCGCCCGTGCCCCCCCGGAACGTACAACAACGAGACGAGGCAGCACTCGCTCGCGGCCTGCGTCAGCTGCGAGCCGGGCACCTATTGCGCCGGCGAGGCCAACGCCCGCCCCGACGGGCCCTGCCAGAGCGGCTTCTACTGCTCCGGCCGCTCGCACACGCCCGCGCCGCCCGCCAACGTCTCTTACGGTGGGCGGTGCGAGCTCGGCTCCTTCTGCCCCACCGGCTCGTCGCAGCCTCGCCCGTGCGACGGCGGCCTGTACTGCGCGTCGCCGGATGGTCTTCCTGACGGGCCGTGCCATGCCGGCTTCTTCTGCGAGCAAGGGTCGCCCACGCCGGCCCCGACGGGGCAGACCAACCAGTACGGCCTCATCGGCGACGTCTGCCCGCCCGGCCACTACTGCCCCAACGCGACGGTCAGGCCGGTGCCGTGCCCGCCGGGCACGTCGTCCAATGCCACCGGAGCGACTAACATCAGCGCCTGCGCGCGCTGCCCGGCCGGCTCGGCCTGCCCCGGATCCGGCACTCCCCTGCCCGTGATGCCGTGCCCCCCCGGCTTCTTCTGCCCTATCGGCACCGCGGCCCCGACGCTTCCGTGCCCCCGCGGTCACTCCTGCCCCACAGGCTCCCCGTCCCCCGTGCCGTGCGCCGCCGGGTCGTTCCAGAACCTCACCGGGCGTCCAACGTGCGACGTGTGCCCGGCGCGGGGCTTCTGTGTCCTGGCGTCCGCACTGCCGTCCGACTGCCCCCGCGGGCATTACTGCCCCGCCAACACGTCCTTCGCGACGCAGTTCCCCTGCCCCCAGGGCACATTCCTCAACCGCACCGCGTCGGCATCCAGGGCCGAATGCATCCAGTGCTCCGGCGGAAGCTTCTGCGGGGCGACCGGCCTCCCTGAGCCGTCGGGACCCTGCGCTGCTGGCTTCTACTGCACCGTGGGCGCTGGCGTGCCCAGGCCGTCGGCCGGATCGGGCGCGGGGAACCTCGGCTACGTCTGCGCGCTGTCCCTGGACAGCGTGCTCCGCTTCCCCTCGTCCCAGACGAGCACGCTGCTGCGATCCATCGCGGGGCCGGCCGCGGCTGCCAGGCTGGCGTCGCTCGCCGCCAACGCAACCCTGCTCACCAACGCCTCGGCTGCCGGCGGCGTCGTTGTCACCGGCGACGCGTGCCCCCCGGGGCACTTCTGCCCCGCGGGCTCGCAGAGCCCTGTGCCGTGCCCCCCGGGGACCTACACGGGGGAAGCAGCCAACGCCAACTCGAGCCAGTGCAAGCCGTGCCCCGCCGGGCTCCAGTGCCCGTCCCCGGCCATGGTGGCGCCGGGGCCCAACTGCACCCGCGGCTTCGTCTGCCCCACGGGAACGGCGTCCCCTCGCATCCCGTGCGCGCCGGGCCACTTCTGCCCGGGCGGCGACGTGGACCCCATCGCCTGCCCCGCCGGCACCTTCACCAACCGAAGCGGCGCGTACGCTTGCGACGCTTGCCCTGCGCGGAGCTTCTGCGTCGCCCGCACGGCCACGCCGGCACCCTGCCCCCCTGGATCCTTCTGCCCTTCGGCGACGCAGCAGCCGCGGGAGTACCTCTGCCCGACCGGCTCCTTCAGCAACACAAGCGGACTGGCCCTGGCCTCCGAGTGCGAGGACTGCACTCCGGGTCGCTTCTGCGGCGCCGAGGGCCTCGCCGCCCCGTCCGGCCCGTGCACGCAGGGGCACGTCTGCACCGGCGGCTCGCGCGTCCCCAGCCCGGCGTCGCAGCCGTCGTCCGGCCGAGGCAGCGCCGCGGCAGGGGGGCACATCTGCCCCGAGGGGCACTACTGCCCCCGCGGCACGTCCGGGGCCGTCCCCTGCCCGCCGGGCACCCGCGGCCCGGGGACTGGCGGCAGCAACCTCAGCCACTGCTCCCCGTGCACGCCCGGCTTCACCTGCCCGGTTGCTGCGACCGTCACCCCGACCGTTCTGTGCGCTGCAGGGTTCTACTGTCCCGGCGGCGACGCTGATTCGACCGTGCGCTGCACGCCGGGGCACTTCTGCCCCGGCGGCGATGCCACTCCCATCGCATGCCCAGCCGGCACGCAGTCTCCGTCCTTGGGCGCCGCTTCCTGCTCCCAGTGCCCGGCGGGCGGTCTGTGCCTCGGCAGCACGGTGGTCCCGCTGCCGTGCCCGGCTGGCAGCTTCTGCCCCGTGGGCACCGCGTCGGCAAGGGAGCACCTCTGCCCGAACGGCACTTTCAGCAACTCCACCGGCCTCTTGACTGCCTCCCAGTGCCGCCCTTGCACGGCTGGCAGCTTCTGCGGCGAGGTCGGCCTCGTTGCGCCGTCGGGCCCGTGCGCCCCTGGGTACTTCTGCACCGGCGGCGCCATCACGCCGCGCCCTGCCAACAGCAGCGGCACGGGCGGCCCCTGCGACCCCGGTTTCGTGTGCGTGGGCGGATCCGTCACCCCGAGGCCCCGCGGGCAGGGTGGCTACACGTGCCCGCCGGGAGCGCGGTGCGGCCCGGGCACCACCAGGGAGCTGGGGTGCCCGCCCGGCACCTACAATCCGACCGGCGGCCTGGAGACGTGCCTCGCCTGCCCCGCCGGGCGCGTGTGTCCCGGCAATAACACCTTCAGCCAGCCTTGCCCCGCCGGTCGCTTCTGCGCTGGAGGCGACGTCTCCGGATCCGTGTGCCCCGCAGGCACGTACGGCAACACGACTGGCCTCACCGCGGCAGCAGAGTGCGCGCTGTGCCCGGCTGGCCGGTACTGCATCGACGGCGTGGTCACTTCGCCCTGCGCCGCCGGCCATGTCTGCTACTTTGGTGTCGGCAGGCCCGACCCGCCCGCGTCTGACATGCCGCGCGGCCAGCCGTGCCCGCCGGGCAACTTCTGCCCCAACGGCACCATCGTGCCGCAGCGGTGTGCCAATGGCACCTTCCGCGGCGCGCCCGGCGGGCGGTCCGCCGCCGACTGCGGGCCGTGCCCCCTGGGCTTCCGCTGCTTCCCCGGCGACCCCACGGCGTACCCGTGCCCCCTCGGGCACTACTGCCCCGTGGGAACCGAAACGCCCGTGGCATGCCCTGCGGGGACTCACAACCCGATCCTGGCTCAGGTCGACATTGACGCGTGCGTGGCTTGCCCCGCCGGCTATGAGTGCTTCCGCTCGGGCCAGGGTGTCCTCGACGCCGAGGTCCTCTGCCCCCCCGGAAACTTCTGCCCCAACAACACCGTGAGCGCCAAGCCGTGCCCCGGCGGTACCTACCGCGACATCGTCGGCGCCCGGTCCACGGCGGACTGCTTCGGCTGCGCCGGTGGCGAGTACTGCCCGCCCGGCTCCAACTCCACCATCGTGTGCCCCGAGTCGTCCTACTGCCCGCCGCTCTCTGCCGCGCCCGTGGACTGCCCCGCCGGCAGCAGATGTCCCCCCGCGACGGACTCGCCGCTGGACTGCCCACCGGGGAGCTACTGCCCGCGCCGGACTGCCACGCCGCTGGCTTGCCCAGCCCTCACGTACTGCCCCCGCAACTCCAGCTTCCCGGTCAGCTGCCCTCCCGGGCACCGCGCAGCCGGGGACCGCTCGCCAGCGGCGCGCGAGTCCTTCGCAGGCATGTGCGAGGTCTGTCCCCCCGGCTCGTACACCAACAACGCCTCCATGCCCGAGTGCCTCAGGTGCACGCCCGGGTATGTCTGCACCGGCGGGACGAGCCGGGCGCGCCCCACCGTCCTCCTCCGTGACGGCGGCTACGTCTGCCCTCGCGGTACCTACTGCCCCGCGGGCACCTCCGTTCCCGAGCTCTGCCCTGCCGGCCTTCACAACCCCCGCAACGGCTCGTCGTCGCTCGGGGCATGCCTCCCTTGCCCGGCCGGCGGCTTCAGCGCGAGCGCGGGCACCTTCGAGTGCCGCCCCTGCAGCCGCTCGTCCACCTCCCCGTCCGGGTCCACGTCATGCCAGTGCGTCGGCCGCAACCGCGTGTTCCAGGAGGCGGACGGCCAGTGCATCTGCGCGCCCCAGTTCGAGTACTTTGACGAGCAGTTCGTCCGCCGCTCCGAGGAGGACGGGACCGAGGACTGCCAGCCCATCGTGTACGAGTCGTGCGTCTCGGGAACCTCCCGCGACACGGACGGAAAGTGCGCCTTTGTCAACGACGCCTCGGTCTGCGCCACGTCGTGCCCCTCGGGCAGCGGCCGCTACGAGGTGCGCACCGGCATCTGCGAGTGCTCGGGCATCCAGCCGCTCGACGACGTCTGCAACGAGGCCTGCCGCAGCACGCAGCCGGTCCTGCGGCTCGTGCCGGACCCGACCAACCCCGCCGCGGCCCCGCGCATCACCATCGACCTCAGCGGCACCGGCAACGGCGCCGACGCAGACTCGACCCTCGCGCTCACCGAGGTGCCAGGCTTCACTGGTTCTCTCTCGTGCGACCCCGGCCTGCGGATCGGCCTGCCCCCCGGGACCTCGCTGCAGAGCTCGGCCGGCGGAACCGTGCAGCAGCTTGCCACCGACGCGGACTCCCTCTGCGGCCTTGAGACGGTGCAGATGGGCGCCACGGGCTTCGGGGGCGCGTACGGGGCGGCGGAGGGCGTCACTTCCGCCGCCCAGGCCCAGGCGAGCGCTGCTGCCGCCGCTGCCGCCGCCTCGGGCGCCCGTCGCCTCCTCGGCCTGTCGTGGGACCAGGACGAGGACGTCCTGCCCGCCTCGGTGACGCACAACATGACCGCTGACGAGGCACTGGATCACGGCCGGAGGCTCGCCGCAGCCGCCGCTGCCGCGCCGCGCCCGCCGCCCGACCACCCCGTCGTTGGATCCTACCTCGACGCCCGTCGCCGGCTCCGCGCCCTCCAGGCAACGGCCTCCAGCACGACGCCGACGGTGTCCCAGCCCATCGCGTGCATACGCCGCGGCGACGCCATGGTGTGGCAGATTCCCTCGGACGGGTCCTCCTACCCTGTCTACGTCAAGGACAGCCTCCTGAACACGAACAAGGACTTTGACTTTGGTGCCTTCCGCGCCCTGGCCGAGAAGGTCCGGTCCTCGGCCAACGTGACCGTCTTCGGCTTCACGTTCCGGGACCCGGGGACCTACGTCTTCGCCTCGTCAGCCGATGCCACGCAGCGCATGATCGTCACGGTGATGGAGGCGGGCGCCTCCTGCCCCACCTCGGGCACCTTCGTGCCCCTGACGCAGTCCAATCTCGTCCTCATCGGCGCCCGCCAGTCCCAGAACATCGTCACCAACGCCAACTGGGCCCTCATCGTCGCCGTCCTCGTCGGCTTCGTGGCGACCCTCCTCGTGTCGGTCGGGGTCATGGCCTACTTCCAGAACCGCGCGTGGGCGGGGGCCGAGGAGGGGCCCGTCGAGGCAGAGCAGTACAAGAAGTCCGCCCTGGCCATGGACCTCGCCGGCCTGCACCAGCACGGCCAGGTCCTCACCGGCTCTGTGCGCTTCGACGAGGGGGAGTCGGCCGCAGGGGCGGACGGCGGCGAGCCCGCCGCCGGGGAGGCTGGTGCCGGCAAGCACGCGCGCGCAGGCACGGACCCGCGTCCCGCGTCTACCAAGGCCCTGGCCCACCACCGCCGCTCGGGCCTGACGATGGACCCTGCCGTGTTCGGGAGCGTGGCGGCGGCCCTCGAGGCGGCCGACCGCCTGGGCGGCGCCCGGGACGACGCCGGCAAGAAGCCCACCACTCTGCTGGCGCTCACCGGGGAAGGAGAGGAGAACAAGCCCGGCACGGGCCCGGGCGCGGCGGGCGGCCGCAAGTGGGACGTTGAGCGGTGGGAGGCCGACGACATCGACCCGAGGGCGGTGCTCGAGCGCCTGGAGGACTACCTGGCGGTGATGCTCGGCGGCATGAGCAGGCAGGAGGCCCAGGGCCGCGGCCTCCGCTCGGCCATGGGGCAGGAGCTCGCCGACGTCAGGCGGCTCCTGGCCAGGTCCAGCTTCGAGCGGGACGTCGCTGCCGCGGCCGCCAAGGACGAGGGCGCGCGCCGCACCGCCGTGGCGCGCGCAGTGGCGGACGAGCTCACGGCCCGGGGCCTGCACGACAGGCGCCGCGAGGAGGCCGAGACGTCGCTCCTGGACGCCATCGATGCCCTCGCCGAGTGCGTGGAGCCAGGGCCGGACACGTGCGGCGACCTCGTCGTGGATGAGCTGCGCTCCGGCGCGGTCCTCGCCGGCGGGGCGGACGGCCAGGGCGCCGACGACGACGCCGCTGACGACGCTGAGACGGCGGTGGACCCGGCGGACATGGTTCCGGAATCCTTCCCCGCCCGTTTGAGCGCGCGCCTGGCAGCCGTCACCGACGCCGCCGACCGCGTGCAGTCGGTCAGCGAGGAGGAGGACCGGCGCCGCGACGGGGCCGTGCCTCTCTGGCAGGCCGCCGCGCAGCTCGGCGCCTTCACCGACAACCCCGCGGTGCTCGAATCCATCAACGCGCTGCGCGAGGCCGAGCGGCAGGCCGATGCGCAGACGCAGCGCCTCGAGGCCCTCGCCGCCCCTGTGCGCCGGGCGGCCCCCCAGGCGCTTCACGTCGTCTCGCAGACGGTCGGCAAGTTCGCGAGGCACCTCCGGCGCGCGGCATCGCTCGAGGCCCCCGCCGACGCGGCCGCAAGGGCTTCAGCGGAGGGCTCGGACCCGTCCGAGGCGGCCGCCGCGGCGGAGCGGGCCCAGGAGGACGCCGAGGTGCGGTCCACCAGCTGCCGGCGCCGGTTCGCCGTGCTGGTGCGCGAGCTTCTCCGTGTGCTCGGCGCCATGAGCAGCGCCCTGCCCCGCGCCCGGGAGCGCGCTACCGCGCTGCGCCTCGACGCGGACAACTCCCGCGCCGAGTTCGAGAGCCACATCCGCTCCCTCACCGAGGCGTTCGAGCGGCTCCGGGACCTCGGCGGCGCGCCGGAGGAGAGCCTCCGCGCGCTCCTCGACCAGCTGGAGAAGGCGCTGGCCTTCGAGGACGAGGAGAGCGGCGAGGAGAGCGACGACGACAGCGACGACGGCTCGAGGGCAGACCTGGTCGGCGACGGCGGGTCGGGCCACGAGGGCAGCGACGAGGAGGCATCGGCCGACGGCGACGGGGAGGGCGGCCGCATCCTCGGCGACGAGGGGCGCGAGGCCATCGACGAGGCCGCGAGGCGCGAGGCGGAGCGCGAGGAGGACGACATGCGCCGCCGCCTCGCGGAGGAGGAGGCCCGCCAGCTCGCCGACGAGGAGAGCCAGCGCAGGCGCGCCGAGGCCGCGGCGCGAGAGCGCGTTGCCGCTTCGGGCGCCACCGACGAGGAGCGCGAGCGGCTGCTCGGCCAGCACGACCGCGACCAGACGGCGCTGCAGGAGGCCCTGGAGAAGGAGCGCCGCCGCCAGAAGGAGGAGCTCGAGAGCTCCATGGCCGCGCGGCGCGAGGAGCGGCTCGCCAGGCGGCGCCGGCTGGCGGAGGAGAAGGCAGCCCGCGACGTGGAGGCAGCCCGGCGGAAGGACGCCGAAGGCCTCGCGGAGGACCAGGACCGCAAGCGCAAGGAGCTGGAGGAGCAGCTGCAGGCCGAGGAGGAGGCAGAGCGCCTGCGCGCGGCGGCGGCCGAAGAGGAGGAGGCCGCGGCGCGTGGCACCGGCGGTGGTGCTGCGGGTGTCGGTCTCGGCGCGGCGGCGAGCGCCGCCTCGGCCTCGGGTGGGCAGGGCGGCGGCGGGCTGGGCGCGTCGGGGACGGCGTCGGGGGCCGGTGCTGCGCCGGCCGAGGATACGGACGAGGCCGACGCCCAGGAGGCGCTGAAGAAGGTGCAGCGGTCGGCCGAGGACGAGCTGGTGCGCCTCCGCGACCAGCACGCCGACGACCTGCAGAAGCTGCAGGAGGGCCTGGACGTGGAGAAGCGGCGGCAGCGCGAGGCGGCGCGGCGCCGCGTGGAGCAGCGGCGCAGGGCGCGGGAGGAGGAGCTGCGGCGGAGGCAGCAGAAGGAGCTGGACGCGGCGGCCGGCGACGACGACGCCGAGGACGAGGCGCGGCGGCGCCACGCCGAGGAGGAGGAGGGGCTCCAGCGGACGCTGGAGGCGGAGGAGGCGGACGAGGCCCAGCAGACGACGAACTACCTGGCCAAGCGCGACGCCGACGTGGAGGAGCAGAGGCGGCGGCTGCAGGAGCGCCTCAAGGCCGAGACCACTGCCCTGCAGGGGCGCATGGACGTGGAGCGCCGCAAGCAGCACGGCGAGCTCAAGGCCCGCCTGGCGGAGCGCCGCGCGAGGCGGGAGGAGGAGATCGCGCGGCGAGAGCAGGCGGCCAAGGAGCTGTCGGCGCTGCGGCGCGACGAGGAGGCAGGGGTGGAGCGCGCGGCGGCCGAGGCGCTGCGCCGGGAGCAGGAGGCCGCGGAGACTGGGGAGAAGCAGCTGCTGAAGCGCACCGAGGAGGCGGCCGAGGCCATCGTCAAGGAGACGCTCAGCGCCGAGGACGAGCTGCAGCGCCTCCGCGACGGGCACGACGCCGAGAGGCAGCGGCTGGAGGAGGCCACCGCGCTGGAGCGCAGGCGCCAGGAGGCGTCGGCGAGGCGCCGGCTGCGTGAGCGCGATTCGCGGCGGGAAGCGCTGCTCCGGAGCCGCCGAGAGGCCCTCCTGGCGCAGGCCGCGGCCGGGAGCGACCCCGCCAAGGCCAGGGCCGAGGCGGAGAGGCAGCTTACCGAGGAGGAGGCCACGGCGCGCGCGGAGGCCCAGGCAGAGGAGGCGAGGGAGTCCGCGGCCATCGAGGAGAAGCTCAGGGAGGGCGAGGCTGCATCCAAGGCCCGGGTGCAGGTGCTGGAGCAGCAGGCCCGGCTGGACGAGGAGCTCGCGGAACTCCGCGGGCAGGAGCGCCGGGCCGGCACGGCGGCGGCGGTCATGTCGCCCAAGCAGCGCCGGCTCGCGCAGCTCGAGAGCCGCCAGCGCAGGCGGCGCATTGCCCGGCTCCAGACGCTCCGGGACGACCTGATGCGCGCCATGGCCGCGCTGGAGGGGAAGAACGCGGACGCCGAGGTGGAGGCCCGGAGGCGCGCGGAGGCGCAGGCGGAGGAGGAGGAGCGGGTTCGCGCCACGGTGCAGTCCATGGTGGGCGGCCTGCTCAAGCGCACGCGCTCCAGCCTGTCGGTGAACCAGAAGAAGCTGCAGGAGGTCGCCAGGAAGGAGGCCGAGGAGCTCGAGCGCCGGCAGGAGGCCGAGCGGATCGCCGCGCGGGACGAGGAGGAGCGCCTGGCCGCGGAGGAGGCCGGGAAGCGGGCGGCGGAGGAGGACCGCGGGCGGAAGGAGCAGATGGCGGCCAAGCGGCGGGAGCTCGAGGCCCGGATCGCGGGAGCGAACGAGAGCAACGAGGGGGAGGCCGAGCGCCTCCGGGCCCGCTTCGACGAGGAGCTCGGGGCCTTCGAGTCGAGCCTGGACGAGGAGAAGCAGAGGCAGCAGGCGAAGCTGGACAAGCAGCTGGCGGCGCGCAAGGAGCGGCAGGCGCGCATGCTCGCCAGGAAGCAGGCCAAGGAGCAGGAGGAGGCCGCGTCGCGGGCCGACGAGCGCCGGCGCGAGGCCGAGGCCAAGGAGGCCAAGGAGCGCGAGCGCCTCGCCCTCACGGAGGTGCTCGGCACCGCGGAGGACGGCGCGGGCGGCTCCGGGGCCGCCGCGGCCGGTGGTGCCGGCGGTCTCGGCGACCACCGCTCCGAGGCGATCGAGGTGGTGATGCAGGACCGCCACGCCAAGGAGACGTCGGAGATGATCGCCCGGCACTACTCGGAGCGCACCAAGGCCGTGAGGACGGTGATGGAGCAGCTCTTCGAGGAGCGGCGGGCGCAGGAGGCCGAGGCTAGGGCGGAGGCGGAGGCCTCCGGGGAGGATCCCGAGGCCGCCGCCGCGGCCGTGCACGAGTCGTTCGCGTCCCGGATGGAGGAGGCAAAGGAGGAGGCTCTGGAGGAGGTGGAATCGCGGCACGGTCAGGAGGCGCTGCGGCAGCGCAAGCGGCAGCTCGCCGAGGTGGCGGAGATGTTCCACGAGCTCGCCCCCGATGATGTGCTCCGGCGGCACGAGGCGGAGGAGGCCGCCAAGGAGGCGGAGGAGACGCAGCGCGTGCAGGGCCAGATGGAGCAGGAGCGCCGGGAGCGGATGGCGGCGATCCGGAAGGAGCGGGAGGAGTTTGAGCGGCGCATGCACGACGAGAACGAGGAGGAGCTGCGGCGGCTGGAGCAGGACCACGAGGCGCAGCTGGCCCAGGAGAAGGAGCGGCAGGAGAAGGCGCTGGCCGTGCGCCGGGACCGCATGGAGCGGGAGCTGGAGGAGGCGAAGAAAGCCCAGCTTGCGGAGACGTCGACCATGGACGACGAGGCGCGCGCCGAGCTGCTGCGCCGCTTCGAGGGCGACCGGATGGCCCTGGAGGCGCGGCTGGAGACGCTTCGCGCGGCCGACTCGGAGAAGCTGCGACGCCGGCTCGACGAGCGACGCCGCCGCCGCCGGGCCGTCACCGAGGCGCGGCAGGCGGAGGAGCGCCGCGTGCAGGAGGAGGCTTCGGCCAAGGAGGAGCACGCCGTCAAGAAGCAGCACCGGGCCATGACCCGCACCCTCACCAGCAGCGGCTCCTTCGCCGGCAAGTCCTGGGGCGCCCTCAAGGGTGTCGTCGGGTCCGGCGTCTTCAGCAAGCCCGGCAAGGCCGCTGCGCCGGCCGCCGGCGCTGGCCTTGGCGCCCTCGGGCACGTGCCGACGGGCGCCCCGAGCGCCCTCGTGCCGGCAAAGACCCGCCGCGGAGGCGGGGGGCTAGGCCTCGGCGGCGGCCGCGCGGGCTCGGTGGCGCCCCGCTCCGTCGCAGGCCGCAGCCGCCGCAGCGGCACCGGCGGCGGCATCGGCCGCATCGGCCTGCCGCCCGACCTCACGAAGCGCCTCGAGACCATCGAGGCCATGGCCGCGCAGATCATCGCCAAGGCGGCCAGCCGCGCCGCGGGGCGCCAGCAGCCAGCCGCGACTGGCGTGCTCGCGAGCGCCCTTGGTGGCAACCCACCCGCCGACCTGTCGGTCACTGGCAGTCCGCAGCAGCCGCAGCAGCCGGGCGCCGACAGCGCGGCCTCCGCCGCCGCCGCGGTGGCGACATCTGCGTCCCTCTCGACGACGGACCCGTCCGCAAACGCCGCGGACGAGCTCGAGCTCGAGGACGACGCCTCGCTGGGGGAGGGGACGTCGGCCCTCCTGCGGCTGCGCGCGGCGAGGCGCGCCCTCGCAACGATGAACGCGGACGGGGGCCCGGCCGTGCATCTGGCGCTCGCGTCGCTCATGCCAGGCCGCGCCCCGGCCGGATCGATGATGGCAGGCGGCGACCTCCTGCTCCTGCGGGACGGCGTGCTGCGCCCTGAGGGCATGCGGGCCGACCAGGTCGCGGTCACGGACGGCGGAGCTCCCGCCATCGTGGTGCACCAGCGCGCGCTGGCCCCGGGCCGGGGCATCATCATGCTCGTGGCTCATGCTGCCGCGGTGATGCGCGCAGGCGGCGCCGACTCGAGGCGCCAGGCGGAGCCGGCCGTCCTCGGCCGCCTGCAGGACAACCTCAACGCCGTGGTGATGCCAGTGCTCGAGGCTGAAGCGCGCAGGGAGATGGATGGGGGCGCTGACCCAGGAACCGCGGCGCAGTTGGCGGGCGAAGCGTCGGGCCGGGCGGGTTTCAGCACCGCGAGCATCTCGGCTCGGCTTGAGCAGTACCGGGCAGCGGCGGCCCGGGGCGTGCGTGGCACGGGCGCAGCATCTGCAGCGAGCAGCCGCGTGGCATCTCGCCCCGGGAGGGATACCGCGTAGCGTTCGCCGCTCTGCTCGCGGCGCCGTGTCTCCCGTCTTGAAACGATTGGCTTGATCTTGTCTGGCGGCGTGCCGTATCTTTGCGTGCGTGTTTTCGGCGCCGACCCGCTACCGTGCTAACATTGGAGCACTGACCAAGCGCCCCGTGCGTCTGCCTCCGCCGGTTTCGCATCATGACAACCTGCACATCGAAACTCCGAGCGCGACGCTTTCTCCGTCTCGGCCGAATCAAACCCCCATGGCAGCGTGTGCAGCATGCACTGCTCGGGCTATTGCGGCCCCGACGAGCACGACTGCTGCGGATGCGAGGCATCCTTGCAATGCGATCGCTGGCAGGTAGCCAGAGCCAACGCGGCACTCCGCCTCACCAAGGCCAACCATATGCGCTGCCTCTGCCATCCCCCACCCCGCCCACTCGTCCAGGCTCAGGAATAAGCTCTCCCCGCCTGACCGCAGCGCCGTTCCAGCGACCTCACAGGCGCCACGATCACAGGAGAGCGCAACCAGGGCCAGCCCCGCCCCGCCTGCTGCGGCAAAGGCCAGAGCCATGCCGGCCACTCTCGGCCGGCGAAGCCACGGTCCGGCGACCAGTGCCGCGACCAACCCGATGGAGGCGGCACGAGGTGCGGCTCCGCCGACCGCGCCGGCAACGGACGCTGCGCTTGAGCTGGCCCAGGCTTCTGCGCTGTTGACACTGTCGAATAGCCGATCAAACCCGGGCGGCCGTAGTTGTTCCGTCCCAAGGGCCACGGCCAGCACAGCGGTCACCACGGCAAGGAATGTCACGACCACCACTGGCGCGTAACCAGGGGCATCGGTGGCGCTCAAAGGTTGCTTCGCACGAGGGGGCGAAGGACCTGGATTGGTTGCGTGCTTGAGGCTCGCGGGTGGTGCGGGCGGAGGCTTCCCCGCTGGCGCAGCCTCCTGAAGTCGCATGCTTAACTTTGCCAGGCCGCCGTCTTGGGCCCTGCTCGTCTCCCTGTGTGTCTTGGTAGGCGAGACTGAACGAGAGCCGGCGTCATATCGCCGGGCCGCAGGGAGCCTGACGGGAGTCACCAGCTGCGAGCGAGCGGCCGAAGAGCGACCGGTGCTTTCTGCAAGCGAGCTTCCAACCGCACGTGGCCGTGGCGCGCTTCGGAGCCTAAGGCCTTCGTTCGGACCGGTCGGATGCGGGCTGGTCCCGCGGCTGCGCGAAGCCGAGTCGGAGCGGCTTAGCGGCCGTCGCAGGCTCAGGGCGATCGTCCCGTCGCCGTGCCGTCGCGCTCTGCCGCATGCTTCGGCAAGGATCCGCAGCGTGGTCACGCGGGTCTCGTGCTGGACGTTCTCGTCGCCGACGGCGATGAGCTCGTCCCCTGATCGCAAGAAGGTGCCGTCGGTGAGCCTTGACCCGTCGTGGATGAAGACAGAACTGATCTTCGCTGTTCGCATCGTGCCTCGGCTCTTGTCAACGTCGAAGGGCAGAATGCCGGCCCACGGGAATCCGGGCAGGGAAAACGGCGGCAGGTCCTTGACGTTGCAACGCACGTCTGCCACCTCACACCCACGCTTGTGCATGGATGGGCGCGTTGGTGAGCCGCCGGTAGGCGATGGCACGGTAGCCTGGACCCGCGAGCGGCCGCCGCCCACGAGCGGGGTGGACGAGGGCTGCTGGTCGTCGCCTCCGTAGCGTCCGGGCTGCTGACGGGCATCGCCGGCCCATGAGCCCGACCGCATGCGGCTAGACCTGTCGTCACACGGGGGCCTGCACGAGATCGGTGCCTGTTCGCGAGCCGCATCCCGCGCGCCAAGCCGACGGCAACCAGCAAAGCTCTGCCTTCTGCGCCACGAACCCTGCACAACACTGAGTCGTCCGCGCCGGACACCTCATTCGGCCCGGACAATAAATGTAAAGCGATCACTTTGCGGGCTGACTGGCTTCGGCGCATTGTTTGGCAGCCGTGTTTGCTGCAAGGGTACCGTACAAGTTGTATCCGCCTGGCTTGGGAAGCGATGACGAAACACATGCAGTGCACCGTGACAGACTCAGGATTCCGCCTCCTCCTCCTCCTTCTCCTCCTCCTTCTCCTCCTCCTTCTCCTTCTTTTCCTCTTCCTTCTTTTCCTCCTTCTTTTCCTCCTCCTCCTCCT
>Ga0136560_1000353_pt1 | contig 22501 bp, 19 predicted proteins | sample AntRauMeHopE1497_FD_104925 | JGI IMG/M metagenome (GOLD analysis project Ga0136560, IMG submission 104925) | Saline lake microbial communities from Rauer Islands, Antarctica - Metagenome Hop E1 #497 | ecosystem: Environmental > Aquatic > Non-marine Saline and Alkaline > Saline | place... | reverse complement strand
GTGCGTCGCGGTGTAGATATGTTTGACTGCGTAATGCCTACCCGCAATGCCCGTAACGGGTATTTGTTTACGGCTACCGGCACTGTCAAGATTCGCAATGCCAAAAACCGTCATGACACTGCGCCACTGGATGACAGTTGCGACTGTTACACCTGCCAGAACTTTTCCAGAAGTTATCTGCATCATCTGGATAAGTGTGGAGAAATGCTGGGTTCGCAACTGAACACCATTCATAACTTACGCTATTACCAGAACCTGATGAGTGGATTGCGCGAGTCCATTGAAGCAGGTACATTGTGCGACTTTGTAATCGAATTCTACGCCTTGCGCGGCGCAACCGTGCCCGAGCTAAGCGGCGCCTGAACCTTTTATTCACACTTTATTATTTAATTAACGGAGAAAATGCATGAAATCGATTAAATTACTCGTTACCGCACTGCTGGCACTGGTTCCCACGCTGGCAATGGCGCAGGACGCAGCTGGCGGTAGTATGGGCGTTATGGGCCAGGTTATCTTTTTTGCCGGCTTTATTCTGATTTTTTACTTCCTGATCTGGCGTCCGCAGTCCAAGCGCGCTAAAGAGCACAAGTCATTGATGTCTGGCCTGAACAAAGGCGACGAAGTGGTTACCTCCGGCGGTATGGTAGGCAAGATCACTAAAGTGTCTGACGACTTCATTGTGCTGGAAGTGGCCGACAATGTTTCCGTTCGTATCCAGAAAGTAGCGGTTTCCGGTGCTTTGCCAAAAGGTTCGCTGAAAGATATCTGAACCTCGCCAACGGACGTTCAGCCGGGCTTTCAGCCCGGCTGGTTCTATCTGGCTGAAACACCACGGTCGGCGCCAGCCCGGCTTATAGGAACCTCATGCTTAACAAGTATCCGCTCTGGAAAAACGCCATTATTCTGGTTGCCCTTGCAATCGGCTTTATCTATGCACTCCCCAATTTGTTTCCGGATGATTTTGCCGTTCAGGTTACTGGTGCCCGCAGCAGTACCGAAGTTGACGCACGCGTTCTTGAGCGTGCAGTTCAGGCTCTGGAAGCTCAGGGTATCGAGGTAAAAAGCAGCAGTTTGCAGGATCGTGACGCGCTCATTCGTGTAACCAGCGGCGAAGATCAGCTTCAGGCCCGTCCTGCAGTGCAAGCCGTTTTGGGTAACGATTATCTGGTTGCGCTGAACATGGCTGCGTCCACTCCTGGCTGGTTACGCAGCTTGGGTGCCGGCCCAATGAAGTTAGGCCTGGATTTGCGCGGCGGCGTTCACTTCCTGCTGGAAGTGGATATGGAAACCGCAGTCAGCCAGCGTCTGGAAGCTTTATCCGGGCAGATTAAGCGTGAACTGCGTGAAGAACGCATTCGCTATCGTGGTGGCGAGCTAGAGGGGAGCGTGGAAGACGGTCAGGAAATTGTTCTCAGCTTTCGTGACGACGAATCCCGCGCCGAGGCCTTCACCCTGATTCGACGCCAGTACCTGCAGTTTTTGATGGACGAGCGCACCCGTGGCGACGAGCGCCTTATTGCTTTGACCCTGTCGGAAGCCGAAGTACGGTCCATTCAGGAATATGCCCTTGAGCAGAACCTGACCACCATCCGTAACCGTGTGAACGAGTTGGGCGTGGCAGAGCCGCTGGTTCAGCGCCAGGGAACCAGTCGCATCATCGTTGAATTACCGGGTGTTCAGGACACCGCGCAAGCCAAGCGCGTACTGGGTGCCACTGCGAATCTGGAATTCCGGATGGAAGCGCGGCCAGACACGCCGGCCGGCGGTATAGAAAGCTTTGGTTTTCGCGATACGCCCGAACGCACCGCACGCCTGGAGCGCGAGCTTATTGCCACAGGTAACAACGTGGCCAACGCCCAGCAGCAGTTTGATGAAAACGGCCAGCCGCAAGTCAGCATCACAATGGATTCTGTGGGCGGCGATTTGATGAACCGGGCCACCCGCAACGCTGTTGGCCGGCGTATGGCAGTTTTGTTTATCGAGTTTCGTACCGAAACCGAAAACCGTATGGTTGACGGCGAAGTGGTCACTGAAGAAAAGCGGGTAGTTGACAAAGGCATCATCAGCCTGGCAACGGTGCAGTCTGCGCTGGGTGCGAGCTTCCGTATTACTGGGCTAGACTCGATTCCGGAGGCGTCAGAGCTTGCACTGCTGCTGCGTGCCGGAGCACTGGCTGCGCCTATGTACTTTGTGCAGGAGCGAACCATTGGGCCTAGCCTGGGTCAGAAAAACATAGATGCCGGTATGATGTCGGTATTGTTGGGTTTTGTGCTGGTGCTGATTTACATGGCGCTTTATTACCGTGGTTTCGGGCTTGTTGCCAACGTATCGCTAACTCTGAACCTGATGATGCTGATTGCCTGCATGTCGATTCTGTCGGCGACGCTGACGTTGCCGGGTATCGCAGGTATCGTTCTTACGGTAGGTATGGCGGTAGACGCCAACGTGTTGATATTTGAACGCATAAAGGAAGAGCTGAAAGCCGGTACTGCGCCGCAGTTGGCTATAAATTCTGGCTATTCGCGGGCTTTTGTATCCATTTTTGATGCAAACATTACAACCTTGCTGGTGGCGCTCATTCTGTTCGCTATGGGTTCCGGCCCGGTGAAAGGTTTCGCGATCACTTTAAGTCTGGGTATTATGACATCGATGTTCTCTGGCCTGTTGGTCAGCCGTAGTATCGTCAATGTGGTTTATGGTGGCCGCAGGGTCGAAAAACTTTCGATCGGAGGAAAGCAGGCTAATGCATGACGCTAAGGAAAAACCAATTGATTTTATGGGTTTCCGGAAGATTGCTACAATTCTTTCGGTCACGCTTCTTGTGCTCGCTATTGGCCTGTTGGCGGTGCGCGGGCTGAATTTCGGCATGGATTTCACCGGCGGCACGTCAGTGGAATTTGAATACCAGCAAGCGCCTGTTCTGGCAGAGATCCGCACAGCGTTAAGTGACGCCGGCTACGATCAGTTTGTGGTACAGAATTTCGGTTCTGACAAAACGGTTCTGGTGCGTTTGTCAGAATCCGGTAACAATATGTTGGCCCAAGAAATCACCAGCACTTTGACCGCCGGTGGTGCTGAGTTGAAGCTGATCAGTTCGGAGTTTATCGGCTCCCAAGTGGGTGAAGAGCTTAAAGAGGACAGCGGTCTGGGTATGCTGATTGCTCTGGTGGTGGTGCTGATTTACGTCGGTATGCGCTTTCAGTTTAAATTCGGTATTGCTGCTGTATTGCCCCTGGCTCACGACGTCATCATTGTGTTGGGCGTTTTTTCGCTGTTTCAATGGACCTTTGACCTCACAGTTCTTGCGGCCCTGTTGGCCATCATCGGCTACTCGCTGAACGATACCATCGTGGTAGCGGACCGGATCCGGGAAAACTTTCGCACCATGCGGGTAGGGGATTCGTGGGAAGTCATCAACACCTCTATTCACCAGACCATCAGCCGTACCATTAATACCTCCGGTACCACGCTGGTAGTTCTGATTGCGCTTTACGTGTTCGGCGGGGAGGCGATCAATAAATTCGCTCTTGCGCTGATTATCGGCGTGGTAGTGGGTACTTACTCATCTATTTACGTGTCAGCGAACCTGCTGCTTGCACTTGGCGTGTCTCGTGAAGATCTGATTTTGCCGGTAAAAGAAGGTGCAGTTGGCCAAGAGGAAGACGAGCAGCCGCCGGAATGGTTGAATCGCATGTAGTTCTATTGATAACGGCTGTTGAGAAGCCAAAAAAAACCGCCAGTCCCTAAAGACTGGCGGTTTTTTTGTGGCTGCTTTGTTTGCTAAACGGACAAGCGCTTTAGCGGGGCAAGCGGCCGCGGAACGGATGCAGTTCCTTCAGCAATTCACGAAACAGCTTGGGGTTAGCTACAATCAACTGCTTTGCATTACTGGCCGACGGGTTGCCAGAGAAATCCCCGGTCAGAGCGCCTGATTCCATCGCCAGAGCAACACCCAAGTCCATTTCGGCACCTTCCGGGCGAAAGGCAATCACTGCGTCCAGATGGCCGGCGGACACTCGTGCGATGTCCAGCACGACGCACCCAGACGTGCGGAAAATGCGTGAGTTGGTCGCCAGAACGGTGGCCATTTCGCCCCACAGTTGTGGGTTGTCGTCTTTGCGGGCCTGGTCCAGAACGTTAGTAGCCAGCGCCGCGCTGGTTAGCTGTCGAACTTCTGATACCCGCACCCGGCGGCTGTTCAATGCAGCGCCGTAGCCACGACTGGCCGAGTATTCTTCGCCAGTGATTGGGTTCACAATCAGCAAGCTCTCAATCCGGTTGTTCTTTTTCTGGGCCATTGCCAGAACAAATTCTGGAATACCCCGCAGAAAATTGTCGCGACCCAGAACCGGAAAAATGTGCCAGCTTTTTTCATAGGTGCCAGCATCCGCTTGGTTCAGGGGAGCAATATGATGATCTTTGTAGGCTTTTTCGAGCTGCTCTACGAAATTATCGTAAATGGCCTGTTCGACGCGATCCAGCTGACGCTCACGCTCGCTGCTGTCTTTGTCGCTGGGTTCCTGGCGCTCGAAATGTGCTTTGAGGTAGTCCGACCCCTGGCGCGCAATGCGCAGGGCCATTTTAATCGCTGGTTGCATCTGAGTGATCAACATCCGGGTGTAAGAAGGCCGCGCATTATAGCAGCCAGTGTGTGCTTTGTCTGTTTTTAGACTCCGCACAAGCACTGATAATGGACATTTGACACACGTGTTGCCCGCCGGCTTTCGTAATTTATCTGTTATTATTGCGGCCTAATTTTGCTGACAGGCCGTTACCATGCACAAACCGTCCCGCCCGCTGGGCTCACCTGACACCTACAACGACCGGATTCGTATTGTTCTGGTAGAAACATCCCACTCTGGCAACATCGGTGCGGTCGCGCGAGCCATGAAAAACATGGGGTTAGGGAATTTGTGGATGGTAAATCCGCGATCCTTCCCGGATGAAACCTCGTACGCGCGGGCCGCCGGAGCATCGGATGTTCTGGACACTGCAACCGTGGTGGGCAGCCTTGACGAGGCACTGGCAGATTGTGTGCTGGTGATGGGCACCAGCGCTCGCGGGCGCAAGGTGCCGTGGCCAGTGATGCCGCCGGACCAGGCCGCAACCGCGGCAGCCAGCCATTGCGGGCACGGGGTAGTGGCGCTGGTGTTTGGCCGGGAAAATCATGGGTTGAGTAACGACGAACTGCAACGTTGCCACTATCATATTCATATTCCGTCCAATCCGGATTACAGTTCTTTGAATCTGGCGATGGCGGTACAGGTGATGTGTTATGAATTGCGTATGAGTTATCTGAGGGGGCTTGAAGCTGATGCCCGGCGCCCCTACTTAGAGCCCATTGCGCAGCCAGGTGACGCCGGATGGGACGTTGCCCCAGCCAGCGCTGGCGATGTCGAAGGCTTTTTCGGCCATTTGCAGGAGGTGCTGGAAGAGATTCATTTCCATCGCCGGGAAAAGCCGCGCCAACTCATGGCGCGCCTGCGCAGGTTATTTCAGCGGGCAAAAATGGACCAACAGGAAGTCAACATCCTAAGAGGTGTTTTGTCAGCCGTTCAAAAAACGGCAGGCGCCTCGGGAACCGAGCAATCAACCTCCGGTACCGGGCCACAAGCGCCGGAGCAGGACCAAGGCAAAAGCGATGTTTAGACATTTAAGAGAAGATATCAGCAGTGTATTTCGCCGCGATCCCGCTGCGCGTAATACCTTTGAGGTTCTGACCAACTACCCTGGCCTGCACGCCCTTCTGTTGCACCGGGTGGCACACTGGTTATGGGGGCTGGGCCTGAAGTGGCTGGCTCGTACCCTTTCGACGCTTACGCGCTGGTTTACGGGTATTGAAATTCACCCCGGTGCCACTATTGGCCGACGATTTTTTATTGACCACGGTATGGGGGTGGTTATTGGTGAAACCACGGTTATCGGTGACGATGTTACGCTGTATCAAGGCGTTACCCTGGGCGGCACAAGCTGGAACAAGGGCAAGCGTCATCCCACCATTGGTGACGGGGTTGTGGTAGGCGCCGGAGCCAAAATCCTGGGGCCCTTTGAAGTAGGCGCGGGTGCCAAAGTGGGTTCCAACTCGGTAGTTACAAAAGCGGTGCCAGCTGGCGCAACCGTTGTTGGTATTCCGGGCCGCGTGATTGAAAAAGACAAAGACGAGCGAAGTTCACGGCGTCGGGAAATGGAAGAGCGCATGGGCTTTGACGCCTATGGCGTGACCGAAGAAATGCCAGACCCGTTGGCGAGGTCAATGCGTGCGCTACTCGACCACATGCATGCAGTAGACGACCGCATGGAAATAATGTGCAAAGCATTGCGCAAAGTGAGTGCGGATTACCCGAACGGCGACTTGCCGGTTTTGTCAGAAGATGATTTTGATTGCCTGCGCGATACCGATAGCGACGCTTCGCGCAAAAAAAGCCGCGAAGAAGCAAAAGTGGCCGCAGCCGTAGCGGCCGATTTGAGCGCCAAAAAGAGTGTTAAAGAGAGCACTGAAAAGAGTGTTGCAGAGAATGCTGTAAAAAGTGCTGGAGAGATTGGCAAGAAGAGTAGCAAATAGGTCCCCGAAGGGAATTTAGACGAGCCGGCTCAGGGCAGTCGCTGAATACTTGACTGAATTAGTAGGTCAATTCATACTCGTGTCTGCGAATTGAGGTCAATTTCCATCGCGGGGCGGAGTTTATGAAGTTGACAACAAAAGGCCGGTACGCAGTAACCGCTATGCTGGATCTTGCACTGCATGGTGACCAGGGTCCGGTTACGCTTGCTGACATATCAGCCCGCCAAGAGATTTCCCTGTCGTATTTGGAGCAGTTATTTTCGCGGCTTCGGCGCAGGCAACTGGTGGCCAGTATTCGCGGACCGGGTGGTGGCTATCGCTTGAGTCGCGGCGCTGATGCCATTTTTATATCAGAGGTAGTTGACGCCGTCAACGAGTCACTGGATACCACCCGCTGCGGTAACAAGGGCGATTGTCAGAGCGGCGAGAAGTGCCTGACCCATCACCTGTGGTCTGATCTCAGCGAGCAGATTCATCAGTTTTTAAATAACATTAGCCTGAGCGATCTGATGAAAAAACGTGAAATCCGCCAAGTGGCGGACCGCCAGAATCTGCGCCAGAGCGATGCGGGTTTTGAAACGATCAACACCCGGCTGCTAAGCGAACAGGCTCCGGTTTAAGTCTGGTTTTAACACCATGAAAAAACCCGTTTACTTCGATTATGCGGCCACTACGCCCGCAGATTCCGCTGTTGCCGAAGAAATGATGCGCTACCTGACACTAGATGGCGCCTTTGGTAACCCGGCCTCGCGTACCCATGGTTATGGCTGGCAGGCCGAAGCGGCGGTAGAAACTGCACGCCGCCAGGTGGCCACATTGATCAACGCCGATCCCCGCGAGATCGTATGGACATCTGGCGCGACCGAGTCTGATAATCTGGCGATTAAGGGCGCGGTAGCCGGGCGCGAATCTCCCCACATTGTTACTTCCATGATTGAGCATAAAGCCGTTCTGGATACTTGTAGCTGGCTGCAGGAACAGGGCGTGAAGGTTACCTGGCTTAAGCCTGATGCCTGTGGGCGTATTCACGTCGGACAAGTGGTTGAGGCGCTAACGCCAGAGACGGTGTTAGTGAGCCTGATGCTGGTAAACAACGAGTTGGGTAGTATTAGTGACATTGCGGGCATTGGCGCGGAACTGCGTAGCCGCGGCGTGCTTTTTCATGTAGACGCGGCCCAGGCTCCCGGAAAAATACGGGTGGATGTAAAGGTCTTGAATGCTGACCTGCTGTCACTGTCAGCGCATAAGGTTTATGGCCCCAAAGGGATAGGCGCGCTTTACGTACGACGCTCGCCGGATGTGCGTATTCAGGCGCGGATTCACGGTGGCGGTCATGAACGTGGCATGCGGTCCGGCACACTGCCGACGCATCAGATTGTGGGTATGGGCAAAGCGTTTGAATTGGCAGCAGACAGCCTTGCAGCTGACAGTGCCAGGCTGGAGGAGCTGCGTCGTCGTTTCCTTGGGGCGCTGGCCGTACTTGAAGGCGTTTCTCTTAATGGAAGTCTGAGCGGAAATCTTAACAATAGCGACATGAGTGATGACGCCAGCCTGCGCGTGCCCGGGATTATCAATTTGTCGTTCGCGGGCGTTGAAGCAGAAACCCTGATGCTCGGCCTGCATGACTTGGCGGTGTCTTCTGGTTCTGCGTGCGCGTCGGCGACTCTGGAACCGTCTTACGTATTGCGCGGTATCGGGTTAGATGAACGGCAAGCTCACTGTGCGTTGCGGTTTTCATTTGGCCGGTATACCAGCGGCGAAGAAGTAGACTTTGCGGCTGCACAAATTATTGATGTTGTTGGCCGGCTGCGGTCTGTGCGGTAGGCACCGGCCCCGTGACTGCGTATAATTCCAGTCTCGTTTTTTACCCAACCCCTAATGGAGAATCACCATGGCAAACGAACGCACGCTGTCGATCATCAAGCCAGATGCCGTTGCAAAAAATGTAATCGGTAAAATCATCAGCCGTTTTGAAAAAGCGGAATTGCAAGTTGTTGCCGCTAAAATGATGCACCTGAGCCAGGAACAGGCTGAAGGCTTTTACGCCGAGCACAAGGAGCGTCCATTCTTTAATGACCTGGTCGCGTTTATGACGTCTGGCCCGGTGGTTGTTCAGGCTTTGGAAGGCGAAGGCGCCATCTTGAAAAATCGTGATCTGATGGGCGCTACAAACCCGAAGGAAGCAGAAGCCGGAACTATCCGCGCCGACTTTGCATCGTCCATTGATGCAAACGCGGTTCACGGCTCCGACTCGGCGGCTTCCGCAGAGCGCGAAATTGCCTATTTTTTCAATGATAACGAAATCTGCCCACGCGGCTGATTTTGTTTACCGGGGGCGGCGTTGCTGCCCCCGGATTGGTTATTTGATCGAGGTTATACAATGACAGCACCCGCTGAAAAAACAAATCTTCTGGGAATGCCGAAAGCCAAGCTTGAGGCTTATTTTGAGTCCCTGGGGGAAAAACGTTTTCGCGCTACCCAGGTGTTGCAATGGATTCACCAGCGTGGTGTGGGTGACTTCGATGAAATGACCAATATGAGCAAGCCCTTGCGGGACAAACTCAAGTTGATTGCTGAAGTGCGTGGTCCGGAAGTGGTCTACGACGAACTGGCCAAAGACGGCACCCGTAAATGGGTGATGCGAATGGACAACGGCAACAACATAGAAACCGTACTGATACCCGACGGCGAGCGCGGTACCTTGTGTGTATCATCACAGATTGGTTGCAGTCTGGATTGCAGTTTTTGTTCAACGGGTAAAAGAGGCTTCAACCGCAACCTGACTTCTGCTGAGATTATTGGGCAGGTTTGGGCTGCGCGCAAAACGTTCATGCCTTATGCTCCGGGCCCGGACCGGCCGATTACCAACGTGGTGATGATGGGCATGGGCGAGCCCCTGTTGAACTTTGACAACGTTGTAGACGCCATGAACCTGATGATGGAAGATCTGGCCTACGGCATTTCCAAGCGCCGGGTAACCCTGAGCACGTCGGGCGTGGTTCCAGCGATCGACAAACTGGGTGAGGTTACCGATGTTTCATTGGCTATTTCTTTGCACGCCGCAAATGATGAATTGCGTAACCAATTGGTACCTATTAATAAAAAGTACCCAATAGCAGAGTTGCTTGCAGCTACCCGCCGCTATTTAAGCCGTCTGCCAGACAAACGTAAGGCAACGATTGAATACACTTTGATGGCTGGTGTGAACGATCACGTCGATCAAGCGCGAGAACTGGCCGAGGTTCTGCGTGGCTTGCCGTGTAAGATCAACTTGATACCATTCAATCCGTTCCCGGAAAGTGGCTATGAACGCCCGAGCATGAATGCCACCCGGCGATTTCAGACGGTGCTGAACGAGGAAGGGTATATTGCAACCGTGCGCATGCCCCGCGGCGATGACATAGACGCTGCTTGTGGGCAGTTGGTGGGCAAGGTAGAAGACCGAACCCGCCGCAGCGCCCGATACATTGCAGTGCAGCAGGTTTCAGCGTAAATGCCCGGCTGCAGACGCGGCGGGCCTTTCTCAGTAGCAGCTTCATGATGAGTTCACGGCTATGGTAAAACTGTTTGTCAGTGCCCGCTTTATGATAACGCTGATGCTGATGACGGTGTTGTTATCGGGCTGCGTAACGACCACTGACAGCCGGTTTGCCCGTGAAGCCGATCGCCAAAAAGCACTAGCGGATTACGTTCAGTTAGCATCAGCTTATATTGGCCAGGGAAATTTTAATCGGGCCCGTCATCATTTAGAACGGGCTCTGGAAATTGACTCGAATTATTCGCCGGCGTTAGCCGCCAAAGGTCTTGTTTTCGCCAACGAAGGTGAGCCTGAACTGGCTGAAAGTAATTTCAAACGTGCGATCTCAACTGATTCAAAAAACACTCGCGCCAATGTTTATTATGGCGCGTTTTTGTATGGCCAGGGCCGAATGGAGCAGGCGCGCGACCAGTTTGCCAGGGCTTCAGGGGATACCGGTTATCGGGACAGAGGCTCCGTCTTTTTCAACCTGGGAATGACCCAGGAGCAGCTGAATGATTTTCCAGCTGCGATTAGCAGCTACCGCCGTGCCGCTGAGTTAGCACGCGGCGAACCTAGAACATTGCTGGCTTTATCACGAGTGCTGCTGGAGACCGGTGATGTGAACGCAGCTGACTACCATTACAGTAGGCTGTTAACCATAATGCAGCGTAGCGATCGCCTGCAGCACTCGTCTGAAAGCTTGCTAGTAGGAGTTCGCATTGCGCGTCTTTTGGATAAACGTGACCAAGAGGCCAGTTTGGCGTTAATGTTGCGGAATAAATTCCCCGAATCGGCAGAACTCCGGCAATACAAGGTACTGATGTCTAATGGCCAATGAAGAGAATCGAACTGCCCCTGGCAACCGGCCGGTGGGCCCACAGTTAAAGCATGCCCGCGAGGCGAAGGGGCTTAGCGTAGCCGAAGTAGCCGATGCCCAGCATCTACGCCCGGCCATTATCCAGGCCATCGAAAATGGCAAATACGAGCTGATTGATACAGAACTTTTCCTCAAGGGCTACATACGCGCCTATGCGCGTCAGGTAGGTTTGGATGGCAATGCTCTGATTGCTGACCTTAATCAGGAGTTAGAGCCCAGGCGCCAAGAGCAGGCGCAAGCGAAAGCAGCGAATCCGCTGGTCGATATAGAACGGCGACGGCGCAAGAAACGCCGTGTAGCGAAAGCCGCGCTGTGGTTGGTTGCCTTGGCAGTTTTAGGCCTTTTGGTATTTTCGTTTATTTACAACCCTTCGCAGCTGGCTAATTTGACGGGCACCGGCGCATTCTCCGGTGACAGCGCCGAAGAGAAGGCTCTAGACAGTGTGTTAGAGAATACTTTAGAGAGCGATTTAAGCGACGCACTAAGTGGCACCGGCGATGACTCAGCCACTCAGCCTATGCCGGATAACCTTTTGCTAAGCGAAACCGGTGATGGCGATCTATCGGCTTCGCCCACGAACTCAGAGGGTGCGCTAGAACCTCTGATAGCGGCAGGCACAGGCACTTTTTCTGACGGCGATGGCGCAGGATCTTCGCTGGCGCAGACGACAGGCAGCTCTGCTGTCATCGGCGACGATAGCGGTTCAATAATAGATACCGAACAGGCGTTGCAGGTTGCAGACAACCGTGGCCGGCTGGAAATTGAATTTATAGATGATTGCTGGATTCAAATTCGGGATGCTAACGGCAGAAGCCTGGCCAGCGGTCTGAAACGCCAGAGCGACCGCATTGATTTGCGCGCTGAAACCGATATTCGTCTGGTGATTGGTGCCGCTAATGCGATAGGGGCCATGCGCTTTGAAGGCGCGCCGGTCGATCTTGGCAGTAAAGGCATTGTTGGTAATCGCGCCGAGTTTGTTTTGGCTTTGAATTAATAGCTCAACGTAAACGCCGATACTTCTGGTTTTCACAGATGGGTTATCCCGAATGAAACACGAATCTCCGATTAAAAGACGTAAATCCCGCCAGATCATGGTGGGCAATGTGCCCGTGGGTGGCGACGCGCCGATTGCCGTCCAAAGTATGACCAACACCGAAACCTGCGACGTGGAAGCAACGCTGGGGCAGATACAGGCCCTTCAAGACGCCGGTGCCGATATTGTCCGCGTGTCTGTGCCGTCAATGGAAGCCGCAGAAGCGTTTGGCCGTATTCGCGCCCGCGCGGGTGTTCCGCTGGTTGCCGACATTCATTTCGATTACAAAATCGCGTTACGGGTGGCCGAACTAGGCGTTGACTGTATTCGCATCAACCCCGGTAACATCGGCCGGGAAGATCGTGTTAGCGCGGTCATCAGTGCCTGCCGCGACCGTAATATTCCAATTCGGATCGGCGTTAACGCAGGCTCGCTGAGTAAAGAGCTGCAGCGTAAATACGGCGAACCGACAGCAGATGCGCTAGTGGAATCGGCCATGCGCAATGTCGATATTCTTGACCGTCACGACTTCCAGAATTTTAAGGTCAGCCTTAAAGCGTCCGAAGTGTTTATGACGGTAGAAGCTTACCGCAAGATTGCCACGCAGATTGACCAGCCGTTGCACCTGGGTATTACCGAAGCCGGCGGTTTCCGTTCCGGTACAGTGAAATCTTCGATTGGGCTCGGTTTGTTGCTGATGGATGGCATTGGCGACACCATCCGCGTGTCTTTGGCGGCAGACCCTGTGCAAGAAATCAAGGTGGGCTACGACATACTCAAAAGCCTGCGTTTGCGCTCCCGCGGCATTAACTTTATTGCCTGCCCCAGTTGTTCGCGGCAGAATTTCGATGTTATCCAGACGATGAACGATCTGGAAGTGCGTTTGGAAGACGTGCAGCAGGCTCTGGATGTGGCCATTATTGGTTGTATTGTGAACGGCCCGGGCGAAGCCAAAGAGGCCGATATCGGTTTGACCGGTGGCAGCCCGAAAAACCTGTTTTATATGAATGGTAAGCCGCAGCAGAAATTGGACAACGCAAATTTGACTGACGATCTTGAGCGCCTGATCCGCGAAGAAATTGCGCGTCGTCAGGAAGCCGAAAAAGCTATTTTTGCCCGTTCCTCTGAATAATATGCAACGAAGACGGTTACAGCGATCGATAACACTTATCGATAACAACAGCCACAACAGGTAGACAATGCATTGGCGCAGCGCCATTGCACAAACCACAGAGACGTTTAAGGGTTCAACTTGGCTAAGATTCAGGCAATTCGCGGGATGAACGATATCCTGCCCGAACAGACTCCAGTCTGGCAATATGTCGAAGCAACGGTACGTAAAGTGTTGGGGCAATACGGGTACCAGGAAATCCGTATGCCGATTGTGGAACAGACTGACCTGTTCAAGCGCTCTATCGGTGAAGTCACCGACATTGTTGAAAAAGAAATGTACACCTTTGAGGACCGTAACGGCGACAGCCTGACTCTGCGCCCTGAAGGCACTGCCGGTTGTGTGCGTGCCGCCGAAGAGCATGGCTTGCTGTTTAACCAAACCCGGCGGATGTGGTACACCGGCCAGATGTTTCGTCACGAGCGCCCGCAAAAGGGGCGTTATCGGCAGTTCCACCAAGTGGGTGTCGAATGCTTTGGTATGGCTGGGCCAGACATAGACGCAGAGCTCCTTATTCTGACGGCGCGCTTGTGGAAAACGTTTGGTCTCGCTGGCCATGCGCGCTTGGAAATCAATTCGATTGGCACCGCTGAAGCCCGCCGAAACTATCGTGAAGCGCTGGTCGCGTATCTGCAGCAGTTCAAAACCGAGCTTGATGAAGACAGTCAGCGCCGGCTTGAAAGCAACCCTTTGCGGATTCTGGACAGCAAAAGCGCGGCTACTCGCAAGATTCTGGAGCAGGCACCAAAACTGGACGCCTGGCTTGACGATGAATCTCGCGGTCATTTTGAACGCTTGAAGGAATTGCTGGACGCCGCCGGGATTGCCTACACGGTGAATTCGGCGCTGGTCCGCGGCCTGGACTACTACGGTAAGACTGTATTTGAGTGGATTACAGACAGCTTGGGCGCTCAAGGCACGATTTGCGCCGGTGGCCGCTATGATGGGCTGGTAGAGCAGCTGGGCGGCAAACCCACGGTCGCCGTTGGTTTTGCCATGGGCGTGGAGCGTCTTATTCTGCTGTTGGAAACCCTTAGTTTGATACCAGAGTCGGTCAACAATCAGGCCGATGTGTATGTTACCGCCATGGGCGATCAGACGGTCGCGTCAGCGCTGCTTCTTGCTGAGGAGCTGCGGGACCAGCTGCCGGGCTACACCATTATCAGCCATTGCGGTGCGGGCAGCTTTAAAAGCCAAATGAAAAAAGCCGATCGAAGCGGCGCTCGTTATGCACTCATTTTGGGTGATAACGAGCTTCAAAATCAGAGTGTTGGCCTTAAACCTTTACGTACAGACGAGCCTCAGCAAGAACTCCCGCGGCAGCAGGTTGCCGAAGTTCTAGCGCAGGCGCTGTCGCAGTAATCCTTTAAAAGCGCCGTTTCTAATTTACAACAGGAGTTATCATGGCCGAGTTGCGTACAGACGAAGAGCAGGTTGAAGCGATCAAACAGTGGTGGAAAAACAACGGTAGTTCGCTGCTGATTGGTATTGGCGCGGCCCTGGCGATCGTGTTCGGCTGGCAGGCCTGGCAAAACCATGAGGCTCAGCAGCGGAGCGAAGCCGCCAGCCAGTTTGTTACTCTGATGAACGCTTTTGGTAGCCAAGATGAAACCAGCGCCGACACTGTTGCTTTTGTGGCCAAAACCCTGCGCGATGATCATGCCGACAGTGCTTACGCGGTTTACGCCAATTTGATGCTGGCGCGGGTTCAGCTAATGCAGAACAGCGACGCCGAAGGCGCTGTCGAATCGTTGCAATGGGCACTGGAAAAAGCAGCAGATACTCAGCCGTTGGCTTTGGTAGTGCGCAGCCGGCTGGCGCAAGCCCAAATGGCTGTGGAAGATTATGATGCTGCGTTGGCCACCATTGATGGAGCTAAAGACAGCGACGCTTTCGGTGCTATTTTCGCCGAATTGCGTGGTGACATTTTGCTCGCCAAAGGCGATCAGAATGGCGCCCGTGACGCCTACCTGGCAGCTCGTGAGCAGGGCGAAGAAAATCGCAGTGGCGTTCTGCAACTGAAACTGGCGGATCTGGGCGTTGGGGGTGATGCGTGATGTTAAACGCAGGTTTCCGCCAGCTGCGCGCCAGTGCTGTGGTGCTTGTTGCGTCTGCCCTTGTGATTGGTTGCAGCGCCACTGATACGTTTGAGCAGCCTGCACAATTGCCGGATGTTAACCAGCAGGTGTCATTTGAACGGGTTTGGAACGTTACTGTGGGTGACGGCCATGACGGCGAGTTTCTGTACCTGGCGCCGCTAAACGCCGGCGATGTTGTGTACGCCGCATCGGCTGACGGGGAGTTGCTTGCCCTGAACGCAGAAACCGGCAAACAGATCTGGGAAAATTCGGTGGAAGAGCGGATTTTTGCCGGCGTTGGCGGCGATGCCAACCAGCTGTATCTGGTAAGCCGTGATGCCGATTTGCTGGCGCTGTCGCGGGAAGACGGCAGCGAGCTTTGGCGCGCGTCACTGCCGACCGAAGTTCTGTCGGCGCCGCAGTCCAACGGCAGCCTGGTGGTTGTGCAAACCACCGACGGCCGCGTGCTGGCATTCAATTCTGCTGACGGTGAAAAACGTTGGCAATATGACAGTGTTGTGCCTGCCTTGTCGGTTCGCGCCGCAGCAGCGCCGTTGGTTGGTGGCGACGTCATAATAAGCGGTTTTGCCAACGGCAAACTGCTGGCTTTGTCCGCAGAATCTGGTCAGCCCCTGTGGCAGTACGAAGTAGGTGCGCCCCAGGGCCGTACCGAGCTTGAGCGCTTGGTAGACATTACCAGCCAGCCTTTGGTGCTGGAAAACGCGATTCTGGCGGTGGGCTATCAGGGCAAGCTCGCGCTGATTGATTTGCGCACCGGCAATGACATCTGGAGCAAGAAAGCCTCCAGCCTGTATTCGCCCATGGTCAGTAACGGCAATATTTTTCTGGCGTCTGCTAATGGCGACCTGGTGGCCATGCGCGGCTCCGATCGCCGTGACCTGTGGACTCAGGATAAGCTAGCCTGGCGCCAGCTGACCCAGCCGGTTGCCTTCGACGATTATCTAGTGGTAGGTGACTATGACGGTTACCTGCACGTGGTGTCCCAGGAAAGTGGTGAGCTGCTAGGGCAGATGAAATTTGATGGTGACGGTATCCGCGTACCGGCCCAGCGCCTGAGTAATGGTAATCTGCTGATCTTCGGCAATGGTGGCAAACTCGCCGCCTATAGGTTGCAACCGAAAAACTGACGCGACACGCGGCCCGGCCTCGAAACCGGGCCGACTTCTTTTGTGAGTAGCGAATGACATTTTTTTTGAGTATTGAAACACTATGAATCCAGTAATTGCCCTGGTGGGCCGCCCCAATGTGGGCAAGTCCACACTGTTTAACCAGATGACCCGTTCGCGGGATGCGCTGGTCGCCGATTTTCCGGGACTGACCCGCGACCGTAAATACGGTGAAGGCAATTACGAAAATCAGCGCTTTATTGTCATCGATACCGGTGGCTTGATGGGCGACGAGCTCGGGCTTGACGCCGCCATGGCAAAGCAGTCTTTGCAGGCGGTTGAAGAAGCCGACATCGTTCTGTTTATTGTGGACGGCCGCGCCGGTGTTATGCCTGGTGATCAGGTACTTGCTGACCAGTTGCGCCGATCCGGCAAGCACGCGCATCTGGTGATTAACAAAACCGATGGCCAAGATCCAAACCTGGTAGCGTCCGATTTTTATGCACTGGGTTTTCAATCCCAATTTCGTATTGCCGCATCCCACAATCGCGGCGTTCGGTCTATGCTGGAGATTTTGCTGCCCACGCAGGAAGAAGATGCAGAGATAGACGCAGCGCATAATCACCCCGGCATTCGCATCGGTATTGTTGGCCGCCCCAACGTGGGCAAATCGACCCTGGTAAACCGCATGCTGGGTGAAGAGCGGGTTGTGGTTTACGACCAGCCGGGTACCACCCGCGACAGCATTTATATTCCCTATGAGCGCATGGGCCAGGAATACACCCTGATTGATACCGCCGGTGTGCGGCGGCGCAAAAATGTGCGAGAGACGGTTGAGAAGTTCTCGATCATCAAAACCTTGCAGGCCATAGACGACGCCCACGTAGTGATTTTGGTTATTGACGCCCGCGAGGGGTTGGTTGACCAAGACATGCATCTTATGGGCTTCGTTCTTAGTGCTGGCCGTTCGTTGGTGATTGCTATCAATAAATGGGATGGCATGAACGGCGAAGACCGTGACAAAGTAAAGGAACAGATTCGCCGGCGTCTGGACTTTCTGGACTACGCCGACAAACATTACATTTCGGCGTTGCACGGTTCCGGGGTGGGTGTGATGTACGAGTCGGTCAACGCCTGCTATGAATCGGCGATGGCAAAATGGCCAACAAATCGCCTGACCACGATTTTGGAAGATGCGATTGCCCAGCACCAGCCGCCCATGGTTCATGGCCGTCGTATCAAGCTGCGCTACGCTCACCAGGGTGGCTCTAATCCGCCGACGGTTGTGGTGCACGGTAATCAGACAGACTCCTTGCCAGGTGCTTACAAACGGTACCTGGAGAATAGCTTTCGCAAGGTGTTAGCGGTAACCGGCACGCCGATCCGCTTCGAGTTCCGCTCCAGTGAAAACCCGTTTGCCCATAAAGTGGACCGGATGACGCCGCGACAAAAAGTCAAAAAAGACAACGATGAAAAGAAAGGTGGGGGCAAGCCCAAAAAAGCGCGTCAGAAGAGCCTTAAGCGCTGATAGGTAGAAAAACCTTTAGTGCTAAAAAACCGGCCTGTTATGAACAACAACGGGCCGGTTTTTTTATGAGCGTTAATTGGCGAATGCCGGCCGAGATCAGCTTTTGCTTGCGTCTTCAACCTGCTTGGCCTGAACAGCGGTTATGGCGATGGTGAATACGATGTCCTCTACCAGTGCTCCCCGTGACAGGTCGTTCACCGGTTTACGCAGGCCCTGCAGCATAGGCCCAATGCTGACCACGTTGGCGCTGCGCTGCACCGCTTTGTAAGTGGTATTGCCAGTATTCAGGTCAGGGAACACAAATACGGTTGCGCGGCCGGCTACCTGGCTATTGGGTGCTTTGCTCAGGCCCACGCTTTCAATAGCGGCGGCGTCGTACTGCAGGGGGCCGTCAATCAGCAGGTCCGGGCGCCTTTCCCGCGCCAGCCGGGTAGCCTCGCGTACCTTATCCACATCCTGACCGCTGCCAGACTCTCCGGTGCTGTAGCTGATCATCGCCACGCGTGGTTCAATGCCGAATGCTTCGGCTGATTGGGCGCTCTGGATGGCAATGTCAGCCAGCTGCTCTGGATTGGGGTCCGGATTGATGGCGCAGTCGCCGTAAACCACAACCTGCTGCGGTAACAGCATGAAAAATACCGATGACACTATTTTTGCGTTGTCGTGGGTTTTAATCAGCTGAAGGGCAGGGCGCACGGTGTTGGCGGTGGTGTGGATGGCACCCGACACCAGGCCGTCTGCTTCGTCCAGCGCGACCATCATGGTACCCAGAACAACGTTGTCTTCGAGCATGCTTTCCGCCACTTCGGCTGAAAAGCCTTTGTGTTTGCGCAACTCTACCATGGGCGCCACGTAACGCTTGCGCACCGCAGAGGGCTCAATAATTTCAAGGTCGGGTGGTAATTCCAGGCCCAGAGAGGCTGCTACTGTGCGGATCTCGATGGCGTCGCCGATCAGGGCGCAGCGCGCAAGCTTGCGCTGGTGGCAAATGACGGCCGCCTGTACCGTGCGCGGTTCGTGGCCTTCTGGCAAAACAATGCGCTTGTTAGCAGCACGGGCGCGCTCGGAAAGCTGGTGACGAAACGCCGGCGGCGACATGCGGATCTGGCGCGGCACCTTAAGGTGTTCCTGCAGCCAGTCGGTATCAATGCGCGGCGCGATCAGGTTCATGGCGGTGTCGATCCGCTGCGGATCGTCGATAGGAATAGACCTCGACAGGCCCGCCAGCATGTGTGCGGTTTCGTAGGTGTTGGTGGTGGTGCTAAGAATCGGCATGCCGGTTTCCATGGCCCGGCGACACAATTCAATCACCCGCTGGTCGGGAACTATGCCGCCGGTTAGCATAATGCCAGCCATAGGTACGCCATTCAGGGCCGCTACGGCGGCTGCCACAAGGATGTCTTCCCGGTCTCCGGGAGTCACCAGAAGGGTGCCGGACTTAAGGATTTCGGTCATGTTACGAATGGTACGGGCGCAAACAGAAACACGGTGTACCCGGCGAGCCTGCATCTGGCCCTCGTGCAGTACCTTCACCTTCAGCTCGCGCACAATGTCTGAAACTCGCGGTGCCAGCAAACTAGGTTCCCAAGGGATTTCGGCCAACAAACGATACTGCCCGTTACTGAACACCTTGCATTTGTTGCGATAATCTTCAGACGGCGTCGCGATGAGAGCCGTCATACCAGGCATATTACGTTCTATTGGCGCACCAATTTTATTAAGAATGACGCCTAAAACGTCAGCCTCACTCTGCCCTGAAAACAGTCGCGCAGAAAAACCCAGTTGTTCATCGAGCTCGGCCGGGTCACAGCCTTTCGGTGACGTCAGCAAAATAATTTCAGAGCCCAGGTTACGCGCAACTTCGGCATTCAGACGACTGATGTAGGTGCCATTATGGTCGGGTTCCAGGCCCTCTATAATCACCACATCGACGGTGCAGGCCACCTTCTGATACTCACCCACCACACGCTCAAGCAGTAAATCAGACTTGTTGTGATTGAGCGCGTGCTGTGCTTCTTTCAGGGTAATGGGTGTCGGCGGCTGAAGATGGCTGTGGGTGCGCACAAACTCAACAGATGAGTCTTTGCCGTTATTGTGGGTAGCATCGGCCTGATGCACCACCTGGCAAAACGGTTTATAAAAACCAACGCTGACACCTACCCGCTCCAGAGCCCGCAACAGGCCGAGGCACACAGACGTCAGGCCGGAATCTGTGGAGGTTGGTGCAATAAAAAGACTTTTTGCCATAGTTACAAATTCCGCCGCTAGCGTTGTACAAATCGGTTAGTTGAGTTTTGCCAGACGTGCTGCTTCGCCAGCGATGACACGTTCTTCGTCGGTAGCGATCACCAGTATTGGGAAGCGCGATTCTTTACAGTCAATTCGGCCGTCACGGTTCAGGCCGTTATCATCGTTATTGTGCTCATCAATGGCGAACCCAAGCAGTGCCAGGTGATTGACGGTCTGCTGGCGCACGCGGGCGCTGTTTTGGCCAATGCCTCCGGTGAACACCAGGGCATCAAGCCGGTTCAGTGATGCCATCATGGCGGCGACATATTTGGCCAGGCGGAAGCAGAACACCTCAATGGCCAGTTGCGCCGGCCGGTCACCCTGGTCCGCCAGGTCGCTCAGGGTACGCATGTCGTTGGCTTGCCCGGATAGCCCAAGCAGACCGCTGTTCTGGTTGAGTTCGTTGTGCAGCTGCTCGGCGCTAACGCCTTTGCTCTTTAGGTAATCAAACAGCCCCGGGTCTATGTCGCCACTACGGGTTCCCATGACCAGCCCCTCAAGAGGCGTTAGGCCCATGCTGGTGTCAACGCTTTTGCCATCGCGTATGGCGGCAACGCTGCAGCCGTTGCCCAGGTGCGCAGAAATAATGGAGGTCTCAGCCGTGGACTGTTCCATGCGCAGAGCAGCCTGTTGCAGCATGTAAGCGTGACTGGTGCCGTGGAAGCCATAACGGCGAACAGCCCAGTCAAGATAGTAGTGCTGTGGCACTGCGTAATGGAAAGCATGTTCTGGCAGAGTCTGGTGGAAGGCTGTGTCAAAAACTGCCACTTGAGGCACCAACGGAAACAGCTCGCGGGTTGCCATAATACCTTCAAGGTTAACGGGGTTGTGCAGCGGAGCCAGCGCGCTACAGGCTTCTATAGCGGCCAGCACCTGGTCATCAATCAGTACTGCTTCGCGAAATGTTTCACCACCATGAACAACCCTGTGGCCGATAGCCGCCGGTTGCCTCGGCATCAGGCCCTTTTTTTGCACTACGTCCACCAGCACGGCCAGGGCTTCCCGGTGTGTGGTGTTGGGTGGCAGCATGGTGAGGTCCCGCTGTGTTCCAATGCGGAAGCGGGCATCGGGCGTGTTCAGTCGCCCTGCCAACATTGAAACGATTTTTTGCCGATCTTTGTCAAAAAGCGCAATCTTTAGCGATGAACTGCCGCAGTTCACCACTAACAATGTGTCTTGCATAATTCTGGGTTTCCGGTTTGTCAGATTCTTTGTTGGCCTGTGTACGAATCCAGCCACTGACTGAATTCGATAGCGGGTAGTGGTCGGCTGTACAAGTAACCCTGAGCGCAATCACAACCTGCATTTTGCAGAAATTGGACTTGCCCCTCCTCTTCAACGCCTTCTGCGATCAGCCTGAGACCCATGCTGTGAGCCATATTGATGATTGCGCTGACCAGCGCTGCGTCATCCGGGTCTTTGAGGACGTCTTGCACAAACGATTTATCAATCTTGAGTGTATCAAACGGGTAGCTTTTCAAGTAACTGAGGGCTGAATAGCCGGTACCAAAGTCGTCTACCGACAGGCGCACGCCGTGCTCGTCAAGCTCCCGCAAAATCTGGGCGGTTTCAATCGAGTTGTCCAGAATGAGACGTTCGGTAATTTCCAGTTCCAGAAACTCGGCTGCCAGGCCGGCGGTAGACAAGGCGTCCATCACTGAGGTAACGAAGCCCGGGTCGCGGAACTGACGAGGTGAAACGTTCACCGAAATTCCAACATCGCGACCCAATTGGTTTTTCCAATTCATGGCAGCTTGGCAGGCTTGCTGAATAACCCATTCGCCAATGGCCGTTATGAGCCCGGTTTCCTCGGCCAGAGGAATGAAGCGGTCGGGCATTACCTGGCCGATTTCCGGATTGTTCCAGCGCAGCAAAGCCTCTGCCGCCAAAAGGTTGCCGTTAGAGGTGTTTACGATGGGTTGGTAAAATAACTCGAATTCACCTTGTTGCAGAGCGCGCCGCAGGCGTGTTTCAAGTTGAAGGCGTTCGTGGGAAATTTCGCTCATCTCTGGCGAAAAATGCACGTAGTCACTTTTGCCTTTGCGCTTGGCCTGGTACATCGCTGCGTCGGCGTGCTGCATCAACTCGCCGCTGTTGTCGGAATCTGCGGGGAATGCCGCAATACCGATGCTGGTTGTTACGTAAACCTCGTGACTGTTCAGCTGGTAGGGCATTGAAAAAGTTTCGAGTATACGTTCGGCGACTTGAGACGATACTTCTGCGCTTTGCAGGCCAGGCAAAATCACCAAAAATTCATCGCCGCCCAAGCGCGCGACTGTGCTGGTACCGCGCAAGCAGCTGGAAATGCGTCTGGCG
>Ga0136560_1000349_pt1 | contig 22586 bp, 19 predicted proteins | sample AntRauMeHopE1497_FD_104925 | JGI IMG/M metagenome (GOLD analysis project Ga0136560, IMG submission 104925) | Saline lake microbial communities from Rauer Islands, Antarctica - Metagenome Hop E1 #497 | ecosystem: Environmental > Aquatic > Non-marine Saline and Alkaline > Saline | place... | reverse complement strand
GAACTGCTTGGACGCGCGCACGGAGAGCATCTTGAGCATCTGGTCCAGAGCCTGGTTGATGAACACGCCGCGGATGAGGAAGACCGCCAGCAGCACGCCGTGCGCCGGGCACAGCACCAGGCTACCGTCCGCGGCCCTCGCCCCGCACTCGCTGCCGGGGAAAAAGTCGCCCCAGGGGACCAGTACCATGGCCTGCAGGACTGACAGCGCGACGCAGCAGACCATCATGACCACGTGGCTGTAGCGGCCCAGGTAGTCGGTCAGGTAGCCGCAGATGACCGGCATGAACAGCAAGGTCTGGTTGATGAAGTAAAAGCGTGTGTCGTACAGCTGGAACACGTCCTTGGGCGACTCCACGTACGGCCCGAGCGCCATGTACATGATCGGAATCTGCGAAGCGCAGGCAGGCACGGCAGGGGGGGTGCGGATGGACCGGCGGCGGGCGTGAAGCCACACGGAGCGGGCAGCTGTGGCCGGCTCGAAGGGTTGCTCGGGCGCGCCCTTCGTCGCGGACGGCCCGGCGCCCCGGCCCTTGCACGCAGGCGGTGCGCCGCCGCAGTGCTCCGGCTGCGTTGTCTCACCGAAAAGTCAACGTTTGCCGTGACCAGCCCGAGGATGAGGTACAGCTGCACATGGTCGGTCAGGGTGGTGCGGTCGCCCACCAGCCACTTCCTGAGGTACCCGAAGATATCTGTGCATGAAGGGCACCGGTACCTGCGCACGGGGTCGTCCTTGGGGCGCTCCATGCGGGTCCGGGCTGGGGGCGCGAGACTTTCTCGTGGGCGGCTCCCTGCCCGCCAGCGAGGTCTTCGACGGCCCCTTTGCCGCCCTCTGCCTGACCAAGCCGAAAGCTTGGCGACACGCAGCGAGGGTGGTGCGCCTGGGCCTCGCCGGGCGCCTGGGATGTCGGCGCCGATGCAACTCTGCCAAGCCGTCACTGCCAATGTGGGTCACACGATGTTGAACCTCGCGCCAGGTTCCGCGACGCGTCCTGGCGGACACATCCGCACGGCAAGCCGAGACCAGCGAGCAGCCAAGGCGCTGGGTGGCCACGAGTCTGTCTGCAACGAACGGAAGCGTGGCAGCCGGTCTCGCCAGGGCGGCCAGAGCGATCGAGCCGACCGTCGCGCCCGTTGGTGTCACACGGGCGGCGCACTCGGCGGCCAGCACGGCGGCGTGGGCGATGGACGTGACTGCGGAGCGCGTCACCGTGTGAGGTTGCGCGGGCCAGGCAGGGGGGAGCGGGCGGCGGCTGGCTCGGCGGCGCGTGCGTTTCGAAGCCGTGCGAGCGCCTCTCGCGCTTCCCACCCCGCGCAGCGCGGTCGGATTCACGGCGGCACTGCTGCGAAGCATCGCGGCGATGCGCGGTGCCAGCCCAAAGGGTGAAGGCATCAGGGTCTTCGGGCCGTGGACGGTGCAGCAGGCGCTTGCGTTCTGGACGGCGGCTGGGCTCATGTCGGGCCTGCACAACGAGGGCGTGCCGCTTGCCGGGACGCTGCGCATGGTTCTGCTGCTGGCGGCGCTGACGCCTGCGGGCGGGCAGACCGCGGAGGTCGTCACCGAGGCCGTCGTGGGTCCGCTGCTCGCGGCGCTCACGCCCGCCCTGGCCACCTGCAGGAGCATCGTCCGCTCCGGCATTGCTTTGGCCAGCGCCGCGTCGAGGACGGGGCTCGAGGCGTCGTTTCTGACCGCCCGCGCCGGCCTCGCAAGCACCGACGCCGGGCTGGACGCCGGACCCGCAACGGCAGCGGCCTGCCGCCTGGAGAGGCTTGCCGACGCGGTCCGCGACCTCAGGAGGAGGCGCGAGGCGCAGGACCTTCTCCGGCCGCTCGCAGCGGCGTGGTCGTCCGGGCCGGACGTGACCACCGGCATCGCGGGAGCGGCGATCGAGGCCGCCGCCGACGAGGACGAGCGGCACGCGACCCCCGCCGCGGCGGAGCCCCGGCGGCGGGCCCTCGTCGACTGCGACTGGGACGGGCCCGTGCTGCCGGAGCCGCGGCGGCACGCGGGGGCCGAGGACGAGGAGGCCGATGCCGCGGCCGCGGCGGCCAGCGAGTCGGACGTCGCCGCGTCGGAGGGCATCGCCCTCCTCGGGCGTGTGTTCCGGGCCGCAACGGCGGTGCGGGAGTCCATGGGCGGGCCGGGCCGGCGGCTGAGCGCCGACCCGGCCGGGGCAACGGACCTCGGCATGGGCGGAGTGATGGTCTCGCCGCAACACGCCCGGGACGTGGCCAGGGCGGCGCTCCGGAGGCGCTTCGGCCCCGCGGCGGACTTTGCGTCCCCCCGGACCGAGGACGGGAAGGGCGGGCGCGCGAGAGCGTCGGTGAGCAGCTTCATGCGGTGACGCCGGGGCGCACCGGTCGGGCGCGCGCGAGGCCGGAGACACGGCCTTGTGTGCTTCTGGTGTGTGCGGGGCGCTGAGAGGCGAGGCGGCCGGGACGATGGAGGTGGCTCGGCCTGCCGGCACGCAATGACGACGGGCTGAGCGCCCCATGGCCGGTCAGCCCCCAGCAAACACACGGAGACACTCGGCCGGTGGCAGAGCCGGGTCGATGGTGACCCGTCCGCGGGCTAGGCTGACGTCGGAGCGATGCCAAGCTCTGCCTCGAGCCCAATCACGGTGACTTCACGCCCCACGGCTCTGGTCAGCCCCCTCGCGAGCAGCGCTCGCGCCCCTCGTGCTCTGCCGATGAGGTCCGCGGCAGCGGCCTCGGCCTCGGCGACGTCGGCCGCGCACCGCGCCGCCTCTGCCTGCATCTCCGCGGCGCGCTTCCGCAGGAAGGCGGCCGACGCCTCCGCCTGGCGCATCATGCCGGCGAAGTGGGCCGGGTCGTCCGGCCCCCTCCTCGCGTGGAGCTCTGCCGCCGCCATGGGCACGGAGGTGACGGCTGCCATGGCAAGAACGACGGCTCGGCGGTGGGATCCGACGTCGGCGGCGGAGGCGTGGAGGACGGAAGCTGCGGAGGCGGTGCGGAAAGGGGGACGCGAGGGGCGGGGACGGCGGGGTGGGTGGTCTGCGGCGCAGCGGAGGCGCCCCGGGGGGGTTGGGGCGGCGGGCCAGGGAAGGGGCGTCCCCGCCCGGGTTTTGGAGCCATGGGGTGCGGTGCATGGGCGCTGTCTCACGCGGTGCGGGCCCGAGGAGGGCGAGGGCAGGGGCGCCGTCGGCCAGCGCGGCGCGGGCGTCCTCCTGCAGGGCCGCGGTGTCCCGCTCGGCCGCCAGGAGGAAGGCAAGCATCACCTGCAGGTCCTCGATGACGTCACTACGCTCGGAGAGCGGGCTGGCGCCGCGCCACACCGCCTCGAGCGACGGCACGGCTACGGCGTCGGCTCCCGCGGCCCCGTGCGACGCCCTGGCCCGGGCCGAGCAAAAGGCCGCGGCGGCCCGCACGGCCGCGCCTCGCAGCAGCGCGCCGGCGAGTTCCGCGCCAGTCGGCACGCCGTCGGCGTCCAGGCCCAGCGCGTCCGCCTCCGACTTGGCCCTGCGCTCGGCTAGGACGGCCGACCGCTCCGCCGACGCGGCCGCCCTGCTGAGCGCCAGGTGCCGGGCCCTGGATGCGCCCCGGTCTCGGGCCAAGGCCGGCAGCTCGACCAGGGCGGCGGACAGGCATGCCTCGGCACACTCCCGCAAGGCGCTCGGGCCCGCCTTTTGCACCACCGCATCGATGTCCGACAGCTGCTTGCTCGACAATCCGCCCGTGATGGCACTCCTGGATGCATGCCCGTCGCGTTCCAGCTCGGCGAGCGCCGAACTCCATCCGTCAGACAGCTCCGCCCACAGCCGGGCGGCGTCGGACACGTGCGGCGCGACCACCTCGGCCACCACACCGTCAAGAGATTTCACCCGCTTCATCAGCTCAGCGCGCGCGATGGTGAGCTCGCCGGGGGAAAGCGTGCCGCGGCTCCTCAGCCACTCGCGGGCGTGCTCGACCTCGATCACCAGGGGCGCGCGTGGCGCTGCCATTGCCCCCTGAGGTATGGCTGCCCGAAACTCAGGGGCAGCGAACGCGCCTCGCGGTGGGACTGGAGTGCGCATGAGGCGTGCAAAGCGACGCGCAGAGACGGCCGGCACGACGAGTGTTCGGAGCGGCCTCTCACGCGGACGCGCGCAGAGCGTCGGGGAGCATGCTGCTGGCGTCGGGGACTGCCCACAGGGCGCCGTCGTCGCCGAGGGTCACGAGGACGCGGCGCAGAGCCCCCGGCGCGGCCTCGGGCGCCCAGTGCTGGACCGCGGGCGCCGCGAGGCCCGCCCAAGCGGCGGCCGCGCGGTAGCCTGACGACTGCCGGAGCCCGAGCCGGCCGGTGCTGCCCCCGGGGGGGCCCGAGCCGACGGGCTTGCGCTCCTGGCGGAGCTGCCCAGAGGCTGCCCCGTCCCCCGCCGCGGCCGGCGCGGACGACGCGGCGTCCCCGTCCCCGTCCCCGTCCTCGTCGGCGTCCTCCTCCTCGTCCGCCCTCGGCCGCTTGGCGCCGGACGAGCCCCCGTCGCCGCCGTGGGGGCGCGACGACACCCCCGCCTCGGCAGCCGACAGCCTCATGGATAGCTCCTCCGGTGGCGCAGCCAGGTCATACAGCCCGCTGAATGCGTCGCAGTCTCCGCCGACGCCGAACGCGAGGCCCCGGCCCCCCGACGCGCCCTTGGCACCGACCGAGCGCCACGGCGCGCCGGCCAGGCAGACCCCACGGAGCCCGGCCTTGGCAGGAGACTGCCACCGCCCCACCGACCGCAGGGTGCGGGGGTCCAGCACGCGGACGATGGAGCCGGAGCCGCCGACGAGCACCAGCCCGCCGTCGCAGTCGAGCGACACCACCCGCTCCCCAGACCCCGCGGGCATGGCGGGCGCCCTCGCCACCCTGCCGCCGCGCTCCCCGACACGGGCGTCGTAGAGCGACACGCACGCGCCCTCTGCGACCAGAACGCCGCAGCGGCCGGCAGCCGCCTCCTCCGGGTCGGACGAGGCCAGGGCGCACGCCATCGGGGAATCGGCAACTGCCCAGGCCGCGACGGTCTCGAGCGACCCCGCCTCGCCCGCACGGACCAGACAGGCCCGCTTGCCCTCGTAGTGGGTTGCCACGGCGCACAGCGGGGCGCCCGGCGACGCGCTGGCGGCGCTGGGGACGGCGACGGACGTGAACGAGTGACCGAACCCGTCGGACCCGCTGATCCAGCCGCGGCTCTCTGACGCGCCGCGCCACGTCAGCGGCGAAGCGTCGTCACCATCCTGGGACAGCGTCCCCCTCCAGAGGGCCAGTCCGCCGTCCGAGTCCGACGACGCGGCAACCACGGCCCCGCCCGCCCCGATGCTCCCCGCCACCGCCTGCACTTCCGCACCTCTGCCCGCCGTGCCGATCTCGCTCACATGCGCGTCCTGGCACGGCGCGGGGGCGGTACAGCGCGAGTCCGACGACGAAAGGGGAACCGTGCCGTCCCGGACCAGCGCGAGCGCCGCCGCGTGAGCGGACCGGATGGGCACCCCGCACACCCCGACGGTCGACCCAGACGCCAGGATCGCCGCAAGGGTCCCTCGGCCCAGGCCGGGATCGCCGACGACGAGGCGGGAGGCGGAAGGGCCGCCGGGCGAGATGCGCCCCGAGATCGCGCCGCGGAGCGGGAGCCTGCACACCACCGCCAGGTCTGCAGTGTCCACTGACATGGCCACGACCCTTCGCAGCCGCTGAAGGGTGCTACACGGCCTCTGGAGGGGTGGCAGAGCGTGGCGAGGAATTTCGTCGTGGGCCGAGCGTCACACCGACCCCCCAGCTAGCGGCGCACCGCCCACCAGCTGGAACACGATTGCGATGGCCATGACCATCGTTGCCATGCTGGCGGTCGTCGCGGCCGCTGCTGCTGAGCCCGTGGCTCCCGAGTACGGCTCCCTGAGCCAGCACCTCAAGGGCACAATCTCCCTGCCTTACGGCGCTCTGGTGGAGCCGTTCGAGTCGTGGTTCCTGAACAAGTGAGCCAGCGCTCGGCTTCCCTCGCGGGGACGACGTCACGCGACCGTCCGGCCAGGGTCGGGCCCCGCGGTCACCACGCCGCCGCAACTAGTGCGCCCGCAGGAAGGACGGCGCCAGCGGCAAGCAGCGAACCGAGTACTACGGGGGCATGGACGTGTACATCACCGACTCGGACAACGCCGTCACGTACTCGGTCGTCCCGACCGGCGTGGACACGACGACGTGCTTCCGCGGGGCCGGGGCCGTGACCCCCGTCCCCCTGCTCCCCGCCAACACCTCCGGCTTCCGCTACAGCGGTGCCACGGTGGTGAAGGGCGTCAAGGCCCTGCAGTTCCAGTACCAGTCGACCAACTACGGCCGCGTGTCCACGTACACGCTCTCCGTCGACGCTGCCGACGGCACCACCCCCCTGCGCTACGAGATGCTCGGCTACGACTCCCTCCTCGGCTCCCACTTTGACAAGTACCTCGTCGACTACACCACGGCGGAGCTCGGCCCCGCAGCGCCCGTCAACGCCACCTCCCTGTACGTGCCCCCCGCCGGCATGACGTGCCGCGACGGCGACGGCGCCGCCGCCTCCAACCCTCTCGCCGTCCTCGCCGGCGCCATGCTCCTCAGCCCTGCCGCCGAGGCGTCGGACTGCGCTGCCGGGCACCCCGCCGCCAGCGTCCGCTGCCGCTACGAGGCGTTCGCAGCGCAGCACGGCTCCGCGCGCGGCTCCGCCGGCCTCGGCCGCTTCCGCCGTGCCGCCCACTTCGTCGAGGGCCGCAACCGCGCCTCCCGCGCCACCTCCTCCTCCCTCCGCGTCGCTCTGAACCGCTTCGCCGACTGGTCCGACGCCGAGCTCCTCGCCGCGCGCGGCGGTGTGTCCAGGCGCGACCTCCCCGCCGGCGACAAGCGCCGCCGCTCCGTCGCCCTCCGCTCCGCCCGCCCCTCAGCCGTGCACCCCGCGCCCCCGGCGCTCACCGCCGCGTCCAACCCCCCCTCCGTCAACTGGACCGCCCGCGGCGCGGTGCTCCCGCCCCCGGACCAGGCCATCTGCGGCTCCTGCTGGGCCCACGGCGCCGCCGCCACCATCGCGGGCAGCGTGTTCCGCAAGACCGGCAAGCTCGTGCCCCACAGCCGCCAGGAGCTCATGGACTGCTCGTGGGCGCAGGGCAACGGCGCGTGCAACGGCGGCTTCGACTTCCTGGGATACGAGTGGGCCATGACACAGAGCGTCCCTGGCCTCGCCACGCAGGCGGCGTACGGCCGCTACCTCGGGCAGGACGGCCGCTGCCACAACGCCTCGGCCGCCTCGGGGGTCCTGGAGACGATCAAGGGGTACACCAAGGTGCAGCAGGGGAGCGAGCCCGCCCTCATCGACGCCCTCGTCAACGTCGGACCCATCTCCATCTCCATCGACGCCACCCTCGCGGACTTCACCTTCTACTCGAGCGGCGTGTACGACAACCCCAAGTGTCTCAACGGCGTCGATGACCTCGACCACACCGTGCTCGCGGCCGGGTACGGTTCCTCGGAGGACGGCGTGGACTACTGGCTGGTTCGCAACAGCTGGAGCGAGTACTGGGGCGACAACGGGTACGTCAAGATCGCCCGCAGGGGCAACATCTGCGGCGTCGCCACGCAGCCCACCTACGTCACCCTGGCTTGAGTTGGTGCGGGGGGGGCGTGGCCGCCGCCTTCACATGCGAGCGTGAGCGGTTTGCGCCGGCCACCTTCGCGCAGGGCACGACCACGCGCGACCCATGCGCCCCGCGCCGACCGTGCCGCCGGAGCGCAGCGCAGTTGTGTGTTGCAGCGCAACCTTAAACCCGAGGCAAGGACAGTGTTCATAGGCGGTAGGCATCATCACATCAAGGAAGGGGGTCGGTCGCACTCATCGAAGCGAGCTCACTTGGACGTGCCGGCCTTGGACGCGCCGTCGGTGGCCTCTCCCTTGGCCGGGCCGAACGCGGTCTCCGACGCCGTCTCGGCGGCCAGGCCAGCTCCCTCGTACGCGTCGCTCCCCAGCTGCGCCACCTTCTTCGCGGCGTCGTCGAAGCCCTCGCTCGCGGTCTTGGCGGCCGAGCCCGCCATCTCCTTGGCGTCCTCCGCGGTGCCCATCATGGACTCGAAGGCCGAGTCGGCCGCCGAGGCGCCGGCCTCTGCCATGTCATCGACGGCGGCGCCGGTCCTCTCCGCCATTGTCGCCGCCTCGGTCTTCGTCTGCTCCTTGGCATCAGCGTCGTCGCTGCTGCTCACCTCAGACGTCAGGACGTCGCCTGCCTCCGAAGCCGCCGCCTTGGCGTCCTCGAATGTCTTGTCGGCGGCGTCGCCGGCGGCCTCGGCGGATGCGCTGACCGCCTCGCCGGTGGAGGCCCACGCGTCACCAAGGGCATCCCGGGCCTCGCTTGCCATGTCGGATGCCTTCTCGGCGGCAGTTGGCTCGGGCTCGGGCTCCTCCTTGCCCATGACGGCCTCGGTCGCGCTGGTTGCAGCGTCGGACACCGCGCCGTAAGCCTCGGTCGCTGCCGCCTGCACCTCCTCGACGACGGTGTGCTCAAGCTTGGTGCCATCGGCGCTGCGGGAAGGAAAGGGGACGAGAGGAGCGCCGAACAGTGGCACGGCGGAAGTCCGGAGGAACAGGGGACGCGTACACAATAGGGCGCGGAACACTTGACCCAGGACCGCCGCTTGTGCCGGCACGGCACACCCGTCTTATCGGTACACAACAATGACACTGTGCGGCTCAGATCGGGGCCGGGCCGTCGCGGTCACGGGCTGCAGAACACTGGACGTCCACTCGTCAGCGCGACCCGCACGATCAGTCCGGGCATAGCCGATGCGGGAGGCTCACGCGGTCACTGGGTGGCTGGAAGTGTTGCTGGAATCGGCCATGGTTGTGGACGGTCTGTTCGTTGTGGTTGTAGAGTGCCATGCTCAGAGGCAGACCGATACCTGCAGAGGTCGCCCAGCCCCTGCGCCTCTGCGCCGCCTCTGCTGCTGCCACAACGAGGCGTTTCGAATAACAACCGTGACCACGCGGATGCCCGGGCTGGCTGCCACGCTCGGGCAGAGTGCCAGTACTGGTCGTGGTGCGCGTGTTTGCGAAGCCCTTGAGCAGTGAGCCACGACGGGTTGGGGGGCGTGTCGCGCACATCACACGAATCAATGTGTCAAGCTTTCGCACCGGCACGGTGCAGCTCAGGCGCTGCCATCGCCGCGCGCGGTGGACGAAACGGTGTCGGCGGCGCCGGCGACTGTCTCGCGCGCCGTGTCGGCCGCAGACGAGGCGGCGTCCGTGGCTGCCTCGCCGGCAGCTGAAGCGGCCTCGCCAGTAGCAGAAGCGGCCTCGCCGACCTTGTCAGTGGCCTTGTCGGCAGGGGCGGGCTCGGGGGCGCCGGCCACGGCCTCGTACGCGCTTGATGCGGCGTCCTTGACACTGTCGACGATGCCGCTGCGGTAACTAAGCGGTGGAGGGACATAGAGATCAGGTGGGGCCGGCACGGGGTCCGCGGCGCTGTCGGCTGACGGGGTAGAACACTGGGCCGGGCGCGCGAGCTTTCGCTGTGCCCCCCATAGCCCTCGCCGCATCGGTTTAAAGGCTTGGAAGCGACACTGCTTGCGAAAGACCGGCGGCGAGATGGGGGCCGACTGTTCCCGGATCACTGGCCACGGCGGCCGGTGTTGGCAACCCTTGCGCCCCCCTCCCAGTCAGCGGCAAAGAGCACGTCATAAGGCGGCCAGCGCGCTCACGAGGAAGTCTTGGAGGAGTCAGCCATGCTTTGAAAGTTCTCGATGTGTTGAGATTGGGAGTGCTAATTCAGCAGCCCGCTGCGGATCGGTGCTCTGTTGGCTCTGGCGGTCACGGATTGCGCGCCAGCTGCCATTTGGCAACACGTTATACCAACGCGCGGCACGCCCCGACTGTCGCGGGCCGCGGAGCACGGTAAGAAAGCGGTCGCGGATCGCGCACTGCCATACCATAGCTGTTGACGGCCCGCAGGCCGCTGGACCTGCCGGGGCACGACGGTTCCCTTCGCACGCGAAAGGTGCGTGTGGGCTGAGCGGTGGCAGTGTCGAGCATTCCTCGATCAGTTGCAAATGGTGGTCACTCAAGCGGGCGCGCTCACTTGTCCTCCTTGCTGCCGGAGGCGGCAGAAGAAACGGCGTCGGCGGCGCCTGCCACAGTGGAACGGGCCGACTCGGCGACAGCAGAGGCACCGTCAGAGACAGCCGTGGCGGCAGACGAGGCGGCGTCGTAAGTGGCCTTGCCGGCGTCGGTGGCCGCGTCAGAGACCGTTGTGGCTGCCGACGATGCCGTGTCGGACACGGTCGTGGCTGCTGAGGATGCAGCATCCATGGTTGCCTCGCCAGCAGCGGAAATGGCGTCGCCGGTGGCGGTCGCGGCCTCGCCGGCCTTGCTGCTCGCAGTCTCGGCGGGGCTCGGCTCCGGGGCGCCGGCAACCGCCTCGTACGCATCGGCCACTGCGGCCTGCACGCTCTCGAGGACGCTGGGGTCGGTGCCGCTGCGGGAACGAAAGAGCGGGGGCGGGGAGGTTGTGGGCTGCTGGAACACTCGCACGTTGTCGGCCTCCTTGTCGCTGGGACTGCTCGGCCAGGCCCGATGCTGCACGCTTCATGCATTGCTCTAGACGACTGGTGCGGCTCCGGCTGAGGCAGCCAGGCTTCGTGCCCGGAGTGGCGGCGGCTGGTTGCAGCGCTGCCCTTGCTCAAGGGCCGCAGCAAGGTGCCCAGTGCTCGCTCAGGGGCTCACGTGGAAGTCTTGGAAGAATCAGCCATGTTGTTGGGTCTTGCTCTGGGTGGAGAGAGAGAGTGCTGCTATTCCGAGATCCGGCGCCCGGAACAGTGCTCTGCGCCAGAGCTGCCGGGGGAGCAGAGCCCCGCACGGCTCTGCGGCGGATCGTGATCTCCTGGAAGGGGTTGGTCTGAACGTCGGCGCGTGAGCGGCGCAGGAGTGACATGCTCAGGCGGCGTGGTGTGCAATCGTCGCTCGGCTCGTCAACAGAGAATCACGCAAGGGCTCCCGCGACAGTCAAGGGTCATTCTGCCTTCGTGGCGCTGCCGTCCGTCTTCTCGTCGCCGGTGACGGCCTCCTTCGCGGCCTCGGCGGCTCCGGTGACGGCCTCCGACGTGGCCGCCGCGGCGTCAGCGGCGGTGTCCCTCGCCGCCATAGCGGCGTAGGAGACCTCGTCGGACACGACGGTGCCGGCGGCGGTGGCCGCGTCCGACGTGGCCGCCGCGGCCTCGGCTGACTTGTCGTACGCCTCCTCGCCGGCGGTCTTCTCCTCCTTGCCCTTGGCGGCGTCGGAGACGGCCTCGCCCGCGTCGGCGACGGCCTGCCTGGCACCCTCCGCGGTGGCATTAGCCTTGTCGGCCACGACCTCACCCGCGGCGGACGCGGCCTCGCCGGCCGCCTCCGTGGCATCGGAGGCCTTGTCGCTCGCCTTCTCAGCGGGCGTCGGCTCGGGCTTGCCCACGACCACCTCGTACGCGCTCTGCGCTACGGCCTGCACGGCGCCGAAGATGCCTCCGCTGGGCTTATCGCTGCGAAAGCGCAAGGCGTGGGAGGGAAACGGAAACGGTGGCAGCCTCACACTATCCGGAACTTTGAGTCCAGCCCAGGCCAGCCCGGCTGCTCGTGTTGAGACGTCCCCGGTTGAGGGGGCATCAACATTTTGCGTTGTTCAGGCACTTTGATAGGCGATCACTGGCCGAGGGAAGCCGCGGGGAGGGGCCGAGCGCCGACTGTTCCGCGATCGCCACTCCCCCCGGAAAACCCCGCCGCAACACGCGCGTATGCCGCCCGGGAAGTCCCCGGGTGCCCTCACGTGGTGGCAGGTGCGCTTGATGTCTTGCTGGATTCGGCCATGGTTCTCGGGTCTGGGTGTAGGAGTGCGAGCTCGGCGGAGTGTGAGCGCGATCAGCTCTGCGGCAGAACATTCCACGGCATCACGGCTCGCGCCCGGCGACATCCTGCGCGGCTCCTTCGCCGATTCCAATCGCCGCCATGACGGCCGCATCGCCTCCCGCCGCCCAATCCGACGGGGGCCGGTCGCTGGCGTCCATGTGCCTGTAGTCCTCCACGAGCCTTGCCAGCGTCTCGTCAGCCACGCCAAAGAAGTTCTGCCCCCCCGCGCCGGTGGCATCCGCCCCCATCATGTCTGAGTAGTGGTGCAGGTGGGCGCGGGCGGTGTAGAGCCTGACGAACGACCGGCGCATGCGGTCAAAGGTGGCCGCGATGCCGCAATTGTTGGACAGGGCCAGCACCGACCTTGCAGCATCCAGCGGGGGCTGCGAGCAGATACCGGTCTTGAAGCCGTCGGGGTTGAACCAGGCAAGGCGCATCGAGGCTCGCATGCGCTCGATGTTCCGCTGCACGTCGGAAACCAGCACCCCGCCCCGCGCGAGGAGGCCGCACGCCAGGTACGTGTGGGCGCGGCTGTCCACACTGAGGAGCGCGTTGGCCCTGCGGGGAATCGGCGGGGGCGTGTGCGGGGGAACGCAGGCAGCGGTGGGATGCCGCAAGCTCAAGGCGAGCCAGCCAGCGCGCCCGAGCCAGCGCTTTCTCTCTCACGGGTCAAGCGCGTCGGCAAACAGCGCGTCGGCGGACCGGGGCTCGCCGGGGAGCAGCCGGCTTCCCGGCCCGGCCGCCCTGCGCGCGGCCGCCCCAGCGCGCCCCTGCGCGCCCCGCGCCCTCCGGATCCCCGCCGCCGCCATGGTGACCGCCGGGCTGAGCGACGGCACGAGGAAGTGCATGCCGCTGAAGGGCACCAGGTTGGTCGTGATCTCGTTCAGGTCGACGTTCAGCGGGCCGGGGAATCGCATGCCGGCGGTGAGGCCCGTCAGCATGCGGGCCGCGAGCTCGTTCATCGAGTCAAAGGCACCGCGCCCGTCCGTGACGCTCTCCGCACCGGCACCCGCCCCGCGCCGCCCGGCCGCGCCCGCCGCTGTCTTGTCGACGAGCGACGCGGCGCGTCCCACGATGCTCGCGAGCGCCCCGTTCTCGACGGGAAGCACGCAGTCGGCGTGCTCTGCCAGCTGGGACACGGCCAGCGCCGTGTTGTACGGCGAAGTGACCACGTCGTCGTCCTCGCTCGGGAACACCGCTGCGCACGGCGGGCGGCACGGGGGGAGCTCGTCAAGGGCGGGGCAGCGATCCCTCGGCTCGATGCAGGCCGAGGCGGCAAGCAGATCGCGCCGAGAGGCCCAGAAGGGACGGCGGGGCCGGGCCGGCCGTTCTCGCGGCGCGGACGGGGTGCGGGGGGAACGCCTCTGGCGCCCGCTCACGGGTGACGAAGCGGTAGAGCTCGGGGAAGGCATCGTGGAGCTGCGCCAGGACGTACGTGCCAAGGCCCGAGCCGGTGCCGCCGCCGAGGGAGTGGAGAAGGAAGAAGGACTGCGGCGACTCGCAGGCCTCCAGCGCCGTCCGCACGCGCTCCATCACGGCCTCGCCGTGCCGCGGGCCGTACTCACAGAAGCCGTGGGCCCTGCGTCGGCGCGGCGCGGGGCAACCACGGGAGCGGTGGCGAGGCTTTGGCGAGCGCGCGGAGGTTCAAAACCCGGCGGCGCCCGAGCGCCCGCCTCACCAGTTGTTACCGCTCCCGGACACGTCGGTCACAACCTGGGAGTCGTCAAAGAGCTCCCGGAGCGGGCCGGACATCACCTGGCTGACCACGCCCTCCTCCATGTCGACAAGGACCGCCCGCGCGCGCAGCGACGCAACCTTGGACACGGCCGCGCCTGTGACGTCCACGGTCGCCTCTACGTCCCGCGGCGCGCTGTAGCGCTCGTCAATGTTCCTGAAAAAGGCCGACATGGCCTCGTCAAACACTCCGTCCGGCGAAGCGGCGGCATGCTCGCGCACAGCGAGGTCCCAGAACCGCCAGCCGATCTGGTTCCCGCACTGGCCGACCTGGATCGTCACCAGCTCGCGCGGCATGGCCGCGGCGCTTCCCGGCCGCAACCGAGCCGCTGGAGCTCAAAACCTTGCGCGACTCTTGCCGGGAGCCCTTGGCGAGCGGCGCTGCAAGCACGCGCGGGCGCTCCACAGATGCGCCAAGCTTGCGGCCTCTGCAAACAATGCGGCGCTCGGCCCGCTCAGAGCGCGTGATGTGCAGTCGCCGTGATGGGCTGGCAGAGGCAGCAACGACGGCCCGGTGTCCGGCACACAGGCGGTCCGCGCCGAGATGGACGGAGCCGCAGTGCTCGACTCTGGCCTCCCGGCCCTGATCGGGGCCGTCCGGGCGGAGGCGAGGGTAGAGGGCGAGCGCGCGGCGCTCACCGCCGCAAGGATCGCCGCCGCTGCCTCCGCCGTTGCGGAGGTGCTGCGGCACGGCGCAGGACCGATTTCGGGCCTGCCCGCGATCAAGCTGGACTGGGCGGCGTTCGAGCGAGGCTTCGGGCCGCCCGCACCGTCGGAGGGCCCAGGCTGGCTGCCCGGCGAGTTCCCCAGCCCTGGCACGACGCTCGCCTGGCTGCTGAGCCCCGGATGGGTGACAGAGGGCGGGTCGTGCGGCCCTCCCCGGTCGCCCCTGTCGGCTGAGGTCGGCCCGACGCCGTTGCACGCCTCGGCGTTGGCGGAATCGGCTGACCGCCTCGCGCCGCCGGTGGCGTCGCTGCCGACGTCAGTCGCGGCGTGCCGGCGCCTGATTGCCAGCGCAGAGTCCTCGGCGCGGGCCGCGGAGGCGCGCGCCCTCGTGTGGCAGCGGGCGGCTGCGCGTGTCAGCGCTCGTGTCGACGGCTTTGCGGCCGAGGCCGAGGCCGTAGCTCGCGCGCACGACTCTGCCGTCCGGGCGCGGGTCGCCTCAGACCGCCTCGAGGCCGAGACGGCGGCGCGGCGCTCGGCCGAGACACTGGTGCGCCGGTGCGAGGCCGAGGCAGCACGGCACCTCGAGGCCGCGCGGGCGGCCGCTCGGCTCGAGACGGAGCAGGCGGTCGCGGCCGCGGGCCATCGAGGCGGCGGGTCCGGGTCGGTGGGGTCGGCGTCCGATGGCGGGGCGTCCGCGGGGGACGGCGGTCCGTTCTTCAGCCTGTCTGAGGTGATGGCGATCAAGGCTCGGCTGCGGGCCGAGGCGGAGCAGGCCGCGGGGGGCGCGACGGAGGCAAGGAGGGTGCTGTCAGCGGCGAGGGCGGAGCGGGCGTGGCTGCGGGAGGCGCTGCGCGGGGCGCTGGCCGGGATGGGACTGCCCGTCCCGCCACCGTCGATGCACGCAGCGGCACAAGGCGGAGGCGGAGGCGTGGCCGACTTCCCGGCGGCGTGGGCTTCGTGCGGCCTTCGGGTGTCGCCGGACCGCTGCGTGACGGTGGTAGAGGCGGCGGAGGCGGACGGGGAGGCAGTGTGGGCGGCTCGGGAGGCGGCCGTGGCGCTCGCGGCGGCCCTGGCGGGCGGGGAGCCGGACCCGTCGGCTCTGCCGAAGCGGCCCTCGAAGATGGTCGCGGCCCTGGCAGAGCTGCGGGCCGGCGCGGTGGCGATGCGGGAGCGGCACGCGGCGGAGGCCGACCGGGAGGGTACCCTCGAGGCAGAGCGGTCCCGGACCCGTGACGCCCTGGCAGAGCTGCAAGACGTGAAGCAGGAGCTGAAGGAGGAGGTGGCGCTGTCGGATTCGCTCCGGGCGGAGGCGAGCGGCGCGAAGGAGGAGGCCGAGCGGGAGCGGGCCAAGGGAGCGGCCGCCGCGGAAGCCGCCGCGGCCCAGGCTCAACGGGCGGTGGAGGCGGCGGAGGAGGCAGGGCGCCTGCGGGACGCGGCAGCGGGGGCGGCGGAGGCGCTGCGAGACGCCGAGGGAAGGGCGGCGGCGGCGGCCGCCGAGGCCAAGGCTGCGGCCGAGGCCGGCTCGGCGGCCGTGGCAGCGCGAGCAGCGGCCGAGGGGGAGGCCAGAGCCGCGAGGGCGGCGGCAGCCGAGCAGGCGGCCGGCACTGCCGCCGCTGAAGCCGGCGCGCGGCGGTCGCGGGAGGAGGCCGAGGCGGCCGGCGCGGCGGCAGAGCTCCTTCGCGAGGAAGTGGCCAGGCTGTCCGCGGAGCTGGAGCGCGCGAGGGACGACGCGGCGTCGCTCACCCGCGAGCACGATCGGCTGCAGGGCGCGGCCGCGGCGTCGTCCCTCCGGGCATCGCGGGCAGAGGAGGCCGCGGCAGCCGCCGAGGCCGCCGCCCTCGAAGCGTCACGCCGGGTGGCATCGGCCGGCGACGCCAAGCCCAGGTCCCGGGGCAGCGACCGAGGCTCTGCGGGGGCAGAGCCGCGGCGCGATGCTTCCGATGCTGCCGGTCGTGCTCGGGCCGCCCCGCGCGCCAAGGGCTCACCGCCTCCGCCGCCCGGCCGCCCCAGGCCGGTCCCGCCGCCCGCCCCTCGCGCCGCCTCGCCGGGCTCCGGCTCGTCGGGGGGACCGCGCCTCACTGGCGCCGGGGAGCAACGCCCCGCCGTCGTCGCCGGCCCGGCCCCGACGGCCCCCGGCAGCGACGCGGCGGCGTCCCTTCCCGCCCCGTCGCTCGACGACCTGGTGTCCCCGACCTCCGGCGCGCGGCCTCCGGGTGCCGCCGCCTCGTCGTTCTGGTTCTCCGAGGCCGAGGCCCACGCCATCCTCGTGGCGGTGCCTGAGGACGGAAGCGAGCCGGGGGACGGGTGGGGGCAAGGGTCCGCCTCACCCGGCGTGGCATCGCGGCCCCGCACCCCGACCTTCCTCCACGGGAGGAGCGCCGGCGCCCCCTCCCCCTCCTTCTCCCGCCGCGCCGTCTCGTTCGACGCCGACCTCGACTCGACGCTCGAGGCCGCTGCCAGCCACCTTCCGGGGCCCTCCGCCGCCGAGGTGGACGCCGCCATGGCAGCGGCCGCCCGAGGCCGCCGCGCGCGCCCCGGGCCGCTGCGCTCGCACGATGACGGCATCCGCTCGCCCGCAGCCGCCGCCGCCAGGCCCCTCCCGCCGATGACGTCATCGGGCGGCGGCAGCCTCTTCCCCCGCATCGGGGGGGCGCTGCCCGGGGCCGCCGCCCGGCCCTCGTCATCGTCAGCCACCGCCACCACCACCCTCCGACGCACAGGGGGTGTCGAGAGGTCGGTGACGCCGCCTGCCGGCGGTGGTGGTGCCTCGGCCGAATCGCTACCGCACAGCTCCGCTACCGCCTCCGAGCGGTCAGTGGCGGAGGCCGCCAGCCTCATGACGGCGTCCCTGCGCTCGGAGGAGGGCGGCGCGGGGCCTCGGAGCCCAGGGAGCCAGCCGTCGATGTCGTCGCCGAGGAGGGCAGGGCGCGGCCGCTCGGCGTTCGACGCGGGGCCCAGCGCCGAGGCGCAGCTGTGGGCCGGGCGGGGCCGGTGGAAGCAGGTGCCCGACAGCCGCAGGGGCAGCCCGGGGAGGCGAAGGGGCGGCCGCGGCGGGGCGACGGCGGAGGAGGCGGCCGCGAGGCTCCTCGGGAGACGCGCCCCGTCGCTCCGCCCGGCCACGGCCAGCCTGCGGCGACGGAACGACGGCCCGCCCGCCCCGGCTGTGCCGGGCCCGCCCGGCGCGCCGGGCCCTCTTGGCACGCTGGCGTGGGGAAGCCCCCCCGCCGCGACCGTGCCGCGAACGAGAAGCGCCGCAGGGCTGCCCGCGGTCGCACCCGTCGCGGGGCGGCTGCGCGCCTAGCGCGATTGTGTTGCTTGGGACCGTTCTTGCGCGCCCGCAGGCTTGTCAACACTGGTGCCGGCTGCTGCTCTGCCCCGGCAACCGCACTCGCACACACGGGCCGAGGCGGCCGCCCGGTGCCTTGCGCGGACTTGGCCGGTCCCCATGCGCATCATCCCGGCCGTGGTTGTCATCGCTGCGGCCGTCGTGACGTGTGCCGAGGCGCCGAGCAGGCCAGACGTGTTTGCCGCGCTCCTTGCCACGGGCTCGGACATCGCCGACGCCATCCCGGGCGGAGGGGAGCCCCAGCACGTTCCTGGCACCGAGGGGATGGACTCGGCGCGCAGCGACGCCCTGGGCCTCCTCGGGCTGAAGCGGCCATTCGCGCCCGCTCGCGGCGCTGCCCGCGCCGTGACCTCGGACCAGCGCGAGGCCTTTGCGCTCCTGGAAACGGTCGAGCGCATGGGGAGCATGGTGCGGGTCCGGGCGTCGCAGTACTTCGAGCTGATCGAGGACCCGCTGCTGAACATGGCCGTCCCGGTCGTCATTTCCATCGTCATTTCCATCGCGAAGATGCCGATCATCATGCTCCTGACCGAGATCCTGAACTTTTTCCTCATGCTGCTGCTGGCCATCCCCCTGGCGCTCGCGCTGTACCCCGGCACGGACCCCGCGTCGATCCCCGGCGCTGCCGGCGTCCCCGGCATGAAGCCCAGCTCCCCCATGGCCCAGGCCGTGCAGTCCGTGCAGTCGTCCACCACCACGACCACTTCCACAGTGGTGGAGGAGGAGTACGAGGAGTTCCTGCAGACGGACGCGCGCATCGCAGCCTCGGGAATCGTCCGGCAGACCGCCGACGGCGCCTGGGAGATGGCCGACCCGCCCCCCAGCATGTTCCCGCCCAGGAGGGAGCGGAGGGCGTGGCGCCGCCAGCGCACCGCGGCCCGCGCCGCCGCCCGCGCCGAGACGGTCGGCGGCCGGGCCGCGTCGCTCCGCCACAGCGGCGTCGTCACGTCGGTGCTGCGCCTCGCGCGGCTCGCCGGGGTCAGCCGGGACGCGCTCCTGCAGACTGTCGGGGCGCACATGGACACGCTGGACCGCGCGGGGCGGGCGGCGCGGGCGGGGGGCGGCGCGGCGGCCGGGGCGGCGGCCGCGGCGGCCGGCGCGCTGTCGGCGGACAAGGCCGTGGCGCTCGCCGGGCGGGCCGTGGCGCTGCTTTCGAGGGCGCTGGGGAGGCGGCGCCGGGCGGGCGTGGACGAGGCGGCCTTCACGTCCCTGCTGCAGGAGGCAGCGGGGCGATCGGGGGCCGGGGCGGAGGGCGCCGGCGCCGTGCCGTGGTCGGCGGAGGACGAGGCTGACGCTGCGGCGGTGGTGGGGTGGATGCGGCACCGCCGGAGGCGCCGGGCCGAGGCGGCGGCGCCCGTGTCGGTGCTGCTGCAGGCAGCGGCGGGATCGGCGGAGGCCGCGGCCTCGGCGGCGGCTGCTGCGGGGCGGGCGGGCTCGGCGTTTGGCGGGTGCGAGGCGCGCCGCGACGCCGCGGGGTGCACGATGAGCCCCCTGGGCGACGGGACGACGTGCTCGTGGTGCTCCATGGAGCACGAGGACGGGACGAGGACGGGGCGCTGCGTGCTCTGCCGCGGCTCCGATGACGGGGTCGCCCCGGAGAAGCGGGACCCGGGGCAGCGCCGCTGGGGCTCCAGCAGCCTCCTCCTCTCCCGCGAAGGATGGACGTGCGGCCCGGGGCCCGGGCAGTGCGAGGCGAAGAAGGACGACAAGGCTGTCAAGGCGGCCAAGGATGCCAGGGCCAAGGCCGCCAAGGCCGGGACGGAGCTCTACCCGACGTCGCTCCGCGACGACGACTACCCCGCGGGGGACGCCCCGCCCCCGCCGGACACCCCGAACAACGAGATGGCCGAGGTCGCGGCCAAGGCGGCGTCGGACTCGGTCGGGGCGCTGATGATCGGGCCCCTGCACGCAGTCACCAGCGCGCAGCTCGCCACCTCGGCCCACAACGCCGTGGCCCGCGAGACCTCGGCCCGCCTCATCCGCTCCCTCACCCTCGATCTGGGCTCCACACTGGTCGCGAGGGACCTCGGGCCGAGGCTCCGCCGCGGCATCACCGCCGGCCTCTCCGCCACCCTGACGTCGGCCCTGGCCGTGGACGTCGCCGGCGTCGTATCCCCGACGCTGGCCCTCGCCCTGACCCGAGACCCGTCCGCCGACCACACGTGCTTCCTGTGCCAGCAAAAACAGGTCTACTGCGGCATGTGCAAGACCTCGCAGCAGGCCGCCGCCGCCACCATGAGCAGGGGCTGGCTATACGGCAGGTACTTTGGCCGCGTCTTCGGGGCCGAGGCGCTGGGGAGCGTCGAGGGTGAGGCCGCCAAGCAGCTCGAGGCGCTGGACGCGGCCGTGGCCAAGGAGGACGAGAACGCCTGAGTGGCGCCCGACCGCGAAATTTTACCGACGTGCAGCAACCAGCACCACTCCCACGGGCACCAAGCCTGGCCTGCGCCGCCCGTCTCCGGCACCGACGATTTTGCCCGCAGGCGCTGTAGAGCCTCGTAGCTCACACTGCAACGACGCTCACACAACGAGCACACCCGCCGCGAGCAGCAGGATGAAAGCGAGCCACGTCTCGCGCGACACCCTGACGGTGGACGACCTGAGGCAGCGGAGCCCGCTGTCGCGGGGTCACAGGGCGCACCAGACCGCGCCCGACCTGAAGCGGCTGCTGAAGCCGCAGCCGGACGCGGCCGCCAGCGACCTGGCTGTCAGGTTACTCGCCCCCATTGCCTACATGGTTTTCGCGTGCATGTCCACGATCATGAACAGGGTGAGCACCGGGCGGCGGAACGGAGATTCTGCGGCAGCGCCCTCGGCCGGGCTGCGCCGGCGGCCGGCGCAGCATGCTGAGCCGGTATCGGGCCTCCCGCCTTCCATCGCGCAGACGTTGCTGGGGCCAGAGTCGGGCGTGCGGGCCCCTTTCGCGGTGATGCTGGTGCAGTCGATGTTCTCGCTGACCGTTTGCGGCGTTTGCTTGGTGAGTGGGTGATGGTCGTCCCGTGCTCGCCGCCATCGTACGCGCCCCGCGCCCACGGGGCCGCTCCGCCCGAGCGAGCCTCTTACGCGTGCACCACCTCCGCAGTTGACCAAGGCCTCCCTGCTGAACCGGCGCCTGGTGGACCCGATCGGGTGGCGGGAGCTTGTCAAGTCCTTGCCGCTCGGCGTGTCCGCGACCGTCAACCTGGGGGTGGGTCTCACGGGCCAGTCCATGGTGCCGATCCCGGTGTACGGCGCCATCCGGCGCTCGGGGACGGTTGTGACGATGCTCATGCAGGCCGCAGCGTCCTGGGCCGGCGGCAAGCCCCGCCGTCAGGGATCGCCGCCCGAGCTTTGGGTGTTGGTGACGCGGTGGTGAGCTGAGGCCGGCCGCGCCTCGCGTGTTGCCTTGCCAGTTTGCCCCCCGCAACGCCCGCCGCCTTCCCCCGCCCCGTCCGCTGGCCGCCCCTCAGGTGCGCAATCGTGCTGCTTGTGCTCGGCAGCTTGATCATGGTGGCGGTGACGCCGGGGCTCGACCCGTGGGGCGTCGCCGTGACTGTGTCGTCGATGGCATTCACGTCCGGCAACTCCATGCTCGTGAAGCGCATGGCCGGCCTCCTCCGCGTGCCTGTGTCGAGAGCCCAAGGCGAGCGGGACGACGACTCTGTCAGCAGCAGCGACAGCGAGGAGGCCGCGCTGACCCGCCCGGGGCTCTCGTCCTTCGCAATCCCCCCGCGCAAGGTCTCGCTCGCCCCGCTGACCATGGTGACCTACAACTATCTCGTCATGGCCCCGCTGGCGCTCGTGATCGCCCTGTCCACTGGGGAGCTGGCCGCCTTTGTCGCCTCGCCCTGGCCCCCTTGGCGCGTGGCCGCCCTCCTCGTCAGCTCCACGCTGGGCATGGGCGTGACCCTCAGCGTTTTTATGACCACCAACCTTTTCTCGCCCACGGCGATGTCCGTGGTCGGAAACCTCAAGGACGCCATCCTTTGGGCACACGCCATCCTCTTGGGCGAACGGCTCTCTCCGGCGAGCAACCTGGCAATGTCCGTCAATTTTGTGGGCAGCATCATGCTCGTGCTCCTGGGCGCGGCCCTGTCCGGCAGGGCGCGAACGGGCTCCAAGCGGCACGCTGAGTGATGGCCCGCCGGCACACCGAATGGGAAACGGGCCCGCGGCCCCGCGATGCTCCCGCACACGACCGCAGCTGTAGCCGCGGCACAGCAGGCCAGTGAGCCGCCGCTTGGAGTCCGAGCGACGCTCGTTGCATCGCCCGTTGCTGCCCGCCCTTGCGGCGGCCTCGTTGCGCGAACAACGCCCGGCAACGACGAAGCCGCTGACCACTGGCGTGCGCTTGTTTTGCTTGCCGCGGCGCGCAGGGAAGCGGCGGCCCGCGCTGGGGGACCGGCTGTTCGCGGAGCTCCTGCGCGATGCGTCCGCCAGAGGGTCGGCCGCGCGTGCTGTCCTTGACAAGGCGGTACGCGGCCGACCGGGTGGCTCGGCGAGCGGCGCGCAGGACGAGGACGAGGACGAGGACGAAGGCATGGGGATCGCGGCCGCGGTTGGCGGCCGGCCGGCCGCAGCGCCGTCGGCCGTCCCGGAGAGCGCGCTGGCGGACCTCGTCAACGTGGCTGAGGCGTGGTTCGCCGTCGCGGAGCACGAGGCGTGGCGCCTGCGGCCCGAGGTGGCCATCTCGTCGGCGCAGGCGGGGCTGGGCCACCTGCTCGAGGTGGAGCGGTCACTCACGCTGGCGGGCGCGCTCCCCGTGGACAGGGCGGGGCACACGACCGAGGTCGCGGCGGCGGTGCGGCTCGGGAGCCGGGTGGACTCCTCGCTGCGCGCGAAGCCTGCGGCGGGCGCCATCGGCGACCACGAGAGGGGGGTCTCTGCGACGATGGGGCGCGGCGGGGGCGCGGGTGTCGGCGCGGGCACGGTGTTCGCAGCCGAGGTGCCGCCGTGGCGCGTCCTCCTGTGGTCGGCGGCGGCCAGGGGTCACCT
>Ga0136560_1000348_pt1 | contig 22646 bp, 30 predicted proteins | sample AntRauMeHopE1497_FD_104925 | JGI IMG/M metagenome (GOLD analysis project Ga0136560, IMG submission 104925) | Saline lake microbial communities from Rauer Islands, Antarctica - Metagenome Hop E1 #497 | ecosystem: Environmental > Aquatic > Non-marine Saline and Alkaline > Saline | place... | reverse complement strand
GTCCTGGTCCTGGTCCTGGTCCTGGTTCCATCGAGAGCTGACGTCTTGTTGGTTGTCCCACTGCACAGGTACAGCACTGGATCCATTGGAAATGTTGCGATCCATTCGGTTATTCTATTCATCCCCTGCATCGCCTGCATCCTAGATGCTCTGACCCCTGTCCTGCGTTGGAGGCCCTGTAGCATCGAAAAACAGCTACTGGAGCGTCTGCCTCGCTGATTCCTCCTATATACCCGAGGACAACTCCTGTGCCATGGCTCGCGCAGGTCCATGTATTCCTGTTGACAACGCTCCTCCCTCTCCGATTGCCAATAGGCGGTCGCACCAAGATGTCGCCGAACACCCCTGTCTTTGAGCATGTAACACCTGCAGGACACGCAGGGACAGGACGGGCGCAATGGCACCAGGCCCTAGTCCGGCTAGGCTTCCTACTGAAATGGCGCCTGTCACTGAATCGTGCCCGTCTCCATCAGGTATGTATTCCGAGTCTTCCATGCGCAAGGCTCTCGCAACCGGGAGCGGCCCTGACCCCTTTTCAAAGTCCCCTGATGCACCGTGTCCCTTTGCCGCCTCGTATGCGTCATAGAGCTCACGGAGGTCCGCAGCCACGTCCTCAGCTGCACCAAGTACTCCTCTCCAGAGAACAATGCTACCTGCTTCCAGGGCCCCCATCGCGGCATCTGACACAGGAATCCCACTCCCATCCTCAGGCATGCCAGACCATTCACGCACAGCCGCTGCATCCCGCTCTGAGGCCCTTGCTGCATCCAAACTCTCCTCAGCTCGTCGACCGGCTGCACGTGCAGCCGCTCTCCCGCGTCGCACGAGTGGCGATGCAACAGGTGGTGGTGGTGCCAAGCCTGCGGGTGGTGCAGTCCGACTGTCGGTCCGAGGAACAAAGCCAGTGTGAGCACCAGGGACGAGCCGCGCAGTCACAGCCACCCTGATCCTTTGAGGGCTAAGGGCTCTCTCCAGCAGTGAGTTCCCACCATCCATCTGTCCCTGCACCTGACCCTGCAGACCCAGGCCAGAGGAGCCAATCCATGCTCCTGCTCCTGCCGCAGACCCCTCCAGTCCGACTTCCCACAGGATATCCTGGGCTAGTGCCGCACATACCCTACCTGCTTCTGCGCACACACGCACCCCTCTGAGCAAAGCATCCTCTAACGAAGCAGCCCCTCTTGTCACACGAGCCACAATCTAATCTTCTTCTTCCTCTTCTTCTTCGCCCTACCCTTCTTCCTCGATGACCCCCTCCCGTCTATCAGCAACACCCGCGTGATCCGGACTACCCCCTCCGCCATCCTTATGTGCACGATCGTTACTCGACCGGTTCGCACCCCGCTAGGACGCAGGTACATCAGCAGCAGCCAGCGCTGCCAGCGCTCTCGCCCTCCTTACAGGGGACAGCAGATCTAGCACCGTCAGACCAGTCCCAACATTGCCTGCATTACCAGCTCGGGACAGGGCAGGTGACGTGCCATTCGACCGAGGAGCAGCTTGCACTAATTCTAGCCCTGGTACTCCAACGCGCAGTTCCGCATGTGGGAGGAGCCCTGTGGATGATGCGCTGCCTCCACTCATCAGGGCAGCAGCAGCAGCTGCCTATCGAGCTGCAGGTGTCCGTGGACTTCCTGTCCACTTCATGATTTCGCCTGGTGTGCTTCTGTTGCGCCATCCTGGAGGTGCTGGCATCAGCAAGCCGACTTCTCCCTTTGGGGTTGAACTGAGCTGGGTCACTGCCAGGTTGCGGGCAACCTATGCTCCCGGTGTTTGGGGCTCCCACGAAGGCTTGAGCGCACGCCGCGCATCTTTGCGGAATACGTAAACATGGTGAGCCCCGCCCAGAGCCACCGAGTCTCCGTCATCTAGTACGCAGTCTTCGCTCGTCACACGTCCATTCACGCTGACCCATGCCTGTGGAGCAGGCCGCAGGACGATGGTGCCTCGCTTAATCCGAGATGCAACCTGCGGCTACAGAGGTGTTCTCTAGGCAGGTGCAGGGGTGTGTGGGGATTGCTCTCCATGGCCTGGGGAGGAGGAGGATACCACTGGTGCGGGTGATGGCGATGCTGCCTTAATAAGGGGACCAGGTGCATTGAGGATGAGGCAGTGCTCCGCTCTAATGCCAGGCCCACCGATAATGATGTCTTGAGAGGATCTCGCGCTGCTTCCGCCTGCCCCGATCCTGGTCACTCCAACTCGGAGTGGAAACATGAGGACTGCAGTCAGTAGAGGGTCCTCACTCGCATTGACGAGGCAAGGGAGACCCAAGCTGCGTGAAGCACGTGCCACTGCGATCGAAGGGGATCCCATGGGTAAGCTGTCCGGACCCATGGTGACATTTCTCGGCGCGTCTGATCGTAAATGGCCATGATGGGCACTGTGTCTCGGGGATGGTATAGATGCGAGGGAGAAGAGATCACTGCCCTGCAGAATGGAGGATGAGAGAGGCATCAGGGGTTGTGGCTCCGAGTCGTTAACCCCATCCAAGGCATTGCCTCCTGATCTACGTGATGACTATATCTCTGTCTCTGCATGCAGAATTGCATCCCCTTCTAGTCTCTGAGCAGCCCATGCACTCCCAGCGACGTCGTCGTCCTCTGCCTCTCTCCCATTGGACTACAGTCGGAGTCCGAGGGAAGCAAGAGCTTCCCGTCTCCGCCGCCATAGCTGGGCGGTGGTGCGTCGTTTGTCTGACCATGTCTCGGAGTGCTGCCTCAAAGCCTCCTAATACGCGCATAGACGCTGCAGTAGCGTGCGAAGGGGTAGTCGTTGGCTAGAGCTACCGTAGCTATCACCATCAGCATCATTACGATAGTTCGGCTACCCTTGTCCGTGCTATTGCCCTTGAGCCGATGCTTTGGACATCCTGCCTACTCCTCGTTGTCTGGCTTCTTCCTCTTCTTCTTCGGCTGCTTTCTTCCACCAGGGGTGCTCTGGGTCCCATAACCCACCATCCCACCCAAAGTCACCCCCTAGCGATGCCAGCGCATCCTGGGCCTCTCGACTCAGCACTTCATCGCTCCCATTGACATCGACATCGACACTTCCATCGCCAGGTACCACATTACTAGAAGGAGTATTACCAAAGGCCATGACAGGACTTACCGGGGCCGAAGCAGAAATACGGGGTCGAGTCTCAATGCCATCAGGCTCTGCATCTCCTGCAAGAGCAGACACGCCGGCTCCACCACCGGCCGCCAGGCTGTGTCGCCGAGGTCTTTGCGGGGCGATACCTGGTGGTGATCTGCCCGAACTAGCATGCGATTCCTACTCACCTGCCTCTGACCCATTTCCAGAGGATGGATCCGATGATGTGGCTCCTGTGCGATTGTCATGCCCCTCGTCGGTCTGAGTTCGACTTTCAAGCTTTGCTTTCTTTGCCTAGTCCTTCTTGGCTCGGTGCAGGAGGCGCCGTGCCACTCGAGGCGATCGTAGCCTGACTAAAACTTGCAGTCGATGTACTTCTGCCTGCAAATCTGCTGCCAGTCGACGAGGCTAGTGTTGATTCACTGCCACCTGCGTTGTCACATGCCTGGCAGAGCTGGCATACCGGAGCGTGCTCAGCGTGGCCGCAAAATCCCTATCCACAGGGCTCACAGCAGCTAGGAGTGTGGTGCGGGCATTCCCCTTGAGGCAGTCTCTCAGCAGGAAAGACAAGGCACTCGAGCGGTAGGGAACAAACGGAGCCGCGGGGGCCGCTCGACCCTTAGTAGCAGCCGAAGCCGCCGCCCTTGCATGTTCTGCCAGAGTGCTGAGGCATTGAGCCAGAGTGAAGAGGCTCCTGTTGATCGCTTTCGTTTCACGCCGCCTACTGATTGCCGAGGCCCGGGCACCAGAAGCACCATCTGCGATGCTTGGCCCATCAACCGACGAAGTTCCGGTGCCGTCTCCAGCGACTCCTTTCAGGCTCTCGCTCCCCGCCAGGTCCACGAAGCGCGCTGTGGCAGTCCTCCTCGTTTCCCTGCCCGTGTCCGTATTGAGCAGCTGGTGGGTCACGTGGACCGTCAGAATGGCATGTGATCGAGAGCTTGATCGATTGCGTTCTGTGGAGGCCACAGCGCGCGCCTTGGCTGCATCATCGAGTAGTGCCGCGGCCTCTTCAAACGACGTCACAGCATGTCGACTGAGTCCTTGTACTACGACTCCGACCCCTGGTGCCTCTCGCAGTCGTAGGGGAGGGCGCTTTTCTCTATCCTTGCCAGCCCCTCGAGGCTCTCCGTCTAATGCCTCTCCGTTGACCTCCTATCCATCCGGTCCCAGCGATGGTGCCAGCAAATCCCTCATCTTCTCTGCGTAGATCTCCATGAAACTAATCTCAACAGTCACTGCATGCAGCTCGCGCACAGTGGAAACCTCACCCTCTTTAACAGCCGTCCCCCCTCCCTCATCTAACCCACACCTTCTGTGAGTTTCCTTGGCGAGCGCCAGCAGCCGACGCAAGAATCGAGGGACAATCCCATGAAGAGAACCAGCGGCAGGAGCCCCGTCTGCGCCCCCTCCTAAATTACCCCTTCCGCCGAGCAGAGGCACAGCCTCAGGCATTGGGCCCAGTAGGCTGAACGTCTTACCGCTCCCCGTCATACCGTATGCCAGTAGTGCACTGTTGACACCGCGCCATGCATCTCGCAGCAAAGGCATACCGGCTGCCTCGAATACGACGGCCTATGAGGCAGATATAGGCCTTGTCCTCGCGGGCTGGTCTATTCCACGAGCGGCAGCCACGCCCTGGGGACCTGGGTCCTCAGATGGCGCAGAATCCAGCACTCCGTCCACTGTGAAGGTGTGTTGTTCCCCCGCCCTGGGCCTGCCCACAGGGCGTACGACGGCTACTTGCGTGGCCAGTGTGGGGAGCTAGAGCTGCTCGGAAGATGGTCCATTCAGTGGAGCACCTTCTATTGCCACTGTGTCATCCTAGCTGGATGTGTTGCGATCGAATGGTGATGGTTGTGCAGATTCCCGAGAAGCAACCGGATGGGACCCGTGTGATGACGGGCCGGCTCCGACGATCAAAACTCGAGTATTTCCACTGGCTATCTCCTCCGATGACATAGGTCGCACGCGAAGGAGCACACGAACTCGAGCGTCTGTCTTAGGTCCACATGGTGCGCCAGGAGGGACGGCATCAAGAGCAGTCCCAGCCGACATGCCGTCATCTGCATCTCTCCCCCTCTCTCCGTCACCTCGTAGCATGCCGATAGCATCCTCTGCTGCCTTGGCATCTAGGTCCTTGAATTTGGTACTATCTTCATCTTCATCTTCGCCTGTATCTGCACCCCTCCTCGTTCCTATTGTGGCGAATCCAGGTTTCGGCCCTTGCAGACCCTGGTTCGACTCAGTCCCACTGATGACACCAGCGGCCCCAGCTGAATCGTCAACTCTCGGATCGGTCGGGCGGGTCAGTTCCACCGCGAGCGACGGCTCAAATGCACTCAGTAGAAGCACCTGCAGCTGACTTGGCTCGGCCTCGGCAGCCAAAGCCAATACGCGGCGCCCCACCCCTTGGGCACGGAGCACGGCGAATACGAGCTTCCGAACAAAGCCGCCATCGTTGGCCCCGACCCTGACTCCGGTACTGACCCCCTTTGGTTCGAAGACTGGACTAGTTAAGAGTTCTTTCAGTGTCTCCGGCATTGGCAGCATGTCTGTCTCCAGCCTTTGATTCCCGTTATATCGCCGGAGGAGACCCCTGCAGCTATGCAGGGCTCGACGCTCGGCTCGTGCAACATCTGGGATAGGGGCTGCTGCTGAAGTTGAAGCTGAGCTCTACCCAGTAGTCGCCGAATTGGGATGCTGGGAGTTGGATTCTGATGCGTCCTGGCCTCCAGACAGAGTGGATGATGACGTGGACGGGAGTGGCATCCTCAGCATATGCCGCCCATTGGAAGAGATTGTGCCTTCGTGGGTGTCGCCATGACGCCGCGCGCCTTCACGTGCCAGCTCATCTTGGGACACATCAGCAGTCGGCACATCTACAGTGGGGAGCGGTGGAGACACTGGCCTGACGGCCCTGCGCGAGTGGCGAGTCGGCATCCTATCTGTACCGCTGTCAGTAACAGGATTTTGAAATTTTTTGCGACCTGGACTAACACGGCGTGGGCTGCCATTGCGAGCTGGTGAAAGAGCTGGTCGCCGATGCAAGAGCACGGGTTCCAGGCGAGTCGAAACGCCGTGAGTGCTACCTCTTGGCAAACGCGGGGGTTGCACCGGGCTTCCACGTCCGCCCGGAGATGGCGCAGCTGCATGAATACTCTGAGGTAAATTCCGTCCGCGATCAGGCTGGTTATTGTCGTTAAGTTCGCTCCGGGCTCTGCGAAGCCGCGCCAAACGAGGGTCGCGATTCCTTAGTCGGTGAGCGTCCCCAGCTTCTTGGTGCGAGCTACCGCTGACAGGATAATCCCCAGTCGATGGAGTGGGTTCATTCTGAAGCAATCGTGCTTCCATCTGAGCACCAGCAGCAGAAAGCAACTTTGCTGCCTATTGCTGGGCCGACCTGGCCCTATTTGAGCGTAGCCTGGCAAGTCGCGCATCGGTTCCAGGGCTCAGCTTGCCTCGGCGGCCCTCCATTTATAGCAGGCTGTTATTTCAGTACGGGTTTCGGCAATTCTAAGCAAATCGTGGGGCGCAATCGAGGCAACTGTACGAACACACACCTCGGGCCAAACGTTCACATCTGGGGCCTCGGTCGCAACCTGATTAGCCGGGATGCAACCTGTGCCGTGCCGGCGGCTGCACCACAGCGTTCGACGCGGGATGAGCGCATGAGATATTCTTTTGAGTCGCAATTGAACATAAATTGTGTTATTGTGAAATAGAGGTCAAAGATCAGCCATTCAATGCCCAGGCTACGTCCTCTTAAAACTCAGAACTCTCCCTCTGGTCTCTCCTCCCTCCTCATGTACTCCTATCTCCTGTCATTCAGGATACGCTCGTATTTGCTCCGGCGCCACCCCTGTAATGGAGCATCCATTCGACTCCCAGCTTTACCTACGCGCTACGTGAAATGGTCTATCCCGGGCGCCGCCGGCACCACCCCTACCTCCGCATCAGGTGCAGCCGATGACCTCGGGGCCTCCCACCCGGCAGGTGGTCTCCACGGCCTCTCGGACCCTGCCTGTCCCATAGCAGCATAGCCGGATGCATCTACTCCCTCACCAGCCCCCACAGCAAGGAAATGCTTCCATCTCTCGTGGTGTGCATCCACAACCGCCCTCGCAAACTTCCGCCCGAAGACCCTCCCTCCGAACATCAGTTCCGCCCTACCCGCCCGCACCTTCATCTCACGACTGGTGGCCCATAGCTGCATGTGCCGCACCTCAGCAAGTAGTCGTCGCCTAGATGGACGCATACGTTCCTCTTGGCCTTTCTCTGCCTCCTCCCATAGGCTGTGTAGACTGGGTACCTGAGGCACGTCCTGTACCCCGCTGAAGGCAGAGGCCTACACTGGCAGCAAGTCCTCGAGTGGCACACCCTAGGGTTCACCGGCTGCCTCTCGAGCACGTGCCTCTGTCAGCAGCTGTGCCAATCCAGGATCATCCTCGGCCAGTACCCCTGTTTCCCATTCCAATCGTGCTAGAGCTGCAGCTTCGGCAGCTGATGCACTCTCCGCCTCCTCTCCCTCGAAGGCCTCTGACCCCCCCCCTTGTACCCCTCCGGCAGCACCAGCAGCAGCTGCCCTTGCCATGTCTGCTGCTTGAAGCGCCTGCTACTTCACGTCTTCAGGAATCACGGGTTCTAGCACTTCCCCTGAAGGCCTGAGCATGTGTTGCGCCGTGACAGGCACCTTGCTCTCCAGACCCCTGCGGACGAGCACACGCTCACCCAGCAGGATCCATTCGACTCCTTGACGACCATCCAATCCCATGCGACGGGCCTCATGCGCGGCATCGGCGTCCACGCCTTGACCCCCGGGCCATCGAATAGCAAATGCACCCGCCGGGATGACCATCACAACGTCCCCATCCCTCTTGCAGCGAGCCCCACCCGGCAGGAGTAGCATGGATAAGGGACGACCATCAGAGCCCATTGGGGGCACCCATGCGTTCGAGGCACCGGCTACGGCACCATCTGCTTCCGACAGGGGACGCTCTCCAGCGTCAAGTGTGCTAGGATCGGGAAGGCCTGGGTGCTCGTGCTCGGCGGCATATCGATCCACGGTTCCACTCTGGTCGCCGGGGCCATATGAGCCAAAGCACGGGTCGGCGAATGTCTGGGGAAGGAACAGCAAGTCGGACGGCGTCCCGAGCAAAAGGCGGCTACCGCTACCATCCTCGCCCCGAGGAGGTCTCAAAGGATTCCAGGGCGACTCGAGGTCTACCAGCGACGGCTGAAGCGAAGCCTTTGTGGCCACGCAAACGGCATTCAATCGCATAGTATTAGGAATGGAAACTGGAATACCATGCCATGGACTCACAGTTTCGCCGCTGCGATCAACATGATCATGCTAGGGAAAACCTGGTGTATGCATACGGATGCTCTTTAGGCGAGGTGAGCGCAAGGTTCAGGGAGAGCAAAGCAACCGTAGAGGGGGCCAACATAACGTAGGAAGCTCACCCAGGGCCTCTATACAGTCTATAATTATTCTCGAGATGTCCCCCGACGGGAATTTCGTGATCCCGTATGGTCTCTCCGAAGTAAGTACGCCGCTACTGCCCCGATCGCCTAATACCTCCAATAGGGTTTATAGTCCTGGCACTCCAAACACTCCCGCAGCCACACGAAGCTCGAACAGCTGATCGCGCCGGCAGGGAGGCCAATCTATGCAATCGGAACATAAAGATTCGTTCAGAACTGATTCTCTGCACAGTGAAGGGGATTTTGCTCTACGGTGTTGCGACAATAATAACAGTAGAGGCCCGGTAGTACACCGTACAAACTACGAATGTGTAAAAGTACGCTTGGCCTACCTAGGGATAAATTTGGTGCATCAAAGTGTCACAACATTTATTGAGGTGCGTATAACACAGTTGACACCCCGATACATGAAGGTTGCTTCGCGATTATTCAATTTGGGAGTACTTCCGGACGAACCTTAACTCGGTCAATACTCAAGCAACGTGCTGGCACGCTGCCTGGATACATTTTAAATCGATGGCAAGCTTCAATTCCACGGGTAGCACTATTTAGTCAGGATGCTAGGAGCATTCGCCTGTACGTGACAAGAGCGCCGAAAAAGATCCAGACGCGCACCCTGCACGTTCTGGTACAATGGATGCTCCTGCAATGGCATCAAACGGCCATTCCATAGATTTTCCATAGGCGTAGTCACGTAGTGGAAGCCTGCAGATGAATGGATCTGGGTAGTAGAGATCTCAGGAGGCCGTTGGTAGGCCAACGGGAAGCTTCGGTGTGATTCGGGCTCCGACCAGCATGAGCGCTGCAAATAGACGATCGGTTGCTGTATCTGGTATTGTCCTCAGAGTAAACATGGCTGGGTTGCCCCACTCTATACATAGTCCTGCTGCTGAAGCCGCACAGGGGCGCTTAGCGAATGCTGCGAGCCTCATGAATCTCGGCCCGCCCCGACCGCCCGCTCGTTCAAAACGCCTCTCTCCCCCCTCTACCCGAGAGGCGACTAGTCGTTCTGATGCTGCGGCCGATATCCGATTGCATTCGCATCATGCTGGGCAGTCCAGCATTTCAGTAGCTACGCATGGCGGCAGCAAGGCAGTGGTCTAGTGCCCTCCGACCGTGGTACACTCCGCCGGTCCAGTGGGTGCTAATGGCAATAGCAACGGCAACGGGACGATGGCACTTCCAGCTGAAATTCTCTCTCGCTCCTCGAAGCCGCCACTACCAGCATCTGCCTCTGCCTCTGTTAGGCCCTCGATCGAAGTGATAGAATCCATACGAATCATAGCAAAGAGAATGGCTGAACTGAAGCAGCTTTTCGTTGTGCTTCGTCCATACGACGAGGGTGATTGCGATGGCAATGGCAATGCCGGTGGCAGTGGGAGCGAAAGCGGGAGCAGGAGTGGGAGTGGGAGTGGGAGTGGAAGTGGAAGTAAAGGCGAAAGCAAGGGAATTGAGGGTGTTCGCGATGCACACAAATTAGTGCGGTCCATCTACCGGGGCCTACAGACTCGCCTTCAGCTTGTTGCACCGCCCCACATTCGTCACAATTGGGGCCTCCTCTTGTCGAGCCTCTGTATACATTGTCTCACACAGGCGAGGATGGCCATACGGAAGATCTGGAGTAAGCTTCAGGGGCTCATAGGTACAGATGTCGTGCATCCAGTTACACTTCAGCAAGTGCACCATTTCTTTGGAGAACTGACGCGCATGGACCAATTGGCTGCCAAATGGGAGGTCATTCATATGACTGGATCTGAACTGCAAGACCATATCGAAGGTGCCCTCAGTATATTTTGGTATGCGTTCGGATACCACTTGGTGTACCAGAATATCCCGAAGGCGGGAACGGGCAAGGCGAGTGATTTCGTTCGAATCGCGGGACTGTCTGGGAAGACAAGTTTGCTTCAAACCTGGACCGTGAGTCGTACGCTAGCCGATGCTGCTAACAGTCTGGGCTTAATTCCGACGAATACAATTGGAGGGGCTTTCAGCTCAAGCGCGCCACCTGGTAGGCTGGTGTATATTTTACCTCCACATGAATCGGTTCAAGGTGGAAGCGAAGGGCCGAGTGTCTTGCATCGGCCACATGCAAATGCTTGGCATATGCTGCAATCGCATCGACTGGGCATTGCTTTGGATGCTTAGCCCGATACATCACTGGTATCTGGGCAATCATATTGCCGAGTGATGCTGCTGGCCCCGACTTTGCCAGGGGTCGGGTAGACACGCTTGGAGACGCGAGTCATGGTTCGAGCAGTTTCTGGCTCATAGATCGCAGGATGCAATCCCCAGGTGCAACCGCACAGGGGGTAGATTGCCGATGAGGCAAGGAGTGCAAGTGCGGATGCAGGGGTGGTATCACTTCGGCGGGCCGCAGCTTCTGCTGCCATGTGCTTCCACGAATGGGAACCATCGATATCATCGCCTGGACTTGTTGAACCGATTGTAGTGCGGATTCCGTTCGATCGACTAGTCTAGCTTCCCTCTGTTGCCCGCATATCACATTTGCTTTCCCAAGGCAAGCCATCGTTGGAATTCGCCGTGGATGCAGGCAGATGCGGCGCGGTACCATCGGAGGCACGAGGTTTACTTGTATGTCAAGCTATAGGGTATGGCTTGCTGTCGGTAGCCCCAGGGCAGTTCAACCCGCTGCTCAGCCAGGTGCCAACATCCGACTTAGAGGCTGCTGCTCCATTGGTGTCAGAGGCCTTGAAAGTGCGCAAGTACTGGACAAGCGGTACCACGAGCGTCCAGTCAAAATTGGGAACCGCCGAGCATCGGGCTGGTTTAATGGTTATCAATGCACTCAAGAAGGCTAGACGTGAAGTTCGTACCCCTATTCTTCATACAGGAATATTGTGCTGCGAGCATGAATGGGAGAGTCGCTGGAGAAGCATGGACGAGGAGAAACTGTGTATGAGGCTGATGGTAGCCTCGGAAACGGACCCGATAGGTCACCGGGCTGCGCTTTATTTCCATGGAGATGGCGATCTTGCCCAAGCACAGGCAGGACAACATGTGATGCAAGAGACTGGCATCGGGCTGGTCGTCCAAAGGCATGCTCTAGCCACAGTAGATGCAGCTCTGTCAGAGGTGCATCGATAGCCTTGGCTGCCTGCTGCATGGAGAGTCCTCCCCCAAGTATAGCAAGATTGCTGGCATGCTGTGCCTAGGTCCATCTTCGTGATCGGGGAGGGAGTTGCCCTTGCCTCGGCGGGACAACCTCAGACTGAGCTCAGGCGCGTGCTACGAGAAATCCCAACGGCGGCGCTGCATCGATCGTGGTAGATGTGGCTCTTGCTTCAATAGTATCCACCATCGATATCTTTGGCTCTTGCGGTCGCAGGCTTCAAAACACCGGCCTCCGCTGAGCCCGTGGATCTCATATAGGCACTTCGCACAGGGATTGAGTTACTGTCGCCAGATCGCAGCCGTCCCACGAACAATCATCTGCAATTTATTGATGCTTTGTGGGTATATCTCCACACAACGGTGGCTGGAATGCACACGGATGCCGGAGCATCCGAGAGCAACGCCCAGTAGAATGTCCCAGTCGGCGCTGCCGCTCGCAAGTACATGCCACCGAGTCAGATCTTCGAAATCTGTACAACTGCCGCTCGTGCACTCGCCGGCAGTGTGGCTCCATTGATGGCCGCATTCGAGGGATGGCATCTGGACCCTATAGGTAACATCACGCGAATGCTAGCACGCACCCCGGCCCATCCGACGTCTGCTCTCTTCTCTTGTATGGCTCAGGCTTCGTGGGGGCTAGCATCTGTATTTGGTCCACTACTAGCTGGATGTGAGTTGGGACGGAGCAAGGGGGTGGCTGCATCAGACTTCGGGCAGGAGGCTTGGCTACATTCCGTGGTTGGGAGCTATTGCACTGCTGATGGTATTGATCGCACGCAGGATCCGAGGGAATGGGGAACAGTGGCAGTTCGAGGGCTGTCTTTATCTGACTTGCGGGGCAGGGAGGTCGCATAGATGAACGGGATTCCGTGGACACTCATGAGCAATCGAATTGCGACACAGGTGCCTGCGGGACCCACAGAGGGCGGCGAGGCCAATGGTGGCCACACGCAATCGTCCGATAGTACCGGTAGTGCAGCAATGCACGATGTCCCGGTGATCCACGGCGCTGCTGAAGGATCTGCTTTGTAGTAGGACGTGCATTGGATGCTGTCCGACTGCCCGTCAGGAGTTTATGTACGCGGACTTCTCGGGTGTCCAAGTACCTCGAATAGATCGCTTGCATTTGGCTGGGGAAAACTGAATTCGGAAACGACCTAGTGGACTGTGCCAGCAGCTGACTGGGTGCATGTGCAACAGGCGGACCAAATGGCTCGATCGATGGCGAGCTGGAGAGACGGTATGTCGTATCAGTGGGAGGATAGGGTCCGACGACGTATCTCGCAGCAGCAGCGTCGGTGGGAACGGGCCGAGGACTAGTTCTCGCGTGGGCTGCCCCCACTCTAGTTAGGAGTGATGATGCAGCTTGTAGCATCTTCTCCCCGCGATTCGATCGGGGTGCTCCTCGCTGGAGTGCAGGAGCTTCCATCTCTCACGCCTGGACATGATGAAACTACGTTGGACGAGAACGAGCAAAGCCTAAGCAGTGTTGTACCCGGGTCGTGGCTGCCCTTCGAATCCAACCGACTGATGCAAAGGGCATTCGGGGCTCACGCCCGGCCAGACATCAATACAACAGGAAGCATTGAATGGACGGCAAAACGATACGCCCTAGCACGAGGTGCACATCGCTCGCTCAGTGCCTGCAACGGGGCAGGGGAAGAGTGGCTGGAAGGCATGGTCTCAGCTATGGTGCAGTCGCTGGGGTAGCTTCCGGAGTGCTCCATTAGCGGCGCTCCGCTCAGTATAGCAAGTGGTGTGGTGGATGCTCGGCGGCTCCTGTGGGAGGAAGCGGCGGCAGCGATGATCATGTAGCAAGATTTGGATGACTCAGAATCGGGCAGCGATGAAGACGCATGCATGCTTGATACGAGTGACGTGTCAGCATCGCTTGATGCTGACAGGATGCCGCGAAATCTCTTCGGGCGACGCAGTGTGGAGAGATGTGGTGTGCTGCAAGAACATCGCAGGGTAGGCTCGTGGTGGGAGACAGTCAGTGGCACGAGCAAACCACTTGCTGTTGCCGTTGGATAGCCAGAACTAAATTTACAGACCCTGCTACCACCAACGTCCGTCGATATTGTGTCGGCAGGGTCGATCAATACGCTGCTGCCTTCATCCCTCCCTAGTGCCACTTGTTCGCCACCTCCATCGGTAGGGATTACCAGCAGAACATTGGCTGTCTAGCCACGCATTGACGACGAGTATGGTCGTAATACAAGTGACGGAAGACCATCGGACGAGGCTATTTCCGGCAGTCGCATCAATCGAGTGGGAGGCCTCATGGATGTGCCTGTAGAGGAAGCATCAGACTCAGGTTCATCACCACCGCATGATTTGCACGCTACAACTACCACACATCTTCTTCCAGGTGTGCCACTGTGTGATGCAGCTGATTAGCCTGATCTACCAGAAGCACTATTCTAGACTGGGTGTCGCATGGAAGACTTGCTGGAGTTATATGGAGAGAGCCTTGTTGGTCGCCGAGTGGTAGTGCGAGGACCTCTCCCGCTTCGCCTGGCATCATTAGGGGATAAGACCACCTCAGAGGGGGCTGCTGATCGGCTGCAGGCGAGATCAATGAATGACAGACGGGCATCACAATGGGATGGTCCACTTGCAGGTTCATGTGCAGATGCTATCGCTGATAGTCGAGACGTCTCAGTAGAGTCACCAGTTGCGGATGCACTCAGAGAGCAAGGGCTTGTGAGGCATGATTTGCCTGGAGCAAGGCAAGGTGTTAGCCCGGAGTGGTATCGAGGCAGCTGGTCCGAGCCTCAGTGGAGACAGTGTCAGGTTGAGGCTTACAACCCCGAGATCCGAATGCATCTAGTTGTGTTTGATGCAGTGCTACCTCACGCTGCTGATGAGGGGGAAGAAGTCGAACCTGATACCGTATCGTCTGAGGAAGTCGAGGCATCGATCTCAGACGGTTGGGATGCAGTCGATGAGGATTAGAGGTCTTCGAAACAGCTCGGCCTTATCGATGGGCCAGTGATCAGCAGCAGCGAGCCCATCAGCAGTACGAGGGATTCGGAAGCTCCGCTTCTGAGTCCAAGCTGCTCTGCTCCACCACCGGCAGATTTCTTCAACCTTGGTGGGGCTGCCTTTGATTCTGCCTACATGCAAGCAGTCGAGGGGGCATAGATGCATGAGAGGTTAGCACGCGAATCTGATACATTACGGAGACTCGAGATGTCTGTGGCACTGCGAAGAGCAGCTACCGCTCATATCGAGGGGTGCACTAAGTCACATGCCATACAAACTGTTGCTGACAGAAGATAGTCTGCTGGATCAAGTGCAGATCGTGGTCTTGAGCAGGTAGTCGATATAGCAGCAGAGGACAACACGGCCTCGGATAGACCTTCGAAGAAACGCCGAAGGAATGCTACAGAACGTACTGAAGACACATCAGGCACGGCCACTGGTCAGGCCGAGCATAAACCAGCTGATGGTCTAGGTCCAGTGCCGACCAATCTGGCATCTGACACTGAGCTTCGAACGGCCATGTCAAAACTGCAATCGTCGAACATATTTCCCGAACTTGCCACTGCCATGTCTAGCTGGGCAAGCGAACTAGTCGACCGTCCCATCCGTGGTCTCCCTGCCGTGTGGGTGGACCTGCATGCACTGCTCCTGGCTGCACCAGGTGCAGTGCCTGTACATGGCCCAACTGGCAAAGCACTGACCACATAGGATGTACGCACCGCAAGGCGGGACCCTCGGTGGTTAAAAGACGACGACAGCGAAGATTTTTCCATCGCGATCACAACTGCTGCCTCTGGGACGGCATCGATGGTTTTCAGGCCATAGCTTCGACATCACCTACAATAGGTAATTGTGCCAGAGCAGGAGGAACCATGTGAACCAATACAGCGCCCAAAGTGCTTTGACAGGATAGCATCCTACTCTCGACTCTGTAGGGGGCATTCGGCGGCACTGCTGGTCGGTGAGAGACCAATGTTCGGGCTTCAGTAGACGCCGAATACCTGCCGCCGTCTTGTAGCATGTAGCAGGTGCAAAGACTGGTTTGTTGCGGCTTCCATTGGCCTTACGGCAGCAGCCACTGCAGCCCTTGGGAGCGATTGGCTCTGCCCCTGCTGTGTTGCCTATGCTCATCGGGGTGCACTCAGACGATCAGCTCACCTATGGCGACTCAGTCTCTTGTGGTCTGGGCATCTGCAGGACGAGAAGGCGATTGAGAGAGAGAGGGGGTGGGTACAGGCAGGTCGGGTGCATCATTGGATGCAGCAGGGATATGCGCAGGGTAGCTTGAACAGAGAGGGTAGTACCACTCCACCCGATTCATCTGATGGCAATGTGACTGCCTAGGTGGAATCATGTCTGCAGAGAACAGCAGCACAGGACCTGCATCCGATGGCTGCTGCACCATGGCTGCCCCCGTATTGCGGGGCTGATGACTTGCTGGCGGCACACGCACGAATGGTGCATTGGTCGATAGCGAGGGCATCTGAGGCAAGATCATCCATGCTGCAGGTGGCAGCCAAGGCTCTCCCAGAGGATAGCATTCGAGCAATTGTCGCGCGCATGGTAGCCGATGAGGAACCCTGGTTGCTCGAGCTAGGGGAAAGCAAGAGTACGGAGGCCTCAGCAGGCGGAGCCCAAACGGCCTTTGTTGATCAACTTAAGTAGACAGACTCTGTGGACGACCTCGAACAGTTTCTGCATTCTTGGGGAGGTAAATTTCATAAGTTGAACTGGTAGGAGCAATCGAGATGTCTTTTTGGCCCACGATCAGCTTGGGGAGACGGGGACTTGCCTGCGGTGGCAAGCGCCGCCATGAGTTTGTGCGGACATGGGGCTAGAGGCCATCCTGTGCCTGTAGCTCCATACGTGGGGTTGTAGCTGCGACGATCACTACTGGAGCTGCGTCGGGTGCGGCACCGACGTGCTCCTTGGCCATCTGCTCTCTCTAGTGGTCCATAGTGGTGTGTCCGGCGAGGCATGGGAGTGGGATCTTAGGGTAGGAACATGAAGCTTTCTCCCGTGTTTGCGGTCCGTCGGCCATCCGCTGTGATCGCAGCTGCCCTGAGGGAATGGCTACGAACGTTCGATGGACGGCGAGAGCTAGCTAGATGCATTATTCTCGAGGTAGCTGCAGAGTAGCAAGCAGTCGCGGAGGCTAAGCGGGGCGGAGCCATTGGCAACGTGGTAAATCCAGTTGACGCAGCAGCAGCAATACCAGTAGCCACTTTCATGGATTCTGCCAATGCAGACCGGGACACCCTTGAGAGCATAGGGGTTGGTGCATCGTCTCTCGGACATAAGCGATAGCGTGGTAGTGCAACCCCTTCTAGTGATGCCAGCATGTTTTGCGGGCCACAAGCAACAGAGGCAGCCTCGGTATGTGCCCTGGGTTCGAAGCCAGTGACCCCTGTCACAGGTACCCGAAATGCCCCCGATAAGAGATAGGCAGCTGCTGCGGCACGTGCAGCCGCCCGTGAGATGGATGTGGGTGCCCGTCGAAGCGTTGAGGCATCCCTACGCGCGGTTCGGCAGGGAACAAGCCTTGCGACCCGAGTGTTGCTGCGGCTACTCCCTAGCTGCATCGAACGGTTAACATGGGCCTCGCCAGAAGGTGCACCGTCATGGACCGCGGTGGGTGAGCGACTGGTGGAGCAGAGCAGGCACACGGGCGGGTCGCGCGCGGTTGGAGGCACGGCATTTTTGGATGAGGCAGGTCGTGGGGTCGTGTACTCGGACCCACAACGAGTTGCTCGGCGGTAGTTGCGACTCACAGTGGAGCAGGGTGCACTGAGAGTGGGCAATCGAACGTCTAGTCGACGGAGGGATGGTGTTGATGGAGGCGGAGCTGAAGCAGCAGGTGCTCTTGCAGCCGAGAGCGGTGTGTCTTCCTTGGGGGGTGGGTTACATGACACTGGCACTGGTGAAGCATCCTCAAGGCTACAGGCAGCTGTGGAGGATTCCGATTCCGATGACTGGGAGTGGCTTGGAGGCGCAGCTCGTGGTCCTGCATCGTGGCTGTCCACCCAGATGCAGAGGAATCCGCCCTCCGCTGCGGTGCTGAGGGATCCGCCGGCAGCAACTCGATGGATACGAGCTATGTACGATGATACGAAGTCAGGAGTAGACATGCCAGCCACAGATGATGGCAACGCGTCTGCATCCGTCGGGACAGGGCTGCTCGAACACCCCGAGGATTTTTCTCTTCCTCCAGACATCATCGAGGACGTTCTTGGTGGCGAATCGCTGATTGCAGGCCCACCAGATGAGACTCCTATCTCTGCCAGATCTTGGAGAGACAAGGCAAGGACTGCGGCGGGCAGGTGCAAAGACGAGGAAGTGGTGGGCACAGTCTCACGTATCGATGTCGCAGATACAGGGGAGACTACAGCTGTCAGTTCTGCACGCACCTCGTCGCTCTCTACGCGATGCTTTCAGGGGCTAGAATCTTCGGAACACAGCCCAGGTTTGACCTTTGGGCCTACTTTCACAGGGCAAGCCAGTGCTGCTGTTGGACCTAGACCTGGGCTCACATGTTTCGTGACGATGCCGCTGTGGAGACTTGTGCCGTCGGGGACGGATGTAAGCAAGCCCATTTGGGAATGTGTTCCTTACAGCGATGAAATCCCCGTAGGCATTGGAGGCAGTCTTCAAGCCACCAGCGGGGCAGACCCGTCGCCTGTAGCCGAACAATGCGCCCCCCTCCCTGTTCCCACGTACAGTGTTCAGATGCCGAGCCTATCCGGGGCAGACAATGGTGTTCTTCAGCTAGATCCGACATGCACTGATGAACTATTAATCTCGGGGTGGGGAGTCACGCATACTCATAGTGCTGCTGCTGCGCTGCTGCAAGCTATGACAATGGGAGCCGACCGAGAGTGCGTGTCAAAGCTTAGCCTGCCCTCTGGCGATGGTAAAGGCGACTCGACGATTGCAGTGTCCGCCACTCTTTTGAGTCTTGCCACAGCTCTGGAATGGCAAGAAAGCGAGCACCCCGCGGCAGACCTGACTCCTCTGTGGCCGCCTGCCCTGCTCATGATCCCGATTGCGGACACCGTGGCCTCCTATGGGTCGGAGCATGAGTATCACGATTGGCTGGTAGCACCGCTGCCATCCCGATTCGCCAGCGAACGGTTACGATAGTCCCTCAAGCCTAGGGAGTTAACAGGGTGGCCATTTGATGCATTGGTGATTTTGCTGCCGTCTAGGGGCGTCACTTCTACTGGAGGAACAGGACAGCCAGCTGCAGCCGTATGTCCCTAGTTTGCAGAGGTCATTCACCTGCAGCCGTTGGTTGATCACAGCGAGCCGCCGCATGGCAGCATGGACATGGACACTGCCGGGCTGCCAGAGTCCGCTTCAGCTGTAGAAGCTGGCGACAAAGACGACGACGACGACGACGACGACGACATAGATACATATACAGGTGTGGCTCGTCAAGGAGCATGGTAGAAATGGGACGACTGCGATGCTATCCAAACGGCAATCATGGAGCCACCCACTCCAGTGATGGCGCCAGATTCGCCATCATCCGATACATCATCCGTGGTTGCCATTGATACCCCCCCCGCATTAAGTTTGCCGAGACTGCATCCATCGACGGCGCTAGACACAGCCTTGATTGATCACTCTCAGATAGCAGATGGAATCTCTCCTCACTCTGCCAGTGCATCAAGTGCCAGTGCATCCCAATCGAAAGGTCAATCTCGCGCCCTGAAGCTGCTTTGCACCTCTGAAGGCGATCCCATGATGGGTACCATGCTGGCAGCCATCGCCCAAGGGTGCTCGGATACGAACTCGAACGGAGGATAGCGCGGCATGGGTCGGCGTAGGCGGCGAGGACGGCAAGTGGAAGGCCGCAGAAGCAATCAGGAGGAGAGGAATCTTTAGGATGCTGGAGTTGGCACTGCTGGCAATGAATTAGATGGTCGTGATGGCGAGAATGCAGTCAGCAAGCGGGGACACGCAAGTGCAATAACGGCTAGCAAATCGGTGTCCATGCCGGTGCCGGTGTCAGCATTTGTGACGGGTCGCAATGGGGATGGGGATGCCGCTGCGTCCGTCAGAGATGTAAGATCGCAAGACATGGGAGCACTACCCACTGATCGATATATGCATCGTGGAGATGCTCTGGGTGTATCATTACATGGTATGCGCATGGATTTGGTGCAGCGGTCTGAGATGTTTGGGGTGGGTGCAAGAGTAATAGTCCCGTCACATCCCGAGACAGAGGCAGCTGTAGCAGCCGAACTCGCAGCGCCCGTTGGTCCTGGTCCTCTTGCCGTCATAGCATCGGCTCTTGTGATTGATGCATCGCAGTCGTCGTCGTTGTCGGTGTCAGATGTTGTCAGTGATTAGTTGCTCCTGGGCTCTGGGAGTCGAGGTCCTCTCCCCAGTGGATCGAACCAGAACCATGCAAGCATGTCCGTGAGCCGCCGAAAGAATGGTCGGAGAACATCAGATGATACCGGGTCTCCACTTGAGCGAGTACAGCGCCTACTGCAGAAACATGGCTGCAGCCGTGTGCTGCAAGTAGCCAAGTGGTACAGGTCGCAAGGATTGTCCACTGCCAGGTTAGTGCGGATGGCAGTGCGAGGCAGGCGCAATGCAGTGCAATGCATCCGATTAGTACGGAGTGGCATTGAGGGGTATGGTGCGGCAGCTGCACATCCCCTTCGAGCCGGAGATGCCGTGGTTGAGTACAGAGGGGAGGTGGTGCGGATGGCGGCTGGGAATCGGCGTGAGGCGCTATACGAGCATGTGGCGCGCTTTGGATCCGACTATATGTTCCGCAATAGCCGCGACACAGTGCTAGATGCCACTGTGGCCGGATCTTCGGCTCGCTTCTTGAATCATTCGTGTACTCCGAATTGTGGGACCAAGCTGAGACTGGGCAAGGCGTCTACGATGCAGGCCGTTCCCGAGGTGCGGGCGGAGGAACTAGAGGCGGTAGGAGACGCGGCGGTGGCTGCGGCACAGGAGATGGCTAGGCAGAGCAGCAGGACTGGGCGTATAGAGAGGGAGGCGGTAGAGGAGGGCGAGAAAATGGGAAGTCGACAGGAGGGGGTAGAGGAGGGCGAGAGAATGGGAAGTCGACAGGAGGGGGTAGGGGAAGGGCAAGGGGGAGTGCATGAACGGATGGGGGAAGATCCGGAGTTAGGTCGTGCTGTTGCCTTAGGAATGGTGCGAGCTTGTGCCGAGGGCAATGCTTCGTTTGTCCAGAGGAACTGGGACGCAAGCCTGCTGCCTGCCGGGGATGCCTCCACTCGCGTGAGGATCGACGTCGGGTCACGCATGGTACATGCTGGGGAGGAGCTGTGCTACGACTACAAGTTTCCCTTGGAGCACTTTGATAGCCGCAGGATTCAGTGCAGCTGTGGCACACCCCTCTGCACAGGACACATGAACTGAACGAAGTTGCCGGGGCTCGTGGAGAAGTTTCTCGGATTGTTCGCGCGGATCCGTCCCCAAGCCGCGCAAAGCGATCGATTCGTTCCGTAAATACCCCAAGAGGGCGAGAAATAAAGGGGTAGATCTAGCCATACCCTGAAGAGACAATACAATTTATCCATGAGCGTGAGCGCATAATCAACCTGCTTTCACACGGTGTACTCGGGAGCAGGCTGGGCTAAACATGCATTTTGGGACGTGGCATTTAACAGCTTCTCAACTACTTCAGCATGCTGTACTGGTCAAATTGCTACCGCAGGGATCATCGGTGCTGAGAATAGCATCATCTCCTGATTCACTCCTCGATGAGTCGGCGGTAAGAGCAGTATGTGCAACCAATCGTCAAATGGCTGCGCAGCGGAGCCGAAAGAGTTATCATTATCTTTGCCGACAATAGTTTTCGCATTAGTTCTCCTTTCGAATGTAAGGGTATCGCAGGAGATGAAGCTACATGGCTACGATAGGGCAGAAAAAAAACTGTGGGGTCTGCGCGCGGATGTTTATGCATGTCTTGTCGCGTTGGAAGGCCTGGAAGAGGCGTACATCAACGGCGCGTTCTCAAGCGATGAAGCAAAGCGCGATTATGCTGGGGAGTGCCAGGACCTCATTAATTCCATGAAAATGCGGGAGCGACAACTGTAGGACGCAGATGGACACTCTATATCAGATTTCATCAGGGTGCATAATTTAAAGTGTCAACAGGCCTAGTACCGCCTTGGCACTGGGGTGCCAGCAACAGTAGAAATGCGGTCTCACTCCAGGGCCCAGGATACTAATCATGGCGTGCTTGCACTATAGGCCGGTAGAGCATTTGTGGAAGCCGCTGATTATCTGGACATGAATATGGTGGACAAGGAAGGTCTCTTTTAGCCCCTACAGGAGATTCTCTCTCTGCTCAACAGAATGACGTCTCTCCCAGCCGACTTTGGACCGATTTCGAAGATGAATCAATGGGTTGGGACAGTAAACTAGATGGGAATGTATGCCTAGCTCTCCGAAGAGCAAATCAGGCAGTTAAAGTTCGACCTGGATGACGCAAACCGAGATCTAGAACGGTTCTTGCAAGGCACTTCGAGTGGTGGTGGCGGTGGTACGATGAGTTCCCACGGTGGGCGACCTCTGGCCCCTCCACGAGTGTCGACAGACAGTGCACCTACAGGTGGAATGAGTGAAAGTGTGCTTGCAGGGGCGCTTGGCGCGTCTCCACGGGCCAGCTTTGGAACGGCCGACACAGGTGGAAGGGACTTATCGGCAGCCGGCGCACCGAGTGTTCCCGGGGCATAGGATGCTGAAGCTGGTGGGGGTGTGGCAGCATCACCCGCTGCTGGGGATAGTTTTGGCAGTTCAAACAGAGCAGGAGGGGAAGGTGGAGGAGGGGAAGGGAGTGGGGGGCCCTCTGGCCCCGCCAGACCACTCTTCCCTGGGTTCTGACGTCACACTCTTCCCTGGGTTCTGACGTCACGCTCTTCCCTGGGTTCTGACGTCACGCTCTTCCCTGGGTT
>Ga0136560_1000347_pt1 | contig 22647 bp, 10 predicted proteins | sample AntRauMeHopE1497_FD_104925 | JGI IMG/M metagenome (GOLD analysis project Ga0136560, IMG submission 104925) | Saline lake microbial communities from Rauer Islands, Antarctica - Metagenome Hop E1 #497 | ecosystem: Environmental > Aquatic > Non-marine Saline and Alkaline > Saline | place... | reverse complement strand
GCTGGCGCCACGGGTGGCCCAGCCGTTCACGTTTTCGGGTCCGGAAGCACAGCAATCGTCGGTGGTTGCGTCCGGCCCGATGCGGAGGCCGCGCCCGGCGCAAGCCTCGAGGACCTGACCCCGTCCTTCTTCTCGTACACTGGCCACCCGGAGGCCACGGACGTGGCCATCACCCTCGCCACGGGCGCGGCACCGCTCGCGGGCGCCGTCGCGGTGCTCGCGTCCGAGGGCGCCAGGGTCGGCCTGCTGCGCGTTCGAGTGCTCCGCCCCTGGTCCTCCCGGCAGCTGCTCAAGGCCCTTCCCGCGTCCGCCCGCCGCCTTGTCGTGGTCCTCCCCACCGATGACGCGGACGACGCGGCGCACGCCGCCACCGCGGAGCCGTCGCGCGCGGACCCGGACGACGCCAAGGCCGGCGAGGGGCCCGTAGTGGGGTCCCCCCTCCGCCCCGGCTCGACCGCAGCCGCCGTCGAGGACATCACCAGGAAGCGGCGGGAGGGCGGCGCGCACGGCGCCACGGCCTCTGCCTCGGCGCTCGCCCGTCGCGCTCTCGGTCGCGGCGTCGCGCTGCCGTCGGCCCGGTCCGGCGAGCACTCGCCCCCGGGCGGCTCTGGCGCCTCGGTCGTCTCCACCGCGTCAACCTTTGCCCGGGCGGCCGCGGCTGCGACCTCCCGCGGCCCCGCGCGTGCCGGCGCTGCCCGGCGCCTCGCCGGCACCGCCACGGTTTCATCCCCGACGGCCCTCTTCGCTGCGCTCGTCGACGCCGCCGCGTCGGCCCGTGACGCCGAATCGGCCGCGCGCGGCGGCCGCCACGTCGCCACGTCCGTCGTCCTCGTCCCCGCCGAGGGGCCGACCGCCGGATACCTGGCCTCCGCAGCCGGCCTGCGCCTGGCCGTCCGCGCCCTCGCCGACGGCGCCGCCGCCGCGGACCGCCTCTGGGCGAGCCTCATCGACGCCTGCGACGGCCTCGGCCTCGCCGCCGTCACGCGCACCGTCGCCCCCATCGTCCCCGGCGGGCCCGAGGCCGCGGTCCGCGCCGCCGTCCTGGCATCCACGGGCGGTGCCACCTCGGACGCGCGGGCCCTCGGCCTCCTGGCACGGACCTCGGTCGTGGTGAGCGACGCGGGCGCGCTCCAGCGCACCGAGCTCGTGTCCTCGGCCGCCGTGCTCGCCGTCGCGGCCACTACCGGCGCCCTCCTCCGGCCCGCCGACCTCCCCGACATCGCGTCGGTTGTCGCCGTCCTCGGCGCCGCCGCCACCGTCCTCGTCCTCCCCGGCGCCCTCGCCGCCGCCGCGGTCCTGGACTGCACCGCCGCGCCGTCCGCGGAGCTCCTCCTCGGCACGTCCCGCCCGCGCGCCGTCCTCGCCGTGCGCCTCGGCCACGAGGATGACGCCGCCGACGCCGCCGGGGCGCTCCTCCGGGAGGCGGGCGAGGACGTGCGCGCGGCCGCGGCGGCCACGGCGGCCGGGCCCGTCGTGGTGGTGTCCGACACCGACGGCGTCATCAGCGGCCGCAACGGCGCCCCCCTCGCGAGATCGTCACTCCGGGGCGCCACCCTCGCCCACACGGACCTTGCCGCCCGCGCCGCTGAGGCCGAGGCCACGGTGCTCGAGGCACAGGCGGAGGAGGCCAAGGAGGCCGAGGCCAAGGCCGGCCCCCCGGGGCTCCCCTTCCGCGGCTCCGGTGTCTGGGGCGCCTCGGCCATGGAGGACGGCAAGTCGTCCGACGGCGGCGGGTCGTACAGGCAGGCGCCCGCGCACGGCGCCGCAGCCACAAAGCTCGTCGGGGCGGCAGTGTCGGGGCCCCGCCCCGCCGACGCCCTGACCGGCCTGGCGCCCGTCCGGCTCTCCCGGGAGGTGCTCTGCGCCCTTGCTGGCCAGGCCATCCGCGCGGACGGCGCCGGGGCGCGGGACGGCGCCTCGACCGTCGCCTCGGAGCGCGCCCTCGGCGTGGTGCCGCCCCCCGCCCCCGTCCTCGTCCCGGCGTCGAGCCTGCGCGTGCCCCGCCACGTGGCGCTCCCCTTCATGTTCCCCGAGGCGTTCCGCGCGTCGAGCGCTCCCCATCCGGCAGAGCCCGAGTCGCTCTACCAGGCGACCGTGGCCCGGAAGGTGCGGCTGACGCCCGAGGACTACAGCCGCAACGTCTTCCACATCGAGTTCGACATCCCCGAGGGGGTCACGTACGAGATGGGGGAGGCGCTCGGCGTGTTCGGGCACAACGATGCGGCCGAGGTGGACGACTTCCTGGAGTGGTACGGCCTCAACGGGTCCGACGTCGTCACGCTGCCCCCGGTGGAGCGCGTGCTGGCGGCGGGGAACCAGGAGCTCCCCGCCGGGTACGGCGAGACCACGACGGTCAGCCGCGCCTTCACCCAGGTGGTGGACCTCTTCGGCCCCGTGTCCAAGCGCTTCCTCGAGGGCTTCGCGGCCTACGCCACCGACGCCGGAGAGCGCACGCAGCTCTTCTTCCTCACCTGCCCCGAGGGGAAGGACGCCTTCAAGGCCCTCGTCGCCGAGACCGCCACGGTCGCCGACGTCATCCACCGCTTCCCCTCCGCCCGGCCGCCGGTGCACGACCTCCTGGCCATCGTGCCGCCCATCAAGCCCCGCCACTACTCCATCGCCTCCTCCCAGCGCATGCACCCCACCCAGGTGCACCTGCTCGTCGTGACGGTGGAGTGGCAGGACCCGCAGGAGCGCCGCCGCATGGGCCACTGCACCCGCTACCTCGACGCCCTGCGCCCGGGGGACACCGCCGTGGTGTCCATCAAGCCGTCGGTGATGAAGCTGCCCCGCGACCACCGCGCCCCCGTGGTCATGGCCGGCCTCGGCACCGGCATGGCCCCGTTCCGGGCATTCATCGAGGAGCGCGCCGTGCTCAAGCGCCAGGGCGTCGACGTCGGGCCCATGATGCTCTACTTCGGCAGCCGAAACCGCGCCAACGAGTACCTCTACGGGGACGAGCTGGAGGCGTACGAGCGCGAGGGCGTGCTGACGCGGCAGCGCCTGGCCTTCTCCCGGGACCAGAGGCGCAAGGTGTACATCCAGCACCTCATGAACGAGGACGGCAAGGAGCTGGCCAGCATGCTGCTCGAGGGCGGTGGCTCCTTCTACCTCTGCGGGCCCACCTGGCCCGAGGGGCCCGTGCAGGACGCGATGGAGGCCGCCTTCGCGACGTCGGGCCGCGACGGCGGGGAGGTGGTGCAGGCCATGAAGGAGGACGAGAGGTACATCCTCGAGGTGTACTGAGGCCCTGCCCCGGCACGTGACCAAGGGTCGGCGGGGGTTGCCGTTTTGTGTTGGAGCGCCTGAATTTTGCACGAACCAAGTCTTGCTTTCCAGGGCCTACGCAAACGCACCCATCGTCACAGCCGCCGCCACGAGGCAAAGGAAGGGCGCCCAGTGCGCCACGGCCGCAAGCACGCTGACGTACCGGCCGAAGACGAACATCCTGGCGGCGAGCGAGACCATGTTCCAGGACCGGCTTCCGTGGTACGCCATCTTGTTCAGGCACACGGCCACGTGCGAGTGGCAGTTGTCGCAGCTGCGGGAGGCGATGATTGCGGGAGCACGGCGCTCGGGGCGGGGCACGGCAAAGCAGGCGCGCGCATCGCCGTGGCTGCCCCCATGCCTCTCACATAAGGTTGTGCATACGGCGCTTGTACACGGAATTCCCGAACCCGATGGCTTCGTCCCAGGCAATGGCGGCCGAGGCGGGGCTGGCCGCGTCGCCGCATTGTTCCGGGTTCATCCTGAGGTACCGCGTCGGCCTGCCAAAGGCAAAATCGTCCTCCGACACAAAGTACGGCCCCGCAAAGTCGTGAATCACCCCGTCGCTGGTGGCGATGCCCATGTGCCCGATGAACGGGAGCAGCCAGCTCAGCAGCGGGATGCTGGTCCACACGACGCAGTAGGGGAACCTGTCGTGCTTGAAGTCAATCACGGGGGTGACCATGCCGCTCATCTCACGGGACGGGCGCGCAGTGCGAGGGGCAGCGGAAGAGATGGGGGTGGGGGCGCCAGAGCCGGAAGCAGCGCCCCGCACCGTCGCCCCGCGTGCACACAAGCGCGACCCCTTTCGCCGGGGCGCGTTCAAATGGCATCCGCTGCGGCCGCGGCTTCTGCGAAGCTGCAGAAGGCCGTGGCAGCCGGCGATCCCGACGACCTGGCAAAGGTGAGCTCGTCGTCGGCGCCAAGCACCTCTCTTGGCGCGCGCACACAGCGCGGTTCTGCCGGCTGGCCGAATGTTATGAGCTGCCGCGTAACCGAGCGAGCAGCGCGCCCGCCGGACGATCCGCGCAGGCCGTCGAGTCCGCGCTGGCATCGATTGACAAGCTGAGGCGCATGGGGCGGCCGTCACAGGCTGTGGCCGCGAGCCTGGCTTCTAACGTCGCGACCTGGAGCAACACTACGCCGGCGCCCATGGCCATTGCGGCGCTGGTGACGAGGCTACGCCCAACAAACTCGACGGAGATGGACGACGGCATTGAGACCGCCCAGGTCCAGCTCTCCTGCGTGCGGGCGCTGCAACCGCTGCTCGAGGTGAGGCATGGCTGCGCTTTCGACCCAGGCGCCGCTGCTTCTGGGCAGCACGAGGGCTCACCGGCCGGCTAGCGACAGCGAGCTTTCAAAACGAGCCGCACTCCCCCCCCTTGACCCCGCCCCCTTTACCGCAGGCAACCGAGCGCTGGCCGATGTCCCTCCTGGTGGCCTTCCTCGAGGACGTGGCGGGCCCCGAGCGCTGGGTGGACGCCCAGCCGGCGCAGATCATCGCCGGCGCGGTCCGCCAGTCCCTGCTGGCGATGGTTGGGGCCGCCCCCGCCGGCAGCCGCGCCGTGGGCCGCTTCCTCGTCGAGGCCGGGGTGGCCGGGCGCGAGGAAGGTGCCGAGGCCTCGCTCCCCGCCGTGGTTAGGCTCCGTGAGCTTGTGGCGGAGCCCCCCGCGCCCGGGGCGGACGTCGCGAGCGAGGCGGCCGCGGCCGCGGGGGACGACGCGCTCGTGCTGCGGGGCGCTGCGTCGCGATTCGGCGCGACGGAGGCCGAGTACATCGCTGTCAACGCGGCGGCTGCGGCGGTGCTGGCTGCGACGCTCGAATCGGCGGGGCAGGCCAGGCTCCTGCCCCAGCTCGCCGCCACGGCTGCGAGGGACGCGCTCCAGCCGGTGCTGGAGGCGGTCCTGGGCCGCGGGGGAGAGGGCGGCTCGGACCCCTGTGCCCTTGTGCTGCGAGGGCTGCGCTGCGAGGCCGACGACGGCCCTGGGGCGGCTCCAGCAGAGGGCGCTGGCGCCGCACTAGCGGCCGACGAGGCGCAGGAGGGCGGTGCTGCCGGGGATGACGGGGCGGAGGAGGCCGGGCACGGCGGGAAGCGGCCTGCGGACGGGCGGGACGACGGGCCGGGGGCGAAGCGGCAGCGGCCCGCCTCGGCGGCGGACCGAGTCGCCGCCGCCACGGCGCTGGTGCTGCCGAGGGGGGCGAGCAGCGCCGCGGACGACGCCGCGTCGCTCCTCCGAAGGCGTAAGGGCATCATGGCCGCTGGCTGGACCGACGACGACCTTCAGGCAAAGCGCACGCGCCGTCGCGGCCGGCTCGCGGACCTCCTCTCCGTCGTGGCTGGCCTCCCCGCCTGCGCCCGCGCCGCCTCCCTCCTCGTCCTCCCGCTCTCGGCCTCGGGGGGCACGTCGGCCGTGGACAGGCCCCTCACCGGCGTCCTGCGAGCCCTGTGCGCCCCGCTGACGCTCATGCCGCCGCCGCCCGCCGTCGGGGCGCGGCCCGTGTCGCTCGCCGACGCCCTCCTCCCCCGCTCCGGCCTCCCGACGTCCGCCTCGGGCGTGTTCCAGGACGTGGCGGCCGTGGCAGCGTCCCCCAGGGCGTCGGCGGCGTGCCGCGCTGCTGCCAGGCGCGCCATTGCTGCTCGGTCAAGGGCCGACGCGTCGCTCGCGCTGGAGCACCTATACGGCGCCCTGTCGTCCGGAGCCGGCGCCGACGTCGCCTCGGCCTTCCGCACCGTCGCCATGGCAGACGTTGCGCGGCAGCTCCCGGCCGCGCTGGAGGCCGCTCCGGCGACGCCGGGCTCGGACGAGCTCCCGCTGAGGGAGCGAAGCCGCCTGGCGTCGTGGACCCTGGGCCTGTGCGCCCGTCTGTGCGCCGCTTCCGACGCCGCGGCCAGGTGCGCCGCCCTCGGGCGCTGCGCGGGCCAGGACGACGTGCGCGAGGCTCTCGCCTCCGCGGCCAGGCAGGCCCAGGAGCGGCACTGGAGCTGGACCGGCCGCGGGGCCCCGCCCGGGACCGGCCGCGCCGACAGGGCGTCGTCAGCGGGAGCGTACAGCGACGACGAGGGCGGGAACAGCGACGGCAGCGACGGCTCGGACGGATCCTCGGCCTACGGGACCGACGACGAGGGCGCCGCGGCGGCCGGAGCGATCACGGCCGCCGGCGCCGCTCCCCCCGCCGCGCCCGTCCGCCCGGGCGCTGCGTTTGAGGCCCTGAGCGCGGAAGCCGCGGACGCCAGGCCCGGCTCCGCCGCCCCGGCCCCGGTGGGGCACGTGTCCCCGGCCCAGGCGGCGCTGTGCCGGCGCCTCGCGGAGGCCGTGCTCGCCCTGTCGGACAGGGATGTCGGCGCCGCCGCTCCCCCGCTGGACCCTGCGGCGTTCGCCGTTGGCCTGGCGGGCGCGCCGTCGGCCCAGGCGCGCCCGCCGGCCGGCTCTGCCACGTACGACGGTCCCGCCGGGGAGGGAGACGCGGCGTCGACGGCCGTCCGGGGCCTCGGGGTGATGGAGACCGCGTCGTCCCTCGCCTCGGCGCTGCGCGCCACGACGGCGGCACGGTCCCGGAGGCTGGCAGAGGCGCTCGGCGGCATCACCGTGGCGGCGTACGCGGGCGCGTGCGCGCCGTCGCTCGCGGCAGCGGCGGTCGCCGGGTCGCCCGACGCCGCACTGCTCGAGCGATCGCTGGAGGGGTACGGCGTGGCGCGGCTGGAAGCCATGGCCCGGCGATCGGCCGTGGGCATGAGCCTCCGGTCCGGCTCGTCCCGCGTGCCGCCCAGGCTGGCGGACCGGCGCGTCGCGGTGGCGGAGGTGGCGGCCGCGGTCGCCGACGCGGCCGCGACCTCATGGGGCGTCGGCGGCGCGGCTGTGGCCTCGTGGGGCGCTGGCGGCGCGGCGCACCCGCACCTACCACTGGTGGCGACGCGGGAGCTCCGGAGGGCTGGCCTGGCCCTCGCCGCCGCTGCCTCGTGCGTCGTCGGCCTTGCTCGCGACGACTGGCTGCGGCAGGCCAAGGCCGACACCCCCGGGCCCGCGTCGGACTCGGCACCCCTCACGTGCCAGGGTCTCGCGGCCCAGGCTGAGGCCCGCCCCGCCGGGACGGCCGGCTCCTCCTCCTCCTCCACCTCCTCCTCCTCCTCCTCTTCCTCTTCCTCCTCCTCCTCCTCGGCGCCGTCGGCGGCCTCAAGCTCTGGATTTGGCCGGACGCCGGCGGGACCGGGCGGCGCCGCTGGCGGCACGTCCTCGTCCCGGCCGGGCTCCTTGGGCGGTCAGTCCTCCATGGCACCCCCGCGCGCGGGTCACGACGGCGGGCGGTCTGGCGCCCGGCCTGGCGCCGTCCAGGGGAAGTCTCGAATCAGCTCACTCGTCTCCCTGCTCAAGGCACGCAAGCGCGGCGAGGCCGGCTCGTCGGGGGCCGCGACGGGGTCGTCGGCTGAGCAGTCGGCGGCGAAGCCCGGGCCGGCCGGCGGGCCACACGGCGTGCCGCGCGGATGGTCCGGCGACTCGGGGGGCAGCAGGGGCAGCGCGGCGCACCGGAGGCCGACGAGGCTGGGACCAGGTGGAGGCGCAGCGTCAAGGGGCAGGCAGGCAGGGCCGGGCGCCGAGGGCGCGGGCTCGCCGGTGCTCGATTCGCCGCAATCGCGGCACTCCCAGAGCGGCACGCAGCGCCGGCGGGCGGGGTCGGTGGAGGCCGCGCTGGGCCGCGGTCTCCGCGTGTTCCACCCCGGCTCTGCCGCCGAGGCGGCCGCGGAGATGACGCGGGCGGCCATTGCCGCCACGGCGGCCGTGGTGGCGCTGGACCACGCCTGCAGCGCCGGCCCGGGGAGCCGCCTCGTCGTGCGGCTCCCCTCCGAGCTGCGCGTGGCCGCGGACCTGGCCTCCGCCCCGGGCCTGCGCCGTGCCCTCCTCGCCGCCGCGTCGGCCGCCGCGCGAGCCGTGGCCCGGGGCGCCCTCGCACCCCGCCGCAGGGCGCCCCATCGCGTCGTTACGGTGCAATGCCCGGCCTTTGCCGAGGCAGCGATGCTCCACCCCGACCTGGCCACCTCGCTCAGCCTCGCGGCGCTTTCCGGCGAGCGTTCGTTCGGCTCTGCCGCGGCGGACGGCGCCGCCGAGCCTTCGGTTCTCGTCAGGGTGGCTGAGAGCACGACTCTGCCGCGGGTGGCGGCGCCAGCCCTGCTCGTCGCCTCCTCGGCCCACTTCCTCGCTCGCAGCACCTCGCACGCCGCGGCCCGGGCCGCCGCCGCCGTTGCCTCGGAGGTGGGGCAGGGCGGGAGCGACTGGGCCGCGTGGAGCGGGGAAGGGGCGCGGCGACGCGACGGCAACGGAGCCGACGGCAGCGGCGCCGACCTCGGCGGTGCCCACGGCCTCGGCTGGCTTGTCGGGCCGACCCGGCTCGCGGAGGCGTGGGACCTCCTCGCCTCCGCGGTGGGCACCGCGGCCCACGTGAAGGCCGACGGCCCGGGGTTCCGGGACGGCTTCTACGCCCCGGACGGGGACGAAGAGGGCGGCGGCGCGGGTGCGGGGCGGCTCGCCACGGGTGTCCCCCGCGGGTCGGAGGCGGCGTGGGCCGACGCCGTGGAGGCCCACCGGCCGGCGGCGGCGGAGCGGGCCTGGGGAGCGGTCCAGGACGGCGCCATCGCGGCGCTCGCGGCCCCTTCGTCCCTGGTCCGCGGCATGTGGGAGCGGCACATCCGCTCCTCCGGCGCCATCGGGCCAGGGCGGCAGCCCCCCGCCGTGGACGCGTGCCCGAGGTACCTCTGGTTGCGCGATTCCGCGCTGCTCGCCGTCACGGTCGCGGGCCTCGTCGTGGGCGTCATGGACCCGGATGACGTGTCGACCGACGCGCCGGGGTCGTCGAGCGCCGGCCGGACGCTGCTATCCTCCTCCTCGGCGTCCGCCGCCGCTCACATGCGGCGCGCCGACAGCGGGCTCGGCCTCTCGCGGCACCGGTCCTCCCTCCGGCTCTTCGACTCGCGCGGCCCGCACAGCCCCACGGGCTCGCCGTCGGCGTCGCCCGTCGGCTCCCGGGTGCCCGGCATGGCGCGGGAGTGGTCGCAGGCGGCGTCGCTCCTCAAGCTCCTTCGGAGCGACGCCGCGGCCAGCCCCGCGGCGTCGGCGGGCCTGCTGTCCCGCATCGGCGCGATGACATCAGCCCCGTCCGTCGCCGAGGCCCTCTCCCCGCCGCCCGGGTGGTGCTCCGCCCTCGCCGCCCGCGCCGCGCCCGTGGTCAGCTCCTGCCGCCGCCTGCAGGACCCGGACCTCCTCGGCGCCGCCGTGCGGTCGAGCACGCGCCAGGGCGCGGAATGGGGCTCTGCTGCCGCGGCCATCGAGGTCTTGACCTCGGCCCCGTCGTGGCCGCGCCTGGAGCCCGCGCCCGAGGACGCCGGCGCCTCCTCGTCCTCGTCCGGCTCCCCCGGGGCGCAGCCCGGCCCTCCCGGCCTCGCGATCAGCATCAGTGACCTGTCCTCCCCCGGGCCGTCCGCCACGCAGCGGAACAAGGCCCCGCGATGGCTCCTCCGCATCGCGGGCCAGGACGCGGCCGTCCTGGACGCCGTGCCGCCCGCCCTCCTCGTCCGCATGCTCATCGCTGTCGTCGACACTGACGACGACCGCGGCGACGCGGGGCCGGCCGGGGGCGACGGGCAGCTCCGGGGCAGGCTCGTGCGCGCCAGCCGCGCTGTGGTCCTCGCCGAGCCGTCGGCGGCGGTGATCCAGGCGGCAGCGGCCGCGCTGCGCCGCCGGCGCGCCGTCACGGACACCACGCTGTGGCAGCGCTGCTGCGGCGCATTCGCTTCGGCCGCCGCCACGCAGCTGGAGCGGGTCACCGCGGAGCAGATCGCGGACGGGGCGTCGGCGCTCGCCCTCGTGGCGGCCGCGCCCGTGCACGAGGCTGGACTGTCCCATCTCGTCTCCAAGGGGTGGGAGGGCATGGAGGAGGCGGCATGCGAGGGACGGCGGGGCGCCGAGGGCGCCCGTGCGGTGCGTGCCGGCACCTCGGCCTGCCACGCGGCGGAGTCTCTCACCAGGCCGCTGTGCGCGCCGCTGGCGGACCTGGGATCCGCGCTCCTCGCCACCCGCGAGCGCTGGGCGACCTCCGCCGCCGAATCGGCCGCTGCTGCGGCGTGCAGGTGGACGGCCTCGACCGAGGAAGCCGCCAAGGCCGTCCTCGTGGCCCTCGGAGCGGCCACCGCGCTCGCCGCAGCCCGTGCGACAGACGAGGAGAAGGCCTCGCCCTCCCCTCCCGCCCTGGTGGCCCCAGTGGCCGCGCTGCTCGCGGCGGCCTCGAGCGCGGACCGCGCCTGGGCTCTCGCATCGGTCCTCCTCCCGAGCCTCGCGCGCGGGACGGTCCCTACCTCGCAGTCCTCGTCCGCTGTCGCTTCCGATGCCGTCGCGGCGCGGTCGGCGCCACTCTTCGTGCGCCTGAACGCCCTCTTTGCCGCGGCCAGGCTCCCGTCGTCGCTGCAGGCCCTCCAGCCGGACGGGTCGGGGCGCCGCGACGCGACCGCCCGCCTCGCCGTGATGACGCAGCTTCTGGTGTCGGCGTCGGGGCCGGCGGCGCAGCATACGGCTCTCCCGCTCGACGCCGCCACGCCGGGCCCTGCCGCCACGCCCCCCGCGGTCCTGGACGCTCTGCTCCTGGCCGTGGGTGCGGGCGCGGCGCGCAGCCCCGACGCACTCGCCCTCCTAGTCGCGCCGTCGGTCATGGTGTGCGCAGCCGAGAGCGCCGTCGCCCTCGACGGTGCGGTGCAGGCAGCGGAGCTCGGCGACGCCGCGGCCTCTGCCGTCGCGGGCATCTGCGTGGCCTCCCTGGCCGAGCGGCTCGCGTCGCTGCCCGCCGCCGAGCCTGCCCGGCCCGACGGCGGCCTCGCGGCATGGCGTCTCCGGGCGACGGCTCACGCGCTGGTCGCTGCGAGCACCGTCCCGCGGACCGTGGCTGGCGACGGGGTCGGCCCTCTCCCTCCCGCCCTCGAATCGGCGCCGGGCGCGCCCGCGACCGCGGCCTCCCTCCTGCTCGGTAGCTGGGCGCAGCCCGGTGGCGTGGCGGCGGCCGTGGTCCCGCTCCTGCGCGGCGGGGGCGTCCTCGCCGGCCGCGTGTCCCCCGAGGAGGCTGCCACCATCGCTCGGTCCATCAGCTCTGCGCAGGAGCGTCGCGTCGAGGCGGACCCCGCGACCGCGGTGCTGACGCTTGTGCGGCCGCCGTGCGACGTCCCGGCGGCCTGGGTGGTCGCGTCGGTCAGGTCAGCCTGGAGCGCCGAGGCGCCGTCGGTGCACGGCCCCTGCCCCGCGCTGCTGCCGTCGGAATGGGCAGAGGTCGCCGAGGCCCTCCTCGGCGCGCGCGGGGCCTCGCACTCGGCTGGCGGGCTCGCCCTCGCCGGGGCCTGCGCGTCCGCGGCCCTCGGCTTGGCAGCGGCCGCATCGCTCGGGCCCCTGGACTCCGCGTCGTCCGACTCGTCGTCCCGAGCCTGCGCGGTGGTCAGGGCCGCGGGCGGGAGCATGGGCGCCGACGCGGCCGGACGCACCGCGGCCGCTCTCGCGGCGCTGGTCAGCGAGGGCCCCGGCGCCGACACCGGAGCGGTGGGAGCGCGGGCGTCTGGCAGCGCGGAGGCGGCTGCCCTGGCGGCATGCCGCCGAGCAACCGGTGCCGGAGGCGAGGCGGCCGCGGCGCACACGGCCGCAGCGGCCGGCGTCGGCCTGGCTCTGGCCGCGCTGCTCAGCGGCGCCGCCGGACAGTCGCGCGAGGCGGCCGAGGCGGTTCTCGGCCAGGTTGCGGCGGCAGGTCTGGGAGCCGGCCCGAGGGCCCTGCTCTGCATGCTGCCGCTCCGGGCCGGCTGGAGTCTCGGCGGGGACAGGGACGACGGCCCGGGAGAGCTGGTCTCGCTCTTCGCGCCGGCGCCTGCGCCAGGCGACGCCACGGCGCTGCTTGACAGCGCCTGCCTCTCGGTCCGGGTCCTGCACGGCGCGACGGGAGGCAGGGCCGCCGAGGCTGCGGCTCTGGTCACTAGGTGCTGGGCTCTGCCCTCTGCCGCTGCCCCCGAGGCCGTCCTGTCGACGGCAGTCGCGTCGGCCGCCGCGCAGGTCGCGCTCGGCGCATCGCCGGTTGAGGGTGAGTCGCCGCTGCCCGCCGGATGGCAGTCCGCCGTCCGGGCGCTCTGCCGCGCGGACGACGATCACGGCTCGGCAGCCCCCCGCTGGTGGAGCCCGGGCTCCCTGATGCGCTTCGCGGCTCGAACGATGGAATGCCCTGACATCGAGGCCAGCCTGTCTCCGGAGGCCTCGGACTCCGCCGCGGCGCACGGAGCTCGGTGGGCGAGCGAGGACCCCGTCGACGCTGCCGCGGAGGACCTGACCAGGGGTGTGGCTTGGAGCGTCGCTGTCGCGCTGTCGGGCCGGCCGCGATGCCTCGCGCTCGGCGGTCTCCTCCTCGGCCTCGCGGTGCGGACCGCCGCAGCCCGTGTCGCGGCCCTCGCTGTGCCGTCGCCGTCCAGCGCTGACGCTGTCCTCACCCTTGCAGAGCTTTCGGAGCTCTTCCCAGCGACCGCACAGCGATACGCATCGGCGCCCGCGGGAGCATTGCTTCCAGGGGCCGCACGCTGCCCAGACTCTGCGTTTCTGCCTCGGCTGCCCGCAGCCTTCGCAACCGCGACGCCCGCCGTGCGTGCTCCCTTCTGGTCAGGGCCCCGGCCGTTTGCCACAGCGCTGGCCGCCGCATCGGTGGACCTGCCGGCGGTGCTGACCGACGTCGCCGAGGCTCTGGCCCCGGACGAGTCACACGGCGATGGCACGACCACACCGGTTTGCGACGTCGGAGGGCTCCTCGCGTCGCTTGACGAGGGCGGCAGCCCAGTCGCCGCCCGGGATACCATGGCTGTCAGGGGCGAAGGGCGGTCGGGGAGCGGCCCAGCGGGGGGCAGTGACGCATCCACCAAGGTGCAGCAGTGGGCCGAGGCCGGCTGGCTCCGCCGGGCGTCCGTGGCGGCCCTGCTCCTGGCGTCGCTCCCCCAGGGAGCCGCGGCCTCGGCCGTGTGCGGTGTGACAGCGGGCGCGTGGGCGGTCCGCTCCGCGCTGTTCCGCCTGGTTCGGACGCTCGCGCTGTCCCGCCGCACAGAGGCGGCAACGAGGCTGGCGGTGTGCCTCCTTGAGGCCGTTGATCGCGCGAAGGCAGACGCCGCAGCGCACGGGCTGTCTGACCTTGCGGACGCGCTGCTTCAAGGCGGGCGACGAGATCACTTCCTGGCGACTCTCAGGCGGCTGTACTGCGAGAGGGACCGGCCGGGCGCCGTCGGGGCCTCTATACGGGCCGTTGCGACGTCCGCCCCCGGGCATCTGTGCCTCACAGCAGCGGCAGCGGGGGAGAGGGCGGCAGCTCCAAAAGCTGCGGCAGGGCGCGCGCCGCTGCTCGGTGCGGCCCCAGGCACCAGAGCCCACGAATCACGGGGTCGCTCGTTTGCGGGCGCTGCGATGGATGGCCTGAAGGAGGCTCTGCGTGGAGCCGACAAGGCCGAGGGACGCAACGCCTCGCAGCCGCACGTGGGCAAGTCGGCCAGCTGGGACCACCGATCGGAGCTCGTGCCGCTTCTGCCGCCGCTAGGGGCCTGCCGTTCCGATACAGCGGCTGGCAGAGAGCTTCACGGCTTGCTTGTCGTGGGGGCGGCGCCGAACGGCTGGCTTCTGTTGGCGTCGGCTTCAAGCGGTGAGGAAGGCGTCAGGGCGCTATCTACCGCGCTTGACGCACGAGCCGGCTCTGGTGGAAGCGATGACGAGAGCTGCTTCTTGGCCGGCGTGCTGGCCGCCGTCGTTTGGTCCTGGGCGCTGCGCCCGGAGCTGCGGGGATCCGGCTGGAAGGTTGCCGGGGCCGCTTGGGATGCGCTGGCGTCAGCGCGGCGACTTCCCGCTCTCGCTCGGTGGGCTGATATCATTGAGCCAGCGTGCGGTCTGCTGGCAGGCGCTGCAGGGTCTACTGCTTGATTCACGCCTGCCTCCGCACACCACAGCATGGGCTGTGAGCTCGGCAAGCCCATGCAAGTCGCGCAGCCACGGCTTGAGCCCGATGCATCAGGTGTTGTGCACCCTGCTGAGCCGATTCTTGCCTGAATGGTAGCGACGAAGCGCTCCCGCTGGTTGCCACACTCAGAGCGCGCAGCCCAAGCAGTAAAGTGCTGCGCGGCGCGTGATCTGGTCGGATGCCGTCGGTCGCTGCCGAGCCGAGAGAGAGCCGGATTGATTCATCATCGATCGGATGCACACTCGAACTAGCGCTCCCCAACGACGGGCGATGCCTTGCGAGCGTCTGAGCCCTTCCAGCTGGCGTGCGTGTCACCAATCACATCGCGGGCGAAATCCGCCCCCTGCCACTCGCCGTTGAACGCAAACTCGTTCTCCGGCTTGCCATCGACAGTCTTGTACACCCGCATCCACTCCCGGAAGGCGTGCAGCACCGACGGCTGCACGACCTCGAGGTCGTCAAGGGTGTGCACGACGTCTGCCATCGGGTCAGCGGTGCTGATGCCCACGACCTTCCAGTCCATCTCTCCCTCGTCGATCATGCCGAGCACACCGAGGGGCTTGACCTTGATCACCGAACCGAACGGGTGCGCCACCGTGCCGACCTCGATGATGTCGACGGGGTCGTCGTCGCCCCCGGCGCCCGTGTGCTCGTCCTTCACCTGCGGGTCCTCCCACGTCTGCGGCAGGGCGCCATAGTTGACGAACATGTCGCCCCAGCCGTACTCGCGCAGGTTTCCCTTCTTCAGGTCCTGCTTGATGGGGTTGAACTCTTCGTCCGTGGCGATCTCCATCTTCGCCCGGGTGAACTTGGGGATCTCGACCACCATGTTCAGCGACCCGTCCTCGTTCTGCAGAGGGATGTCGTGCCACGGGCTGATCGTGGAGCCCTCCGCGTTCTCGTAAAACAGGCGGAACTCCTTCGACGGCCGGGAGCCCTTGGTGATGCGGCGCAGCCCGCTGAGCGCCGGGGCGCCGAGACGGGCAACGATGTGCCGCATCGCCCATGCCTCCGCGGAAGCCGGTTGGGTGGCCACGAACCTGCGCCAGAACAACGCCGAGAATGGCAGGCAACAGGTCAGCTGCTCGCGCGCCTGGCGGCCATCGTGCGCTGGCAAATCCTGGCCTCACTTGTCGAACTGCTCCGGGGAGAACGCCGTGGCCCCGTTGGCGATCGCCTTGGTCAGCTCCTCGGTGCGGACCGCGGGCATCGGCACCTCCGCCCGCGCGAATGCATTCTGCGTTCATCCAAGGCCGGGCAGCTCAGCGGGTAAGGAGCACCGCTGGCATGCCTTAGCTGCTCGCTGGGGCTGAGCGGGCTGACGGCGCGGGGCGATTGTCAGGGGTGGGGGCGTCACTTGCCGGCCGCCACGGCCTCTCGGGCTCGTGGCGGGAGCCCGAGCCTTGCCGTGAGCCCGGCCCAGCAAGCGTGGAGTGCGTGCAACGTTACCACGCGCAGGCGTTGGCCCGCGGGGCCGAGCCGCCCCTTCCGAGCTCGTGCTACGGAGCAATGTCACCCTCCCCCAGCCTTGCATGGCTTTCGAGCGGTCCCACAATGGCCCAAATGCGCGGTCAGGAGCTGCCGGTACTGTCAAGAGCCGAAAATTCGAGGGCTGGAACAGTGGTATCGCGGCTCACCTGGAGCATGACGGCGTCCACGGAAGCCTCGCCGCCAAACACAGCGTCGAACGCATCGGACTTGCCAAACGTGCTGATACCACGGCCATGCGCCGTCGTGGCTGTACGGGCCGCGGCTCTCATCGCCATCCTGGAGGTCGCGAGCATGTTGCGCTGCCTCGAGTGTGATGCGACGGAAGCTGCAATTGCGAGGCAAAGCCCCAGCCTGCGATCGACCCATCCCCCCCCCCTCTCGCAGAACACTCTGGGCGAGCCTGTGCGGGCCAGCCCGGCCCGCCTGTACGCCAAGCACACGATCCTTCATCTTGGAGCTGCTTGGACACGGCCTCGCCGTCTGGGCAGCCAACCCATCGCCAGAGAACACGGGCTCAGGCGACTCCCGACCGCAAGGCGGCATTGCGCCCGAGTGGCCGGCAAGGCAGCTGGGCCCACTGGCATGGCGCATCCGTTTGCAGGGCTGCGAGCTGCAGGTCCGTCCAGGGCTCGCCGAGCCCGGCCAAGCACGATTGCCATCGCTGGCCTGCTTGTCACCGCCGCCGTGGTGGGTTCTGCCGCCACGCGGCCCAAGAAGAACGTCCTCCTGGTCATTGTCAACCACTTAGCACCGGTCATCGAGCCGTACGGTCACCTGGAGTCTGCATGGACACCCAACATGAAGGCGTTCGCGGCTAATGCGACCGTTTTCAAGCGGACCTACGCCCAGTCCCCCGTCATGGAGGCATCACGCGTGTCCATGATGATGGGCCGCTTTCCTTTCACGACCGGGGTCCATGCGCAGGGCGTCAGCTTCCGGAACAGACTCCCGCTGGCCCAGGAAGGCGGGCAGCTGCTGTCCATGCCCCAGTGGTTCGTGCAGAAGGGGTACCAGACCCAGGCCGTCGGCGAGGTGCTTGCGGCGAGCGGCGGTCAGTCGTCCACGTCGTCACAGTGCCAGGCAGCGAGCAGCCCGGCCGACGGCTGCCAGGACGACTCCCTGTCCTGGTCGCTCGGCAGCCAGGTGCCGGAGGGCCACACGTCGTCGGCTTGCCGGCAGTGCTTGGACAGCGAGACCGCCCCAGAGCAGCCCGCCTCTTGGGCCACAACGTGCGACGACGCGTGCATCCCCGACCGGTGGACGGCGGACAGGGCCGCCGACGCGATGCGCACCATGCAGGCGCAGCGCGAGCTTGCGGAGGGCCCGCAGGGCGGCTCCCCCTGGCTCCTGGCCGTCGGCTTCCGCCTCCCGGCGCTGCCCATCGCGGTGCCGGACGCCGCGTTCCAGCCGCTCCGCGCGCAGGGTCTCCCACTGCAAGCAGGAGCGGCGCTGTCCGGGCCGGCACGCTCCACGTGGCCGACGGGGGCCACGTCCTTCACGCGGTCCCGGAACGCGGAGCCGCTGGCCTACAGCGACGTTGCCGAGTACGGCCCCGCGAACGACTCCTCCACGATAGGCCTGATCAAGGCGCCCTCGCTGCTCATGCTGCGCAAGGCATACCACGCCGGGGTTCACTACGTCGACGAGCGGTTCGGGGGGCTCATGCGCGCCCTGGACGGCCTCGGGAAGGGCGTCGTGGACAACACGGTGGTGGCCATCGTCGGAGACCGCGGGGCCGGCCGGGGCGACCTGGGCGCGTGGGACGGCCAGGCGCTCCTGGACTCGACGCTCCGCACCGTCATGATGATCCGGAACGGCTCCACGCGGCTGGGCACCCCCTCGTCCAACGGCACCGGAGCCCGCACGTGGGCGCTCGCGCAGCTGGTGGACCTCTGGCCGACCCTCGCCGAGCTGGCGATCCCGAACGCGTCCCTTCCCGCGGGCCTTGCGGGACGCTCGCTGGTGCCGGCGATGGTGTCCCCGCCGGTGGACCCGGCCGGCTCCTCCACCGACGCGCAGGGCGGGATCAAGCCTGCAGGCCTCATCGGTGACGTCTCCGGCGACCATGACTCGCTGCCCGAGCTGTCCATCCCCTCGGGCCACGTGCAGGCCGTGTTCGCGTCACTCCCTCGCGACTCGAGCTGCGCCGCCCCGCCGCCGGCCGACTGCCGGACGACGGGCGACCCGATGGCCTGGAACCTGGTCTCCGGCGCGCCGATGGGGGTCACGGCCCTGTCATCGTCGGGATGGCGCCTCGTGGAGTGGACGGCCTTTGACTACCCGGAGCGCCGCCCGTCGTGGCAGTCGCTCTCTGACCCGAGCTTCGGCCTCGAGCTGTACGACCAGCGCGCGGACGACGGGACCGTGCCCGGTGCCCTGGGGTGGCAGAACCTCGCCGGCTCCTCCTCCGTCGAGGGGATCCTGCAGCGAATGCGGCTGCTCGCGCGGGACGGGCCGGGGGGCTCGCTCGCATTCGACCCGTCGTACGTTCCGTCGGACCCGGGGACGGTGCTCCCCACCGCAACGTCGAGGCCGACGCCGTCGCCGTCGCCGAGCCTGGCGCCTTCGGCGTCCGCGACCCCGCAGCCGTCCGCCACGGGCACCCCAACGCCCAACGCCACGACAAGCCCGACGCCCAACGCCACTTCCACCGCCTCTGCCACGACGGTCCCGTCTGCCACCGCGTCCATGACGTCCGACCCCTCGTTCAACGCTACCCTGAGCCCTACGGCGAGCTCCACGCCCACCCCCTCGACCTCGCCGTCCGGCACCGCGACTCCCACCGCCTCCATCAGCGCCTCCGCGACACCCTCCGCGTCAGTCTCCCCCACCTCGTCGGGCACCCCTTCGCCTTCGGCCAGCACGACCGTCACCTCGACCCCGTCGCCTTCCGTCTCGGCGTCGCCGTCCGGCACGGCGTCCTCCACGGTGTCACCCTCAGCCACCATCACGCCGAGCCCGAGCGTCTCCGTGAGCCCGGCCGCGTCTCTGTCCTCCGCGCCATCAACTCCAGTCATCGTGCAGCCGTCAGAATCGGCCTCGCCGTCTGCGGCTCAGTCCCCCAACGCCTCATCAAATGCCACCACGGACGGCGTCGAGAACCCGGTCGTGCGCGGGCCAAGCTCGGCCCCCCCGCCCGGTCCTGAGGCCGACGCGACGGTGCTGACGTGGGCCATCGCGGGCGGCGTTGCGGGGCTCGGGCTCGCGACCGTCGGGGCGTGGGCGTTTGTGAGGCGCAGGCAGCCGACTGGCAGAGCCAGCAAGGCGAGCCAGTCCAAGAGGCGCTCCCGGCGGCTCGATGGCGCCAGGCACGGCCGCATCGCCAGGCTGGCCGGGTCGCCCCGCGCCAGAAGGCCGGATGACTTCAGCGGCCTGATGGCCAGCCCAATGGCGCCCGAGGGCGCCGAGGGCGGAGGGAGGGCGCTGGACGTCGGGATCAGGCTCCCGTCCCGGTCCGGGGCGGCCGGGATGCGCGCGTGGGGCGGCCCGAGCCGCGCCATCGCGACGCGAACGAACCCGCTGGGGAGGGGAAAGCGCGCGGGCCGCAGGAGGAGCCTGTCGGCGGACCGCCGAGCCGGCCATCTCGCCGGGGCAGCGTCGGCGGGGGCCTGGGCCGGCGGGCGGGTGGTGTAGGGCTGCCCTCCATCTCCGCATGCCCGGTTCACGCGCGCGAAAGGTTCGGCGCCTCGCCGAGGTGAGCAGCGCGCCCTGGTGGTGCCGCAGCCTGGCGGTTGTTGTGTGATGCTGCGTTCACGAACCGGCAGTCATTCCATTCGTCCCGTCAGGCGACGCCACGCACAAGCCGCGGAAACGCCGCGAGACGAGCGACGACGAGCCGGGACTCGCGCCGCCCGGCGAGCACGCCCCCGCTCGCAGCACTGACGCCTCAGGCGTTGACGGAGTGGGTGTGGCCGCACTCGGGGCACTCGTAGAAGACAGTCTGGCCCTCATCGGCGGACCGCATCTGCATCGTGTAGAACGACATCTGCTCGTGGCCGCACTTGGGGCACGTCTCGTCCACCATTGCCCTCGCAGCCTTGCCGTCTCCTCCGCCCTCGGGCGCCAGCAGCGCGCGCTGCCACTCGGGGAGCTCGCGCTGCTTGGCGTGGGTCTCGCACGTGAGGACGCTCGCGCTCAAGTCTGCGAGACGGCACACCACTCGCACAATCATTGCCACGGCACCGTGTTAGGCAGGGAGCACGGCGCCCGGGTGGCCCGGTGGGCCGCAAAGCGCCGCCGAAAGGGTGGCTCACCTTCAATTCGGCTATCGAACTTGCAGCCCGGGCAAGACACCTTGCTCGACTCCGTCAGGTTCAGGAGCGTGCCACACCTCGGGCAGAACGGCACGGAAGCCATCGCAGCCCTCCCTGGCAGGCCAAGAGTGCCGAGGCAGAATGCAGAGCCGCAAGGGCGCGTCGCGCGTGGCGGCGGGCAAGCATCCGGCGACGACCACAGGCGCCGGAGGCCGTCCCGCCGAGGCAGCCAGCAATCAGAAAGGTTCCTCGTGGCTGGAGCTAGCGAGAGCGAGGCGTCGTTGACGTTAATACCGCACCGGACGGTCCGTTGCCGCGGGGTGCGTTGCGGTCATGGCGTCCCTTGAGGCCGAGGTGCTTGCGGTGCCCCCCGAGCTCAAGGGCTTTGTGGTATCGAAGCCGGCGCTGGAGCTGCCCAAGATCTCGGCAAAGGCGATAAAGGACACCACCGAGATGCACCTGGGCGCCAAGGTGAGCGCCCAGTACGCGCACCAAGCGCCGCCCCGCTCCCCGGAGTGGGCCGCCACGTGATATCGCATTGCTGCTTCCGTCGTTGCGCAGGGGCTTGAGCGCCTGTGCGGGTTCGAGAGGTTCACTAACCTGGAGGTCCTGTACCTGAACAGAAATCGGCTGCCCAACCTGGACGGCCTTGACCCGTGCTTCCGAATCAAGCAGCTGTTCGCGGACCACAACCTGCTCGTCACGCTCGAGGGCCCGATCGAGGACATGAAGTTCCTGGCCGAGCTGGACGTGTCGAGCAACAAGCTGGCGGACCTGGACTGGCAGCTCGAGACGCTCGGGCGGATGCAGTACCTTCGCACGCTGGACATGCGGTCGAACCCCTGCTCGCAGGAGGTGGGTTACAGGCGCCGCGTGCTTGAGGCGGTGCCCTCGCTGCAGACGCTGGACGGCCAGGCCGTCGGGTCCGTGGAGCGCTCGGCAGCGGCGTCGGCCGGGAAGCGCGGCGGTGCTGGGTCTGCGAGGAGCGGCGCCGGGTCCGCCGGGCTGTCGTCGACGTTCGGGCGGGGCCGGCCAGGCCTTGCCGACAGCGGCCTGAGCGTGACCCGCACCGGCAGGCCGATGTTCGGCGCTGGCGGCGACACGCTCACGCAGAGGACACTGAGGCAGGAGGCGGCCGGCGCCCGCAGGACGGCCAAGCGCAACGCGAGGGCGGCTGCTATCACCGCCATCGCCTCGAACGGCAAGGGCAGGGGCTGGGGGTCCACCCTGCGCAGGGCCAAGAGGGAGGGGCGGGCCTCGGGAGCCGTACAGAGCCTCCTCTCACGGCGGGGGGCGGGCCTGGTGGAGGACGCGGTGTCGGGCGGCATGCTCTCGAGGGGCTGCGACGCCGCCGACACGAGGCGCCAGGGCCTCGGCCTGCTCGCGGACCTCTCCGCGACGGCCGCGGCCAGGGAAGATGCCGCGGCGTCGGTATTTGACCGGCAGCAGGCCAAGGACCTCGGCCGCGCCGCTGCGGCCTCGTCCCGCGGCGGGAAGGTGCGCGGCGGTGCGTCGGTGGCGTCGTCGTCGGCCGCGTCGTCGTCCACGGCGGGCGGCGGGAGGCTGGTCCTGGCTGCGCGCTCCCTCGGCGGGGCCGCCGGCGGGAGCGACGCGGGGAGCGACGCGGGCGGCAAGTCTTCGGCGAACTGGGGCAACATTCAGCGCGCGAGGCAGTCGGTGCGCGGCACGTCGTCCCTCAGTGACGACACCAAGGCCATCGCGGGCGCCGCGCAGAGCGGCTCGGCGTCGGCGTCCGCCGCGCTGATGGGGCTCGTGGGTGGCGCGCTGCGGACCTCGAGGACGGGGGCGCACGCTCGGGCGTCCGTTGGCCCGCAGGCGGTGGAGGCGGCGCGGCTGGGGCACGCCAGGGGGGCGCTGGGGGAGTGGGAGCTCGCCAGGCTGAAGCGGCTCTTCAAGGAGGCCGACGCCGACGGCTCGGGAAGCCTGGGGCCCGAGGAGTTCAGGGCCGCGCTGGCCCGCGCCGCGGACTGGGGCTTCGTCCCCGTCGACGCCTCGGACGACGGGGTGTCCCGCGCGGCGGCGGGCGCGGCCTTTGCCGCCCTCGACCGCGACGGCTCCGGCTCGGTGAGCTACGCGGAGTTCGTCGACGCGCTGCGCGAGCAGGCGAGGCCCTCGGGCCCGCTGGGCGGGGGCGAGCGCGCCCCCGCGCCGGCGCTCGTGTTTCGCACCCTGGACAAGGACGAGGCGGAGTCGCGCGCGAGGATGCACTTCAAGACGGCGTCCGGCCTCCACTCGCGCCTGCTCCGCATCCCCAAGGACGACCCCAAGCGGGAGCGCATCACCAGGCAGGCGCTGGACCTGTCGGAGCGGGGGAGCAGGCTGCTGGCCCTCGCCAGGCGGCTGGAGGGCGCCGCCGACCCGCCGGAGAGGCCGGCCCCAGCGCCAAAGGCCCGGCGTGACTTCCGCACCGCCATCCAGTCGGTGCCCGAGCGCGAGGCGCGCAAGACGCTCCGGCGCGGCGCGCGCGACTACCGCGTGGCAGCGCCCGGCGAGGAGTCGGACTCGGACTCGGACGACGACGAGCACAAGCAGGAGGGCGCGGACATGGACGAGTACCGGCGCATGGTCAGGGCGCGGAAGCGCCACGTGGTGATCCGGACGACGACCGATATCTGAAGGGGGC
>Ga0136560_1000346_pt1 | contig 22648 bp, 1 predicted proteins | sample AntRauMeHopE1497_FD_104925 | JGI IMG/M metagenome (GOLD analysis project Ga0136560, IMG submission 104925) | Saline lake microbial communities from Rauer Islands, Antarctica - Metagenome Hop E1 #497 | ecosystem: Environmental > Aquatic > Non-marine Saline and Alkaline > Saline | place... | reverse complement strand
GGGGTCACCCGGGGTCAGGTCGCGGATGTCGGTGGCACCGTCGCTCGCGGCGTCGCTGTCGTCGGCGGCCGCGGCCAGCGCTCGCGGGCGGCCGGCGACGGACGCCTCCGCCGCGGTCGGGCTTGACATTAGCGACGCCTCCTCGGCGGCCTCCTCGTCCTACTATCGCCCGGGCAGCAGCGACCCGCGGACCGGGAGGGCGGCGCCGGTCTCTGCCGGGCGGGCGAGGCCCGCGTCGCTGGCGAGAGGCCCGGCGGCACGGCACGGAGGCCTCGGCGCCTCGTCGGACCACGACGATGCCGCGAGCTCGTCCCGCCTGTCAGCTCCGCTGGCCGGGCGCGGTGGCGGCCCTGGCATCGGCGGCATCCACAGGCCCCAGGGCCTCGCGGGCCTCGTCGAGGGTGCTGACGTCACCTCGGCAGAGGTCCTCCGGGCGCTGGGCAGGAGGTGGGTCGGGGTGGCGCGCGCATGGCCCGCGCTGCCCCCGACCCCCGCGGCCGCGCTCGCGTGCACGGCCGGCTGGCAGGCGACGGACGACGCGGCCGAGGCTCTCCGGCTCTGCCGCGGCGCGGCCGGGAGCGCCCTGGAGCGCCTCGCGCTGCGCCGCGCCGCCCTGCTCACCGCTGCCGCGGGCCTCTGGCTCTCAGGCGGGGTCAAGCGGACGGAGGGCTGGCTCGCGATGGCGTCTCCGTCCCTCAGAACGGCCCCGCCGACGCTGGAGGAGCGGTGGGCGGGGGTGCCCGCCGTTCTGCTCGCGGTATCCGGCGACAGCGTGGTGCTGTGGCGGGGTGCGGGGGCGGACGCCGTCAGCGCCCTGGCCCTCCACCACGTGGCTCTGCCCGACACGGTGCGCGAAGGGGAGGACGCCCTCAGCCCGCTGGTGCGGTTTCACGGGACCGGCGTCGGCCTCGCAGCGCTCCGCCTCGGCTCGCGCAGCGACAGCATCGACGACGACGAGGAGTCGCTGCTGCCGCACGAGCAGGAGAGCCTCGCCCGGGGCGGCGGCGGCGAGGCAACCCACGCGTCCGTGCAGCCCAGGGCCGCGCCGGGCGGCGGGCCGTCGCAGCCGCGGCGCGCCGTGCCCTCCCTGCGAGTGATGCCGCCGTCGAGCGGCAGTGATCCGTCGCTGGCGCCCTCGGGCGAAGGCCAGGGCGGCGCGGCGGCTTCGCTCGGCCGCCCGCCCCTGACGGGAGGCCGAGGCGGGCACGCGACCAGGCCACAGGCATCTTCGGACGAGGAGCGCAAGGACCGCGACGACGAGGCGAGCGGCCGGGGCGCGGCCCTGGCCGACGGCAGCCGCGAGGGCCTGGAAGCCCGGGCACTCACCCGTCGCGACGTCACGCGGGCGCCGGTGGTAGCGGCACAGGACAGCAGCCGGTCGCTGGTCGCCCTGTCAACCTTCCGCCCTGTGCCCAAGCGGGCAGAGGGCAGCTCGACCCGCGCCGTGGTCGGCGGCGGCAGGCGCGGCATGCAGGCGCTGCGGGCCGGCTCGTCGTCGTCCTCCATCGGAGCAGCCATCACGGCCGACGGCCCCACGGCGGCGCGGCTCGTCACGCAGCCCGTGTCCGCAAGGGGCAGCCCGACCGAGTCGCGGCCTCGGCGCCCCAGGCCGCCCCTGACGCCGCAGAACCGCCTGACCGCCCATGCCTCCCAGCCGAACCTGCGGGCCAGGCCGCAGGCCCGCGGCCCGGCCGGCAAGTCGTCCCGTGGGGTGTCGCCCCCGCTGACCGGTGTCCGCGCCGCTGCGGAAAGGACCACGCCGCGGGTGGTTGGCGGCCACCCCGACGCCGGTGCCGGCGCCGGAACCGCGGCGGAGGGTAACTCCGTGTCGCTCCCGACGACGGGGCGGAAAGGCTGGCGCCGCAACGGCTCCTCGGACCTCCTGGAGGTGTCCGTCGGCGACGACGCCAGCGAGGCCGGCTCCAAGTCTTCGCGGCGGCACCGGAGGCAGGGCAGCGGCGCGGCGAGCAAGCGGTCGGTGAGCAGGAGCCGGAGCCGCGGCGCCGCCAGGCACCACCACCGCGGTGCGGGCGCGGAGGGGGGGGCCAGCGAGTCGACGACGGCCTTCGCGTCGCCGCTGTCTCTAGCCATGGCGCTCACCCCCCTGGCGATGCGTCGGTCGGACTACGGCAAGGCCGGAGGCTGGCTCTCCGCCCGGATTGGGCCCGACGAGGCCGCGTCGCTCCGCGCCTCGCAGCGCGCCCGGTCCAGGGCCGTGGCCCGCGCCGGCTCCACGACCGCCTCCAACCCCACGAGCGACCCGACGGGTGCGGGCGGCCAGCCCGGCTCCTCGGACCCCGACGGGACTGGGAAGCTTCCGGCCGGCTCCCCAGCCATGACGGCGGGCACCCACCGCTCCCAGGACAGCTCTTTCCCCGCTGACGACGGCCCGGGCACGGCGCGCAGCGGGCTGGCGCTCGGCCGCATCCCGGAGACGGCCCAGGCCGACGCGCTGCGGGACGACCCGCCGCCGCCGCGGCTCGCGCAGGAGAGCCGGCGGCAGAGCTTCGTGTTCCGCATCGCGTCCGACTCGAGCAGCAGCGGCGAGGACGACAGCGGGGCCGAGGGGGAAGGCCGGGCGGAGCCGACGAGCGGCCTGGCCGTGGGCGCGGCAACCGCCGTCGGGGCGGAGAGCGAGGCGGCCAGCGGGCTCGACACGCGGCGGACCGCGGCCGGCGGCGGGACCGCCAGTGGGCACACGACGGAGCCGTCGTCGGCCAGGGGCAGGCCGATGTCGCTGAGCAGAGCCGGGCGCTCCCGCTCCCAGACGCGGACGGCGCGCCGGCGAAAGGGCAGCGGCGGCCGGTGGCGGCCGTCCAAGCGGCGGGCCGCCAAGGGCGCCAGGCCCCGCGGGAGGACGGCCTCGCCCCCGGGCGGCGGGAGCGCTGCGCCCCGGCTGGCCGCGCGCTCGGCCGGAAACGCCTCCCCGGGCTCGTCGCAGGGTGCTGTCGGCGCGTCGGGGCTGGAGGGCATGTCAGAGGGCGGCGCCGCCGGCGGGGCCGGGGGCCGCATGTCGGCTGGCGACGCCGAGGACGTCGACGACGACGAGGGGAGCTCGCAGGACCGGGATGATGGACTCGGCTCGCTGCTGAGCGAGTCGCTCTCGGCGGCGGGGGCGGCCTCGGCCTCGGCCGTGCTCGGCGCCGCAGCCGCGCGCCTCATCTCCGGGGGCCGCGGCAAGCAGGCCCCCGCGTCCCCGCGTGAGGCACTGCGGCGGCTGCAGGCTTGCATGGAGGGTGCGGCCTCCACGATGTCCGATCTCCCGGCCCTGCTCCCCGGCACCGTGGCGCTGCCCGTGCCCGGGGGCACGGGCGACGTTGCGGACGGCTCCTCGTCGGACAGCGGGGCGGATGACGTGGCCTTCCTAGACCTCAGGATCACGCGGCGGCTCGCGGCGGCGCTGCTCCTGGCGGGTGTGCTGGCGCAGCGCGGCGTGACGGGGGGCGACGGCGAGTCGGTGGTCCTCGCGGCGGCGGCGGGCGCGGTGTGCGCCGACGCGGCGTCGGCTGCGGCGCTGGCCGTGGCCGGGGCGTGGTCCGACAGGACCCGGCGCATGTCGCTGTCCGTTGGGGGCAGCGACTCGGTCCGCGACTCGGTGCTGGCGTCGCACGCCGTCAGCGCTGCCTCGGACGACAGGCAGCTCGCCCACAGCGGGTCGGCCCTCGGCCTGGCGTCGATCCAGGGCAACCCCCGCGGCGTCGCGGGGATGAACGAGGCGGCGGGGCCTGCCCTGCGCGCCGCCCGGGCGGCCCGCGCCGTCATCGGTCCCCTCGCGATGATCATGTCGGTGACGTCGCCGCACCACGGCGCCGACGACGACTCGTCGCAGGGGACCGGGTCGCGGGGCATCCTGCGCGGCGTGTCGTCCGTGAACGACGAGGAGGAGGCCGGGGAGGCCGGGGAGGGCCTGGCGGCGTGGCGTGCCGTGGGGAGGGGCGCGCTGGAGGCGTGCCTGCGGGCGGTGGCGGCGCGACAGCAGAGCGAGGACGACGGGCAGGCGGGCGGCGCGGGGGAGGACGGCGAGGGCACGGACGACGAGCAGGGGCCGTTCGGGTTCGGTCGCGACGACGAGCGTGTCGTTGGCAGGGCGGCACCTGAGGCCGGAGGGCCCGGTCTGTGCCCCGTCTGGGACGTCCCGTCGTGTGGCGTCCCGAGCGCCTGGACTCGGGAGCTGGAGCGCGCCCTGCCAGCTCCGCAGGGCGTGATGGACCCGCTCGGGCCGTCGCTCCTGCAGCTGGCGCAGGCCCACACGGGCCACCTGTCGACCTCCCGCGTCATCCCCCTCTCCCTCGCCCGCGTGCTCACCGCTGCTGCGGCGGCGGCGGCCATGGCCGCGCCCAGCTTCCGCACCTCCCAGGGGGACCTGGGTCACGGCCACGAGCACTGCCTGGCGGGCGCCAGCGTCGCCCTCATCGGCGCACTCACCGGCCTCGCCAGGTCCCCCACCCGGTCCGTGAGCATGGTGCCGGAGGGCGACGCCCTCGCCAGGCTGGCCCTCGAGGTGCCACGCTCCCTCTGGGGTGCCCTTCCCGAGGCCGGCACCATCCCGCTCCTCATTGCCGCCGCAGCCGCGGCCATGATCCTTCCGCCCCCCGCTGCCGTCTCGCGGTCCGGCCTCCTCCCCCGCCACGTGGCCTCGGCCGCGGCCGCGCTCATCGGCGGCGTCCTCCTCCCTGCCGCGGAGGCGCCCTCGGTGGGGGAGCGCACCCGGCAGGCGGCGGCCCGCCTCGTCCTCGGGCTCGGGCTCGGCGCGGCCGCGGGCGGGGTCGGCGCGGCGGGCCAGGGGGGGACCGCTCGAACCGCCAACGGCCCTCCGGCGGGGACACCGGCGGACGGGCCAGAGTCGGCGCGGCTCAGCACCAAGGGGCGGTCAACGTCGTCCGCGTGGCTTGGCGGCAACGGCTCGGTGGGGCGGTTCGGAGCCGCGGCGGCGGTTATCGGCGGCGGCGGCGGCCTCCCGTCCGCCCTCCTCGCCCTCACCATGACGGGCGGCGACGCGCAGGCGCAGCTGTCGCCACGGCGGCAGCCCGTCATCAGCGGCTCCGGCGCTGCGGTGCTGGTGTGGATGCAGCGCCCCGCCCGGCAAGGCTCGTCCCTCGTGCTCCTGCGCAGCGTCCGCTCGGAGCCCGCCGCTGCCTCCATCGCTCGGATCGGCTGGCTCGCACTGTGCGCGGACATCGACGAGGTCATCAAGACGCAGCTGGCGGAGCAGCGGGGACGCCTCGCGGCCCTCGGCCTGGTGCCGTCCTCCGGCCGCTTCTCCCCCGACGGCACCGCTGAAGACGTGGAGGACGAGGCCCTGGCTCTGCTGATGGAGACCCCGCCCCCGGCCTCCTCCCTCCTCATCCCCCTCGCCCTCGCCCCCACCACCGTGTCCTGGTTCCGCCTCGTGCTCCGGGCCGCCGTCGCCTCGTCCGGCCCGGTCATGGGCCACTCCTCCACCCCGGCCGAGTGCGCCGCGAGCAACGCCCTCTGGACCGACCTGGGCGCCGCACTGGACTCGTGCGGCGCCGTCGCCGCCCTCGCGTGCGCCCTCGACGCTTCATCCCCCTGGCCGCAGCACCTCACGTCCGTCCAGGTCGAGCCGCACAGCGCCGCGATGGACCCCACCCCGCCCACGGCCGCGCGGCGGCCCCTGGTCCACGCGTCCAGCCACGGGCGGCTCGGGGCGTCACCGGGGAAGACGGGCGGCCGGCATCAGCAGGAGCCCACGAGCCCGGGGAAGGGCGGGGCCGGGGCCGCCGCGGCCGCCTTCGCCGGACCAGGTCAGCCCGGCACGCTGGGCAAGGCGCGCGTGTCAGACGGGCGGGAAGTCCTGGGCGACATGCAGCTGGGCGCGCCGTCGCCGACGGGTCACGGGCGGGACGTCGGGGCGGGAAGCCCCGCCGGGGCGGCTGGGGACGAGCCGCCCCGTCCGGAGCGAATCATCACGATGGGAGGCGGAGGGGGGGCGACGGGGGGCGGCGGGGGCGAGTCCTGGGACGACAGCGGCGGCCACGGCTTCGGCTTCGGCTCGGACGACGACGAAGACTCGATGGAGATGGGAGACTTCCTGCAGGACATGCACGACGAGCTGCGGTCCGATTTCTACGCCACGGCAAGGCAGGAGGCGGGCGTCAGCGGCGCCGGCGCCGAGGCCCCGGCGCTGGGAACGCTCCCCGAGGCGTTGCGGGACAAGGTGATGCTCGGCCGGCCGTCCGCGGCGGTGGCGGGGCCCTCCTCCGTGCCGTCCGTGCTCCCGTCCTCGGGCTCGGCCCCCGGGGTCACGGCGGCGCAGAGCCCGCACGCGAGGGGGATCGGGCTATCCCACGGCTCGTCCCGGGGCATGGTACGGGTCAGTGCCGTGCCGCCGTCCCTTGCGGCCGCGGCGGTCGCTCTGGGGGTATCACCGGCCGAGGCGGCGGCCAGGCTCGAGCCGTACCGCGTTGCTGCCTTGAGCCCCGCGGCGGGCAGCGCTGCTCCCGCGCACGACGGTGCGGCCGCCGCCCACTCCACCGCCGCTCTCAGCCTGGGCTCTGCCGTCGTCGCGGTGGCGGACTCCTGGGACGGCTCTGCCGCGTCGCTGATGCCGCACGGCGGCGCGAGGACCGCCCCGCCCTTCGTGCTCCGTCTCCGGCGCTTCTGCGACTCGGACGCCGACGCTCGCGCGTTCGCTGTGGCGGCTTTGCTGCTGTGCCTGCTGCAGCCGTCAGGCCTGGGGTGGCGCGATCGCTTCGTGATGCCGTTTGCGACGGACGCCGCCGCCCAGGCGAGGGCCGAGGACGCGGCAAGGGTCGCCGTGGTGTCAGCGGTGGAGCGCAGCGTACCCGACGAGGTGGACGGGGAGGCCGAGGCCACCGACGGCGGGGACGCCGCAGGGGCGGCAAAGGCCGCCGTATCGTCGCTCGCCGGGAGGCTCCGCAAGCGCCTGGCTCGCGTGGACACGCCCGTGAGGCTCGACGGCGGCGGGTTCGGGCATTCGCTCGCGCGGATGGACGTCAACAGCGGCACCGCAACGACAAACCTTGCCTCGGCATCCTCGGGCGACGGTGATCTGCCCCGCGCCGCCGCCCAGGCCGGCGGCTCGGGCGCGCCGGCGGGGACATTCAACCCCGTCTTTGCGTTGCAGTGCGCGCTCAGCGTGCCCGGGGCCGCCGACGTGGCCAAGGCGGCGCTCCGGGCGATCGAGTCGCTCCGCCCACCGCCGTCCGTCGTGGTGGCGGTTCGGCGCGCCCTTCGCCTCCTCTGCCCAGGCTTCGGCTTCGAGCGCGGGTCGTGGCGGCTCGTCGACTCGGTGGCGAAGGGCGCCTTTGCGCGGGTGAGCACGGCTCGGGCGGACGGCGATGGCGACGCGCTCGGCCTGGTGGCGAGCGACGAGGCGGAGCTCGCGGCCCTTGCGGCGAGCGTCCGCGTGCCGGGGAGCGACGCTGCGCCGGTGGTGATCAAGGAGCTCTCGGCACCGACGTCGGCGCAGTCCCGGCTGCCGCTGGCGTCCGTCCTGGACGAGGTGGCGGTGCTCGAGACGGCGGTGCTGCAGCGGTGGACTTCGACCAGGACGCCGGCAGGGACCGTGCTCGTGGGGGGGCGGCCGCTCGCGCCGCCGCCCAGGGAGGGCGTCGTCCCGCTGTGCGTGACCCGGCTCCTGTCCTTCGGCTGCACGTCGTCGGCCGCGGAGGACGGTGACCGGGACCCTGACCTGGACATGACGTCAGACGTCCGCCCCGTGCACACCGACTCGGATCTCGCGCTCGTCGCCGGCCCCACCGGCATGCCTGCGAGCGCCAGGCGGCTCTCGCCGTGCTGGATCGTGCTCGAGCGGTGCGAGCGCACCGCCCGCGAGTGGCGGGACGACACGGCGGCCGCGGCCCACCCGTCCCCGGCGCGCCGCACCGCCGCCGTGCTTCGCGTCTTCTCCTCCGCGGCCCTCGCCCTGGCCGCGCTGCATCGCAATGGCGTGCTCCACCTCGACGTCAAGGCCGACAACTTCCTGCTGCGCAGCGACCCGGCCGGGGCGCTTCGCGACGCCGCGCTGGCGTCGCTGGCGTCGGCGGGCGGGCCGGGCGGCACCGCAGGCGGCGAGCCGTACGACCCGGCGAGGGACGCGCACCAGCTGGAGGTGGACGCCGTCGTCTGCGCCGCCGACCTCGGTGAGGCCTCCGCGGGCGCCTTCGGGGGCGGGATCCCGTGCGGCAGCTGCCCCAAGGTGCCCGCCCGGAGCGTCGCGGAGGCGCTGGTCGGAATCACGAGCCGGGCCCGGGGCGCTGAGCGGATTCGCGCGCCGGAGATGATCGCTCTTGACGCCGGGAAGGGGCCGTCGGCGCCGGGCTCGCCGTCAGCCTCGTCGCCCTCGTCGTCCCAGGACCACGCCGACGTCCCGGGGGCGTCTCTCACAAGCGCGGCCGACGTCTGGGGCCTCGGCTGCATGCTCGTGGAGCTGGTGAGCGGCCGCTACCTGTACGGGGAGGACGAGGACGACTTCCCCAGGTTCTTCCTGCGCCTCACCGCCGGGTCGGAGGGCCGGGCCGCCCCGGACGGAGGCGTGCCCGTCCTGGTGCCGTGGGAGCGGCTCGACCGGGGCCTCGAGGGGTTGCCACCCAGCGCCGTGTCCGGCGTGCAGCTCCTTGCCCGGACCATGCTCCGACGGGACCCGGGCCTCCGGTCGTCGGCCGCGGAGGTGTCTGATCATGCCGCAAAGCTGGCAAGGCAGCTTGAGCGGCTTGGGTGAGCCGCGGGCTGGATAGGGTGTGTGCTTGCGCTTCCAGCCTGTTAACATTGGCCACACCGTGTGCAGGCGTGTTACAAAATAGCGCGGGGCACTCGCTCGGGCGATTCAGCTGGCCAAGCATGCGCGGAATGGCGAGGCGCCGAGAGTCAGACGTTGGCCGCCACCGGCTCAGAGTGAGAAATGTAAGCACCGCCATCTGAGGGTGCATGGTCACCGTGAATCCGGCTCGGTGCGCGATGCAGATGGAGTGGTGACCGAACGCCCGCGAAGATGTTTCGGTTGGCACAAATATTGGCCAGCCGATATCTGCCGTGGTCAGGACTCGCGAGCTTTCCCCAAACAGCGCCACACGCGCGGCTGCGTGCCCAGCTTTGGGACGCACAGGCCTGAGCTCGCCTCAGGGGACGATGGACGAGGCCCTCGACGAGCTGGTTGTGAGAGGCTGAAGGCACGAGCGACCCCGCACCGAGGCCGCTGGGCCAACCCGCTTGCTGCAAGCCAGGCCGGGAGTTATGCCCCCGCGCTTCCCGAACGGGTGCCTCTGAAACATAGTGCGTCTTCTCCCGCCCGTACCGCAGTCAGTGTCGAGCGTGTACGCGGACACGCTCGCCAATCTGGATCGTTACTTTCTGGGACCATGTGTGGAGCACGAGTTCGCGGCTGTAGGCAAGCGGCCGGCTCTTGTTCGGCTTCAACATGCACTGACGGAGACGCTGCGCGCATCGGCTGCTTTCGCGGGCGATCTGGCAGTCGCCAAGGGCACGAACTTTGCCACGGCGACCGCTGCCACGCTGTTCCTCAGCAGGCATGGCAACGGCATCATGACGGCGCATGTGGCATACGCGGGCTGCGTGCACGCTGGAATGGAGGCCCTCGTGACGGTGTCGCCGGCCCGGATGACCAAGCTCGGGCAGGACCCGAAGACCAAGAACGCATGTCGCGGCCTCGGGCCGTTCGACATGCTCATGGCTCCCTGCGACCATCTGGCCGAGCTTATCGAGATCTTTGCGGACATGCTAGACAGCTGCCCGGGCATGTCAGCGGACGCTGAAAAGCTTGACAAGTCAGTGAACGGTCTGGAAAAGGGCTTCCGCATCGTTTCCGAGGCCCTTCACCACGAGTCTGTCCGGGCTATGCTGCAGGCGTTCTGCCCGGAGGAGAAGGAGGACGAGGCCACCGGGCCGGCGCCCATACAGGTCCTCGGGGACACTTTTGCGGCGACGTTTGCCGAGCCCGCACGCTTCGGTGCGTTCGTGAGGGAGTCGGACTTTCGGGTGGCGTTTGCGCCCGACAGCCGAATTGGGCTGCGCATCCGCTTGCTGCGGCAGCACTCGCGGTCGCGCTCCAAGAGCGAGGCGGTCAGGAGGCGGGCCGAGGCCGAGGCTGAAGCCGCCGAGGCCGAGGAGGAGGCTGGCGGGCCCGGTGCGCAGGAGGCCCGCCTGCGCGTCGCTCTCTTCACGGACCGGATCCTGGTGTACGGCTGGGCCAGCGATCTGGCCCCGGCGATGTCCGCCGCGGACGCGCTGGGCGAGGCGGCGATGGAGCGGCGGCTCGTGCTGCTGGACGTGCTCCCCGTCGTCGCTGAAACGACGTCGACCATCGTCAACGACGTGGCGGGCAGCCTGACGATCGTGATTGAGCGCGGCGCGGGGGAGGTCGCCGGGACGAGGCCAGGGCCGGAGCTGCCGCCGGACGACCACGAGGACGGGACCCGGCGGCTGGTGCTGCAGGCAACGGACGCCACAGACGTGCGGTCGTGGAACGGCGACATCCAGCGGGTGCTCCGAGGGGGGATGGAGGCGGCCAGCCTGCGGCTGCGGTCGGCCATGCAGCGCAGCCGCATCGTGTCTCTCTTCGCCCTGGAGAAGACGTGGATCCCCAGGCAGGAGCGTCTCTCCATGGGCTCGTCGCTCTACTCCAACTCGGCGAGCGGCATCCTCAACGGGGACTGCAGCGCCTTCCCCGGGATCGGCTGGCCCATGCTCGTGGACTCAACGGCCCTGCTGTCCCGTGCCTGCCGCATGCGCTCCGCCGTCCACGACGGGCGCGTCGGCGCGGGCATGTGCAGCGCGCCCGACGACGAGATCCTCCGCGCGCTCATCGAGCCGCCCAGCTCGCGCCCGTCCCTGCGCAAGGCACAGCCGTGGCTGTGGGCGTGTGAGGACATTGCGGTACCGGCCGGGCTGGCAGACGTTGTGCCGTTTGCGCAAACAGCCATGGTGACAGCGGCGTGGGAGCACACCCGTGCCATGGCGCTATCATGCAGCCCGGTTTTGGAGGGCTCGCTTGAGCGGCCGATTCGGCGCATGATGATCCGGAAGTGGGTGGGCGCGTACGTGTCGGTGGACATCACTGAGGTGCAGCACATGACCCTTTCAGGGTCCCTGGTGGTGTGGGCGTCGAAGGCGGACCGGGACGCCGCGGAGAGGAGCGGCCGGAGGGCCTCGATGGTCAGCGCGGCCAGCAGCGGCCCGGAGGACGACGACGGCGCGGCTGCCGCCTCTGCCTCCGCGGCGGCTCCTGCCCCCGGGGAGCCCATTGAGTCCTTCCCGCTCACCCATGTTCAGGGGGCCTCGTGGCTCGGCGACAAGCGCAAGGGGGGGGGCGGCGGATCCGGCTCGCAGTTCCAGCTCGTGGTGGGGAAGGAGGCGAAACTGTTCCGCGCCGAGGCGTGGCAGCAGGCCCAGCACTGGGTCCTCATTGCAGCCTGCTTCCTCCAGTTCAGCCGCCAGATGATCGCGAGCCAGCACCAGGTCGAGCTGGCCGTCCGGAAGCGAACCGCGGCATCGGGCGGGTCGTCCGCCCCCCTCGTCCTCACTCAGGCGCAGCGCCGGTCGCTCCTGCGCCGCCGCAACGGCAAGGTCTCCTCCCACACCGTGTCCGGCCTGCTGATGAAGCGCTCCGTCATCGCGGTGATGATGCGCGCGGCGCGAAGGCGGGTCGTCACCGAGTCCCCCGAGGAGCGGGAGCTGCGACTGGCCTACAGGGTGGTTGCCAAGTTTATGGCGTTCACCGCCCGCCGGGTCAAAGCCAAGGCCGACGCCGCCAACGCGCGGGAGTCCGGCTCCGAGGGCATGGAGCCACTCCGCGTGCCGCCCGCCCTCGCTGGCGTGTACTCCGTCGGGTCCCCGGGCAGCACCGCTGGTGTCTCGAGCGACGGGGGCAGCATGCCCGGGCCGCCTCCCCCGGAGGCTCCGCACACGCCTCTGTCGCAGCTGCCGCCCTCGGTGCAAGAGGAGCCCGAGGAGGAGGGTGACGAGGCGCCAGCCCCGCCAGCCCCGTCCTGGGCTGCCCACCAATCGGCTCACGGCTCGCCGCCCATGCCGGGTCTCACCGGCGCCCCCGCCGGCAGGACACCCTCTCGCTCGCCGTCGCTGGCAAGCTCCCGTGGCTCTCACGGCGGCGCCCCGGTGCGTCTCGACGCGAGCGCGGCGGCACCCGCCTCGCCGCTCCTCGCCGACGTGACGAGCTACGCCCGGTCGCCGTCGCTCGGTCCCTCCAGCCCGCTTGCGCCGCCGCCGATGCCCCCACCTCCACCCCCACCCCTGCCCCTGCCCATGCCAGCAGACTCCGTGCCGAGGTCAGAGCAGCGGTCTGCAGCCCCGTCGTGGCCGCGGTCCGCGGCTTCGTCAGAGCCGCGGTCGGTGACCCCGTCTCAGGCTCCGTCCGAGGCTCCGTCCGAGGCTCCGTCTGTGCCCCAGTCAGAGGCTCGGTCCAAGACACCTTCGGTGCGCCGGTCTGAGTCGCGGTCAGAGGTACAGGCCGCGCCAAGCTCCGTGTCGTGGGCCAAGCCGGCTGCAGCGGCGCCGCCCGTGAAGCCCAAGCCGACATTGAAGGAAGCGGTTGCGTCCGTGACGGCGAGCATCGTCATCCCCGCCCGTCTCCGCGCCATGGACGTCGTTCGTCGGATCGAGCTAGCCGAGAAGCAGGCCCGGGAGCGCCAGCGCGACGAGCTGGAGCGCTTCCTCAAGCTCAGCGGGAAGGACGGCCGCCGCGCCGCCGAGATCCTCAGGCGCGCCGCGAGCAGGCAGCGCGGCACCTCGACCGCGGGCGACGCGATGCGCGGGGCGATGGACGCGGTGGGGCGGCGGAAGTCCGATGCATCGGGCGGCGGCATCGCGCCGCTGGCTGAGGTCAAGCAGGCGGCAAGGACGATGAGCGTGGCGCTGGAGCGGTGCGTGAAGCGCGGCATGCTGTCCCAGGAGGCTAGCGCCAGCGTGACCAGGCTCATCGAGGAGGCGCTCGAGGCCGCAGACCACGACGAGGCCGAGGCGATGGAGGAGGCGGAGGCCGCGGAGGCCGAAGGCCGGCCGGGCTGGCGCCCCGTGCCCAGGGATGATGACCCTGCGGTGTCAAGCGCAGTCGGCGCGATGCGCCGGGCCAGCCGGTCCCTGCGTCAGAGCCAGCTGGCGCGGCGCTCGCTGGCAGGCGGCGGCGGTGCGGCTGACAGCGGCCCCGGCTCTGCAGGGGAGCCAGCGCAGAGCTCCGAGAGCGAGGATCTTCAGCGGGTGCTGGAGCGCAGCATCTCCGAGCAGAGCTCCGAGGACGAGGTGGGGGATGAGTCGGACGGCTCGCTGCCGAGCGAAGAGGACGGCGAGGCCATCGACGCGGCTCTGCTCGGGGTGCAGACCGAGGCGGTGGGCGGCACGGAGGCCGACCTGGAGGCGCCGGCGGACCTCGCACAGGTGCTCAGTGAGTCGGCGAGCGAGGACGAGGACGAGGACGAGAGCGGGGCGGCGGCAGCAATGGCTGGCGACGACGGGGAGGAGGACGGCACGGCGGAGGCGCCGGACCGCTTCGACGACCTGGACATCGCCGACGCGGTGGCGGGCACGCGCGAGGATCTCGCGTCGCGGCCGTACCGGTCGTCCACGGCGGCGGCGCTCGGCGGCTCCGGGAAGCGGCGGCACCGCCCGTCGGGCCGCTGGGTCCGCGCCGCGTCCCCGCTGCAGTGGGCCGACCTGCTCTCGAGCAGCCGCGCCGCCTCGGGCCGCCTCCTGGCCGTGTACGCGTCCCGGGGCCAGGCCAAGGCGGTGGAGGAGTTCAGCGCCGCGCTGCGCGACCGAGGGATGTCGCTGGGCCTGGCTGCGGCAGCGCAGCTGGCCCGGGCGCAGGCGAACACCGGGGACGACGCCAGGGCGCTCCGCGTCCTGGCCGAGGCGAGCGGCGAGGTGGACGCCGCGGCGTGCTTCGAGCCGGCCGCGGACCTCTGCCTCGTGGTGGAGGCCGACATCAGGGCCCAGGCAGGCGACGTCACCGGCGTGCGCGCCGCGGCCGCGCGTCTGCTGGAGCGCAGGGAGCGGCACGCACGCATGGTACTCGCGGGCCGGCTGCCGCCGTGGAGCGTCCTGTCCGAGGCGGAGATCCGCGCGCTGATCGGGTCCGGCAAGGCGGGGGCGGCCGTCGCGGCGCGCACCGCCTCGGGCGAGGCCCGGCCCCAGGGACCCGAGCACTACGGCGCCGACGGCCGCCTCCGCACGTACCCCGGGCGGCCGGCGACCAAGGAGGCTGCGGCCGAGCTCTGCCGCACGCACGTGGCGCTGGTGGCCTCGGCGGGGCGCCGCCGGGTGATGCTTGCCCTGGGGCGCCGCAAGGACGTGTCAGGCATCCTCACGGAGCTGCGGACGGAGTGCTGCGCGGCGGCCGAGGACCCGGCCCGGGGCGTGATCGACGGCGTCACCTACGGCGCCGCCGTGGAGGCCTGCGGCGTGGCGGGCGACGTCCTCGCCGCCGAGGCCCTCTTCGCGGCGGGGCTCGTGGCCTTTTACCTGACCGAGACGGCCGCCGCGGAGGGCGCTACCACCTGGTCGGGAGAGCCGGCGCGCGCCGGCGAGGAGCCGGGCCACGCGGAGCTGAGCGTCAGGGGGCGGCAGCTGGCGCTGCGGCGCGCGGCTGAGGACGCGGAGCGCCTTTTCGCCACCGACGCGCGGGTGACCGTCCTCCGCCGCGCCACCGCGACCGCCCCCCACGCCCCGCGCCATGTCGACGTCCGCGAGGTCGCCGGCATCCCCGTCGGTGCCTCCTCGGCCGAGGCCCTGCTCCCCCTCCCCTCCTCGGTGTCCGTCCCCCGCGCCCTGCTGGCCACGGAGCTGCGGCGGCACGAGGCCCGCTGGGCGCTCGCCGTCGTCGTGGCCCCCTGGCTCCGCCGCGGCCCGTCCGAGCCATGCTACGCCGGCCTCGTCCGCGCATACGCCGTCCAGCGCCGCTCCGCCGACGCCGTCCGCGTCTTCCGCGTCCTCAGGGACGCCGCGATGGCCGCCGCCGTGTCCACCGGCCGGCCCCCGCGCCTCCAGCCGGAGAGCTTCGAGGCGCTGCTGGAGGCCCTGGCGGCCTCGGGCTCCGCCTCGGAGGCGAAGGAGACCTTTGCGGACATGGCCAAGGCGGGCATCGCGCCCACAGCCCGCATGCTACGGGCCGTCGTGGAGGCCTTCGGGAGGGCCGGGCGCCTCGCAGAGGCCAGGGCCATGTTCGCCGCCGCGCAGGAGTCCCGTGCTGCCGCGGACGACGTCAGGACGATCAACGCCCTCCTCGTCGCGTGCGCCAGGGCCACGGTCGCGCGGACAGGGCAGGCGCGCGACGCCGTTTGGAGCCCGGTCCCACGCTCAGGCGTCCCGGCCGTGTGGGGCATGGTCTTGCTGGACCCGGGGGCGCTCGAGCTCCCGGCGGGGGAGGACCCGGCCGCGCGCTGGAGTGCCGTGCCCGGCCTCTTGCCCGCGCAGCCGGCCGTGCCGCCCCGCCCCGGCACCGCCGCAGCCGCGCACCGTGCGTCCCTCCCCGCGTCCAGCGCCGCGCTGCGCGCCGCGGGAAGCGTGCGGAGAGCGCGCAGCCGCGCCCCGTCGATGACGGCGGCACACATGACCCTAGGCCGCGCCAAGGACACTGGCGGCTTCGCCGGCGTGCTCCGCGGCATGATCGGCGGTGGCGTGGGGCTCGAGCCGGCGGTGAGCACGTTCGCCGCCCTCGCCCTGTCGCACGCCCGGGCGGGAGAGCCGCAGAGGGCGGTCGAGGCCGTCCTTGCCGCCCTCCGCGCCGGCCTGCCGCCCAGCGCCGAGCTCTACAGCGCGGCGATCGCGACCCAGGCGGTGGCGGGGCGCTGGCGCATCGGCTCTGCCCTCGTCCGGACGCTGCTCGACCGTGACGACGCCTCGGACGTCGGCCTCAGGCCATCGTGGGCCCGGGACCCCTCCCTCGCCGCCGCCGTGGTGGTCACCCTGGCCGCGGGCGGCATGCTCGGCGAGGCGTGCGCACGGCTGGAGCAGATGGCAGCGTCGGCGACGCAGCCCGTCGACGCCGTGGCGGTGGCGGTTGCCGCGTCGGCCACGGCGGGGGCGCTCGCTGCGGGGGGCGTCGCGCGGCGGGGACTCGCGCGGCTTCGCGACGCCGGCCGGTGCACGGCCGTACGCCGGGCGCTGGACGCCGCCACGGCACAGGCGGGGAGCAGGGCAGGGGCGGAAGGGGAGGACGGGAGGCTGTGGGCGGTGGTGACAGCCCCGATGTGGGCGGCGGCGGGCGCCGCGGCGTCAGAGGCGCTCGAGGCCGGCGAGGCGGCCGTGGCGGTGGCGCTGGCGCGGCAGCGGCCCGACGAGGATGCGGCGGCAGACGCCGTGGCCCTGCTGGAGGGCACGGCCCGCCGCCGCGTGGCGCAGCAGCTCGCCTCCGCGGCCCGCGTCGACACCACTTCGGGCCCCAGCGAGGCCCTTCGGGAGTGGGAGGCGGCGGAAGCCCTCTCCGCCGCCGCGGCCCAGCGGCCCGTGCGGTCGACCGGCGACCTCGGCGCGTCGGAGAAGCGTGCGGCCGACCGCCTCCGGGATCCGGCCACGGCGTCGTCGGCCCGTCACTTCCTCCTCGGAGCCGGGGCGGCGAGCGATCGGGCACCGGCCGCGGCGGCCGGCGGCGAGAGCACGGAGCGGAGCACAACGGACATCCTGGGCCGGCTCTCCCGGCTGATGCAGGCCTCCTCCGTGGGCCCCTCCGGCGCGCCGGGCGCAGCGGCCGTCCAGCACCCCGACGCGGGCTCCGCGGCGGTCCTTCCCTGGTCGGCAGAGCTCCTTGGCTGGCGGTCGCTGTCGTCGGCGCGCCTCGTGTGGGCCCCCGCCCCCCCCCACCGCTGCTTCGGCCCCGCCGACGACGCCGACGCGCACCCGGCCTCGGCCGTCGCTTCCATGACCACAGCGGCCGCCGCCCTCGCCACGCTGCCGCCCGGCGCGGCCTGCTGGCCCTACAGCGAGGTCTCCGTCGCCGGCGCCCTCCCCGGCATCGCGGTCGAGCCGTCGGAGTGGTCGGTGGACTCGACGGCGTCCCAGGCGTCCGGCTTTGGCGCGGCGTGGCTGGCCATGGCGGGCGACCGGCTGTCGGTCGCGGGATCCGGGCAGGGCGCCGTGCGGCGCTGCCTGACGGGATCGGGCGCGGCCGGTGCGCTGTGGCTGCTGCTCGCGCCGTGGCTCCTCGATGCCGGCGCCAAGGGCCGCGCGTCCCTCGCGCCGCCCTCCCCGTCGCAGTCGCCGTGGTCCCCCGGCGCGGCGGGGCCGGACTCCGGCGCCCGCGCCGGGGCCTCGGCGGCCGCAGCGGCGAGGTCGATAGCGGCGGCCTTTCGGCCGGCCTCCGCCGCGGCCGAGGACGCCGCTGCCGTGGCCCAGGACCTTGCCACCGTCCTCACAGAGGCGGGGCGGCGCGGCCCCGGCCCGGCCAAGAAGGTCGTCGAGGTGGCACTTGCCACCGGCGGCGCGCCAACCCCTGGCCTCGTCGCGGCCCTGCTCCCGCCCGGAACCGTGCCCCGTGACGCCGCCTCCATCATCGGGCGGTGCCGCCGCGCCCTCGAGGGAGTGGCCTCCAACGCCTACGCCCGCTGGGCCACGTCCTCCTGGCCGGTGGTGCGCGCGGAGATGGCCGTCGCCGGCGCGGCGGGGGACGTCGTCGGCGTCATCCGCGCGTGGGACGTCGCCGCGCTCCGGGACAGGCCGGACGGTCCGGGCGACTGGGAGCGGTTCAACCAGGGCGAGAGGCGGCGCGGCGTCGCCCTCCCGGGGCCCGGCTTCGCCGCCCGAACCATCACGGCCGCCATCCTCGACGACGCGGCGGCGGCCGCGGTGGCCGACGCCTCCGCACCCCTCCGGAGCCGCTGGCACACGTTCCTCTGGAGCCTTGCCCGCGCCGCGGACAGCGGCGGGCCCAGCCTCGCGGCGCTCACCGCCGGCGCCATCGTCCCCCAGATGATGGCAGCCTCGGGCATCGCGCCCACGGTGGAGACCGCCGCCGCCCTCGGCTGGCTCCTCGCCGCCGCCGGCCGCCCCGTGCACGCCAGGGCACTGCTTCGCACCGTGGCCGCCGCGGCCCGGTCCGCCTCCTACGACCAGACGGCGTTCATCCTGGACCTGCGGCGGGACGCCTCCCGCGACCCGGCCGTGGCGTGCGGCCTCCTCGGCGTCGTGGACAGCCAGGACGCCGACCGCCCCGACGCCGCCGGCCTCATCGAGGCGGCCATGGAGGTCGCGATGCACGCCGGCTTCCCCCGCGCCGCCTCAGCCTGGTCCCTGCCCTTCTCTGGCGGCGCCATGGACGGCGAGGCGCTCACCGCCAGCGTCCGCGCCGCGCGCCGCGGCCACTGGCAGTCCAGCGCCATCGCCCTCGGCCCCGGCGACCTCGCGGCCCTCCTCCCCGCCCTCTCCCGGGCGGGCCTGGACGCCGAGGCCGCCGCCCTCATCCGCGCCCTGGCATCGGACGACGGCTCCGTGCCGGCCGCCGCCCCCTCCTGGTCCGACGGCTCTGCCCAGGCCCTCCTCACCGCGTCGGCGGTCAGCGGCGTTGAGTCCCCCATCCTCGCCTCCCACGGCCTCATCCCCCACCTCCACTGCGGCGTCGTCCCCGTCGCCCTCGCCCCCGCGTCCCCCCGGCCGTCCGGCCCCGCGGCCATGTGGCGCGAGGCCGCCGCCGTCTCGTACGGCATCCCCTCGGCCGTCGTCCCCGCCAACGGCCCCTCCGCGCTCTGGCTCCCAGCCGGCGCCGCCGAGGCCAGGGACGGGCAGCCCCTCGCCCCGTCCGACAGCCTCCAGCACCCCACCCCCACCGCCGTCTTCGCCTCATCCCTGCGCCTCGCGGCAATGTGCGCCGCCGGCGACGTGCGCGGCGCGGTGGAGCGCGCGGAGGCCCTCACCGCCTCCGGCATCCCCATCCGCCCCGCTGCCATGACCGGCCTCCTCGAGGTGGCATCCGGCATGGGGCGGGCGGCCCTCCGGGACGGGGACCGCTTCCCCGGCTCCGTCACCTCGGAGGTGCCCCGCTCCTCCCTCGCGGCGTCGCTCTGGGCGACGGGCTGGGGCCAGCGGCTGGCCCTCCGCGCCGGGCTCGACAGCGCAGACGTTCCCGGGGCGTCGCTGGAGACCGTGGCGGTGGCGCGCGGGGCGTGCCTACTGGCTCGCGCCGAGGCCCTGGGCGCGGGGCAGCGCGCCCTCGGCTGGGTTGTCCGCTCCCCCGACGTCGAGGCCCTCACCGCCCTGTACGGCCGCGCCGGGGAGGTCAGGACCGCCGTGGCGGTGGCCTGGGCCGCGGTCGACCTGAGCTCGCCGGCCAGCGACGTGCCGCCCGCGCGGCACGCCAGGCTGCGCGCCGCGGCGAGCGCGTCCGCGCGCGGGTGGGGCGGTGGCGGCGCCGACGCCGCGGCCACGGCCGCCCAGGCGGTCCCCGGCGACGCGCTCTTCTGCTGGGGGCTGCTCCCGGAGGCTCGCACCCGCCACGAGGCCGCGACGGTCGCGGTCCGGGCCACGGCGGCCGCCGGCAGCGCCGGCTCGGCCTCCTCCCCCGGCCGGGACACGGGCCATGCCTTCCTCTTCCGGGGCGACGACGCCCCCGGCTCGGGCGTCCCCGGCCGGTCGGTGCGCGACATTGGCGGCATCCTCTTCGGCGACGCGGCCGGCCTCGCCGCGTCGTCCTCCATGCGCGGGGCGCTCTACACAGACGACGACGGGGAAGGTGCCGGCGCCAAGGCCCGGCATCGGGACGGCGCCCCCGCCCGCCCCGGCTCCCAAGCGCCGCCCGTCAACGAGGCGCCGTCCGCGCACCGCCTCCTCCCCCCCTCCGCCCGCCTCCTCGCCCTCCTCCTCTGGAGCATGGCCGCGGCACCCGCCTCTGCCTACTCCTCCGGAATCGTTTCGCTCGACGCGGTCTCCGCAGTCACGCAGGCGGCCCGTGAGTGCGGCCTCCGCCTCCCCTACGCCGCCAAGCTAGCCGCTCGCGTCGCCGAGGCCCGTGTCCGCGGCCGCGTCGGCGAGCTCCTCCGGGGCGGCGAGTCCTCCGCCGCCGGCCTCACCCGCGCACTGGCCCCCTGCGCACCCTCCCGCACCATCCTCCGCGGCGGCCCGGCTGCCCTCATCCTCGACGAAGGGTGCATCGGCGCCGCCACGGCCGGGGCAGGCGCCGCCTGGGCGGCCCGCACGCCCCGCAGCTACGGCCACGTCGCCCTCCCCACCGCCCCGGCGTCGCGCGTGGCCTGGTGCGGGGAGCCGGTCACCGACGAGTCCGTCGCCGAGGCTCTCGTCCTCGGCTCCCTCCCCTCCACGCCGAGCCCGACGTCCCTGCCACACCCCGGCACCGCCGCGTGGCTTGGTTCCTCGGCCGCTGGCGGGATCGGCTCCACGGTCGCCGCGCACGGCCCGCTTGCCACGGGGCTGCTGTCCCTCGCGCTCGCCCGCACCCTCCTCGGGGCCGCGGAGGCGGCCAACGTGGTGTCATCCCTCCCCGGCGACCCGAGGGCGCTGCTGGAGGCCGTGGGGTCCATGCGCGGGGCCGACGGCGGCTCCTGGGGAGACATGTCAGGCCTCGGCGCCGACGCGGCGGGCTTCCCTCTCGCCGGCGGCCAGGGCATGGAGCTCGTGCTCCTCCTCCCCGCGGGCGCGGCCAGGGAGATCAGGCGCCCTTGGGCCGTGCCCAGCCTCCCGCCGTCGCCCGGGCCCGGCTCCCCCGCGGGCGGGCGTCGGGCGTCGGGCAGCCCGGCCCTCGATCGCATGCGGCGGCACCTCTCGGCGGCGGGCATCGCGCCAGGTTCGCCGCCCCCGTCGCCCGGCCGCACGCCGACCCGCCCCGAAAGGGACGACGCCGACGCGAAGGCGCACCGCGTCGCGTCGGAGACGGACCTGGGCGGCTTCGTGCCTCGCCTGCACTCGCCCGGCCCACACGCCAGCTCCCCCGAGGCCCAGCGCGGCGACGCCCTCCGCCGCGCCGTGCGCCAGGGCGTGGCCGACCCCAGCCTCAACCGCGAGCTGGAGGGCGAGATCCTGGCTCTGCAGGCAGAGCTCTCGGACCTGCAGGCGAGCGAGGCCGTCGCGGCGCGGTCGCAGGAGCGCCTCGCCAGCGCCGGAAAGGTCGCCGAGGTGCAGGGCGACGCCGTGCGAACAGCGCTCGTGGCTGCGGGGGCGCGGGGCGGCGCGGAGACCGAGGGGGAGAGGAGCGCTCGGCTCGCGCGGCGGGTCACGGCCCTCCGCACCGGGCTGCGTGCGCTGGAGCTGGAGGAGGCGGCTCTGCTGCGGAGGCAGCAAGGCATGCAGCGGCAGGGTGCCAGGGGGGCGGCTGCGGCGACAGCGGCGGCGGCCGGGCAGGGCGATGACGTGGGCGACGGCGCGTCGGTGGTGAGCGCCGCGCAGGAGGCGGCCGCGGCGCTCGCGACGGCGGCGCCCCCCCCGCCCCCGGGCAACCCTCCCGGCGAAAGCGGGCCCGGCGGTGCCGGGTCCCTGCCCTCCCACGTGCCAGTGGCGCCGAGCGAGGCGCTTGCCGCCATGGACGACGAGGAGGCGCGTCTGACCGACTCGCTCCTCCGCCTCCACGCCCGCAGCGAGCGCCTCGAGGCCGCCCTGGCCAGCGCCCTGCAGGGCTTCGCGGAGGCCAAGGTCCGGCTGCAGGCCGCGGACCGCCGCGCCGCGACGGCGGAGGCTCGGGTCCGCAAGGCCGCGGCCGAGGAGGCCGGGCCCAACTCCCCCGTGCGCCCCAGGGAGGCGTGGCGCCCCGACACGGACGGCACGGAGCCCACGATCCGGGCGTCCTCGGTGGCCTCGTCGTCGTCGTCGCGCATCGCGCAGGGCAGCAAGCTCAGCTCGGCGGCGCTCGCGATCGAGGCCCGGCTGGCACGGGACCAGGCCGAGGCGACGGCGCGCGAGGTGCGCTCGCTGGAGCCTCGCGTCCTGTCCCCCATGGCCCTCGCCGTGGTGCGGGCGCAGACGGTGCGGCTCCGTCAGTCGGTCCGGCTCAGCGACCTCGAGGCGAGGAGGCGCGGCGACCGGGCCTTCGAGGCCGCCGAGGCGGGGCACAGCGCCGTCCTCTCCCGGGCCAGGGCGGCCAGTGACCTCGCGTCGGGCCGCGTGTCCGCCCTCCAGGAGCAGCTGGCGGACCTCGGTGACGGCGCGACGCGCTTCTCCATGCTCGCGGACGACGCGGAGGCGGAGCTGCACCGGCTGCGCGCGGCGGCGTCGGAGCTGCGGGACTCGGACGCCGGGGTGCTCGCGGCGGCGGCGCAGCGGCGCGACGCGGCGCTCGCGACGCTCAGCCGCGCCAGGCTGCTCCGGAGCTCCACGGCGCTGGACTCCCTGGCCGAGGCCAAGGCTCGCGGGAAGGCCCGCGGGGCGGCGGAGGGGCAGCGGGTGCTGACGGAGGCACGACTCCGGGCCGCGCGGGAGACCGAGGCGGCCCGCGCGGACGTCCGCGGGCGCTTCGAGGGCGTGGCGGACACCCTGCACAAGGCCGCCACGCAAGAGCTGGGGCCGATGCAGGAGCGGCGGGACCGGGAGGGCAGGGCGACGGCCGCGGACCGCGCGGCCCTGGCGAAGCGGCTCTACCAAGCGCGTGCAGAGCTCGAGCAGATGACCGCGGGGAACGCGGCGCTGGCTCTTTCGGTGCGGGCGGAGGAGGCCGCGGCGACGGCCACGCCCGACCCGGCGTCACGGCTCGCGGCGTGGACGTCGG